>JADMIO011545318.1_pt1 | contig 78959 bp, 83 predicted proteins | sample 8958161 | NCBI WGS metagenome assembly JADMIO01 (sample SAMN16585339, study PRJNA669376) | soil metagenome | isolation source: Crop rotation soil | place: USA: Cullars Rotation, Alabama | collected 2011 | reverse complement strand
CGACTTCAAGTCACGTGAATTCCAAGCTTCGGATCCCACTGTGCTGGAAAGAAGCCTGCCCAAGCCCCGTGCTGGCAATCCGGCGAATCACCCTAAACCCCTGATGGGCCTAATTTACGGTCGGATCCTCGGGGGCGTCAGCCAGCACCTTGAGGTCGGGTTCGACATGGCTGATCAGGTGACGCCACAGGGACACACCGTCGTGCTTGATGAGCCAGTCCCCTTCGACCGGGGTCGGTAGCCAGGTGTCGTGCTGCATTTCGTTTTCGAGCTGGCCCTTGCTCCAGCCGGAATAACCGAGGAACGCGCGCATGGTCAGCCCGGGCCGGCCGATCAATTCCAGCGCCTTCTCGACCTCGACGCCGAAGGTCAGCTGGAAGGCCTGCTCGGCCACGATCCATTGCCAGCTCACGAGGAGAAGGTGGTCGGATTCCACCGGCCCGCCCGCGTAAAGCGGCACGCCGGCAAGCGGACCCATGGCGAACTGGGTGTTGAGCTCGCCGAGCTGTTTGCCGAGTGGACGATTGAGCACGACGCCCATCGCCCCATCGGCGTCGTGGCCGGAAAGCAGCACGACCGTCCGCCGGAAGTTCGGGTCGCGCAGCACCGGGTGGGCCAGCAACAGCTGGCCGGCGAGGCTCGGGCTTTTGCGCGCGGTGCGGCGTTCCTTCATGGGCGATGGTGCTTCGGGGCGAAAGGGCGTTGCGACTAACCAGACCGGTCGGGCAAGGGTCGGTTCGGATGATTCTCCCGATGAGCGAGCGGAGGCGCCCCGCTCAAAGCTTGGTCAGCGCCACCCCGGCATCAGCCAGGATGGAGGCGACCAGCGAGTCGTTCACGTAATCCTCGTAATACTTGATCTCGGCGATGCCGGAGGCGGCCAGGATCTTGGCGCAATTGATGCACGGGTAGTGCGTCACGTAAGCCGTGCAGCCGTCCACGCTGGAGCCGCGACGGGCCGCATCGGCGATGGCGTTCTGCTCGGCATGGACCGTCGCCTGCTCGTGATTGTCGCGCACGCGTGAGACGTGCGGCGTACCGGGCAGAAAACCGTTGTAACCCGCCGCGATGATCCGGTTCTTGCGGTCGCCGGACGAGACGATGACACAACCGACATTCAGCCGCTCGCAGTTGGAGCGGGAGGCGATGAGCTTGGCCGTGGCCATGAAATACTCATCCCAACTCGGCCGGTGGGCGACAGCCTCCGTGGCCTGCGCGACAAGGGAGACGAGGTCGGTCGAAAGGGCGGTCGGGTGGTCCGGCATGCCTTCCGACGGTGGCCATGGAGCATAACGTGGCAAGGTGGAACCCGGCCTCCGGACGGGTTTTGCGGGCGCGGCTAAGGCTCGTCGGAGGCCGGGCTCCACCCTCTGCTTGCACGCCGCGGCGACCTTCCCCAACCTGCGGCATGGCCTCGCTCCAACAGCTCGTGGACTACTGCGACAAGCGCACCCGCCGGTCCTCCTTCAAGGACTACCCCGGCGCGGTGAACGGCTTGCAGGTCGCCAACGACGGCCGCGTGACTCGCATCGGCGCGGCGGTGGACGCCGGCCTCGTGCCCTTCGAACAGGCCGTCGGGCGCGGGGTGGATTTCCTCATTGTGCACCACGGCCTGTTCTGGGGCGGCGTGCAGCCGCTGACCGGCCCGGCCTATGGTCGCGTCGCGGCCCTCGTGCGCGGCAACTGCGCGGTTTACTCCAGCCACCTGCCCCTCGATGCCCACGAGGAGCTGGGCAACAATGTCATCATCGCCCGCCAGCTCGGCCTGAAGCCCCGGCGCCAGTTCCTGCCGCACGAGAACGAGCTCATCGGCTGGATCGCACCCAACAAGTACAAGCGCAGCCAGCTCGTGGCGCGCCTCGAGGAACTTTACCCGCATGTCGTCTCCATCGAGTGCGGCACGCCGGTGCCGAAACTCGTCGCGTTCTGCAGCGGCTCGGGCAACGGCGCCGTCCCCCACCTCATCGCCGCCGGCGTCGACACCCTGATCACCGGCGAGCTGCGCGAGGAATGGTTCAACTACGCCCAGGAGCACCGGCTCAACCTGCTCTGCTGTGGCCACTATGCCACCGAGGTTCACGGCGTGAAGGCCCTTGCCGCCGAACTGGCCAAAAAGTTCCGGCTGCCTTGGGAATTCATCGAAACCGAGAATCCCCTTTGATGCATTTTACCGGAGGCAACCGGGGTAACCGAGTCTTGCCTCTCGTGCCTTGTCCCCTGTTCCCTCCGTTTCCTCCTGTGAGATCCGCCTCATGAAGAAGATCGCCATCCTCCACGGCCCCAACCTCAACCGGCTCGGCAAGCGCGAGCCGGAGATCTACGGCTCGGCCACGCTCCAGGACCTCGAGCACCTCATCCGGGCCGAGGCCCGGAAGCTCGGCGTCGCGGTCACGTTCTTCCAGTCCAACCACGAGGGCGCGCTGATCGACCGCATCCACGCCCTGGCCGACCGCGGCACCGAGGGCTTCATCGTGAACTTCGGCGCCTACTCCCACACCAGCATCGCCCTGCACGACGCCTTGAAGAGCGTCGCCCCGCGGCCCGCGATCGAGGTGCACATCTCCGACATCAAGAAGCGCGAGAAATTCCGCCGGCGCTCGATGACCGCCGGCGCCTGCCTCGGCATGGTCAGTGGCAAGGGTTTCCCGGGCTACCTCGAGGCGCTGCGCCGCCTGGCCGCCCTCTGACCCATGGGCCAGTATCTGCCCGACTTCGCCGAACCGCGCTGGTTCGTCTGCCACACCAAGCCGCGCTGCGAAAAGAAGTTCGACGACCTGATGGAGCGCGAACAGTTCGCGCATTACCTGCCGTTGATCCAGAGCGTGCGACGCTACGGCACGCAGAAAAAGACCTTCACCAAGCCGTTGTTCGCCGGCTACGTCTTCACCCGCATCGAGCCGGCGAAGAAAACGCGCATCTACCAGCAGGACCTGTTGGTGCGCGCCATGCTGGTCGAGAACGAGGCGATCTTCCTCCGCCAGCTGGAGGATGTGAAAATTATCTGTGCGTCCGGCCTCGAGGCCGCGCTGCACCCGCTCATGAAGAAAGGCACGCATGTCCGCGTCGTCGGGGGCCCGCTCAACGGCCTCGAAGGCTATGTGGACGACCCGGCGAACCCGCAGGGCATTGTGGTGTCAGTGGACGTACTCCAGCAGGGCCTGCTCGTGCGGCTCCCGCTGGAGAGCCTCCAACTTCTTCCCTGATGCGCCGCCTGCTGCCGCTCCTCCTGCTCGTCTCCACCGGGCTGGGCCTCCCCGCCCAGACGGCCGCGCCGGCGGGCAACATCTCGGCATCCCAGGAAAACCGCTCCCTGATGACCCGCGTGCGCGGCCTCTTCGACTTCGACCTGCCCTCGATCGACCCGCCCGGCACCGTGAAGCTCACCCTGCATCCGCACTTCGGCGACCTGGTGCGGCGCGACTACATGCGGGTCGACACGGGATTCCGTTGGGCGCTCAACGACCATTTCGAGATCAACCCCGAGGCCGCGGTCTTCTTCACCCACGGACTCGCTGGCGACGATGGCGGCTATGGCATCGGCGAGCTGCGGCTGGGCTCGAAGTATATTTTCCGCGGCTGGCCCGATCCCGACATGGAAACCAGCCTCTTCCTCAACCTCGAGCGACCCGTCGGCCATCCGCCCGTGGACCTGACCGACGGCTTGAACCACGTCGCGCCGGGCTTCCTCGCACAGCACCACTCGATGAAACACCCGAAGCTCACGACCTTCGCCGGCGCGGGTGTCGACCTTGTGAGCCAGAGTTCCGTCGCCGGCACGCCGGTGCGCAACCAGCCGCTCGACGACTCGATGAACTTCACCGCCGGTGCGATCTACGACCTCGGCCAGATCAAGTGGACGCTCTCCGCCACCTACGCCACGACGGCCGCGCTCGGCGATATCACGGAAAATTTCTACTACGTCCGCCCGAACGTGCTCTGGTACGTCCCGCGAAAATACACCTTCAACTCCAAGACCCAGTGGCTGCTCGGCGTCGGCCTGCGCGCCTCCTGGGGACCCGACGGCACCGAGATCAGCTTCAACAACCGGGTGCGCGCGGAGATCACGTTCCGGCAGGTGATGGAAAAGATTCGCACCCGCAGGAACGGCGAAAAGCCCGACGGACGCTGAGCGTCAACGCCACGTCCACAGCCAAGCGGCGACGTGCAGCGTACCGCAGGCCGCCAGCGCGGCCATGAAGTCGTCGGCCACGATGCCCCACCCGCCCGGCCAGCGCTGCAGCCGCGCGATGCCGAAAGGCTTCACGATGTCGAACAGCCGGAACAAGCCAAAGCCGAGTCCCAGCACCGCCCACTGCGGCCAGGTCGTGAGATAACCGCTGCGCCAGCCGAGGAACACCAGGGGCATCACGATGAATTCGTCGAGGTTCACCTCGCCCGGGTCCTTCCTGCCCATCCGCCGCGCCGCGTCCCCGCAGAAGGCCACGGCCACGAGGCTCAGCAGCACCGTCCACGCGAAGTTCACTTCCCAGCGCGCATGCCGGAAAACGACGAAGAAATACCCCGCGCCGGCCAGCGCGCCCCAAGTGCCGGGTGCCGGCAGCCGCGCGCCCAACGGACCCAGCGTGGCGACGGCGCACACGAACTTGGTCGAGAAAATCCGCGGCCAGCGGGGTTCGGCCCAACTCATGGCTCAGTCCAACACCACGTGACCGTGCCGCCGGAAATACGACCAACCCGACGTGATCGTCAGCACCGCCGACAACACGTACCAACCGATGCCCGTCCAGTGCACCGTTGCGATCACCGAAGGATCCACCTCCTTGAAATCCTGGCCGAACATGCGCGCGCCCATCAGCCAGCCGATCGCGTTGAGCTGCGCAAATGTCTTCACTTTGCCGCTCTGGTCGGCCTCGATCACGATGCCCTTGGTCGCCGCCGCCATGCGCATGCCCGAAATGGCGAATTCCCGGCCGAGGATGCAGAGCAGCAGGACCATCGCGGCCACCTCGTGGCTCATGAAATAGCGTCCGACCACCAGCGCGATCATCAGGCCGACGACCATCACCTTGTCGACGACGGCGTCCATGAAGCGGCCGAATGACGAGACCTCGCCGCGCGCGCGCGCGACCATCCCGTCGAACCAGTCGGTGAGCGCCGCGGCGATGAACAGCCAGAACGCGATCGTCGCCGCCCATTGGAATTCACGGTTCATCAGCCACACGATGACGAACATCGCCGGCACGCGCGAAACGGTCATCCAGTTCGCGATTGTGAAACGCATGCCGCAGTCGAGCGCGCCCCCTTCGGCTTGGCAACCGGGATTTGACACAAAACGTCCTCGCCAACGCCCGGCGCGTGGCAATCCTGTGCGGCGGTCGCATGAAGCACTGCATCTACCCCGGAACCTTCGACCCGATCACCAACGGCCATCTCGACGTGCTGGCGCGCGCCGCCCGGCTGTTCGAGCGCGTGACCGTCGCCGTGGCCATCAGCTCGACCAAGTCCCCCCTCTTCCCGGTCGCCCAGCGGGTGGAGCTCATCCGCGCCAACATCGCCCACCTGAAGCACGTCGAGGTCGTGAGCTTCGACGGCCTGCTCGTCGATTTCGCCCGGCAGCAAAAGGCGCACGCCATCATCCGCGGCCTGCGCGCGCTCTCCGACTTCGAGTTCGAGTTCAACATGGCGCTGATGAACCGCCACCTCGAGCCCAACGTGGAAGCCATCTTCGTCATGCCCAACGAGGCCTACAGCTACACCAGCTCCACGCTGGTGAAGCAGATCGCCAAGCTCGGCGGCGATGTGGCCAATTTCGTGCCGGCCAACGTCGCGGCCGCGTTGAAAGTCGCGAGGTAGGGCGCGGACTCCGCACCGCGCCGGAATGCGCCCGGCGGTGAAGGGACTCACCGCCCCATTCAAGGCGATCCTACCCCGGCAGTCCGACCTGGCGCAGCGCCTCGTAGGTGGCGATGCCGGCCGCGGTCGAGAGGTTCAGCGAACGCAGTTCGCCGTTGGCGTGCGGGATCTTGAGCCGGCGATCATCGCCGAACTCCGCGTGCAGCCAGTCCGGGGCGCCCGCCTCCTCGTTGCCAAAGACCAGGCCGTCGCCGTCGGCATACTTCGCGTCCCAAAAACCCTGCGTCGCATGCGTCGTGAACAGCCACAGGCGCCGGGGCGCCGCCGGGCTGGCCTTGAACGCCGCCCAATCCGCGTGGTGATGCACATCGAGCGAGAACCAGTAATCCATGCCGGCGCGCTTGAGGTTTTTGTCCGTCACCTCGAAGCCCAGCGGGTGCACCAGGTGCAGCCGCGAGCGCGTTACCGCGCACATCCGGCCGATGTTGCCGGTGTTGGGCGGAATCTGCGGCTGGAAGAGCACGACGTGGAGCACGCCCGCCAAGCAGGAGTTAAATCGCTGGACGGCAAGCCGTTTTCCCCTAGAAAGACCGCGCTGCCGGGGCCACGGCCAACCCATGTCACTTTCCCCAAGCAAGAATGGCGACAAGATCGTCGTGCTCGTTGATGACGAGTTTTCCTACATCGACCTGCTGCAGCAACTCCTGAGCGAGCACCTGGCCTGCCCGGTCCATGGCTTCACCAAGCCTTCCGATGCCCTCCGCGCGATGCCGAAGCTCAACGTCGGCATGATCATCACCGACTACCAGATGCCCGACATGAACGGCCTGCAGTTCGTAGCCGAGGTGCAGAAGCTCAACCCGAATGTCCCGGCGGTCATGATCACGGCCTACAACATGTCGTTCACCCCGCGCGAGCTCGCGCTGGTGCCTTCGCTGAAGGCGGTCGTCCGCAAGCCGTTCAAGTGGACGGTGCTCGCCGACGAGGTCGTGAAATACTGGCCCGACGCGAGCCCGCCGAAGATCATCGCGTCGACCAATCCGTTCAAGACGACGTGACGCCGGAGTCGGATTGGCTGTAGGGCGGGGTCTCCGAACCCCGTCAAGACGACCTGACGACCTTCAGCCCGTGGTTGTCGGCGCGGAGCGTGTGGATGGTCGCGGAAAGCTTGTGGGCCGCAAAGGCGCCGGCCATCGCCCGGCCGACCTTGGCGGCATCCTTCGGGCGCGCCACACAGAGCACGCTCGAGCCGCTGCCGCTCAGCCACCCGGTGAGTGCACCGGTGGCGACGCCGGCCTCGATGGCGGGCTTGGCGCCGGGGATCAGCGGGAGGCGGTAGGGTTCGTGCAGGAAGTCCTTCACGGCGTGGCGCAGCCGGTCGTATTCGCCGGAGAGGAAGGCCGCGACGACATAGGTCGCGCTGTTCACGCTCTTCACCGCGTCGAAATACGGCAGCTCCTTCGGCAGGATGCCGCGGGCCTTCTTGGTCTCGAGTTCCTGGTTGGGCGAGACCACGACGAACACCAGCTCCTTGCCGATGGGCTTGCGCAGCACACCGAGCAATTCGCCGGTATGGGCGTCGCAACGCGCCACACAGAAGCCGCCGATGACGGCGGGCGTGGCGTTGTCGGGATGGCCCTCAAGCTGGGTCACGAGCGAGCAAAGATCGTCCTTGGTGAGCCTGGCGCCCGTGAGCTCGTTGAGCGCCGCCACGACGCCCGCGCGCAGGGTCACGCTCGAGCCGAGACCGCGGGACATCGGGACATCGCCGCGGATCGCCAGGGTAAAGCCGATCTCGTCCACGCCGGCGCGAACGAAGAACAGGCCGGCCGCCTCGTCGGCCATGTCGAGGCCGTGGGTGTCGCTGGCCGCCGCGGGGCGCGCGCCACGCCAGTCGCCGCGAGTGAGCGTGATCTCGTTGTAGATATCCAGCGCCATGCCGAGCGAATCGAAGCCGGCGCCGCAATTGGAGGTGCTGCCGGGCACGCGGACGGTGACTTCGCTGGGCAGGCGACGGGAGCGGAGGGGGTTCTTCATCGGCGGGTGTGGAGGGCGCGGCGGGCTTCGAGGTTCTGTTCGCGTTTTTTGACGTCTTCGCGCTTGTCGAACTGTTTCTTGCCGGAGGCGGTGGCAATCTCAACTTTCACCAACGCCTCCTTGAAATACATGCGCAGGGCCACGATCACGCGGCCGGCGGTCTCGACCTCGGAGGCCAGCTTGCGGATCTCGGGGGCGCGAAGAAGCAGCTTGCGCTGCCGCCGGGGCGCGTGCTGCGAAAGCCCGCCGTGCGAATACTCCTCGATGTAGGCGCCGTGGAGCCAGACTTCCCCCCGGTCGATCCGCGCGAAGGCGTCGGCCAGCTGGGCCTTGCCGGCGCGGATGGATTTCACCTCGGTGCCGGTCAGCTTCACCCCCGCCTCGAACTTGTCGTGGATGAAATAGTCCCGCAGAGCCTTCGGGTTGCGAAGCTCGGTGTAGCGGGCGGAGTCTTGCGGCTTGGCGGCCATGGTCGGGGATAACTGAGGCGCGGGGGGCGCGGGGCGGCAAACAAAGAAGCGAGGCCGGGGCCTCGCTTCGCGAAACTGGGAACTGGCCGGACGGCACCGGCCTCAGGCCGTGTGCAGCTCGTAGCTGATCTTGCCCTCGGCGACCTCGCGCAAGGCGATGTCCTCGGGGCTCAGTTTCTCGAGCGACTCCACGAGCGGGCGGCTGCCGCGGCGCAGCTGCTTCACGCGACGGGACACGACGTTGATGAGGACGTTCGGGTCGTTGATGACTTTCTGGGCTTCGCGGATGTATTCGTCTCTCATGGGCGGGAAAAAGGAGGGGACATAGGTAGGTCTGGCCTCCCGGGGGTCAAGGGCTATTTTGTCACCCAGCGGGCGGGATTTTGGCTTTGCGGAAATCCCCGTCCCGGCGAAACTTCCATCATGTTTGTGGCTTGGACAACCACCGCGCAACGCGCCGATGCCGACCGGCTGGCCCGGGGGGCCGTCGAGGCCCGGCTGGCGGCCTGCGCGCAGGTCGACGGGCCGGTCACTTCCCACTACCATTGGGAAGGCAAACTGGAGCAGGCGCAGGAATTCCGGGTGTGGTTCAAATACCTGCCTGCCAACGCCTCGGCGCTGAACACTTGGGTGCATCACCATCATCCCTATGCGGTGCCGCAGTGGATCGAGCTCAGCGCCGAAAACGTGGGCGAAAAATACTTGTCATGGGCTATGGCGAACTCTACTTCCCTCCCCTCCCAGCAGGCAAAATCACCTTAACTCGACACCCTTTTATGTCCCAGCATCCCAGTCTCAAGGCCGCCGGCGGCGGCGTGGTCCAAAAACGCAACGTCCTGAAGCGCTTCGAGCGCGTGGCCCTGCTCAAGAAGCGCGGCCAGTGGAAGGAAGGCGACCGCGTGCAGGGTCTGCGCAAGACCAAGGCCGACGTCTAAACCACTCGCCGCTTCATCCCCCGGGCAGGATCGCATGTCGACCTGCCCTTTTTGTTACCCGCCATGATCGACCTCGCGAAGAAGCTCATCGACTTCATCCTGCACATCGACGTCCACCTGGCCGAGATCATCGCGGCCTATGGCGCGTGGACCTACGCGATCCTCTTCCTGATCATCTTCGCCGAGACCGGCCTCGTCGTCATGCCGCTGCTGCCGGGCGATTCCCTGCTCTTCGCCGCCGGCGCCTTCTGCGCCAAGGCCGAGACCGGCCTCAACGTCCACGGCATGGCCTTCCTGCTCTTCGTCGCGGCCTTCCTGGGCGACACGCTGAACTACTGGATCGGCCACAAGATCGGACCCGCCGTCTTCAAGCGCGAGGACTCGATGTGGCTGCGCCGGAAACACCTCGCGCGCGCGCACGAGTTCTTCGAAAAATATGGCGGCCGGGCCGTCATCCTCGCCCGCTTCGTGCCCATCGTGCGCACCTTCGTGCCCTTCGTGGCAGGCGTCGGCGCCATGACCTACTCGCGCTTCCTCGCCTACAACCTGATCGGCGGCTTCGCCTGGATCTACTTCTTCACCTACGCCGGGTTCTTTTTCGGCAACCAGCCTTTCGTCCAAAAGAACTTCAAGCTGGTCATCCTCGCGATCATCGTGCTGTCAATCGTACCCATCGTGGTGGAGCTTTTCCGCGAATGGCGGAAGGCCAAGAAACCGGTTTCCGCCTAGGGTACACCCGGTGGTTGACCGGGGGTTTCGCCTGACACAACTGGTTCTTGCCAGTCAGTAGCAAACCCTTTTCATGCAGTGACATTCCATGGCGACCCCCAAGATTCTGGTCGTAGACGACCAGCCCATCAACGTCCAGCTGCTCAAGCGTAAGCTGGAGCGCGAGGGCATGAATGTGGCCACCGCCTATTCCGGCCAGGAGGCGCTCAACCTCGTCGCCGCCGACAAGCCCGACCTCATCCTGCTCGACGTCATGATGCCCGAGATGGACGGCATCGAGGTCTGCTCCCGCCTCCAGGCCGACGACGAGACCAAGGGCATCCCGGTCATCTTCATCACCGCCCGCACCTCCAAGGAGGGCAAGATCGAGGGCCTCGGCGCCGGTGCCGTGGACTACATCACCAAGCCCATCGACCTCGATGAGACGCTGGCCCGCGTGCAGACGCAGCTGCGTTTCGTCCAGATCAACCGCGAGCTCATCGACCTCCAGCGTCGCCTCGGCGACTCGCGCCGCACGGCCACCATCGGCGCCGTGACCCAGGGCATCGCCCACAATCTCAACAACCTGCTCGGCGTCGTCATCGGCTACGTGGACCTGATCAAGGCCTACCACGACAAGCCCGACTTGGTGAAAAAGAATTCCCAGCACCTGGAGGATGCCGTCAACCGCATCGTGGGCATCATCAAGCAGCTCACCGGCCTCGTGGTGAAGAACCGCCCCCCGCTCATCCGGGCCAATCTCGCCCGCATGGTGGACAGCGGGATCCGCCGCTATCAAATCGAGCACAAGATCGACCTGCCGGTCACGGTCGAGAACGGCGTCGGCGAAGTCCTCATCGATACCAACGTCGAAGTGTTCGAGGAAATCCTCTCCAAGGTCCTCATCAACGCCTGGGAAAGCTACGGTGACGCACCGGACGACAAACGGCCCATCAACGTCCGCACCGAGATCATCGAAAAGCCCGAGGAAGGCCGCTTCGCCCTGATCCACATCGAGGACCGCGGCCGCGGCATCGACCCCGAGATTCGCGAGCATGCCTTCGAACCCTTCACCAGCACCAAGCACACCGTCGGCGTCGGCATGGGCCTGACCATCGCCCGCCACTCGATGCGCAACCTGGGCGGTGAGGTCACGCTCAATGAGCGCAACGGCGGCGGCGCCATCGCCACCATCCGCCACCCGCTCGAGCGGCGGAATAAGTGAGCAGCGAGGCAAGGTTTAGGCTCTAAGCCGCCTGGCTTAAACCTTAAGACTTAAACCTTATGCCCCAGCTCGCTTTCCTCGGCGCCGGCAACCTTGCCTCCGCCATTGTCCGCGGGTTGCTCGCCAAGCAGGCCTGCGCTCCCGCCGACATTGCCTGCACCAGCAAGGGCGGCGAGTCCGCCCGCCGGCTCGCCACCGAGACCGGCATCGCGCATGAGCCCGACCTCGCCCGGCTGACCCGCGGCGCCGACACCATCGTCGTCGCCTTCAAGCCGCAGTCGCTGGCCGCGGCCGATCCCCGCCTCGCCGAACTGACCCGCGGCAAGCTCGTCATTTCCGTCCTCGCCGGCAAGAAGCTAGCCACCCTCGCCCGCACGTTCCCCCACGCCCGCAACGTCGTGCGCACGATGCCCAACACGCCCGCGGCCATCGGCGCCGGCATCACGCCCTTTTGCTCCCTCACCCCGCTCTCGAGCGATGACCTCGCCCTCGTCAGCCGCATCCTCGATGCCCTCGGCCGTTATCTGCCGCTCGACGAGAAGCATTTCGACGCCCTGACCGCCGTCGGCGGCAGCGGCCCCGCCTTCCTGTTCGAGTTTGTCGCCGGCCTGCGCGATGCCGCCCTCGCCGCCGGGCTGCCGGCCGACACCGCCGCGCAGATGGCCCTCGAGACCACCCTGGGCGCCGCCCGCCTCCTCGCCCGCAGCGAAGAATCGCCCGAGGCGCTGCGCGACAAGGTCACTTCCCCAAACGGCACGACCTACGCCGGCCTGCAGGTGCTCGCCCAGCGCCAGTTCCGCGACACGCTCAAGGAAACCATTCTCGCCGCCACGCGCCGCGCGGGGGAGCTGTCGAAAGACTGAGACCGTGGGCGCCAGCCTGCCCGTTCGGCAAGCTCAGGGCCTTACTTCCGCTCCGGCCGGATGAAAGCCGCCGTCGGCATCGGCACGTTCGGCTCCATCTTGTCGATCACCATCACATAGAGCAGGCGGCCGTTGGCGGTCGTCTCGATGCGGTGGGGCTGCAACACGCCGGCCACCGGGCGAAAATCCTTGAAGAGCGTTTCGATGGTCACGCGCTCCTCCTTGCCGGCGCGAAAAACCGTGCGTTTCACCACCTCGTGCGTCTCCGCATCGACCCACAGGAAGAAGATATCGTCGGCACGGCTCATCACGAGGAGCTTGAAGGCCCGCCGGCCATCGATCGTGTCCTCGCCGGCATAGTCCACCGTGTAGCCCTTGTCCGCGTAATTCACCAACGGGCCATCGAAATCCGCGTTGGCGACGAAATCCTTCGCGTCGTTAGGCGGCATGTTCTGGGCCGTCCCGGCATTGAATTCCGTGTGGCTGATCCAGGGCGCACTCAGCCCGTCGTAGCCCTGGATGACCCGGCGCAACGGCGAGAAGCTCTCAACGCGCAGCCGGTTCGGCCGCTCGGCGAGGAGCGTGAAAGGCACCATCTCGCCCCCGATGAACGTGCGCCCCTCGGCCCGCAGGGTTTTCAATTCCGCCAGCTTGTCCCCCGCCCGTTGCGCGTGCTGCCGCGCAATCTCCGGTCCGAGCTGCGCCCGTCCGCTCAGCATCAGCGTGAGCAAGCCAAGGGCGATGGTCAGGGTGCGTGCGCGCATCGGCAGGCCATCGTGGGAAGCGAACGGGAAGTGGCAAGTAACAGGTAACAAGTATCAGGACGGGCCATGTCTTGGTACTTGCTACTTGATACCTGCCACTTTTGCTTCGGGCAAATGGGCATGGAATTCGGTTGGTGGGACAAGGACGAGGACGGCAAGAAATGGCAGATCAACGTGCGTTTCCACGGCGGTAACGTCGTGTTCAGCCGCCATCATGGCCATCACACCTCGTGGGAGGATTTCGATCCCACCGATGAGCAATGGGACCGCCTGCTCAAGGAGGCCGAGCGCCGCCTGCCCCGCCGCCTCATGAGCACCAAGGAGTTCAACGCGCTCAAGGCGCAGCGGCCGCAGTAGCGGGACTTCGTCCCGCGGTTATTGGGGAAGGGTTAGAGGTTAGGAGGAAGAGGCATTCCTCCCCAATAACCCTTAACTCATAACTATTAACCCCTCACCGCAGGTGAGGCCTGGCCAGCGGCCAGAGATAACGAAATGCCGGGGCCAGCTCCTGCGGCCGCTCCGACAGCCAGCGGTCGATTTCCGTCACGGTGAACCAGTCACCACACTCGATCTCCTCGGCCTGCAATACGAACGGCCCCTCGGCTTCGACGCGATAGACCCAGACGAATTCCTGGCCGGTCTCCTCCCGGGCTTCGATCTTGAAGAGACGCTGCGGCGCCTGCTCCGGCCGGCACCCGATCTCCTCCTCCAATTCGCGCCGGGCCGTGTCATCGTAGTCTTCGCCCGCGCCGACGTGGCCGGCGGCCGAGGAATCCCACACGCCAGGAAACAGGTCCTTGGCCATGGATCGCTTGTGCAAAAACACCCGGCCCGCCCGGTTCGTCACCAGCAGATGGACGGCCCGGTGGCGCAGCTTCTGCCGGTGGACCTCACGACGCGCCAGCTGTCCGGTCACCCGATCCTGCTCGTCCACCACGTCAAAAAGCTCGTCAAGGTTTTGTCCCATGCGACCAGCAAAGGCATCGGCCTCCCGCTGTCAGCCGGCAAATCCACCGGCGATCAGGGCGTGCGCCGGCGCAGACCCGCCACGGCACCCAGCGCCATCAATCCGGCAAACACCGCATAGGTCGAAGGCTCGGGCACCGCCGACACCACGCTGAGCAACTGCACATTGTCCGGCGGCGTCAGGCCCAAATAGTTTTCGTCGCTAATCGAGATGTTGCCACCTTCCTGATAGCCAACCTCGATGTCCAATCCGGTTCCGGAAAAGGCCTGGGTGATCTCAAGGCCCGTGAAGGAGAACGATTCCGTCACGGTGCCGTAAGCACTAGCCGCCAGATAAGCATGCGGATAGTCTTCAACCGTTGCAGAAAACGTGAGCGAAGGAGCATTACCTTGCACGCCCAGGAATGTGACGGTGGCCGCGCCCATTCCCGTCAGGCCGCCCGACAATCCATCAACGCCGGTCGTGTAAGCCACTTGAAACGAGAAGCTCACATCCCCTTCAACGGGCGTAACCAGAATGCGATACCCTTCGGGCGCGAGGAAGCTCATCCGAAACGTCCCGGTCACACCATCATAGTGCAACGAATCAGGGTGCGAGGAAAGCGTGCGCTGCACCAGGCTGGGGGCGATATCATAGTCGGCATAACCCTCATCGTAATTGGTGCTCACCGTGGTCTCCGCGGTGATGTTGAGGGACAGCTGGGCGAGGGCGGGAATGAAGGAAACGCCGCCTAAGGCGGCAATGGCCAGCCAGCGCCGGATCCAGGTCAAGGGCATCGAGAAAGGCATGTGTGGCCTTTTCATCGGCACAAATGCCTCCTCCCAAAGCAAAAAGGGCGCCCTGCGGCGCCCTTTACCCGTTCCAAGGGTACCAAAACTTAGTGCCGCCAGCCACCGCGGCCACGGTAGCCGCCGTGATAGCCACCACGATAGTAGACGTGACCGTGACTGTTGTGCCCGGTGATGTAGCCGATCCCCAGACCGACGCTCAGCGGCAGCCAGAAGTCATCGCGGTAGTCGCGATAAACGACGCGGGTCCGATAGGGACGCTCGACGTAGACGACCTCGGGATCGCGCTCGATCACCGTGGTGGTGCGGCGCTCGACGACCGGGCGGTCATCATCGTCGTCGACCGCGACCGTCCGGGTGCTGACGCGATCGGCGCTGCGGGCCGAGGAAAGGAGCCCGTAACCGAGTGTGGCGGTATGCCCATCCGGATACTTGTAGGTGACCACGACGCGATCGGCGGTCTTGTCCAAGCGCAGGACCGTGAGACCGCCTGCCTTGGCGTCGGCCATCAGGTCTTCGGCCTCGGGCAGGAAGCTAAGATAAACCATGTGGTCGATCTCGGGCGTCTTCGCCGCAGCAGCTGTGTCAGCAGCCCGGGCGGCAAGGCCGCAACCGAGCGCGAGGGAAAGGGCAAGAATCGTGAGCTTTTTCATGGGTTTGTGCCGGTAAGACGAATCTGACCGGGGGTTTATTCATTTGTTTCAGCAGAAGCGGTCAGCCCTCAGCGTTCAGCACCCAGCCAAGCCCCTGGCAGCCTTGGGGGTTACGCCAAAGGCACCCGCGAAAACCCGCCGGCAAAAAGGGCGCCCGGAGGCGCCCTGCTTACCGCTGAAAGCTGATTGCTGACAGCTACTTAGGCCTTCGGAAATTTAACCCATTTGGCCCCGGCCTTGGATGACTTCACCACCGTCTCGATGAAGGCCATGCCTTCGACGCCGTCGGTGATCGTGGGAAAATCCACGTCCTTCGGGATGGCTTGGCCGGCAACCTCGGCGCGGATGGCGCGGAACGCCTCACGGTAGATGTTGCCGAAGGCCTCGAGGTAACCCTCGGGGTGACCGGAGGGGATGCGGGTAACGGCCGATGCCGCCTTGCCGACGTAGCCGTTCCCGCGACCCCAGATTTCCGTGGGCTTGTCGGGATACTTCACGAGCAGCTGGTTCGGGTGTTCCTGGTGCCACTCGAGGCCGGCCTTGGAGCCGTAGACGCGGATGTTGAGATTGTTCTCCTCGCCCACGCTGATCTGCGAGGCGTGGATGATGCCCTTGGCGCCGCCCTTGAAGCGGACGAGGATGTTGCCGTCGTCATCGAGCGCGCGGCCCTTCACGAAGGTCGAGAGGTCGGCGCAAAGCGAATCGATGTGCAGGCCGGTGATGTAACGAGCGAGGTTCTCGGCGTGCGTGCCGATATCGCCGATGCAACCCGCCGCGCCGGAACGCTTCGGGTCGGTGCGCCAGGCCGCCTGCTTCTGGCCGCTGGCCTCGAGATGGGTCGAGAGCCAGCCCTGCGGATACTCGGACACGACCTTGCGGATCTCGCCGAGGTAGCCGGATTTCACCAACTCACGGGCCTGTTTCACCATGGCGTTGCCGGTGTAGTTGTGGGTGAGGACGAAGACCTTCTTGGACTTCTTCACGACCGCCGCGAGCTTCCTGGCCTCGGCGAGGTTGAAGGTCACGGGCTTGTCGCACACGACGTTGAAACCGGCCTCCAGGAACATCTTCGCCGGGGGAAAGTGCTGGTGATTGGGCGTGACGATGACGATGAAGTCGAGGCGCTCGTCGGCCGGGCGCGCGGCTTCGGCGCCGCACATCTCGGCGTAGTTGGCATAGACGCGCGCGGGATCGAGGAAGAAATCCTGGCCCGAGAGCTTGGAGCGCTCGGCGTCGCTGGAGAAAGCGCCGGCGGTGAGCACGGCCTGGCCGTCCATGATGGCGGCGATGCGGTGGACGCCGCCGATGAAGGCGCCGCGACCGCCACCGATCATTCCATAACGCAACTTACGATTGGCTGACATAGGGAGTTTAAATTGAAGGTTGGGATTGGGGGGCGGGGGCGGCGGAGCGATAAGCGGTAAGCTCTAAGCTGAAAGCTGAAGACAGAAGGGCCGGAGCTTATTGCTTGGCGCTTAAAGCTTACAGCTCGGCCGCACCGCGGCCGAGCGGCCTACTGGTTTTCCTTATCGAAGGCGGCGTCGAAGGCGATCGTGCTGCGCGCGAAGTCGAGCTTGCGCAGGAAGGCGCACGACTCGGCGGCGCCGTGCTCGCGGTCCATGCGGATGTCCTCCCACTCCACGGAGAGCGGGCCTTGGTAGTTCACGTCGTTCAGCGCGACGATGATCTCCTCGAAGTTGATGTCGCCGCGGCCGACCGAGCGGAAGTCCCAGAAGCGGCGGGCGTCGCCGAAGTTGGTGTGGCCGCCGAAGACGCCGACGGAGCCGTCGCCGTGGCCCCACCACACGTCCTTCATGTGGGCGTGGAAGATGCGCGGGCCGAAGGTGCGGATGAACTTCACGTAGTCCACGCCCTGGTAACCGAGGTGCGAGGGGTCGTAGTTGAAGCCGAAGCGCTTGTGGTTCTTCACCGCCGCGAGGGCGCGCTGGGCGCTGGCGATGTCGAAGGCGATCTCGGTCGGGTGGACCTCGAGGGCGAAGTTGGCGTTCTGCTTCTCGAATTCCTCGAGGATCGGGCCGAAGCGCTTGCCGAAGTCGGCGAAGCCCTTGTCCCAGTAGGCCTGCGAGGTCGGCGGGAAGGCGTAGATCGAGTGCCAGATCGAGGAGCCGGTGAAGCCATTGACCGTGACCGCGGCCTTCTTGTCCTTCAGGCCGGGCTTGGCGTCGAAGAAGCGGCGGGCGGCCTTGGCCGTGAGGGCCATCTTCTTGGCGGCACGCTTGCGGACGCCCTCGGGCTCGCCGTCGCCCCAGACGTCCGGCGGGAGGATGGCCTTGTGGCGGTCGTCGATCAGGTCACAGATCGCCTGGCCGACGAGGTGACTCGAAATGGCGAAGCAGGTCAGGCCGTTGTCGAGCAGGACCTCCCACTTCTCCTTGATGTACTTGTCGGACGTCGCGGCGGCGTCCGTGTCGAAGTGGTCGCCCCAGCAGGCGAGTTCGACGCCGTCATAGCCGAGGCGCTTGGCCAGCGGCGCGAGCTTGGCGAGGGGCAGGTCGGCCCATTGGCCGGTGAAGAGGGTGATCGTGCGGGGCATGGGGATGAGGAGTTAAGAACGACGACAATAAAAAAGCCGGGAACCCAGGAGGCAACTCAAGGATTCCCGGCTTTCAAACCAGAATGGGCGCTTAGTGCGCGGCGGCGGGCGCCTTCTTCTTCATCACGGCAATGATGATGAACACCACCGTGAGCACGGCGGGCAGCACCGCGACGTTGCCGAGGGCGTGGAGGCCGGCGGCGGCCTGGATGTCGGCCAGCTGGGCCGGCGTCGGGGTGACGCCGGCGGGCGTGCGCAGGGCGATGCCATTGTCATACCACTTGCCAATAATCGGCAGCACGAAGTTGACGCCCAACATGCCGGCGCCACCCATGATCGCGAGGCCCAGCGCGCCCGTTTTCGGATAGTTCTCGGCCACGAAACCCAGCATGGTCGGCCAGAAGAAGCACACCCCGAAGGCGAAGATCGTCGCCGCGCCGAAGAGCATGGCCCCGGAAGAGTGGCTGAGGGCGTACAGGCCCAGCGTGCTGAGGATCGCGCTGACGACCAGCATGCCACTCGGCGACAGTTTGTGGACGAAGGCGCCGGCGAACATGCGGCCAATTGCCATCAGTCCGGTGATCCAGACCAGAACCAGAATGCCGGAAACGCCCGCATGCTGGAGAATGTTGGGGATCCACTGGAGCGAGCCGAGTTCGGTGCAGGCGGTCAGGACCATGCACCCCACCATTACCAGGAAACCAGGTGCCAGACACGCCTTGAACATGGAGCCGGTGCTCTCGCCGCGCTGGACGCGCTCAGTCTGCGGGAATTTCTGTCCGAAAAACATGGCGGCGTAGATCGCCAGCGGGATCAACATGGCGGCGAATTGCGCCTGCCAGCCCAACCCCGCCTTGCCGAAGAAATAGGCCACCAAGCCGCCGATGACCTGCCCGCCCGGGAACCACATGTGGAAGTGGTTGAGCTTCGTCGTCTGATCCTTCGGATAGAGTGTCGTGATGAGCGGATTGCAGGCCGCTTCCACGGAGCCGTTGGCGATGCCGAAAAGAAGGGTTCCGGCATAAAGACTGGTAAAGTCCCACGCAAAGATCGTGAGCGTCACACCGGCCACATGGCCGATGGCCGCCAGGGCCACGATGCGGCCCAAACCGAGCGCGTCGCACAGCGGACCGCCGATGATCATGGCGAGCGTGAACCCCCAGAAGGCGGCGCCGTTAACCCAGCCGGCCTGCGAGTTCGTGAGGTGAAATTGATTAATCCAGCCGCCCGTGGCTTCGCCACGAATGGCGAAACTCATGGCCGTGACAACGAGGGCGACGCAGCTCGCCCGGAACAGACGCGATTGATTCATGGGGTAGGTGTGGGAGGTTGGGGTACTGAAAAAGACCGGGGTCAGTGAAAACAGTTATGCGCGCCGGTGAACATCATTTTTTTCCAAATCGCATGATTAATCCGGTCACACCAAAGCGCTCGGGCAAATGGCTGGATTCATGCCTGCGCACCCGCCGGTGGCACCAGCCGCGAACCGCGCAGCAACCCGCGCACGTGGCCGACTGATTCCGCCAGCCCGGGCACCGGCTCGTTGGGATCCTTCTCATATTCGAGCCAGACCGCGCCATGGTAATCCTGCTCGGCGAGGGTCCACAGGATGTCATGCAGGTCGAGCCTCCCCCGCCCCATCTCCGCCGGCTTGTCGTCCTTGTCACCGGGCGCGGCGAACGTGTCCTTCAAATGCACATCATAAAGCCGCGACCCGGCTTTGCGGATCAAGTAGACGGGTTCCTCCCCGCTCCGGTAGCAATGGCCGACATCGAGGCAGAGGCCGATGCGCGCATCGAGCGGCTCGATCGCCGCGAGCACGCCCGCGACCGACGGCCAGGACTTGTCCTCGGGCCCGTGGTTGTGAATCGCGCAGCGCAAGTCGTACTCCTGCACCAGCCTCTCCAGCAGTGGCAGGGCCGCCGGCTCGGGACTGCAACTGAAGAACGACAGGCCGTGGGTCTTCACGTAGTCCATCATGCGGCGCATCGCCGTTTCATCGTTCTTGAGGTTGAGCACCCCGCAGCACAGCGGCGTGACGCCGGTGGCGCGGATCCTGGCCGCGGTCTCCGTCCACTGACCGGGCTGGTTTTCCCACGGCGAGTGGGCGCGATGCAGGGAAATTTTGTCGAGCCCGACGCGTTTCACCGCCGCGAGCATGTTGTCGAGCGGCAGGCCTTTGAGGCTGACCGTGGCAACCCCCAGCGTGTAGCCCGCCTGCACCACTTTGAACGCCGGGATGGTCCCGGCGCCCAGCCGCGAGCCCAGCAGCGGCAGCGCGGCCCCGGCAGCTAGGGTCTTCAGCGCGGTGCGACGATCCATGGCCTCGGGGCGGCGCGGCTCAAAGCACGCCGAGCTTCTTGAGAATCTCGGGCGACGGGCCCTTGAACTCGATCAGCGGCATGTTGCCGAGGTAACCGATGTCCTTCATGCCCTCGGGTGTCGTGTAGAAGCCGCTGGCCGTGAGGTCACGCAACTTGGCAAAGAATTTCGCGCCGGCGGCCAGCTCCGGCTTCGCGTCGGGCGCGTGGCAGATGTCATCGGCGATCGCGGCCATCTGCGCGTGATCGAGCGCGGCGAAATCCTTGCCGAAGCGCTTGCCCGCCTCCGTGTCGATCCACGCCAGGCCGGACAGCACGGTCTCGCGGTCGCCCTGCTGGTCGGGATAGGGCGAGCTGATCCACTCGTCGATGAAGTCGTGCACCTTCAGGTCGGCCGCGCTCGGCACGGCGCCCTCGGCGGGAATGATGAACCCGCACAGCGCGGCGGCCGTCTTGCGCTGGTGATCGGTCATCGTCAGCGGCCAGAAGTCACCGGGGGCGTATTCCTTGTTCAGGAGCGGGTCGGTGCCGTAGCCTTTGGTCGCGGGCGAGGCGGCCTGCTGACCCAGCAGCGGCCGGTCGGAAATGGCCATGGCCGCGCTGGCGGTGACCATCCATTTGAGCGCGGTGCGGCGGTCGAGGCGGGGCAGTTCGGGCGTGCTCATGTCAAAGGCTCCCCTTTTTCATCTCCGCGAGCATGTGGTCGGCGGCGCGCCAGGCCAGGGCCATGATCGTGAGGGTGGGATTCTTGTCGGCATTGCCCACGAAGGGCGCGCCATCGGTGAGGTAAAGGTTGGGAATGTCCCAGGTCTGGCACCACTGGTTGGTGACGGATTTCGCCGCGGTCTCGCCCATGATGGCGCCGCCGACCTCGTGGATGATGCGGCCGCCCTTCTCGATGGGCGAGGTCTCGCTGATGCGCCGGCGGTTGGCCGCGCGGCCGAGCACCACGCCGCCCATGGCGCGCACGATCTCGGTGAACGTCGCCTCCATGTGCTCGGCCTGCTTCAGCTCGTGGTCGGACCAGTGCCAGTTGAAGCGCAGGACCGGGATGCCCCACTTGTCCTTCACCGTCGGGTCGAGCTCGCAGTAGGATTTCTCGTTGGCAATCATCTCGCCCCGGCCCGCGAAATACATGAACGAGCCATAGTAGCGGCGGGCGTCCTCCTTGAATTTCACGCCGTAGCTGCCGCGCGTGTAACGCTCGAGCCCGCCGCCCGTGCCCATGCCGGGCATGCCCTTCCCGCCGCCCCACTCGATGTGATAGCCGCGCGCGAAGCCGAGCTTGCCGGCCAGCTGCTGCTGGTAGAGCCACCACGGCGTGTAGATGTGACCGCCGCCAGCGCCGTCGTCGTTCATCGGCGGCAGGTTCTCGAGCGCCGGAACCTGCGCGCTGAGGCTCGAGCCGACCGTGTCCATGATGTAGCGGCCGAGCAGGCCGCTGGAGTTGGCGAGGCCCTGCGGGAACCGGGCGGACTTGGAATTCATCAGCACGCGCACGGACTCGCAGGCGCTGGCGGCGAGGACGACGATGCGGGCCTTGGCGCGACATTCCTTGCCGGTCTTGCGGTCGATGAAGACGATGCCGTCGGCGCGGTCCTTGGCGTTGAGCGTGACCTCGCGCACCATGGCATCGGTGACGATGTCGAGATTGCCGGTCAGCAGCGCGGGCGGCAGATGGACGGTGGTGGACTGGTAATTGGCGCGGATGGAGCAGCCGCGGCCGCAGGGCGTGGCCCAGAAGCAGGCGGCGCGCTCGCTCATGGCTTGGGTGAGGATGCGCTGGGCGCGGGCGTTGCCGGGGTGGATCTTCGGCGCGAGCGTGGCCCCATCCTGGCGTTGGGTGAGCACGGCGCGGTGGATCGCGATGGCCGGGATCCCGATCGCGTTCATGTGCTTCTTGCCGTACTGCTCGGCGGCGCGGAAGGCGGGCGCGGGCTGGAGGACGCCCGCCGGGGAATTGGGCGTGTTCTCGAGGCCGTCGTTCTCACCGTACACGCCGACCAGCATCTCGACCTTGTCGTAATAGGGCGCGATCTCCTCGTAGGTAAACGGCCAGTCGAAGCCGAGGCCGTCGCGAGACTTCGCCTTGAAATCGTAGGGACCGTTGCGCAGCGAGATGCGGCCCCAGTGGTTGGTGCGGCCGCCGAGCATGCGGGCCCGCCACCATTCAAACTGCTTCGCCGGGTCGTCCGATACCTGCGTGTACGGCTCGCCCGGCACCTGCCAGCCGCCGTCCACCGTCGAATCGTGGAAGCCAAAGGGCTTGTCCGGTGTGCCGGTGCCGCGCAAAGGCGCCTGGCCGTTGGTCTGGAACATCGGGGTCTCCTTCACCGGATCGTAATCGCGACCGGCCTCGACCATGAGGACCTTCGCGCCTTCCATGGTGAGCGTATAGGCCGTCTGGCCGCCGGCGGCGCCGGAACCGACGACAATGACATCATACTCGGGCTGGACCTGGGCGGGGGTAATGTGCGGCATGGGGCGGCCGGAAGGGGTGCGGCCAAAGGAGGCCAGCCGGCGCGTTTCGGCAAGCGGAAACACCACGACAAACGGGGCCGCGCCGCCCTGCCCCGGGGCGCGGCCAATCGTCTCATCTCCCGAACAAGCACTCTCAAGCGCCTGCCGGGATGGTTTCGTTCAGGGCGTGCCGCGTTGCTCGGGCGGCACCGGAGCCTCCACGGGGCGCGTCTGCTGATACCAGGTGACCACGAGGGCGGACACGACGAAGAAGAGGACAACGCCAATCGCCATCCAGATGTTCACCTGGGTGGTGCGCTTGTGGACGTTGACGATCGGGCCATGATGAGGAGTGGCGGATTGCATGGGAATTCAGACGGTTGCCCGTCGGTTGGAACTTTTGCCGTAGTGGGAATAGAGCCGGGCCGAATACTCGGTGCTGGCCGGGCGCGAAGCATCGTAAGGCGGGCTGGCCTTGATCACATCGCGGGCGAGATTGACGCGGAGGCGGGCGCCGGCCCAGTCGACCTGGCCAATCCATTCCGGATCCAAGAGTACGTGACGCCCGGGCAACCAGTTTCGGGTGTCGATCACCACGTAGGCAATGTCCCACGTCGAATCGTCGATCAGGAAATCGGCGACGTGCCCGATGGGACCGTCGAGGGCTTCGAGATGGTAACCCAGGACAACACTGGAACTATAGAGATGCGGATCGGCCGGCTGGCGCTTCTCCGCGCCGGGCGGGATCGCCGGCGGCGGCGCCGTCAGGGGCAGCACGTCGAAATAGGAAGGCCAGCCGTAATATTGCCTCAGGTCCTCCTCAGCCTGTTGCGTGATGGGCCGGGCCATGTCGACGCTGGGACTGCGGCGGATTTCCTCCTGGCTGAGATCGAGCGGCAACACCTGCTCACCCCACTCCGGCCCACTTCTGATGGCTTCCGGCGAGATGAGCACGCGCCGGCTTTCCAACCATGCGCCCGTCTCGACCACCAGGTAGCGCACCGTCCAGCGCCGGTCGTCGAAATAGAAATCCTTGAGCCGGCCGATTTCGCCATCGGTGGCTCGCAGCGAGTAATTCCTGAATTCCTTGGCGTTCTTGAGCATGGCAGGACTCTCTTCTTGGTCTTGGGATGGTTGCTGAGGTTGAGGCCCGGCACCGGGCGCCGATGCCTTGGATCTGGATCTTTGACCCTGAATTTAGTCGAGCAGCCAACGCCTCGGCATAGGGCGGCCTGCCGGCCCCCGCTGCGGGATTCCTCCGATGCATGTTTTGTAGGCGCAGCTTTCCAGTTGCAGTTGCAGCCTGCTGGCCGCCCAAGATCAGTCGCCCAACCTTCGTTGGGGATGGGCTGCGACCTCCGAGGGCGGACCAAGGTCCGCCCTCCATGAAACCAACTCCCGGCTTACTTTCACTCCAGCTTCCGGCGCCGATCCACTTTCTCGGTCTTGAACTCGTCCTTGGGCAGGACGTTGTCGGTCACGACCACCGCGACGGGCAGCTTGGTCTTCACCCAGAGCTCGGCTTCCTTGAAATACTTCGCGCTGGCGGATTCCAGCGCCTCGCCGACGGACTTCACGGGCAGCAGGCGGCCCTTCTTGGAGGCGTTGAAATCATAGGCGCCCTTGAAGACGCGATCGGTGGTCGAAAACGGGCTGGCGTTTTCCGGGATCTGCACGACCCAGCCGGTCAGATCCTTGGGGGGCAGCTTGCCCTCCGGATCGGACAGCACCACGACGAACTGCTTCTTGGGCGCGGGCGGCTTGATGTCCTCGTCGGCGGCCGGCGTGGAGGCCTCGTTCAGCTCCTCCACGATCTCGCGCAGGACCGCGGGGTCGAGCTTGTGCTTCTTGAGGATCTCGGCGACCTGACTGATTTCGATTTTGGCCATGGGAGCGCTCACGAAACACCCGTTTGCCCGCGAAAGACAAAGCGAATTTTCGGGAAACTCAGCTGCCCTCGAAAAGCGTCACCGCCGACCCGATCTGGCCGCTCGTGCCGAGCAGCAGCAGCTTGTCGCCGGCATGGACTTCCTCGTCGGGTCCGGGGTTGACCAGCTTCAGGCCGGGCCGCTCCATCGCGACGATGCTCGCCCCGGTCTTCGTGCGCAGGCCGAGTTCACGGATCAACCGGCCGGCGGCCTTCGAACCGGGCGCCACCGTCACCGTGGCCAGGTCGGCCTCGGCCAGCAGCGAGGCCTCGGTCGTGGCGGCATGATCGTGCTTCACGGGGGGCGGCTGGGCGAAGGTGTCGACCAGTGCCGCCTGGGCGCTGGAGTAAACGCGGTTGAAGGAACGCCAGAGCAGCCAGGCCAGCAGGGCGGCGATGGCTGAGAGCACCAGCAGGACATTGAGCGAGGGCAGCAGGGTGGAACTCAGGATGATGACAAACAGCCCGAGCGCCACGGAGCCCGCCGCGGGCACGAAGGCCGCCACGATCGAGCGGATGGCCGGGGCGTTCGCGCCCGCCCGCTGCTCGGTCACGCGGGTCTCGGCCAGCAACAGGCCGAACGCCTGCAGCTTCTTCACGCTGGCGATGAACATGGGCAGCGAGCAGACCACCGCGACGAACCAGATCGCCGGTTTCACCCAATCGCCCGCCAGCCCGACATGGTCGAACCACGCCGGTGGGTGCGACCCGATGAATGCGCCGCTGATGAACACCGCCGCGATCAACGCCGCATTGAGCACGAGGTGCGCCGACCATTTCCACATGAGCGTGCGCGCCAGGTTGCCCGAGCGCTGGGCCCCGACCTGGCCGATCCACGTGGTGTAAAGCTTGAGCGTGTTGACCACCCCGCCGGGCGCGCGCCGGTGCAGGGCGTCCATGGTTCCGTCCGCCGCCCGGATCAGGTAGGGCGTGAGCAATGTGGTGATGGCCGAGACCGCCACCGCGATCGGGTAAAGGAAGCTGCTGGTGACCTTCAGCGTCACACCCAACGACGCGATGATGAACGAAAACTCACCGATCTGCGCGAGGCTCATGCCCACCCGCAGGGAGGTGCGCGGGTCGTTGCCGCCGAGGAACGCGCCGCAGGAGCAGGCGAGGATCTTGCCGCCGACCACGGCAATCGTGATGAGGAGGATGGGTTGCCAGTAAACGAGCAGCATGGCCGGATCGATCAACAGGCCGATCGCCACGAAGAAGACCGCGCTGAACATGTCGCGGATCGGCTCGATCAGGGACTCGATGCGGTGGATCTCGCGGGTCTCGGCGATGACCGCGCCGATCAGGAAGGCGCCAAGCGCCACGCTGTAATCCAGCTTCACGGCGAGCAACGACACGCCGAAGCAGAGGCCGAGCACGGTGATGATGAGCATCTCGTTGCTCTTGAACCGGGCCACGTACGCGATCAGCCGCGGCACGAGCAACAGGCCGGCCACCAGCGTCACGGCCAGGAACAGGCCCAACTTGCCCAGTGTGAGCCCGACCTGGCCGAGGCCCAGCGAGCCGGTCATCGCGATACCCGACAACAGCGCGATCATGGCGATGCCGAGGATGTCCTCGATGATCAGGACGCCGAAGACGAGCTGGGCGAAACGCTCCTTCATCTTCCCCATCTCGCCCAGCACCTTGATGATCACGGTGGTCGACGACATCGACAGCATCGCCCCGAGGAAGATGCTGTCCATCACCGCCCAGTCGAAGAACCGCCCGATCTCGTAGCCGACCCAGAACAGCAGCAGGATCTCGAGCAAGGCCGCCAGCAGCGCGGGTGCGCCCACGGTGCTGAGCTTGCGCAGGCTGAACTCCAGCCCGAGGGAGAACATCAGGAGGATGACGCCCAGCTCGGACAGCGTGTTGATGGTGTCCTGGTCGTGGATCAGCTGGTAGGGCGGCGTGTGCGGGCCGACGATCATGCCCGCGATGATGTAGCCGAGCACGACGGGCTGCCGGAGGCGGCGGAAGATCACCATCACCACGCCGGCCACCAACATCACCACCGCCAGGTCCTGAAGAAAGCTTACTCCATGCATGGTTGGTCAAGGGTTGAAGGTTCCCCCGCCCGGGCCAGGCCACGAGCGGACTGCAGGCACCGTCGCAAAATACCACGGCGCGACCCGAGCGAAGCGCGCGCCCCGCACACTTCAAGGTTTGGTTTTTGGTTTTACGCGGCGGGATCCGCGCCCGGGCCGCGCAGGCGTCGCGCAAACTGACCTAATTGTCAGGGCGCATGGGTTGCCCGCGATGACGCCTCGACCGCAACCTGTTTCCGTGAAGCCCAGCGCCCTCAACCCGCAAAGCCCCCTGCCCCGGCTCGCGCTGGTGTCCACCCATGGCTACGTCGCCGCCGTGCCGCCGCTGGGTGCGGTGGACACCGGCGGCCAGGTCGTCTACGTCCTCGAAGTTGCCCGGAAGCTGGCCCAGCTCGGTTTCGAAGTGGACATCTGGACCCGCCGCTTCGAAGCCCAGCCGGAGATCGACGTGGTCGACGAACGCGTGCGCGTGATCCGCGTGCCGTGCGGCGGCCGCGAGTTTCTCGGCAAGGAATACCTTGTGCGCCACCTCGCGGAGTGGTCGGAGAACGCCCTGCGCTTCATCAAGCGCCACGGCCTGCGCTACCAGTTCCTGAACAGTCATTATTGGGACGCCGGCTACGCCACCCAGCGCCTCGCCGAGGCGCTCGACGTGCCCCACATCCATACGCCGCATTCGCTCGGGCTGTGGAAAAAGCAGCTCATGGAACGAGACTTCCCGACCGACGCCGCCAGCTTCGAGGAGAAATACAATTTCACCCAGCGCATCACCGAGGAGACCATCCTTTACCGGAACTGCGCCGAGGTCATCGCCACCACGCCCAACCAGGTCGACATGATCGTGCGCGACTACGGGGCCGCCGCCGACCACGTGCGCATGATCCCGCCGGGCTACGACGACAACCGTTTCTTCCCGGTCAGCGTTCCCTCCCGCGCCGCCATCCGCACGCGCCTCGGCTACGAGGGCAAGGTCGTGCTCGCGCTCGGCCGCCTCGCCCGCAACAAGGGCTACGACCTGCTCATCGACGCCTTCTCGCTCGTCGCCCCTCGCATTCCCGAAGCCGTGCTCCACCTCGCGGTCGGCGGCACCGATCTCAACGCCTACGAGCAGCGCGTCCTCGCCGAGTTGAAGGCCCAGGCGGGCGTGCTCGGCCTCGCCGAACGCGTGAAGTTTTCCGGCTTCGTCGCCGGCGCCGACCTCGCCGACCATTATCGCGCGGCGGACGTGTTCGTGCTGAGCAGCCGCTACGAACCGTTCGGCATGACCGCCATCGAAGCCATGGCCTGCGGCACGCCGACGGTCGTCACCACCCACGGCGGTCTGTTCCGCGCCCTCACCTTCGGGCGCCACGCGCTGTATGCCGACACCTTCGACAAGGAGGACCTCGGCATCTCCATCGTGAAGGTGCTGCGCCATCCACGGCTCTCGCACCGCCTCTCACGCATGGGCGCGCACAAGGCCCGGAGCCTTTTCACTTGGACCGGCATCGCCCAGCAGTTGGTCAGCCTCGTCGAGGAACGCAGCACCGCCCTGGCCTTCACCGACAATGAGTGGGACGAACCCTGGAACGACGGGGACTGAGCCATGGAAACACCGCCGCCCCCGTCCCCCGCCCCGGCCGCCCCGTCCATCCGCTTGTTGTGTTCCGACCTCGACGGCACGCTTCTCGGCAACCCGGAGTCGGCCGCCCGCTTCAAGGCCACCTGGGAGGGACTCGACCCCGTCACCCGGCCCAAGCTGGTCTACAGCAGCGGACGCCTGGTGAACGACCTGCGTCGCTTCATCGACGACGGCATGCTGCCGCCGGGAGATTACTGGATCGGCGGCGTCGGCACCCAGGTGTTCGACGTGCAGGCCGGCCGACTGCTCGACGAGTTGCACACCCACCTCGCCGATGGCTGGCAGCGCGACCGGGTGGATGAAGTGATCGCACGCTTGCCGGGAGCCACGCCGCAAGCCGCGGAATTCCAGAGTGAATTCAAATCGAGCTGGTTCCTGGAGCGCGCCACCCCGGGCGCGATCCGCGACCTCGAGGGTCAGTTCGCGCGCGCCGGGCTCGCCGTGTCGGTGGTCTATTCCAGCGCCCGCGACCTCGACGTGCTGCCCCGCAACGCCACCAAGGGCGGAGCCCTCCGCTGGCTTTGCACCCGCCTCGCCGTGCCGCTCGAGACCGTGCTGGTGGCGGGTGACACCGGCAACGACGCCAGCATGTTCCGCCTGCCGGGCGTGCGCGGCATCATTGTCGAGAACGCGCTGCCCGAGCTGTACGAGGCGACGGTCGACCTCCCGACCTACACGTCGCGCCAGATCCTGGCCGACGGGGTCCTCGACGGGCTGCGCCACTACGGAATCCTGGCCACGCTGCCCCAGAAGGAGAAGACGCGCCAGAAGCGGACCCAGCTGGAGCCGGCGTTCCAGATGCTGTTCACCAACACCAAGCTCGGCTCGCTCACCGACAAGGAAAAGGCCTTTGTCGCCACCGGCTATGGCAAGGCGCTCGAGGCGCTGCGCCGCAACATCACGCCCCGCGGGTTCTCGGCCTGTTCGCTCGCCGACAACACCGTCACCGGGACCGACGCGAACTACCGCAGCGTCTGGGCCCGCGACGGGGCCATCACCGTCTGGAGCACGCTCCAGCTCGAGGACGAGGACATCCGGGCCGCCCAGCTGGCCACGCTCGAAACCCTGATCAGCGCGTCCACCGTCACCGGCCAGATCCCGGCCAATGTCCGCCTCGACGACGGCAAGCCCGATTACTCCGGCGTGGGCAGCATCGCCTCCATCGACAGCGGCCTGTGGGTCATCATCGCGACCTACAACCATGCCCACCACACCGGCGACCATTCGCTGCTCTACCGACACGCCGGCCGCCTGCAGACAATCATGAACTGGCTCAGCGCGCAGGATTCGAACAACGACGGCCTGCTGGAGATTCCCGAGGCCGGCGACTGGACCGACCTCTTCGGCCGCAGCTATAACGTCCTCTACGACGAGGTCCTGTGGTTTCGCGCCAACGTCTGCTACGGCCGCATCCTCGAGCTCATGGGCCAGTTCGGCCCGGCCGCCGAGTATCTCCGCAATTCCCAGCGTATCCGCGCGCGCATCCTCGACCTCTTCTGGCCCACGACGAAATCAGAGAACCCGGCCCGCCCGCCCGCGCAGAACCGCTTCGCCGAGCGGCAGACGGGCCTGGGCGACGCCCAGTACCTGTTGGCCGAGATCACGCCCTTCGCCTACAACTGGCGCTGCGACACCTACGGCAACATCCTCGCCTTCCTCATGAACGTGCTCGACGTGGAGCGGGCGCGCATCGCCTTCCGGTTCATGTGGGGCGTGGGCGTCAACCAGCCGTGGCCGGTCGTCAACCTTTACCCGGTCGTGCAATCCGGCGATCCCGACTGGCGCGCCTATTACACGGTCAACCTGCTCAACCTGCCGCACCATTACCACAACGGCGGCACCTGGCCGTTCATCGGCGGCATGTGGGTGCGCTTCATCCAGCGCCTCGGCTTCCACGAGGTCGCCTGCCGTGAACTGGTCCGCCTCGCCCAACTCAATCAGCTGGGCCGCGACCAGGAATGGGAATTCAATGAATGGGCTCACGGCACGACCGGCCGCCCGATGGGCAAGGCCTACCAGGCGTGGAGCGCGGCCTCCTTCATCCGCGCCTGTCAGGAAGTCGGCGCGGATCCCAAGAGTCTCGGCGAGGCCTGAACCGGCGCTCCCGCCGCGGGCAGCACGAGGGAGAACCGGCTGCCCCGGGGTTCGGCCGCCGCGACCTCGAGGCGTCCGCCCATGATCGCGAGATATGCCCGGGTGATGGCCAGGCCGAGCCCGAAGCCACCGCGGCCGCGCACGCGCGAATCGTCCACGCGGTAGAAGCGGCCGGTGATTCGCTCCCGATGTTCGGGCGGGATGCCCGGGCCCTGGTCGGTCACCACAATGCGGCATTCCCGATCCTGTTCCGCCACGGCCACGTGAATCACCGCGCCCAGCGGGCTGTACTTCATCGCATTATCGAGGAGGTTCTGGAGCGCCTGGCGCAGCAGCACGGGATCCGCGTCCACCGCGCAAGCCGCGGTCGCGAGCGCGATCTGCTGGTTCTTGTATTCGGCGAGGATCCCGACCTCGTGGACGCAGGCGGTCACGAACTGGTCGAGTTGCAACCGCTCCCGGTGGACGGTCTGGCCCCCGCCCTCCGCGCTGGCCAGCTCCAGCAGCCGGTCGACCAGCCGGTGCAGGCGCTCCGCTTCCTCCAGCATGCTGCCGATGATTTCGCGGTATTCCTCGACCGTGCGGCCGCGCCGCAGGCCGACCTCGCCGACGCTGCGCAGCGTGGTCAGCGGCGTGCGTAACTCGTGCGAGGCGTCGGCAACGAAGCGGTCGAGGGTGCGGAAGGAATCCTCCAGCCGGCCCAGGGTGCGGTTGAAGGCGCCGGCCAGGCGCCCCAACTCCCCATCATCCAGCTGCGGCAGCCGGGCGTCGAGGTTGTCGGCGGTGATACCCTCCGCCTGCGCCACCATGGTTTCCAGCGGCTTGAGCCAGCGCCGCGTGATCAGGTAGCCGCCCGCCACCAGCAGGATGACAACCAGCGGCAGCGAGATCATCATGATCGCGAGCAGGGCGCCCAGCGCGTCGCCCGCGGGCTCGTGGACGCGCATCACGCGGATCATCCAGTCCGGGTCCGGCCCGGAGCCGTGATAAGGGACGGAGAGCACGCGCAGGGGGACGTCGGGCGTGATCCGGAAGATCGAAAGGGTCTCGCTCCCGTGAGCCGGCGGCCCGGGCACGCGGCTGACCCGCGTCTCGGTGAACGGCCACAGCCGCCGCACCAACCGGCCTTCGCCATCCCAAAGCTCGAACCAGGGATTGCGCGCGTCCCAGGAGGCGAGCGGGGACACCTCGGCTCCGTTCCAGAAAATCCGGCGGTCGGCTGTCACTCGCAGACGCGTCTGGATCTCAACAAGGTCCTCACGCAGGTAGTGCGCCAGCGGTCGCGCCATGCGCTGGGCCACGAAGGCATACAGGGTTGCGCTGAACGCGGCAAGCAGCACCGTGCCACCGAGCGCATACCAGAGCGCCAGTTGGAAACGCAGCGTGGGTTGGCGCCACCAGGCTTTCATGCCGGCTCGGATCCCAGGCGGTAGCCGATGCCGCGCACGGTGTGGATGAGCGCCGGCAGGCCCTCGAGGTCGATCTTCCGCCGCAACCGCATCATCTGCACGTCGATCACGTTGTCGAGCGAGGTGAAGCGCTGGGTCTGTTTCCACACGTCGCGCTCCAGCATTTCCCGCGTCACGTTCTGCCCCTGGTAGCGCAGGAGGTATTCAAGGATGTCCGCCTCCCGGGGCGAGAGCGCGATCTCGTGACCCGCGCGCCGGGCCGAGCGGGTGCGCGGGTCCAGGCGCAGGTCGCCGCACGCCGGCGGGGCGCCGTGGCTCAGCACCGGCCGGCGCAGGAGCGCGCGACAGCGGGCCAGCAGTTCGGCGAAGGCGAAGGGTTTCGGCAGGTAGTCGTCGGCGCCGCTTTCGAGTCCGGCCACCCGGTCGTCCAGCGAACGGCGCGCCGTGAGGAGGAGCACCGGCGTCGGCCGGCCGCGAGCCCGCACGTGCCGGATGAGGGCCAGACCGTCCGGGCCCGGCAGCATCCAGTCGAGGAGCAGCAGGTCGAAAGTCTCGCGCGCCAGCAGCGCCAGCGCCTCCTCGCCGTTCACGGCCGTGGTCACACGCCAGTCCTCGAGGCGCAGGCCTTCGGCGACGGATTCGCGCGTCTTCTGTTCGTCCTCCACGAGGAGCACATGCGGAGCGGTGACGGCAGTCATGGTGTCCGTATTCGCGATATGGGAATACTGTACTTCAAGGGAGTTCATTTCCGGGGAGCCGCAATGCCGAATCCTGCCCTCATGACCGGAACCGGCGGCGCCAAGCGGCGACCGCCAACGCGAGGGCAATCAGGCCCGCGCCGTAAGTGGACGGCTCCGGCACCGGCGTGATCTGGTGGTCATAGGACTGCCACTTGGTGTCGTCGGTGTCCCACCCTTGGAATTCCACCTGGTCGAGCGGCGCGCTGCCCTGTGTGTAGCCCGTCTGGCTGTAGAAGTAATCGGCGGCGTTGGTCCAGTTTTTCACATCCAAGTCGACATTCACGGCCCCGAAACCCAGCGACGTCACGCTCAGGCTGGAATCAAGCCAGCCCCAGCCAAAATCGATCGCGGAATCATCCGTGATGCTCAGGGCTCCGGCCGACAGGGAATGTCCCGCCAGCAGCAGCGAGCCGCCGTCGAGGATGAGGTTGATCCCGGTGTTGTTGAAATTGGCGCCGAGCGTGAACGTGGCGCCCGCGCCGATCACGAGCGTACCGGTGCCGGTGAACGCGCCAGAGAAGCTGCTGCTGCCGGAGCCGAGCGTGAGCGTGCCGCCGCTGCCAAAATCCACCGTCCCCGCCCCCGTGAGCCGCGCGATGCGCTCGCTGAAATTGTTCAGGTCGAGGCTCGCCCCGCTCGCCACGTCGATGCGGCCGGAATTCGCGAAGACCTCCGAGGCTTGGAGCACGATGGCGCCGCCGCTGATGGTGGTGGTCCCGGTGTAGGTGTTGGCGCCGGACAGGAAGAGATCGCCGCTCCCCTGCTTGGTGAGTGTGCCGGTCCCGGTGGTAATGTTGCCGGACACTGTGATGTCGCCGTTGGCGCTCGTGTTGAAGATGAGGTCACGGTTCGTGCCGCTGAGACGGGAGCTGAGCGTGAGGTCGCCGGTGCCGGTGGTGCGGATCGTGGCATCGCTCTGAAACTGCAGCGTCGCGATGCTGATGAGCTGGTTGGTGGCGGAGAGGTTCTCCAAGAATCCCGTCGAACTGCTGCCGATCTTGAGGGTGCGGCTGCCGTTGTCGTCCCCCACGTCGTAGGCGCCCGCACCGGCGCTGAAGCGGATGCCCCGCACGGTGTAGGAATTGCTGTCGAGTTCGACCTGGTGCTGCCCGCCGGTGCCGAACTGGGCGACCTCGTTGTCGGCGTCCGGGCGGCCGCCGGACCAGTTGGCGGTGCGGCTCCAATCCTGGTTGGAGTTGCTCGTCCAAGTGCGGTTGCTCTGCGCGACGAGACACGTCGTCAGCGCCAACCCGCAAACAGCAAGCAGAACCGATTTCATGGCGCCACTTTCCCGGGCCGACGCCCTCGGTTCGAGCGGTGGCGGCTGACGTTTCTGTCAGCTTACTATTCCCTGCCGGCCAGCAATTAACGCAGACCGTAATCCGCCGGTTTGAGCCCGCGCGCCTTCAACGCCTCGACCAGCGCCGCGAGGTCGAGTTTCGCGCCGGGCTTCACGCCGGCGGCACGATACCAACCCTGGTTCATCTCGAGGGCGAATTGCATGCGACCCCGCGACGCCACGGGACGCTCATCGTGGGGATACATCGGATAGATTTCCCGCAGCACCCCGTCGGCATCGAGGTAGCCAATGTCGAGCGGGATCTCGGTATTGCGCATCCAGAAACTCATCTGCTGCAGCCGGTCGAAGATGAAGATCATGCCCTCGTCGGGCCCCATCGCCTTGCGATGCATCAGGCCCTTCTGGGTCTCGGCGGGCAGCACCGCCACCTGCATCTGCACCGTGCGATCGCCGATCCTGATGGGGAAGCGGTCGTCGACGGTCCTCGGCGCGGACGACTTCGCGTCGTTGTTGCCGCAGGCGGTGAGCAGGGCGAAAGCCGCAAGGGCCAGGAGTGGGAGGAAGCGGCGGCGGGGAAAATCCATTTACGATTTATGATTTACGATTCATGATTTGGCCAAGCAAACTTTCACCGATGTCCCTACCGCCGCCCCTCCTCTACGCCAGCACCCACCAAAGCGCCGACATGCTTTATTTCGGGCGCGTGGAGGTACATGACCCGTTCATCGCCTTCGGGCTACCGCGCGGCACGAAGATCACCGTCCAGAGCGCGCTGGAATTCGGTCGGGTGAAGAAAACCAGCAGCTTCGACCGCGTGCTGCCGCTCGAGGAATGGCGCGACCGGGCGCGGAAGAAATTCGGCCCCCAGGCTGGCATCGCCGAGATCATCGTCACCCTCGCCCGCGAGCACGGCATCCGGCGTTTCCGGGTGGCCGATGATTTTCCCGCCCACCTCTACCTGAAGCTCACCCGACTCGGCCTGAAGCTGGACCTCGCCGGCGGCCTGCTCTTCCCGGAGCGCGAAATCAAGACCGCGGCCGAGGCGGAGCACATCCGCGAGGGCAACCGCCTGTGCTCGGTCGGCTTCGCCGTCGTCGAGTCGGTCCTTCGCGCCAGCCGCATCAAGGGCCGCACCCTCGTCCATCGCGGCCTGGTGCTGACTTCCGAGCGCCTGCGCTTCGCCCTCGATACCGCCATCCGCGAACAGGGCGGCGCGCCCAGCGACACGATCGTCGCCGGCGGCGACCAAGCCTGCGACCCGCACGAACGCGGCTCCGGCCCGCTGCGCCCGCATGAGCTCATCATCGTGGACGTTTTCCCGCGGGTCACCGCCACCGGTTACTTTGGCGACATGACCCGCACCTATCTCAAGGGCCGGCCCCGCGAGGTCCAGCGCCGGATGGTCGCCACCGTCCGCGAGGCCCAGAAGCGCGCCACCGCCACGATCCGCGCCGGCGTGGACGGGCGCAAGGTCCATGCTGCCGTCACTTCGTGCTTCGAAGGCGCGGGCTATGAAACGCGACGCGACAAGCATGGGGCCGTGGGCTTCATCCACGGCACCGGCCATGGCCTCGGGCTCGAGGTGCACGATCCCGGCCGGATTTCCCCCACAGTCGCCACGCCGCTCAAGAAGGGCGCCGTGCTCACGGTGGAGCCCGGCCTCTACTATCCCGGGCTCGGCGGCTGCCGCTGGGAGGATGTCGTCCAGGTAACCGCCACCGGCACGAAGTCTCTTTCGCGCCATCCCTACGATTGGGAAATCCGGTAAATTCCCGCAACCTGTCATCCGGAACGAAGTGAAGGATCCAGTAGCATTGCACGCTGCGTTTCTTATTCTGGATTCTTCGCTTCGCTCAGAATGACATGCTGAAGCTATCCCATAGACAATCGTTCCATGCCCGAGCTCGCCGAGGTTGAATTCTTCCGCAAACGCTGGAGCGCCGGACACGGCGCCAAGGTGCTCGCCGTGCGGCTGCATGAAGGCAAGAAGGTCTTCCGCGGCTGCAATGCCGCGCAGCTCAAACGCCATCTCACCGGTGCGACCCTGCTCGGCTCCGAGACCAAGGCGAAACAGATGTGCTTCCACTTCAGCGGCGACAACTGGCTGGGCATTCACCTCGGCATGAGCGGCGAGACCCACGTCGAACCGCCGGACTACGTCGCCACCAAGCACGACCACTGCATCCTCGTGCAGAAGCAGCGCCAGCTCGTCTTCAACGACCCGCGCATGTTCGGCGGCGTGCTATTCCACCATGGCAAGGATGCCCCAAAGTGGTGGACCAAAATCGCGCCGTCCATCCTCTCGCCGGAATTCACGGTCGAAGCCGTCGCCGCCTTCCTGCGTCGTCGCGGCCGCGCGCCCATCAAGGCCGTGCTGCTCATGCAGGAACGTTTTCCGGGCGTGGGCAACTGGATGGCCGACGAAATCCTCTGGCGGGCCGCGATTCATCCGCGTCAGAAGGCCGGCGAACTCAGCGCGGCCCAGGTGCGCGCCTTGCACCGTGAATGCCGCAAGCTCTGTCGCCAGGCGCTCGACACCATCGCGGGGCGCGGCAACACCCTGCCGCCCGACCTGAACGTCCACATTCCCAAGTCGTGGCTGTTCACCCATCGCTGGCGTCCGGGCGGCAAATGCCCGTGCACCGGCAAACCGCTCGCGCACGCGACCATCGGTGGCCGCACCACGTGCTGGTCGCCCGCCCGCCAGAAATTGCGCTAGCCAGAGGCCTCGCGCGCAGGCCGCAAAGTTCGCCAAGGAGATCTCCTTTGCGCCCTTCGCGCCCTTTGCGTGAGGCACAAATGGGCATGGACGACCAAGCTCAGGCCGATTTTCCTGCTGCCGTGGCCGGTTCCAAACAACGACTCGACGAATTGCTGGTGGCCCGCGGCCTCTCCCCCACCCGCGCCCAGGCCAAGGCGCTCATCATGTCCGGTCGCGTCCGCCATGGCACCGACCGCCTCGACAAACCGGGCAGGGAGTACCCGGCCGACTTTGAGCTGAGCATCGATCAGCCCCCGCGCTTCGTGAGTCGTGGCGGCGAGAAGCTCGCCGCCTACCTCGAGCAATTCCCCCTCGATCTCACCGGCGCCCATGTGCTCGACGTTGGCGCGTCGACCGGCGGCTTCACCGATTGCGCCTTGCAGGGCGGCGCCGCGTCGTCGACCTGCGTGGACGTCGGCTTCGGCCAGCTGCACGAGAAACTCCGGCGCGACCCGCGCGTGACCAACCTCGAGAAGCTTAACGCCCGTCATCTCACCGCCGGCGATCTGCCGCGGGCCAGCTATGATCTCCTCGTGATGGACCTGTCGTTCATCTCCCTGAAAAGCGTGCTGCCGGCCGTGTGGCCGTTGCTGCGGTCCGGCGGGACGCTCGTCGCCCTCGTGAAGCCGCAGTTCGAAGCGGGCAAGGCGGAGGTCGACAAAGGCCAGGGCATTATCCGCGACGACGCCGTGCGCGCCCGGGTTATGGCCGCCGTGCGGGAGTTTGCGCTGCACGAACTGCCCGGCGCCACCGCAGCCGGAGAGATGGAGTGCCCGGTCCACGGCGCCGACGGCAACCGCGAGTTCCTGCTGGGCCTGAGGAAACAATAGTCTCACCGGGCCTTCGCCGGACTCCGGATGACAGAAAAACCAGGGTTTGAACGTTGAACGTTCAATGCCGGGCGTCCAACGTTCGGTCCAATCCATGGCTCCCATCCGCAGACTCGCCTTTGTCGTCAACCCCGAGAAGCCCGGTGCCGCCGCGCTCGCCCGCGAACTCATCGCGATCGCACGCACCGTCGGGGTGCGCCGCATCAAGAGCCGCCCCGCCCGCAAGCTGCCGCGCGGTTACTTCAAGGGTTGCGATGCCGGCTGCATCATCGGCGGCGACGGCACCCTGCTCGGCGCCGTGACCGAGGCCGCGGCGGCAGGGGTCCCGCTCATCGGCGTGAACCAGGGCAGCCTCGGCTACCTCACCAGCTTTTCGCCCGACGAGGCCCGCGTCTGCTTTGCCGACATCCTGCTCGGCCACTACCGCGTCGCCCAGCGCACCTTGCTCGAATGCCGCACCGGCCCGGGTCGCCGCGACCTCGCGCTGAACGACGTGCTCATCAAGGCCGAGGTCAACTCGGAACTCGTGCGCCTCGAGGTCCGCGCCGACGGCGAGCTGGTGACCGACTATTTCTGCGACGGCCTGGTGCTCTCCACGCCGACCGGCTCGACCGCCTACAATCTTTCCGCCGGCGGACCGATCGTCCATCCCGCGGCGGGCGTCATCGCGATGACCCCGATCTGCCCGCACACACTCAGCAACCGCACGATTGTCTTCAAGGACACCGTGAAGCTCAGCGTGCTCAATTGTTCGCCCGGCTCGCGGCTGCTCGTCGCCCTCGACGGCCAGCGCAACCGTGGCGTGGTCAAGGGTTCGTCCGTCCAGGTGACCGTTGCCAAGCGCCAGCTCGGCCTCGTGCAGCGGCGCGACTACCGCCACTTCGGCGTCATGCGCGCCAAGCTCAAGTGGAGCGGCGGCCTGACGGACAAACGGTGATCGCAGTCGAGCTGAACGTTCAACATTCAACATTGAACACTCAACTTTCAGGCACGATCCGCCGCTGCCAGCAAGCTACCGCCCTCTGAAATGAGGGCCGATCCGGGCCCGAGCCGGTCATCCGTTCGATACCTCTGGACGTTGAATGTTCGATGTCGGATGTTGAAAGTTTGGACCGGCTTGGCCGGGCCTTCCGGCCATGAGAAAGCCCCGGGAGGTCACCGGGGCCAGCCAGGGCAGGCGCTAAGCCGCCCCCGCTATTTCTTCTCGGCGTCCTTCGCCACCTTCTTCGCCTCGCGCTCGGCCTTGTGCTCCGCCCTGGCCGTGTCTTCGTCGGACTTCTTCTGGACGCGTTCCGACTCGTCCAGTTTGCCGTTCCTGTTGGTGTCGTATTTCTCGAGGTTCGCCTCCTTGGTCTCCTTCGCCTTTTCGCGGGCCGCCGCCTTGGCGGCGGCCTTCTCCTCGTCGCTCAGCTTGCCGTCCTTGTCGGCATCGTACTTCTCCTGGTTTTTGGTGAGCTTCTTTTCGGGGGCATCCTCCGCCCGGAGGGCGGCAGGAACAACGAGCAAGGCGAGCGCCAGCAGGACCGGCGCGAGTCGGGACAAACAGTTGTGAGTTTTCATGACCCGGCCAGCCAAGCTCCGCCACCGGGCCACGCAAAGGCCGCCGGCAGCCTAAATTCAGGCGGCCAGCCTCAGGGCTTTACCACCAGCTGCACCCGCTGCGCGCGTTCGAGATACCGGCGGGCAAAGGCCTGCAGGTCGGCGAGCGTGACGGCGTCCACCTTCGCGTCGTAATCACGCCAGTCGTTGACCGGCAGGCCGTAGGTGGCGTTGAGCGCCGCGCCCATCGCCCGGGCGGAATTGGTCTGCAGGCCCATGCGCTTGGCGGCCTTGAGGCGCACCTGGCAGCGCTGCAGCTCGGCGGCGGCCACCCCGCCGTGGCGCACGCGCTCGATCTCGAGATTGAGCTCCTCGATCACCTCGCCGTGTCGCTCCGGGCTCGTGCCGGCGTAGAAATAGAACATCGCGTGGCGCAGCCCGACGATGCGGCTGGAGCGCACGAAGTACGCCAGGCTCTTCTGCTCGCGCACGCGCTCGAAGAGATTCGACGACATGCCGCTGAACAGCTCGTCGGCCACCTCGCTCACCGTGTAGTCGGGGGCGAGCAGGCCGGGCCCCGGGAACGCCTGGAAGACAATCGCCTGCTGGCGCGGCTGGTTTTCGATGAAATCGCCCGGGGCCGCCGCCAGCGACGCCGACGCCTTCGGAGCCGCGCCCTTGGGCAGCTTCGCGAGAAAGGCCTGCAACTGCGGGACGAGTTTCTTCGCCTCGAAATCACCCGCGACCGCCAGCACGGCATTGCCCGCGACGGCCAGGCGTGCATGGAGGGCCTTGAGATCGGCCACGCCGAGAGCCTTGAGGCCGGCCTCGTCGCCGCCGCTCTCGATGGCAAAGGGGTGGGCGCCGAAGAATTTTTCGCGCATCTTCTTGCGGCCGACCGTGACGACGTCGTCGAGGCTTTCCTTGAGCGAGGCGAGCGCGGATTCCCGCTCGATTTCGAGGCGTGCCGCCTTGAACGCGGGCCGCAGCACGGCATCGCCGATGAGTTCCAGCGCCAGCGCGGCATCGCCCGGCAGCACCTCGGCGGTGAGGCCGAAGCTGTTGTTGCCGGAAAACTCATGGAACGTGCCGCCGACGGCCTCGATGGCGCGGGCCACCTCCTCGGCGGAGCGACGCGCGGTGTCCTTGGCCAGCAGCGTGGCCAGCATGGCGTTGACGCCGCGACGATCCGCCGGCTCGAACATCGGCCCGCCCGCGAAAGCCAGGCGGAAGTGCAGGTTGGGCAGGTGGCGATTCGGCTGGAGCAGCAAGCGCGCGCCGTTGGACAGCCGAATCTCTTCAAAATCCAAGGACGCGATCTCGCGGGAGCCCGGCCCTCCGGCGACGGCGGCGGCACTCGCGGGATTCGAGGACACGACCGTGAGCCGCTCGGGCACAAGGTAGGTGTGCATCACCTGTTTCAGCTTCGCGGGCGTGAGCGCAAACAACCGCTCGAAATACTGCCGGTTGTAATTGATGTCGCCCACGACGACCTCGCCGGCGCCGAGGCGTGAAGCCTGGCCCGACATCGTCTTGCGCATGTTGACCTCGGCGGTCACGGCCTGGCGCACGGCCTTGGCCAGCGCGGCGGCGCCGATGCCCTTGGCGGCGAGGCGGGCGAGTTCGCGCAGGATGGCCTGCTCGGCCGGCACGCGTTTGTCGGGATCCGCCAGGTAGGAAATATAGAACAGGCCGCTGGTGCCCGGGCTCCACGACATCGCGTCGATGGTGTGCACGAGGCGGGATTTTTCGCGGATGCTCTGCCAGAGGATCGAACTGTCGCCGTGGCCGAGCACCATGGCGAGCAGGTCGAGCGCGGGCGTGTCGGGATGCGTGAGACCGGGAATCTGCCAGCCGAGTCCGGCGCGGGAAACCTGCACGTCCTCGTGCAGGTGCAGGTCGCGGCGGGCGAGCTGGGCCGTCTCGTCGGGCACGAGCACCGGCGCGAGCTTCGCGCGCGCCACCTTGCCGAAGTGTTCGGCGATCGCGGTCCGCGTGGCGGCCGGCTCGAAATCGCCGACAATCACCAACACGAGGTTGTTCGGCACGTAACGGGCGCGGTAATAACCGAGCAGGTCGTCGCGCGTGCAGGCGGCAAACACGTCGCGGTGCCCGATGATCGGCTGGCGGTAGGGATGCGTGCGGTAAGCCGTCTCGAACAGCGCCTGCGAGAGCCGCTGGTCGGGATCGTCGAGGCACATGTCGATCTCGCGCAGGATGACGTCCTTTTCCTTGGCGACCTCGTCGGCGGGCAGCGTGGAGTGCAGCACGGCGTCGGCCAGCAGGTCGATGGCAACGGCGGTGTGGTTGCCGGGCACGTCGATGTAATAGACGGTGCGGTCGAAGGTAGTGTAGGCGTTGATGTAGCCGCCGTGCGCCTGGACGGTCGCCGAGATTTCGCGGCCGGCGCGGCGCTCCGTGCCCTTGAAGAGCATGTGTTCGAGGTAGTGCGAGAGGCCGGCGCCGAGGTGCGAGCCCTCGTGAATGCTGCCGGTCTTCACCCAGACCTGCACCGAGCTGACCGGGGCGGCGTGGTCCGGCTTGAGGAGCACGGTCAGGCCGTTGGGCAGCGTGTAGCGTTCGATGGATTCGCGCCAAAGACTCTCGAGCAGGGCGAGGTCGCGCGGGCGGGCGGGGGATTTTTTCGGCATTGCGCGGAATAAAGGAGCGGCGGTTCAGGCCTGGCTGGAGGGGCGGCGGCCCCGGCGGCCGGCCGCGGGCAGGAAAGGCTTCACGAAAGCCTCGTCGAAATCATAGATCTCGGCAAAATCCTCGCGCCGGTCGCTCTCGGTTTTGCTGAATACGTTGTACTCGATCAGATTGAAAACGATGTCGCCGAAATGTGCGCAGCGGCGCACGCCCCAGGTGGTGAGCACGGTGTTGGTCATCGGGCCGTATTGGTCGAGGGCGTAGTCGCGGATGCCTTGCAGCAACTCGGCACCGGTCACGTGCTGGGACTTGCCCGTGCGTTCAGGCTGCTTCCGCTTCACTTCCTTGACGGTGTGGTCGAGGGCTTGGCGGACGAAATTGTAGGCCTTCCGGTCAAACCGGGAGTCTTCCTTGCAGATCAAGCCGACGATTTCACTGAACTCGAGGTCTTGCATGTAAATTGGTGGTGATGGGTAGCTAGCACAGCATTTTACCGGTCGCAACCCCACGGTTTAGGCAGGATAACCCGCTTTGCTGTCAGCAATTACCGGCCTCCTCATAGGGTGAACTTCGGGTAAACTTCAACTCGCCATCGCGCAAATTTGTTTCAATCTGCGGCCATGATCGCTGCCACGCAGTCGAACCATCCCCTCGCTGTAACCGGGAGGGATGCCGCGCTGGCCTGCCTGACCGAAGCTCGCAACCGCATCCGCACCGCGGGCATGCGGGTGACCAAACCCCGGGTCGCGCTCATCGAGGTGCTGCTTAAACAGGAAGGCCCGGTGAGCATCGAGCGCATCCACCAGGAGGTCGGCGTGAAGTCGTGCGACCTCGTGACCATTTATCGCTGCCTCGCGGCCTTCGAAGGCCTCGGGTTGGTGCGCCGCAGCTACCTCCACAACGGCACCTGCCTCTACGAGCAGACAATTAGCACGGCGCGCCGCTATCACATCATTTGCAAGGACTGCGGTCGCACGGATCCCGTGGACTACACGCTGACCGGTGACGTGGAGCAGAAGCTTCATGACCGGGGTTACGCGCAGATCAGCCACGTCGTGGAATTCTTCGGCGTGTGCCCCGCCTGCCAGCAGGCGGCGAAAGCCGGCATCCGGGACACGAGCGTCAAGGTGCCTGTCGCTTAAGCCGGGCCGAGCGGCTGGACGGCCCTCACCCACTCCGTGACGGGCCGGCCGCCCTCAAGGTGTTCGCGCTGGATGCGATCGAAACGCTCGGGCGTGACCTGGGCATACCAGACGCCCTCTGGATAAACCACGAGCCAGGGCCCGTCATGGCACATGCGCAGGCAGGCCGCCTTGGTGCGCAGCATCGGCACCGGACATGACTGCACCGCGCCCTTGAGGTGCTCCCAGGTCCGCAGGCCTTCCTCGGTCGCACAGCAATCGGGACCGACACACAGGAACAGGTGCTTCCGCGCGGAAGGCAGGCCGATTTCCGCAAAGGTCTTCGCACCCATCGCGATCAGGCTTTAAGGGCGACCGCGTAGTTCTGCTCGGCCTGCGTCCAGTTGAGCACGTTCCAGAAGGCGGCGACGTAATCCGTGCGGCGATTCTGGTAATGGAGGTAATACGCATGCTCCCAGACATCGAGGCCGATGATCGGCGTGGCGCCCTCGGCAAGCGGTGAATCCTGGTTGGCCGTCGAGACGACCTGCAGTTTGCCCTGTTTCATGACGAGCCAGGCCCAGCCGCTGCCGAAACGTTTCGCGGCGGTGTCGGCGAACTGTTTCTTGAAATCGTCCATGGTGCCGAAGGCCCCGGCAATCGCCACGGGCAGCTGCTGGATGGATGCGCCGGTGTCGGGCGTGATAATCTTCCAGAAGAAGGCGTGGTTCACATGGCCGCCAGCGTTGTTGCGCACGCCCGTGCGGATCGTCTCCGGCACGCTCGCCAGGTCGCGCACCAGCGCCTCGGGGCCGCGAGCCAGCAGGTCGGGGTGATCCTGCAGCAGGTTCTTCGCGTTCGTGATGTAGGCCTGGTGGTGTTTCGTGTGGTGAATCTCCATCGTGCGCGCATCGATGTGCGGCTCGAGCGCGGCGTAGGCGTAGGGAAGCTTCGGCAGCTCCCAGTCGAGGGTGGCGGGCGGGGCTTCGGCGGCGGTGGCACGCGTCAGGCCGAGCCCGGCGGAAGCGGTGGCGGCACCAATGATCTTCAGCGCGGTGCGGCGCGATACAGGGGAGGAATCGCTGGTGTTCATGCCGGCAACATGCCTCGTTTCACCCATCGCGCAAGGGCCGTCCGGGGCGCTGTGGCGCGAGACCGGTCCCGCGCATTTCGCCGGCCCGCCCTGAGCTTGCCGATGGGCTTGTTTTATGGGTCCGACCCGGCTACCAAGTTCGCCCGTGCCCCTCTTCAGCCGCATCTTCAAGTTCGAGAAAGCCAAGGTCTCGCAGATGGAGCAGCGGCTCAACAACCGCTACACGCCCGGCGCGGCGTTCCCCTTGCACGTCTGGCTCGTCGCCGACGGCAAGGCATGGCCGGCCAAGGTGCGCGACATCTCGGGCAATGGCGTCTCCCTCGTCGTCGACGCCGCGGCCAGGCCCGCCGCCGGTGCGCCGCTGCAGGTGCGGCTCGCGCTGCCCGGCTATCGCCAGGACATTCCGGTCAAGCTGGTGCAGGCGCGGGAAAGCGGCGGCCAGCTCCAATGCGGCCTCGGCATGCAATTCGAGGATTTCCCCTCGCGCCAGGCCTACCTCCAGTTGCTCCAGCCCATCGCCATCGGGCAGTCGTTGCAGCCGGTCGCCGCCGAACGCGTGGTGCAGAACGAGCCGCAGTTCACCAAGCTGATCTTCCGCGGTGAGGAGGGCTCGGTGCTGACCGTCTGGCTGGAGAAAACGCCCGGCGCCCCGCTGCACAGTTTCGAGTTCGAGATGCAGGATTATTTCTGCCGGGCGGAAGCCGCTTCCGGCCGGCTGGACATCTACACGCTGGAGGCGGAGGACTCGCACAAGGGCAAGTTCCGCACCCCGGTCCGGGATTCGTCGGGCGAGATGGACGGCGAAATCCGGCAGCTTTTCCGCTGGATCCTTCCCAATCTCTCGGCCGCCGTGCCCGGCGACGTGCGCGCCTTCCTGGAGCGTTTCGCGAGTTGACCGCACGGAGGCGCGTCCGTGCGAGCGCGGAACTCAGTGGTGGGAATGGATCAGAGCCGCCGTGACCAAGCCGGCAAACAGGCCGACCGCGCCATAAGGGAGCGCTCCATGCTCGAGAATCGCCAACCCGATCGCGACGCCCGCCAGGCCGCCCGCCCCGCAACCCACCAGGCAAAAGGCCGCTTTCCGCCGGATCCAGGGACCGGCATGCCGCCAGGCCAGTTCGAGGATTCCCCAATAGGCCAGCCCTGGCACCAGGCAGATGAGACAGGCCATGATCGCGTAGACGGGCAGCATGGTCACCAGGTTCAGCACCGGGACCGGGCTCCTCCCCGCCAGCGTCGACCCGATAAAATACATCCACACCAAGCCTACGCCCAAAAGCGGCGGTGTCAGCAATGCCAGGAGAAGTCGGCGACGGAACTTCGTCATGCGATCCGGGCTGGCGGCCTATTCCACCAGCTTGAAGATCTTGTCGCCCAGCTTCAGCAGCCGGCGCAGCCCCTCGGGCGAAAGCTTCTGCGCGCGCTCGCACCAGGCGGCCGCCAGTTCGGTGAGCTCCAGCAATTCGGTCAGGCGCTCCTCCGGGTAAGCCTCGCCGGCCTTTTTCCCGTCCAGCTCGGCCACACATTCCCGCAGCATCTGCACCGACGGATCGAGCTCGCGGCGCTTGCGGCCCTCGAGGATGACCCGGACCATCGTCCAGACGTCCTTGGTCGTCTCGAAATGATCGCGGCGATCGCCGAGCCGGTGGGCGATTCGCGCCAGCCCCCAGCCCTGCAGTTCACGCAGGCTTCCGCTCACGTTGGAGCGCGCGATGTCGAGCGTGTCTGCGATCTCATCCGCCGGCAACGGCTCCGGGGAAACGTAAAGCAGGGCGTGGATCTGCGCGACGGAGCGGTTGATGCCCCAGCGCGTGCCCATTTCTCCCCAATGGAGGACAAACTTACGGGTCGTATCAGTGAGTTTCATATCGGCGCATTCTTTTATTTCAGTATTTACTGAAATATCTGTTGTAATAGGTGTCAAGGGACAAAAGGAGGCTGCCCTGCACACCCTGCCCCATCCCACGGAAACGCCCGCTCATCCGGGTACCCCCGCCCCGCTCCCAAGCCCCGCAACGGGCGCCCTGGGCCACGCCGCCCTGGGCCGGCTCCTGGCGGTGCCGCATGAGCCGCTGCTCTTCGGCGACTGGGACCGGACGCTGATGATACATTATGCGATCGATCCGGAGGTCTTGCGTCCCCACGTCCCCTTCCCCCTCGACCTCCACGAGGGCAAGGCCTACGTGACCTTGGTCGCCTTCACGATCCGCGCCATGCGCCCGCGGCATGGCGGCCGCCTCGGACGCTGGCTCTTCCGGCCCATTGCCACCCACCATTTTCTCAACGTCCGCACCTATGTCCGGGTCGGGAACGAAACCGGCATCCATTTCATCACGGAATACATGGACAACCTGCTCAGTCTGAAGCTGGGCCCGCTTTGCTTCGGCCTGCCCTACCGCTTTGCCCGGTTGCGCTACGACCATGCCCATGAGGCGGGCGGGATCAACGGCCATGCCCGTCGCTGGCGCGATCCCACCGCGTTCATCTATCGCGCGAAGATACCGGCCGGTGAATTCGCCCCGGCGCCCGCGGGCTCGCTGACCGAATGGCTGATGGAGCGCTACACGGCCTTCCTCGTGCGCCGCGGCAAGCCCCTTCTCTTCCGCGTCTGGCATCCGCCCTGGCCCAATCTCCCCGTGCGGGTCGCGATTCATGACGATTCGCTGCTCAAAAAGGACCTGCCCTGGTTCAGCCACGCGCGGCTGGTCGGCTCGAACTACTCGCCCGGCGTACGCGACGTGTGGATGGGCCGGCCGCTTGGAATCCCCCATTTCGGTAGTGCAGAGCGGTGTTGACCGTGCCGGGCTTTCCGCTGCAATCCCTCCCCAGCGGGCCACTGCTGGGAAACCTCGACGGCAGCATGCAACCTTCAAATCCCCTTCCGGATTTGAATTCCCCCAGCCCGCTATGACTCCCTATCAGCGTTTCGAGGACCTGCCGGTGTGGCGCATCGCCGCCGACCTTTACGACCAGACCGACGATTTCATCGCGCAAGCTCCCGCGCGCCTGCGCCCTTCGTTCCGCCACGAACTCGCCCGGGCCGCCCTCGCGGTGTCCAACAGCATCGCCACCGGCTTCGAGCGCGGCAGTCCCGGCGAGTTGCTTGCGTCCCTCGACGCCGCCCGCGGATCCGCCGGCAAGGTCCGTTCCATGCTGATTGTCGCCGCCTGTCGCCCTTATCTGGCCGACCGGAAGCCCCAGATTTCAAGTCTGATGAACCTGGTCGAATCCTGCTGCCGCCAGTTGCACACCATGTCCGAGGCGCTGCAGCGCTCCGGCCAGCCCGGCCAGCGCGGCAAAGCCGGGAAGCGCGTGATCCTGCAGCAACGCCGCGGGAAGCGGGTGCCCGGCTCGGATTCCGACATCCCCTTGTCCATTCCGGCCGCCACCGCGAAGGCGGCGGCGGGCTGAGCACCCGTTCGCTTCAAGCGCCCAGCTGCTTCCGGACAATCTGGTCCACGAGCTGCGGGTTGGCCTTGCCCTTCGAGGCTTTCATGACGGCGCCCTTGATGGCGTTGAGCGCCTTCTCGTTGCCGGTCTTGAACTCCGCGGCCGCCTTGGCGTTGGACGCGATGGCCTCGGCCACCCACTGCTCCAGTTCGCCGGTATCGCTGGATTGTTTGAGGCCCTGTTTCTCGACAATAACCTCGGGCATTTCACCCGACTGGAACATCGTCGCGAAAACTTCCTTGGCGATGCTGCTCGAAATCACCCCACTCTCGGTGAGCTTCACCAACCCGGCGATGTGCGCCGGCCGGATCTTGCTGGCTGCCAGGTCGAGCTGCGCCGCGGCCAGTTCGCCCTGGAGATTGTTCGCGATGAGGTTCGCCGCCGCCTGCGGCTTGCCGCTGAGCTGGGCCGCTTCCTCAAAAAACGCGCTGAGCGCGACGTCGGAAATCAGCACCGACGTCTGAGTATAAGGCAGCTGGTAGTCCTGCTGGTAACGGCGCTGCCGGTTGAAATGGTGCTCGGGGACCGTCGCCTGGAGGCGGGCCTTCCAGGCGTCATCCACCTTCACGGGCATGAGGTCCGGATCCGGGAAGTAGCGATAGTCATGCGCCATTTCCTTCGAGCGCAGCGATTGGGACGCGCCGGTCTGGCCGTCGTAATCGCGCGTCTCCTGCACGATCGTGCCGCCCGACTCGACCACCGCAATCTGGCGGCGGATCTCGTGGGCGATGCCGTCGCGCACGAACGAGATGGAATTAAGGTTCTTCAGCTCGACCTTGGTGCCGAGTTTCGTCTCACCGACCGGGCGGATGGAGATGTTGGCGTCGCAGCGCATCTGGCCCTTCTCCATGTCGCAGTCGGAGATGTCGCCCTGCACGAGGGCGATGCGCAACGAGGTAAGGAAAGCAAAGGCCTCGTCCGCGCTGCGCAGGTCGGGCTCCGACACGATTTCCATGAGCGGCGTGCCGGCGCGGTTGTAGTCGACGAGCGAGTCGCTGGCGCCGTGGTTGAGCTTGCCGACATCCTCCTCGAGGTGGATGCGGGTGAGGGCGATCTTCTTGTGCTCGCCCATGACGTTGCGTGACGCGCCGGGCAGCTCGATCTCGACGGCGCCGTGCAGGCAGATCGGCTGGTCGAATTGGGAGATCTGATAGTTCTTCGGCGAGTCGGGGTAAAAATAATTCTTCCGGTCCCATTTGCAGACCGGGGCGATGTCGCAACCGAGGATGAGGCCGGCCTTGATGATCTTGTCGAGGGCCTCCTTGTTCAGCACCGGCAGGGCGCCGGGCAGCGCGAGGACGACCGGATCCACGAGGGTGTTCTCCGGCTCGCCGTAGCCCGCGGCAACGCGCGTGAACATCTTGGACGCCGTGCGAAGCTGCACGTGGACCTCCAGGCCGATGACCGCCTCAAATTTCATTTGAGGAATCTCCAATTTCCAACTTCCAAACTCCAAATAGAATCCAGCTTTGAAACCATCTTTCGGCTCGGGAATTTTCGGACCTTCACTGGAGATTGGCGTTTGGGATTTGGAGCCTTCACAGCGCCGGATGGCGCTGTGACCAAGGGTGGGCCTGCTCATAGTGGCGGGCGATGGACAGCAACCCGGCCTCATCGAAGGGCCGGCCGATGAGCTGCAAGCCGATGGGCAGGCCGCCGGTCGTGAATCCACAGGGCACCGAGATGCCCGGCAGGCCGGCGAGATTCACACTGATGGTGTAGATGTCCGTAAGATACATCGCGAGCGGGTCGGACGATTTCTCGCCGATCTTGAACGCGGCGGTCGGCGAGGTCGGCGACAGCAACGCATCGCAATCCTTCAGCACCGCGGCGAACTCGTTGCGGATGAGCGTGCGGACCTTCTGGGCGCGCAAGTAGTAGGCGTCGTAGTAACCGCTGCTGAGCACATGCGTGCCGAGGATGATGCGGCGCTTCACTTCGTCGCCAAAGCCCTCAGCCCGCGACTGGAAGTAAAGATCCACGACGTCCTTCGCCTTCGCCGCGCGATGGCCGTAACGGATGCCGTCGTAGCGGGCGAGGTTCGAGGAGGCCTCGGCGGTGGCGATGAGGTAATAAACCGCGATGGCCTGTTCCGCCGCGAGCGGCAGCGACACCTCGCGAATTTCGCAGCCGGCCTGGCGGTAATGCTCGATGGCCGCCCGCACCGCTGCGCCCACTTCGGGATCGAGGCCGGCACCGAAGAATTCCTTGGCCACGGCGAGACGCCATGGGCCCTGGCGTTTGCCAAGCTCGGCGCGGTAGTCGGGCACCTCCGCCTTGAACGAAGTCGAGTCGCGCTCGTCGTGGCCGGCGATGGCCTGGAGCAAGAGGGCCACATCCTCGACACTGCGGCCGAAGGGACCGATCTGGTCGAGCGAGGAGGCGTAGGCCGCCAGGCCATAGCGCGACACGAGACCGTAAGTGGGTTTCAGGCCGACGATGCCGCACAATGCCGCGGGCTGGCGGATGGAGCCGCCCGTATCGGAGCCGAGCGTAAGCGGAAGCGCGCCGGACGCGACCGCCGCCGCGGAACCGCCCGAGCTGCCGCCGGGCACCCGCGTGAGATCCCAAGGGTTCGCCGTCGGCGCGAAGGCCGAGTTCTCCGTCGAGGAACCCATGGCAAACTCATCCATGTTCAGCCGGCCGAATGGAATCGCGCCGGCGGCTTTCAGGCGCGTGGTGACCGTCGCATCGTAGGGTGAAACGTAGTTCGCCAGCATCCTGCTGGAACAGGTCAGCGGCTGGCCCTCGACGGCGATGACATCCTTGAAACCAATCGGAATACCGTCGAGTGGCCCCCTCGCCTGTCCGGCGGCGCGCCGCTCGTCGGAGGCTTTTGCCGCGGCCAGTGCCGCGGTCTCGTCGCGCGAATTGAACGCCTTCACCCGGCCGTCCACCGCCTGCACCCGGGCGAGGCAGGCCTGCACCAGTTCGACCGAGGAGAGTTTCCCGGTGCCGAGCAGGTCCGCCAGTTCCGTGACGGGAAGGTAGGTGAGGTCGCGGCCCATGGGTTACTCCACCACCTTGGGCACCACGACCATGTTCGAGCGCTGGGCCGGCGCATTGCGCAGGGCCTGTTCCGTGGCCAAGCCGGCACGCGCCACGTCATCCTGCCAGACGTTGAAGACCGGCGCGGCGTGGGCCATCGGCTCGACGCCGGTCACGTCCACCTGCTTGAGCTTGTCCACGTAGTGCAGGATGTCGCCCAGCTGGCGGGCAAAACGCGCCTTTTCCTCGTCGGTCAGGGCAAGGCGGGCCAGATTGGCCACGTAGTCGATGTTGAGGTCGGAACCGGCGCTCATGAAGGGGTGAATACCGCCTCCAAGCAGGCGGCCGGCAGGCTCCTTGGCAACCGGCAAAAATGTCTCCGGGCCAAACAGCCCGGTGCTGGCTTGACGGGCACAATCCTTCGTCGTCGTCTGGCGGCATGCTGCTTTTCAAGAAGATCCTGGATTTCCAGAAGACCGATGGCGGGATGTTGGATAAGCGCGGCGCCAAGCGCTACCCGGTCGGTGCCAAGTATCAGCTGAAAGCCAAGATCACCCTGCCGGCGCGCGACGGCGAAGGCAACGCGCTCCCGGCCGGCAAGGGCGCGCCGATGGATTGGGGCGGCCAGCTGGTCAACCTTTCCACGACCGGCGCCAGCATCCGCCTCCATCCCGCCGCGATCGGCTCGGGCGGCGATCACTGCACGCTCAAGCTGGAGCTCGACCACCGGCTCTTCGACAGCGAGGGCGCTGTCGCCCATTTCAAGGTCAGTCCGCAATACGTGACGCTCGGTGTCGTGCTCACCTTTGCCGACAGTTATGCCCGCAAGGCCTACCGCCAGTTCATGGAGCCGGTCGTCATCGGCTCGACCCTCGAGCCGCTGGCCGCCGCCAAGGTGAAGCAGGACCTGCCCGGCCTCGTGAAGGAGCAATACACGGGAGAGTCCGAGAGCGTGCTGAGTGTCTGGCGCGACGCCTCGGGCCGCAATCCGAAGCTGTTCGAGCTCCTGCTCCACGACTATTGCCTGCGCGGCAACACCGAGATTCCCGGCCTGAAGATCGGTTACCGCGACGGCGCGAAAGTCGGCAAAAAAGTCTCGCGCCCGTCCTTTCCCCTCAGCCTGCCGCCCGGGCTCAAGGTCGAGGTGCGCCAGCTCTACCAGCTTGTGGTGCCCAATCTCACGAAGTCCGTGCCCATCGAGGTGCGAAAATTCCTCGAGCTGTTCACGGTCGAACCGGCCTAGGGCCGGATGGATCGGTTTCCGGCTGCTGCACCGGCGTTTACGGCCTTATGACAAATGCCAGCTTGAAGGAGGGACGCTCAGACCCGTAGCGTGTGCGGGTGCGTTCTCCCATCACCTTGCTCCGCCTTCGCCCGTCCTTCCGGACCAGTTTCCTCGCGCTGGTTGCCTGCACGGGGGCGACGCTGGGCGCGCAGACGCTCCTGTATCAAGGTTTCGCCTCCCAGACCGGGCTCAGCGTGAATGGCGATGCCGCAGTGGTCACCACCACCGACGGCGCGGTACTGCGGCTGACTCCCGACAGCATGGCCATGGTGGGATCCGCTTTCACCACCAACCGGATCGGAATCGAGGGCTTCAGCACCGCCTTTCAATTCCGCCTGAGTAATCCCGGGGGAATCGACGACGCCTCCGAACAGATCGGGGGCGACGGCTTCACCTTTACGCTCCAAACCGTCAACAGCTCCACCATTGGAGCCTCGGGCGGCGGCCTCGGTTACAGTGGGATCAACTCCGGCGTGGCTATCGAGTTCGACACCTATTTCAACAGCGGTGACGATCCGTCCCCCGCCAGCGCCGGCACCAATCACGTCGGCATCAATCGCGCCGGCTCGGTGGCCTCGGTAGCCACGGAACGGGTCCCCACCCGGCTGGACAATGGCAATGTATGGAACGCGTGGATCGATTACAACGGCTCGACCCTGGAGGTGCGCCTGAGCACCAACGGCCTCCGCCCGAGCAGCGCGCTCCTTACCCATTCGATCAACATCGCCAGCCAACTCAACGGCACGACGGCCTTTGTCGGTTTCACCGCCGGCACCGGCAGCGCCTATGCCGATCATGATATCCTCAACTGGGCCTATTCGCCCAGTTATGTGGTCGGCGGCATCAGCTCCGTGCCCGAACCGGGCACCTATGCCCTGCTCGGCCTGGGTAGCCTGCTTCTGCTCGGCGCGCGCCGGTTCAGGCGCGCACGCTGACGCTGCCGTCGGCGACGATCTCCTGCTGGATCTTCGCGAAGACCGCGTTGACCTCGTCATCGGTGAGCGTGCGCTCGGACGAGCGGAAGGAGAGCGCGAAAGCCACGCTCTTCTTGCCCTCGGGCAGGCCTGCGCCGGTGTAGACGTCGAAGACCTCGACGCTTTCCACGGCGAAGCCCGCGCCGGTGGCGGCACGGGCAACCTTGAGCAGCTGCTGGCGGACCTCCTCGGCGTGGCGCGAGGCATCCATCACCAGCGCCAGGTCGCGCAGCGCGGTCGGTTGCAGGCTGAAGTTCTGGTAACGACGGCGTGTGCTGTCGGCGGTCAGCTTCTCGGGCAGGATCGCGAACATGCCGGCCCAGACCTTCCCCTCGATGCCCGCGGCGCGGACCATCGCGAGGTTCAGCAGGCCGAAGCGCGCGGTCCAACCCGCCTTCATTTCGCCGGCGGCGGCCGCGTGGCCCTCCTGCCAGCCCCAGTAGGCGCCGGTGACCGGCACGAGCGGCTGCGTAGCGAGGTCGATGCCGGCCGCGGTGGCGACAATCTCCATGTGGCGTTTCACCGCACTGAAATCGGACTGCGGCCGGGCGAGCCAGGCTCGAGCCTTGGGATTCTCCGCGATGATGAAACCGACGCCGGCGCATTCATGCACCGAGCCGTTGATCTCAACGAAGACCCGGCCCGTTTCGCACAGGCGGGCGACGTGGTTGCCGCGCGACTGGTTGAGCTTGAGCGATTCGAGCAGGCCGAGCACGAGCGTGGGCCGCAGGTGCGACTGCTCCTCGACGAAGGGATTGAGCAGGCCGAGTTCCTGCACCGCGGCATCGGACACCCAGGTCTTGAGCTCCTTCGCCGAGCGCAGCGTGTAGTTCACGCACTCCTGGAAATGCTGGCCGACGAGGTAGTCGGTCACCCGGCGGTTGAAGATCACGGCGGGCGCATCCTCGGCATCGACCAGCGCGGGGCCGATCGCCGGTGTGGCGGGCACCTTCTCGGTGCCGTAAACCCGGAGCACTTCCTCCACGAGGTCGATCGGACGGTCGAGGTCCCCGCGATAGCTGGGAATCTCCACGGTCCATGCGGGACCGCGATTCTCGGTTTCCTCCTCGTGCGTCACGACCAGGTCGAGCGCCTCGAGGGCGGCGCGCTGCTCGGCGGCGGGAATTTCAAAGCCGAGCTTCTCGTTGATGTAGGCGGGCGTGACGGTGATCTCGCGCTCCCACGGCGCGTCGCCGCCAATCTTGAAGGACGGGCCGACCACGATGCCGCCGGCGGTCTCGAGCAGCAGGTCCACCGCGCGTTGCGCGGCTTCCATCGTGCTGTGCGAATCCACGCCGCGTTCGAAGCGATAGGAGGAATCGGAAGCCAGCGCGAGGCGCTTGGAAGTGGCGCGGATGAGCTGCGGGCGGAAATACGCCGCCTCGAGCACGATGTCGGTCGTGGAGTCGTCCACGCCCGCGTCGGCGCCACCCATGATGCCGGCCACGACGAGCGGCTTCGCCTCGTCGGCGATGACGAGCATGCGGCTGTTCAGCACGCGCTCCTTCGCATCGAGCGTGACGAGCTTCTCGCCGTCGGCGGCGTGCCGGATGACAATCTTGCGACCGCCGATCTTCTTCGCATCGAAGACATGCAAAGGCTGGCCAAGCTCGAGCATGACATAGTTGCCCACGTCCACGAGATTGTTGATGGGGCGCAGGCCGATGGCCTTGAGGCGCTCCTGCATCCACGCCGGGCTCGGGCCAACCTTCACGCCGGCCACGGCGATGCCGATGTAGAGCGGGCAATCCTCCGGCGCCTCGACGCGAATCTCCTTCAGGATGTCGGGGCGCGAGCCATGCGTCTCGCCTTGGAACTTGATCACGGGATACGTTACGTCCTTGCGAAACCAGGCGGCGAGCTCGCGCGCGATGCCGATGTGGCTGAGCGCGTCGGGCCGGTTGGGCGTGATCTCGATGTCGAACACCGTGTCGCCACCGGGCAGCGTCTCGTTGATCTTCTGGCCGAGGGGAGCGGTGGCCGGGAGGATCAGCAGGCCGGAGTGGTCACCGGGCAGGCCGAGTTCGTCGGGCGCGCACATCATGCCCTGCGACTCGTGGCCGTAGGTCTTACGCTGGGCGATCTGGAAGCCGCTCGGCAGCACCGCGCCGGGCAGCGCGACCGGCACGCGTTTGCCGGCATCGCAGTTGGGCGCACCGCAAACGATCTGGCGGACCCCGCCATGGGCCGCGCCCACGTCGACGGTGCACAGCGAAATCTCCTTCTTGAGGTTCGGGATCTTCTCGCGGGTCTTGATTTCGCCCACGACGACGTTCTCGAGCGGCGGCAGGCCGCTGTTGGCCACACCCTCGACCTCGAAGCCGAGGAAGGTGATGGCGCGCTTCAACTCGTCGGTGGAGACACCGTCGAGGTTCACGTATTGCTTGAGCCAGTTAAGGGAGATTTTCACGGGGAGTGATCTTTGTAGGGGCGTGGCTTGACCACGCCCTGGGCGCGCACGAGGCGCGCCCCCTACAGGAGGTCAGGCAAATTGTTTAAGGAAACGGACGTCGTTCTGGTAGAAATAGCGGATGTCATCGATGCCGTAGACGAGCATGGCGAGGCGCTCGAGGCCCATGCCGAAGGCGTAGCCGGTCCAGACTTCGGGATCATAGCCGACGGCCTCGAAGACGGACGGATCGACCATGCCGCAGCCGCCGATCTCGATCCACTCCTTGTTCACCTTGGGCAGGTGTTTCGCGGAGAGGTCGACCTCGAAGGAAGGCTCGGTGTAGCCGAAGTAGTGCGGGCGGAAGCGCGTCTTGGTGTCCTTGCCGAGGAGCGAAGCGAAGATGTAATCGAGCAGCGCCTTCAGGTCGCGGACGGTGACGTGCTTGTCGACGTAGAGGCACTCGAGCTGGTGGAAGTTGGCGCTGTGCGTGGCGTCGGTCGTGTCACGGCGGTAGACGCGGCCCGGCGACACGATGCGGATGGGCGGCTCGCCCTTGAGCATGGTGCGGATCTGCACCGACGAGGTGTGCGTGCGGAGGAGGTATTTCTCACCCGGGACCTTGCGGGCGACGTTGGCGAACTTCGCAGTTTCCGGAAAATAGAACGTGTCCTGCTCGGCGCGCGCGGGATGGTCGGGCGGCGTGTTGAGGGCGTCGAAGCAGTAATACTCCGTCTCGACCTCCGGGCCGTCGGCGACGGTGAAGCCGGCCTTGCGGAGGATGCGGCACATCTCCTCGCGGACCTGGGTGAGCGGGTGCATCGTGCCGGGACCGGCGTCGGGCGACGGCAGGGTCGGGTCCACGGCGGGCCCGAGCTGGGCGGCGATCTCGGCGGCGGCGATGCGCTCGAGGGTGGCGTCCAGTTGCGCCTGTAACTGGCCCTTGGCCTCGTTGACCAGCTTGCCCATGGCGGGGCGCTGCTCCTTGGGCACCGCGCCCATCTGCTTCATCAGGGCGGTGAACTCGCCGTTGGGGCCGACGTAGCGGGCCTTGGCGGCCTCGAACTCGGCGCGCGTCTTGAGCGCGGCCAGCTCCGGCTGGGCCTTGGCGAGGATCGCGGAAATGGTCTCTTGCATGAAGGGAGGCGGGAAGAAAAAAGGACGGCCCCGAGGGACCGTCCTTCTGTGAAATGGTCTTTTGACCGGAAGGCGAGCCCCGAGAGGCCCGCGTTGGCTCAGGCTTTGGGCAGCGTGACGCCGGGCTTCTTGCCCAGGGCGGCCTTGGACTGCGCGACCAGGGCCTTGAAGGCGACGGCGTCGGCAATCGCGATCTCGGAGAGCTGGCGGCGATCGAGTTCGATCTGCGCGGCCTTGAGGCCCTCCATGAAGCGGCTGTAGCTGATGCCGGCCTCGCGGCAGGCGGCGTTCAGACGCACGATCCAGAGGCCGCGCATGTTGGCCTTCTTCTTCTTGCGGTCGATGTAGGCGTATTGCCAGGCATGCTGGACCGCTTCCTTGGCGTAGCGGAACAGCTTGGACTTGTTGCCGAAATAGCCCTTGGCGTATTTCAGCACTTTCTTGCGGCGCTTGCGCGACGCGGGGGAGTTCGTGACACGAGGCATGTTATTTTAGTGGTTTGGGCGCCGGCGGGTCGTCTCGTTAGGATTCACCCGCCTGGCGGAGTTTTTGTTTCGCTTCGGCTGTCGTTTTAAAGCCCAAAGGGCAGACAACGCTTGAGCGGCTTCGCATGGCCTTCGGCCACGAGCTTGTCGCGGGAAGCACGGCGCTTGGACTTCGTGCTTTTCGCGGCCAGCAGGTGACGGAAGCCGGGCGTGCGCCGGATCAACTTGCCCGTGGCGGACAACTTGAAGCGCTTGGCAACGGACTTTTTGGTCTTTTGCATGGGTGGAGCTGGCCAAAACAGGGTGCGGTCCGGTGCTTGGCAAGGGGAAATTTGAACGGTCTTGAAGCGCGTGATGAAATGGCGCCGCCCGGAGGCCTCTGCCGAGGGAAAATGAGCCCGAAATATTCGGAAAAGGGGTTGACATGCCCCGGGTGATAATGACGTTCTGCCCCTCCATTTTTGCCGGCTTCCTAGCTCAATGGTAGAGCAGTTGACTCTTAATCAATTGGTTCGGGGTTCGAGTCCCCGGGGAGCCACCAAATTTCGGGTTGTTTGCCAAATCCCCAGACTTATCGTGCCGGTCGCTTTCGCCGGCGTAGCTCAATGGTAGAGCACCTGTTTTGTAAACAGGCGGTTGCGGGTTCGAATCCCATCGCCGGCTCCATTCCCCACGAAACCCAACCCCTTTCGCCCGGGCCGGTGTCTCCGCGACCACGATAGTTTTCCACTGCCCGATGGTGTAATGGTAGCACGAACGACTCTGACTCGTTCTGTCTAGGTTCGAGTCCTAGTCGGGCAGCCAATTTTTTCTTAGCTCAGTTGCGCGCGCATGACTTCTTTTTCTGTCCACCAAGTTTTTCGAGCCGTGGCATAGAAACCGCATTGACAGTGCAAAGCGATTTTCAGCACCATTTGTATTCTGACGTTTTTTGCACAGTTTTTTGCCCACGAGAAGGAGTGAGCGGTCCATAGGTGTTACACCGGCAGACCGCTCCCTGAAAATCCCCATTTCCGACAGGAAACCTTAAATCCCCACACTTAGTAGTCACAACCTCACACTCGCACTATGATCTCTGCATCCATGCCTTTCGCGTTCCTGATGAACCAGACTCCGATGGAGCTGTTCAAGCACGGTGGCTACATTATGTGGCCCATCCTGCTCGTCTCGTTCCTCATGATCACCGTCGCTGTCGAGCGTGTGATCTTCATCTTCCGCGAGAATGGCCGTCGTCAGCCCGACCTGGTCGACAAGATGCTTGAGCGCGTGGAAGCCAACGACGTCAACGGCGCCGTCGAGATGGGCAAGAAGAGCCAGGACTTTGTCGCCCGCATCCTCGTTTACGCCCTCACCCACAAGGAGCACTCCCTCGGCAACGCGTTCACCCGCGCCGCCAACCAGGAGATGCAGCGCTTCAGCCAGGGCCTGCCGACCCTCGACACCTGCATCACCGCCGCCCCGCTGCTCGGTCTCCTCGGCACCGTGACCGGCATGATGAGCACCTTCGGCGCCCTCGGTGAGGGTGGTGGCGACATCGCCGCCAACGCCGGCAAGATCACCGGTGGTGTGGCCGAGGCCCTGATCGCCACCGCCTGCGGTCTCGTGATCGCGGTCACCGGCCTCCTTCCCTTCAATTACTTGAACGCCCGTCTCGAGGAAGCCCGTCACGAAGTCGAGGACGCCTCCAACTCCCTCGAGATCATCGTCAAGAAGAGCGAGGGTGCCAGCGCCCGCTAACGCGGACCTGGCTTCCTCGATTCTTTAACTCCCAAACACTTACTGTATGCACGGTGGTGGCGGCGGAACCGGCCCGGGTGGCACCAAGAAGGCGCGCATTGAGATCATCCCTCTCATCGACGTTATCTTCTTCCTGCTCGCGACCTTCATTCTCTTCACGCTCTCGCTGAACAAGTCGAACGGCGTCAGCGTCCAGCTTCCCCAGGCTGAAATCACCGAGCCCCGCGATCCCAACGGCACGGTCACCATCAGCGTGACCGACGAAGGTGCCATCGCCTGGAACAAGGACCTCATCACCACCGGCGAATTCCTGGACCGCATCCAGCAGTTCAAGCGCGAGCAGCCCGACGGCCGCGTCCTGATCAACGGCGACGAGCGCGCCTTCTTCGCCCAGGCCGTCTACATCTTCGACGAGTCCCGCAAGGCCGGGTTCACCAAGATCTACATCGAGACGCGCACGAAGCAAAAGTAGGCCGGGCCTAATAAAAGCCGCCCCCGCGCGTAATACCGACAGCAGCCCACATCATGGAAGGCACCAAAATCAAAGTTCCGAACCGCAAGAAGGCGCGCATTGAGATCATCCCCCTCATTGACGTTATCTTCTTCCTGCTCGCCACCTTCGTCCTCTTCACCCTCTCGCTGAACCGCATCGAGTCGATCCCGGTGGACCTGCCGGTCGCCGCCCCGCCCTCCAGCGAAAAGCCCAACGAGAAGGACAACGTCACCATTCAGGTTTCCGGCGATGGCGCCATCTTCTGGAACAAGGAGCTCATCGACATGAACGAGGTGCCCTCGCGCATCGCCTTCTTCAAAACCCAGAGCGAGGACCCGCGCGTCCTGATCACCGGTGACGAGAAGGCCCGCTTCGGTCTCACGGTCGCCGTGCTCGACGAAGTGCGCAAGGCCGGCATCCAGAAATTCTCGGTCGAAACCCGCACCCGGCCCACCGGCAAATAACCGCCATGAACAAGGACCTTATCATCGGTATCGTGGTTTCCCTCGCCTTGCACGCCACCTTCCTCGGCGCCTTCAACCGGAAGGCCGCCGCGGCCGCCAAGGCCCAGAAGGAGGAGGAGGCCGTGGTCGCGTTTGAAATGCCCCCGCTCGACGAGGAAAAGCTCGACGAGGTTGAGGAGCTGAACGACACCCCCGTCGAGAATGTCATGGCGCCTCCGAGCCTCGTGGATCTTCCCTCGGTCGTGCCGGTGAACGCCTTCACCCAGCCCCTGACCCCGCCCCCGCCCCCGGGCCTGACACCCAACCGCGGCGCCATCACCATCCCGGTCACGAGGCCCGGCGCCAACTTCGGCAAGGGCATCAGCAATCTCTTCAACATCGGCGACCTCGACCAGCAGCCGGTCGCCCGCGTGCGGCAGGCCCCGACGTATCCCTACGACATGCGCCGCGCCGGCATCAACGGCTCGGTCGTGATCGAGTTCATCATCAACACCGAGGGCGACGTCATCCAGACCAACGTCGTCCGCTCCTCCCACCGCGAGTTCGAGATGCCCGCCATCCAGGCCGTGACCAAGTGGAAGTTCAAGCCCGGCAAAAAAGGTGGCCGCGTGGTGAACGTCCGCGCCTCGCAACTCCTCGAGTTCAACGCGACCGAGTAACCTTCCGCCATGTCTTTCCGCTCCCCCACTTCCCTCCTCCGTCAGCTGCTGGCCTCGCTGGTGCTCGCGGTCGTGCTTCCGGCCCAGCAGGCCGAGCGCAACTACAGCCCGACCGACGACACCAGCGAAGGTCTGCCCAAGTACAAGACCGCGATGGACGCCAAGAACTACGCGGAGGCCAATGCCATCCTCGACGGGCTCATGGCCAAGGTCCCGGCGGACAGCTACGACGCGGCGCTGATCCACCAATACCGCCTGCAGATTTACCTCCAGCAGGGCGATTTCGCGAAGGCGATCGAGCCGATGGAGAAGAGCCTCCAGCTCTCCGAATCGCACAACCCGACCTACTTCGAGGAACGCACCACCCGCGACCTCTACTTCTTCCTCGTCCAGATCCACTTCCAGGAAGCCAACAACCAGTCGAAAAACCTCACCCTCTCGGCCGCGCACATGGACAAGGCCCAAAAGGCGATGGAGCGCTGGCTGCAGATCACCCCGGAAACCAACGCCGATGCCCAGCTGCTCTACTCGCAGCTGCTCATCAGCCGCGCGATGATCAACCCCGAGAAGCCCGACCTGGCTCTCGTGCGCAAGGCCCTTGAGCAGATTGAGCGCGGCCTCCTGCTGACCGCCCGCCCCCGCGACACCTTCTGGATCCTGAAGCTTGTGTGCCTCCAGCAGCTCGATCGCAATGCCGAGGCGGCCGAACTGCTCGAGCTGCTCGTGAAGCAGAAGCCCGAGACCTCCACCTATTGGCAGCAGCTCGCGGCCATCTACCTGAGCCTGCAAAAAGAAGTCCGCGCCATCGTCACCATCGAGCGTGCCCAGTCCCACGGGTTCATGAATGCCCCCAAGGACCACTACAACCTGGTCGGCATCTACTTCAACATCCAGCAGTACGAGAAGGCCTCCGAGCTGCTCGAAGCGGGCCTCAAGAACGGCACCATCGAGAGCGATCCCAAGAACTGGGAGCTGCTGGCGCTTTCCTACCAGCAGCTGCAGCGCCCGCTGAAGGGCATTGAGGCGCTCAAGGCTGGCACCAAGGCCTTCCCCAAGTCCGGCCAGCTGGAATACCAGATCGCGGTCCAGTACACCCAGCTCGACAAACATGAAGAGGCGCTGACCCACCTGCAGTCCGCCATCGCCAAGGGCAACCTGACCAAGCCGTACCAGGCCTACCTCGCCCTCGCTTACGCCGCTTACAGCCTGCGGAAATACGATATCGCTCTCGAAGCCGCCACCAAGGCCACGGAATTCCCGGAAGGCGCCAAGGACGGCGGGAACATGAAAAAAGCCCTCGAGGACATCCTCAAGGACCGCGAAACCAAGAAGAATACCCCCTGAAACCCCACCCCTTTAACAGCGCAGCACCCGACCCATGAACAAAGTCTACATCATCATCCCCGTGATCGCCCTCGCGATCTTCGGCGCCTTCTATGTCAATTTTGACAAGGGCTACGAAGCCAAGATTGCCGCCGTCAAGGTCAAGGAGGAGGAAGTTAAGAAGGAAAAGGCCCGGCAGGACGTCATCAACCGCGAGAAAGCCATCGCCGCCGCCGTTGAGTCCCAAGCCAAACGCAAGGCCGAGCGCGAGGCCAAGGAGAAGCTCGAGGAGCAGAAGCGCGTCGACCGCCAGAACGCCGAGGACAAGCGCGAGCGCGCCTTCAGCGATCGCAACAAGTTTGCCGACCAGGTCCGCCGCCTGAAGAAGGACCTGCAGGAAGTCCAGGAAGAGGTCGCAAAGATCGAGGCCAACAAGAAGACCCTCGTGGATGAGCAGGCCTTCCTGAAAAACTACGTCCGGCAGGCTGAGGCCAATGTGAAGTATTACTACGACCTGCTCGACAAGGTCGCCCAGGCCGAGAAGGCCCGCGCCGATGCCGCCGCCGCTGCCGCCGCGGCCGCCGCCAAGAAGAGCTAACCCCGCCTTTCTCCCTTATCATGAAGAAGACCTTCGTAACCTATATCGTGATTCCGGGCATCATGCTCGGCATCTTCACTTTCTTCTACTTTGCCGCCGTCAAGGAGATGGATGCCCGCGAAGTTCAGAAGGCCGCCGAGAAGGCCAAGGCCGAAAAGGATGAAGCCGACCGCAAGGCCGTCATCGAAAAGAAGGCCACCGAGGACGCCGAGAAGCGCACCCGCGAGCGCGAGGCCGCCGACGCCGCCAAGGCCGCCGAGAAGGAAGCCGCCTACCAGAAGGTGATGAAGCAGCTCACCTCGGAGGCCGCCGACTACAGCGGCCAGGCCGACAAGCTCAACAAGGAGGTCCAGGATCTCGAGCTCGCCATCTCCCAATCCCGCGCCAACAAGGAGAAGCTCAACCGCGAGACCTTCGACCTCGCGAAGCAGGTCGAACTCGACAAGATCTCCCGCCGCAACTCGGAGATCGAGATCCAGCGCATGGTCGAGATCGCCGGCAAGAAGATGGCCACCACGACCATCGCCATGCCGCCGCCGCCGGCCCCGCTGCCGGCGAACTGAGCCCGAAGCTCGCTCCCTCTCAGGCCGCACCTTTCCGGTGCGGCCTTTTTGTTGTCCGCATCCCACCCCCTGTGACTGCGGACGCAGTGTCATATCCCTCCCCCTCCCCCTCTTGGCATACGCTGTGCTGAAATGCCCGCGGCCTTGCCAGTGTCCCGACGCTGCCATGCGGCCGTTCCTTCGTCCCACAACACTGAACCTAACAGCACCCTATGAGTAAAGTATCCAAGCCCCTGCGCTTATTGTTCGCGTTGGTTTGCGGCATGGCCCTGACCGGAGTCCTGACTCCCGTCCTGGCCCAGGATGCCCCGGCTCCCAAGGAGCCGACCGTTGAGCAGCGCCTGGCCGACCTGGAGGCCTACGTAAACAACGGCGCGCGCACGCCCGACGTTGCCTCGAAGATCCCCGGTCCCGGTCCCGGCCACAACGCCTGGCAGATGACCAGCACGGCCCTCGTGCTGTTCATGACCCTGCCCGGCCTGGCGCTCTTCTACGGCGGCCTGGTGCGCAAGAAGAACGTCCTCTCGGTGCTGGCGCAGTGCCTGGGCATCGCCGGCCTGGTGACCATCCTGTGGTGGGCCTGCGGTTACAGCCTCTCCTTCGGCGGCGGCAACGCCTTCATCGGCGACCTGACCTACAAGTTCCTGGACGGGGTCAACCCCGGCGCCACCGGCGCCGGCTACTACTGGATCTCCGACTCGATGTGGGCGATGTTCCAATTGACCTTCGCCATCATCACCCCGGCGCTGATCATCGGCGCCATCGCCGAGCGCATGAAGTTCTCCGCGATCCTGCTCTACGTCGCGATCTGGATGTTCGTGGTGTACTTCCCCTTCGCCCACATGGTCTGGTCGACGACCGGCTTCATGTGCGGCCCGCTCAACCCGAACGCCACGATCAAGGCGATCGACTTCGCCGGCGGCACCGTGGTGCACATGACCTCCGGTTGGTCCGCCCTTGTCCTCTGCTTGATCCTCGGCAAGCGCCAGGGCTTCGGCAAGGAGCCGATGCCCCCGCACTCCATGGTGCTTTGCATGGTCGGCACCGGCATGCTCTGGGTGGGCTGGTACGGCTTCAACGCCGGCTCCGCCCTCGGCGCCGACGCCATCGCCTCCAACGCCTTCACCACCACGACCCTCGCCGCCGCCGTCGCCGGTTTCGTCTGGGCGATGCTGGAATGGGTCATCCGCGGCAAGCCCTCGGTCCTGGGCTTCTGCTCCGGCATCGTGGCCGGCCTCGTGGTGATCACCCCGGCCTGCGGTTTCGTGACCGCCAACTCCTCCGTGATCATGGGCGTCCTTGCCGGTGCGGTTCCGTTCTTCGCCTGCTCCTACCTCAAGAAGTGGCTGGGCTACGATGACGCGCTCGACACCTTCGGCGTCCACGGCGTGGGCGGCACCATGGGTGCCATCCTCACCGGCGTCTTCGCCGACGAGAAGGCCAATGCGGTCGTCGGTGGCCTCAAGGCCGGCCTCCTGGGCAACCAGCTCAAGGCCGTCGCCCTGACCATCGTCTGGAGCGTGGTGGCCTCCGCGGTCATCGCCTTCATCGTCAAGGCCGTCATCGGCCTCAAGCCGACCGCCGAGGTCGAGTCCAGTGGCCTGGATATCGCCGAGCACGGCGAGGAAGGCTACATCGGTTAACCCTCAAATCCTTACACCCACATGAAACTCATCGTAGCTATCATCAAGCCGTTCAAACTGGACGAGGTCAAAGAGGCCCTGTCCCAAGTCGGCATCGAGGGCATGACCGTTTCCGAGGTCAAGGGCTTCGGCCGCCAGAAGGGCCACACCGAGATCTACCGCGGCAGCGAATACACCGTCGACTTCCTGCCCAAGGTGAAGATCGAGGTCGCCGTGGCTTCCGATCAAGTTGCCAAGGTTGTCGAGGCCATCTCCAAGGGGGCCAAGACCGGCAAGATTGGCGACGGCAAGATCTTCGTCGTGCCGCTCGAGGAGGTACTCCGCATTCGCACTGACGAGCGCGGCGATTCCGCCCTCTGAGCCAGGACGCCTGCACCACACACACACCAGCAATAGCAACCCCGCCAGCGTCGTATGACGTTGGCGGGGTTTGTTTTATAAGATCTCAAAGCCTGCCCGACTTCGTGCCCTGATATCCAGACATGAATAAACTTCATGGCTTGGCCTGCCGGCTGCTTTCCTGCGAATAAGTCCAGCCTGATGGCACCGATGCCCCCGCATTCGTGTCATCGGGCCGGGATCCGACAAATCCCATCCAAAACACCAAACCTACATGAAAAAGACTGCCCTCCTCCTCGCAGCGCTCGTCACGAGCGCTTCGCTGTTCGCCGACGCGGCCCCCGCCTCGTCCTATTCCATCACGGTGGACTTCCCTTACACCTCCAAATACGTGTTCCGTGGTGTCCAGTATGCCGAAGGTGCCTTCCAGCCCTCCGTCAAATTCACCCAGGGTGACTTCTATGCCGGCGTCTGGATGAGCGCCCCGGTGGACAAGGGCTACGAGCTCGAGATCGACTACTACCTCGGCTATGGCTTGAAGCTGCAGAATGGTTGGGCCCTCGACCTCGGCGCCACCCTCTACAGTTATCCCGGCCTCAACGGCGGCGGCGACAAGACCACCTTCGAGCCCTACGTCGGCCTCAACGGCAGCCTCGGTGCCGTGACCTCGGGTACCTACCTCTATTACGACACCACCCTGGAGGTCTTCACCGTCCAGCAGGCGTTCGGTTATAGCATCCCGATCAACGACACGACGTCCTTCAACGTTTCGGCCACCATCGGCTATGCCGATCCCGACGCCGGCACGGGCTACACCTATTACGGCCTCGGTGCCACGGTCCCCTACAAGCTCAGCGACAAGTCCACCGTCACGGTGGGCGCCCAGTTTGCCGACCATGATATCGCTGGCTTGGATGGCAGCCACTTCTGGGTCACCCTCGGCTACACCTACACGTTCTAAGCCCGAACCCGGTCTGACTTAAAACAAAGCCCGTCCCTGCTCACGCGGGGACGGGCTTTTCTTTTGGCAACAATCAGGCGGCTCAGGCCGAGGCCTTCACCTTCAGTGAGGCCAGCATCTTCTCGATGCGGTCGCACGCCGCGTTGAGCTTCTGCTCGTTGGCCGTGAAGCAGGCGCGCACGTGGCCCTTGCCGGCGTCGCCGAAGGCCGTGCCGGGCACCACCGCCACCTTGTGCTCGAGGAGCAAGCGCTTGGCGAATTCGGTCTCGTCCAGCCCGGTCGAGACGACCGACGGGAAGGCGTAGAATGAGCCACGCGGTGAATGGCACTTGATGCCCGCCGCGTTAATGCGGCGCACGAAGAGGTCACGCCGCTCGCGATAACGGTCGCGCATGAACTTCGTGGCATCGTCGCCGAGGCGCAGCGCCGCGAGGGCGCCTTCCTGGCTGATGCTCGGGGCGCACAGCATGGAATACTGGTGCACCTTCATCATGGCCTCGATGAGCGGCGCCGGGCCGCAGGCATAGCCGAGGCGGAAGCCGGTCATCGCAAAAGCCTTCGAGAAACCGTGGAGCAGCAGTGTGCGCTCACGCATGCCGGGCAGGCTGGCGATGCTGGTGTGCGTGCCCTCGAAGATCAGTTCCGAGTAGATCTCGTCGCTGATGACGATCAGGTCCTTTTCGATGGCGAACTTCGCGATGCGCTCCAGCTGCTCCTTCGAGCAGACGCCGCCCGTCGGGTTACAGGGCAGATTCAGGAGCAGGAGCTTGCAGCCGGGCTTCCAGGCAGCGCGCAGCGCGGGCTCGTCGAGCGAGAACTGCTCGGCGGCGCTGGTCGCCACCGGCACGCCGACACCATGGACCAGCTCCACCGTCGGGGCGTAGGAGACGTAGCAGGGCTGGTGATAGAGGACCTTGTCGCCCGGGTTGAGCAGGGCGCGCATGGCCAGGTCGAGCGCCTCGGAGACGCCAACGGTCACGAGCACCTCGTCTTCCCAGCTGTAAGGCACATGGAAGTAGCCTTCGACGTAGCGGCTGATCTCCTTGCGGAGGTCAGGCTGGCCGAGGTTGGACGTGTAGTGGGTCTTGCCCGTGTCCATCGCCGTCTTCACGGCATCACGGATGGGCTGCGGGGTGTCGAAATCGGGTTCGCCGATGCCGAGGGAAATGACGCCGTCGGTCTTGGCCACCAGCTCGAAGAAGTCGCGGATGCCGGAGCGTCGCAGACCCGCCACGTGCTTCGCAATGAAGCGCGTGGTGTCGAGGGTTGGCTTGGAAATGGAACTCATGGAGGAAGGAATTGATCGGCCACCTGGGCCGTTGGTTTAACGCTTGAGGCGTGCGCGGACTGCATCGCCCATTTGGGTCGTGTTGACTGGCTTGGCCGCACCGAGGTCGCCGGTGTGGATGCCTTCGTCAATGGCGGCGCTGGTGGCCGCCTCAATAGCTCGCGCCTCGGCCTCCAAACCGAGGGAGTGACGCAGCAGCATGGCGGCGGAAAGGATGGTGCCCGTGGGATTGGCGATGCCCTTGCCCGCGATATCGGGCGCCGAGCCGTGGATGGGCTCGTACAGGCCGAGCTTGCCCTCGCCAAGCGAGGCGCTGGGGAGCAGGCCGAGCGAGCCGGCCAGCACGGCAGCCTCGTCGGTCAGGATGTCGCCGAACATGTTCTCGGTCACGATGACATCGAACTGAGCGGCGTGCGTCACGAGGCGCATTGCGGCCGAGTCCACGAGCTGGTGCTCGAGCTTCACGTCGGGGAATTCCTTGCCAATCTCGATGGCGATCTTGCGCCAGAGGCGCGACGACTCGAGCACGTTGGCCTTGTCGATCGACGTGACGAGCTTGCGGCGGCCGCGTGCCAGCTGGAACGCGAGGCGCACGATGCGGCGGATCTCGACGTCCGTGTAGATGAGGGTGTCGACCGCCTGCTCGCCGCCCTCGGGCGTCGCGCTGCGGCCCTTCGGCTGGCCGAAATAGAGGCCGCCGGTGAGCTCGCGGATGACGATGAAGTCCACGCCGGCCACGCGCTCGGGCTTGAGCGGCGAGAGCTTGGCGAGCGACGGGATCGCCTTCACCGGGCGCAGGTTGGCGTAAAGGCCGAGACCCTTGCGGATGGCCAGCAGGCCCTGCTCCGGGCGCACCTTGGCCTGGGGATCGTCCCACTTCGGGCCACCCACGGCGCCGAGCAGCACGGCATGCGCCGCCTGGCAGGCTTTGAGGGTCGCCTCGGGCATGGCCGTGCCGGTCGCGTCGATGGCGCACCCGCCGAGCAGGTGCGTGGAATACTCGAAAGTGTGCCCGAAGAGCCTGGCCACCGCGTCGAGGACGAGGCGGGCTTCATTGACGACTTCGGGGCCGATGCCGTCACCCGGCAACAGGACGATTTTGGCGTTCATGCGGAAACTTCCTTCTTCTGCGCGACCGCGTCGGTCAGCGCGTACTCGTAACCATCCGCCAGCGCCAGCCAGGTGGCGTCGAGGATGTTGGTACCGGCGCCGACCGTGCTCCAGCGGCGCTCGCTGCCGTCGTGCCAGTCGATGAGCACGCGTGTGATGGCGCCGGTGCCGGTGTTGCTGTTGAGAATGCGGACCTTGTAGTCGGCCAGCTGGACCTGGTCGATCTGCGGGAAGAACGGATGCAGCGCCTTGCGCAGCGCGGTGTCGAAGGCGTTCACCGGGCCGTTGCCCTCGGCGACCATGTGAACCTCGCGGCCCTGCACGCTGAGCTTGATCGTGGCCTCGGCTGCCTGGCGCTCGCCGTGGCGGCTCACCATGCCGCGATAGTCCTGCAGCGTGAACAGCGGCCGGTAATCGGGAGTGAGCCGGCGCACGAGCAGCGCCACGCTGGCCTCCGCGGCCTCGAAGGAGAAACCCTCGTGCTCCTTAGCCTTGATGAGCTCAACGACCTTGGCGCCGAGCTGCTGGTCCAGGTTCGACAGGCCTAGCTGCGAAGCCTTCTCGACGATATTGGCGCGGCCGGAAAGTTCGCTGACGACCACGCGCATCTCGTTGCCGACGAGTTTCGGGTCGATGTGCTGGTAGGCGTCGGGATGGCGCTGCATAGCCGACACATGCACGCCCGCCTTGTGGGCGAAGGCGCTGCTGCCGACGTAGGCCATCTGGTCGTTGGGGGCGAAGTTCGCCACCTCGGCCACGAAAACCGCCACCTCGTGCAGGCGGGCCAGGTGCCCCTCCGGCAGCGCGCGCAGCTTGAGCTTCAACTCGATATTGGGGATGACCACGCAGAGGTTCGCGTTGCCGCAACGCTCACCGTAACCGTTGATCGTGCCCTGCACGTGCACCGCGCCGGCGTGGATCGCCGCGACGCTGTTGGCGACACCGCAACCGCTGTCATCGTGCAGGTGGATGCCCACGCGCACGGACGGGCCGAAGTGCTTCTGCACCGCCTGCACCGTTGCCGCGACTTCCCATGGCAGGTGCCCGCCATTGGTGTCGCAAAGGACGAGCGTCTCCGCCCCACCCTTGTGGGCCGCACCGAGGCACTTCAGCGCATAATCGGCGTTCCGGTCGAAGCCGTCGAAGAAATGTTCGGCGTCGTAGATCACGCGCTTTCCCCTGGCCCGCAGGAAGGCGACCGTGTCCTCGATCATCTTCAGGTTCTCCTCGAGCGTCGTACGGAGGACTTCCTCCACCTGCAGGACCGAAGACTTGCCGAAGATCGCGCAGACTTCCGTGCCGGCATCGACCAGGGCGCGCACACTCGGGTCGTCCTCGGGCTTGAGCTTGGCGCGGCGGGTCGCGCCGAACGCCACGATCTTGGCATTCTTCCACGTCTCCTGCCGCGCCTGCTCGAAGAACAGGGCGTCCTTGGGGTTGGAGCCCGGCCAGCCGCCCTCGATGAACGCCACGCCCAGCTCGTCGAGTTTCCGTGCGATGCGCAGCTTGTCGTCGACCGAGTAGGAAATGCCCTCGGTCTGACCTCCATCGCGCAGCGTGGTGTCGAAGATCTCGATGTGACTGGGGCGGGCGTGGGACATAAATCAGGTGTTCACCTTCGGGGTCTCGGTGGCCTCGTGCGGGTGCGTCGCGCGCGTGGTGCCGTGGCGGGAAAGCACGTGGTTGATCGCGGAGATGTAGGCCTTGGCGCTGGCGACCACGATGTCGGTGTCCGCCCCGTGACCATGGCTGGAACGCTGGTCCTCGTGGCGCACGCGCACGCTGGCCTCGGCGAGGGCGTCGATGCCCTCGGTGACGCCGTTGATGCCGAACTCCAGCAATTTGACCGGGAGCTTCACGATGGAATCAATCGCCTTGTAGGTCGCGTCCACCGGGCCGGTGCCGACCGTCGCCTTGACATGCAGCTTGCCGTCGGGATCGCGGAGGCGGACCGTGGCCGTGGGCAGGCCGGTGCTGCCGCAGACGACCTGGAGATTTTCGAGCGCCCAGAGCTCGGGCACCGGGGCGCGCTCATCGGACGCGAGCGCGATGAGGTCGGCGTCGTGGACCGACTTCTTGCGGTCGGCCAGCTTCTTGAATTCGCCGAAAGCCTTGAGCAGGGCATCGCCCTCGAGCGGGTAGCCCAGCTCGGCGAGGCGCTTCGAGAACGCGGCGCGGCCGGAATGCTTGCCGAGGACGAGCTCGGTCTGCGTGGCGCCGACATCCTGCGGGCGCATGATCTCGTAGGTTTGCGCATTCTTGATCATGCCGTCCTGGTGGATGCCGGACTCGTGCGCGAAGGCGTTGCCGCCGACGATCGCCTTGTTGGGCGGCACGGGATAGCTGGTGCTGCGCGAGACGAGTTTCGACATGCGGCAGAGCTGCGTCGCGTCGATGCCGGTCTGCAGGCCGATTTTGTCGCCGCGCGTCTTCAGGACCATGACGATCTCCTCGAGCGACGCGTTGCCCGCGCGCTCGCCGATGCCGTTGACGGTGCATTCCGCCTGGCGGGCGCCGGCGCGGAGGCCCGCGACGGAATTCGCCACCGCGTGGCCGAGGTCGTCGTGGCAATGCACGGAAATGGTCACGTCCTTCGCACCGGGCGTGTGTTTGATGATGCCCGCGATGAGGGCGCCGAATTCGTCGGGCATGGTGTAGCCGACGGTGTCCGGGATGTTGAGCGTGGTGGCGCCGGCCTTGATGACGGCCTCCAGCACCTCATAAAGGAACTCCGGATCGCTGCGGCCGGCGTCCTCGGGCGAGAACTCCACGTCCGGGCAGAGCGAGCGGGCATACGAAACCATCTCCACCGCCTTGGCCTTCATCTCGGGCCGGGTCATGCGGAGCTTGTGTTGCAAGTGCAGGTCGCTCGTCGCGAGGAAGGTGTGGATGCGCGGGTGCTTGGCGCCCTTCACGCCCTGCCAGGCGGCGTCGATGTCGTTTTTGGTGCAGCGCGCAAGGCCGCAGATGACCGGCGGTTCGACCTGCGGGCGGCCGGCGATGGGGGCCTGGCCGATCTCGGCCGCGATGGCTTGGACGGCCGCGAGGTCGTCGGGCGAGGCGGCGGGAAAGCCGGCCTCGATGACATCCACGCCGAGGCGGGCCAGGGCGCGGGCGACCTCGATCTTTTCAGCCGAGGTCATGGAAGCACCGGGAGCCTGCTCGCCGTCGCGGAGGCTGGTGTCGAAGATTTTAACGTAGTTGGCAGCGGAAGGGTTCATGGAAGTAAGAGTGTTTGGACTGTTAAGGTTGGACGTTAACGGACGACAAAAGCAGGAGCTGGCCGCGGGCTTCATGGGAAAAGACCATGAAACCACCCGACAGCTCCCGGCTAAGTCGCAGTCGCAGACCGTGCACGAACAGGCCCGCCCCGGCCGTCCCCATGAGGGCGGCAAAGGTGTGGCGTTGTTCGCGGGCGGTCATGTTACACTCTCACTCTCCGGTCACTTCGAGATGACGACCGGGTTCAGGAACGGCATCATCGCGCGCAGCTTGGCGCCGACGACCTCGATCTTCTGGCCTCGCTCCGTGTTGCGGAACTTGTTCATGGTCTTGCGACCATACTTGTTGTTCTCGTCGATGAAGCGCTTGGCGAACTTGCCGGTCGTGATGTCCTTGAGGATGCGCTTCATCTCAGCCTGCGTCTTCTTGGTGACGACGCGCGGGCCGGAGACGTAATCGCCCCACTCCGCGGTGTCGGAAACGGAATAGCGCATGTAGTTGAGGCCGCCGCGATACATCAGGTCCACGATGAGCTTCAACTCGTGCATGCACTCGAAGTAGGCGATCTCGGGCTGGTAGCCCGCATCGACCAGGGTCTTGAAGCCGGCCTTCACGAGCTCGGCGCAACCGCCGCACAGCACGGCCTGCTCGCCGAACAAATCGGTCTCGGTCTCTTCCTTGAAGGTCGTCTCGAGCACGCCCGCGCGGGTGCAGCCGATGCCGCGACCGTAGGACAGCGCCAGCTTCTTGGCGTTGCCGGTGGCGTTCTGGTAGACGGCGATGAGGCCGGGGACGCCGCCGCCCTCCTGGAACACCTCGCGCACGCGGTGACCGGGGGACTTCGGGGCGATCATGGTCACGTCGACGTTCTTCGGCGGGACGATGCCCTTGAAGCGGATGTTGAAGCCATGGGCGAACATCAGCATCTTGCCGGCGGTGAGCGCGGGGGCGATCTCCTCGCGATAGAGGCGGGCCTGGACGTGGTCCGGCACGAGCACCATGATGACATCGGCCCAGGTGGCGACGTCGGCGACCTCGCCGACGGTGAGGCCGGCCTTCTTGGCCTTGGCGACGGACTTGCTCTTGGCGGAGAGGCCGACGCGCACCTTCACGCCGCTGTCCTTGAGGTTCAGCGCGTGGGCGTGGCCCTGGGAGCCGTAGCCGATGATCGCGACTTTCTTGCCGCGGATGAGCGAGAGATTCGCGTCCTTGTCGTAGTAGATTTTAGCCATGGTAGATAAATGAGTTGGGAGTTGGGGGATGGTTTTAAGAGGGGGATCAGACGGACATCGAGAGACCGGAGGTGTCGTGGTGGTCGGTCTTGTCGAAGCGCGCGGAGGCGGCCTTGGTGGAGACCGGCTCGTGGCCGCGGGCCATGGAAACGGCGCCGGTGCGGACCATCTCGATGATACCGTAGGGACGGACCATGAGCTCGAACTTGCCGATCTTCTCGGGCGTGCCGGTGACCTCGATGGTCACGGTCTTCTCGTCCACGTCGACGACGCGGCCGCGGAAGACCTCGACGAGCTGCAGCACCTGCGTGCGCGTGTCGGGCGTGACGCCGACCTTCACCAGGCCGAGTTCGCGGGTGAGCGAGGCCTTGTGGGTGAGGTCGTCGACGCGGAGCACGTTGACGAGCTTGTAGAGGTTGGCCTCGACGATGCGGGCGCCGGCCTCGGTGGCCTCGACGACGACCGTCAGGCGCGAGACGCCGGCCTGGTCGGTGCGGCCGACCGCGAGCGACTCGATGTTGAAGTTGCGGCGGCGGAAGAGCGAGGCGACGCGGTTGAGCACGCCGGGCACGTCTTCCACATAAGCGATGAGGGTATGTTTGGCCATGACGGTAAGAGGTTAGCGGCGGGACTTGGCGGGCTTGGCGGCCTTCGCGGCCTTGCGGGATTTGGCGGGAGGGGACGCCTTGCCGTTGCGGCCATTGAGCGCGGCGGCCTCGGCTTTCGCCTCGGCAAACACGGTCGGCAGGCCGGAGCTGGGCATCTCCCACTCCTGGTCGTCGGCGGACTCGAGCATGACGTCCTGCTTCGGGCGGCGGATCATCTTGTCGAGATCGGCGCCGGCGGGGACCATGGGGAACACGGTGTCCTCCTTCTCGACCACGAAGTCGATGACGACGGTCTTCTTGTCGGAGAGCGTCTTCTCGACGGTGGACTTCACGTCGGGGCGCTGGTTGCAGCGCAGGCCGGTGAGGCGGTAGGCCTCGGCCAGCTTGACGAAATCGGGACCGGTCATCGGCGTGGCTGCGTAGCGCTTGTCGTAGAAGAACTCCTGCCACTGGCGCACCATGCCGAGGAACGCGTTATTGATGATGGCCACGTTGACCTTGATGCCTTCCTGCTCGGCGGTCGCGAGTTCGCACGAGGTCATCTGGAAGCCGCCGTCGCCGACGACCACCCACACGTCCTTCTCGGGGCAGGCGAACTTGGCGCCGATGGCCGCCGGCAGGGCGAAGCCCATGGTGCCGAGGCCGCCCGAGGTGATGAGCGAGCGGGGCTTGTCGTGGTGGAAATACTGCGCCTCCCACATCTGGTGCTGGCCCACGTCGGTCACGACGATGGTGTCGCGCTTCTGGGTGAGGCGCCAGATGTCATTGATCACGTGCGCGGCATAGAGGTGGCCGCTGTCGGGCAGGTTCTTGATGTCGCGCACGGCGGAGTCGCCGCGGTTGACGCCGATCGCCGCCCACCAATCGGCATGGTCGGCCTTCTTGATCTGCGGCTTCAACTCGCCGAGGACTTCCTTGAGGTCGCCGATGAGGGCCACGTCCACCGGGACGTTCTTGTTCACCTCGGTCGGGTCGATCTCGACGTGGATCTTCTTCGCATTGAGCGCGTAGGTCTTGAGGTTGCCGGTCACGCGGTCGTCGAAGCGCATGCCGAGGGCGATGAGCAGGTCGGCCTGCTGGATGGCCTGGTTGACCCAGGACTCGCCGTGCATGCCCATCATGCCGAGGTTGAACTCGGACGAGGCCGGGATGCCACCGATGCCGAGCAGGGTCGTGGTGATCGGGATGTTGGCCTGCTTGGCCAGCGCGAGCACCTCGGCGGTCGCGCCGGACTTGATGACGCCCTGGCCCGCGAAGATGAGCGGGCGCTTGGCGGCGTTGATCAGCTCGGCGGCCTTGGCGAACTCCGAGGCCGGGGCGCGGTGGTTCGGGCGGTAGCCGGGCAGCTTGGGCGCGGCGGCCTCCCAGTCGAACTCGGCCGTCATCTGCTGCGCGTCCTTGGTGATGTCCACCAGCACGGGGCCGGGGCGGCCGCTCTTGGCGATGTAGAACGCCTCGCGAATGGCGCGGGCGACGTCACCCGGCTTGGTGACGAGGTAATTGTGCTTGGTGACCGGGAGCGTGACGCCGGTCACGTCGGTCTCCTGGAAGGCATCCGTGCCGATCGCCTTGGAGCCCACCTGGCCGGTGATGCACACGATCGGGGACGAGTCCATCATCGCGGTGGCGATGCCGGTGACCATGTTGGTCGCGCCGGGGCCGGAGGTCGCGATTGCAACGCCCACCTTGCCGCTGGCGCGCGCGTAGCCGTCCGCCATGTGCGTGGCGCCCTGCTCGTGGCGGACCAGCACGTGGTGGATCTTGGGGTATTTGGTCATCGCGTCGTAGGTCGGCAGGATGGCGCCGCCCGGATAACCGAACACGACATCGACACCTTCCTTCTGAAGGCATTCCCAAACGATTTCTGCTCCGGTGAGTTTTTTCATGGTGAGGTTCCTGTAAGTTTTGGGGTGGTGTTTAAAGATCAGGTGGTGACCGCGCCTTCCGACGCGGAGGAAACGGTGTTGGCGTATTTGGCCATGACGCCACGCGCATAACGCGGGGCCGGGGCCTTCCAGCCCTGCTTGCGCTTGGCGAGCTCGTCCGGCGCGATCTGGACCGCCAGCTTGCGGGCCGGGACGTCGATCTCGATGGTATCGCCTTCCTTGACGAAGGCGATCATGCCGCCGACGTAGGCCTCGGGGGCCACGTGGCCGATGGAGAAACCGCGCGTCGCGCCGGAGAAACGGCCGTCGGTGAGCAGGGCAACCGAGTCGGCCAGTCCCTGCCCCGCCAGCGCGCCGGTCACGCCGAGCATCTCGCGCATGCCGGGGCCGCCCTTCGGTCCCTCGTAGCGGATGACGACGACGTCGCCGGGCTTGATCTGTTGCGCGGTCGCGGCCGCCATGGCGGATTCCTCGTTCTCGAAGACGCGGGCCGGGCCCGTGATCTTCTCGCGCGAGCTGCCGGCGACCTTGAGCACGCAGCCTTCCTCGGCGAGGTTGCCCTTCAGGATCACCAGGCCGCCGGTCGGCTTGAACGGCTTGCTCGTCGGACGGATGACCTGCTGGCCGTCCGCCTCGGGCGCGTGGCGCACCTCGTCCGCCAGCGTGCGCCCGGTGACGGTGATGCAGTCGGCGTGGAGAAAATTGCCCTCAAGCAGGCGGCGCAGGAGCAGCGAGATGCCGCCGGCCTTGTGCATCTCGACGGCGGTGTAGAGTCCGCCGGGCTTGAGCGTGGCGATGGTCGGCGTCTTCGCGCAAATGGCGTCGAATTCGTCGATCCTGAGCGAAAGGTTCAGTTCCTTGGCCAGCGCGAGCAGGTGCAGCACGGCGTTGGTCGAGCCACCGGAGGCGGCAACCGACGCGATCGCGTTCTCGAACGCCGGGCGCGTCATGATCTGCGAGGGCTTCAGGTCCTGGCGGACGAGATCCATCACGATCTCGCCGCAGCGGAACGCGGCCTTGTTCTTGGCCTCGTCGACGGCGGAGATGCCGTTCAGGCCGGCGGGCGAAATGCCGATCGCCTCCATGATTGTCGCCATGGTGTTGGCGGTGAACTGGCCGCCGCAGGCGCCCGCCGTGGGGCACGCCGCGTTCTCGACGCAGTGGAATTCCTTCTCGGTGATCTTGCCGGCCGAGTACGCGCCGACCGCCTCGAACACATCCTGCACCGTCAGCGCCTTGCCGTTGAGCAAGCCGTGGTCGATCGAGCCGCCGTAAAGGGCGAGGCCGGGGATGTCACAGCGCGCGAGCGCCATCATCACGCCGGGGTTGGTCTTGTCGCAGGCCGAAAGGCAGACGAGGCCGTCCAGGTAGTTGCCGCGCACCACGAGCTCGATCGAGTCGGCGATGACCTCGCGCGAGATGAGCGAGGTCTTCATGCCCTCGGTGCCCATCGTGATGCCGTCCGAGATGGAAACGGTGTTGAACTCGAAGGGGGTGCCGCCCGCCGCACGGATGCCGGCTTTTACATGTTCCGCCAAGGCGCGGAGGTGGAAGTTACAGGGCCCGATCTCAGTCCAGGTATTGGCGACGCCGATCAAGGGCTTCTGGAGGTCGGCATCCGTAAAACCGACCGCCTTGAGCATGGCGCGTGCGGGTGCCCGTTTGGGGCCTTCGGTGATGGCTTGGCTGTGGCGTTTACCGGAATCCATGGGGAATGGTCACTCCATGCTACCGGAACATTTCCGGCAGGGAAAGGAATGGGTTCTAAGGGTCTGCGTCATAAGGCTTGGAGAATAAAAAAGCCGCCCTTTTTCTTGGGCGGCTTCATCTTTTTTCGGTTTTCTCGTTTAGGAGATTCTGACTTTGGCGAGCCGCCCAGTAGTATTTGAGTCCACGGCAACAAGGGCCAGGACGACGGTAATAAGGGCAATGGCGACGACGCTGAACATCACGGGAAGAGGGCGGTGAAGCTGCGTATCGGCATAAACGCTGTCAATCCTCAGTTTTAAATTCCACCGTCACCGGTCGCGACATATGTAAAAACATCAAACCCCGCCCTCGCGCTAGCCCAAAACTTCCCGCAGCAAGGTCTCCAATGCCTCAATTCGGACGGGTTTGGTCAGGTGGGCCGCGAAGCCGGAAGCGCGGTAGCGTTCGAGATCCTCCTCCATGCCATAGCCCGTCAAGGCGATGCCCTTCAGGCCGTACTGCTCGCGCAGCTCGCTCATCAGTACGGCGCCATCGCCGTCAGCCAGTCCGATGTCGGAAAGCACGAGGTCAAACCGGCCCTCGCGAGCCCGTTCGCGGGCCCCCGCCACCGACGTCGTGGCGATGACCTCGAATCCTCGATGCCGCAGCAGTCTCTCGAGTGCCTGCCGGGTGGCCTCGTGGTCTTCCACCAAAAGTATCCTTCGCCCCGACTGCCCCGATAGCGACCGCGACGCAACCGGGGTTCGCGCCGGATCGGAACTCCCCGCCCTGTCGCCCTGATAAATGGGCAGCTTCACCATGAAGGCGGAACCGCGCCCACGGCCGGCACTGATCGCCGTGATCTCCCCGCCGTGGACCTGGACCAACCGCTGGGCGATCGCCAGGCCCAGGCCCAAACCGCCAAAGCGCGGCATCTTGGCATCACCCGCATGGTCGCCCTGCTCAAACGCGTCAAAAACGCGGGCCAGCTCAGCGGCCGTCATGCCAATGCCCGGGTCGGTGATGCGCACCTCCGCAAATTTCTCCATGCTCCCCACCTCCAGGACGACCGTGCCGCCCGACGCGGTAAACTTGGCCGCATTCTTGAGCAGGTTGATGAAGACCTGGGCCAGGCGCACCTCGTCGGCAAACACCCGGAGCCCGCTCGCTCCCGGCTGGATGCTCAAAATGACGCCGCGCAATTCAAACTCGGTCTGCACCGCCGCAATCGCGTCGGCCAGGATGACGTCCAGCTCCCGCACTTCCTTGCGAATATCGAGCTTGCCGCGAACGATCGAGGTCAGGTCGAGCAGGTCGTCGATGAGGCGCGCCTCCAGCTCCACGTTCTTGCGGATCACCTCAAACGATTCGCGCACCTCGGGGGCAAGCGCGGGGTCGCGCGCCGACTCGCTCGCCAGCAGCAGGACCGGGTTGAGCGGTGTGCGCAGCTCATGCGACAGCGTCGCGAGAAAATCATCCTTCGCGCGCGAGGCCCGGCCCAGTTCCGCGACCGCCTGGGTGAGCCGCTGCTCGCTGGCGGCGAGGGCGCGGATCACCCGCGCCCGCTCGATGGATTCCCAGCAGCGGTTGGCCACGGCGAGCAGCACCTCGATGTCCGATGGCTGCCACTCGCGCACGGTTTTCTGGTGCACGGCCATGGCAGCGACAAAGCGACCGGCCTTGTGCAGGGGCACGCAGATGACGGCGCGAATCAGGGTGGCGCGGTAGGATTCACGCACGGCTGCGGTGCGCGGGTCGGTTTCCGAGTCGGCAACCACATAGGGCCGGCCTTCCCGCATCAGCCGGAGACACTCGTCGCCAAACTGGTCAAAGCGGTAGCGCCCGACAATGCTGGGCACGTCGCGATTGAAATCCCCCGTGAGGTTGAAGGTGTTCTGGTCGTCCTCGACATCGGCGTAAGCGCAGCGATCGACCGCCAGGTGTTCGCCCAGGACCCGCGCCCCGGCCTGCGTGATTTCCGTGGGATCAGTCAGGGGGCGCATCGCGTCGTCCAGCGCGACGAGGAGGCGGTCGCGGGCCTCGCCGCGCTTGTGCGCGCTGACGTCACGGGTGGTACCGGCGACAGCCTCGACCCGCCCGTCGGCGCCGAAGACCGGGACGAAGATGTAATCGAATACGCCGGACTCACCGCTCTCGCCCCGGAAGAAAATCTCGCCTTGGTAGGGCTGGCGGGTGGCGACCACCTGGGCGATCTCGCGCAAATGCATTTCCGCGTGCCAGGCCGGGTAACCAACCTCGATGAAGGTCTTGCCCACGACCTCCTCGAGACTGCGCCCGTAAAGTTTGAGCAACGGACGGTTCGCATAGAGGAAACGTCCCTCCAGGTCCCATACGTAGGCAAAGTCGTTGATGCTCGAAAGGACCGTCTCATGGATCGCCGTGAGGCGACGGAGCCGTTCGGCGATGGCCTCGCGCTCGCGGTCCGCCTGCTTCTGCCGGGTGATGTCCATGACCACGCCCACAAAGCGGATAACCCGCCCGGTGGCATCGGTGACCATCCGCCCGCGGCTGTTGACCCAACGCTCCGGGCCGCCCGGCGGATTGACCCGATAGTCCTGCTCGAAAGGCTGGCCGGTCTCAACCGAGTTCCGAACCTGTGCGATAACGCGTTCGTGGTCATCCGGGTGAATGACGGCCACGAAATCGCGCAAGGGCGCCGCACCTTCGGCCTTTCCAGCACATTGGGATCCTAAGCTTAGAATTCCACGTGGACAAGTTGTCGCG
>JADMIO011346908.1_pt1 | contig 79007 bp, 72 predicted proteins | sample 8958161 | NCBI WGS metagenome assembly JADMIO01 (sample SAMN16585339, study PRJNA669376) | soil metagenome | isolation source: Crop rotation soil | place: USA: Cullars Rotation, Alabama | collected 2011 | reverse complement strand
CGCGACAACTTGTCCACGTGGAATTCTAAGCTTAGGATCCCAATGTGCTGGAAAGAGATTCAGGGTGTTCAGTTAAATTAGAAAGCACGCGCAGCATTTCTACACGGTCTTTGTCTGTTTCACCCAAACCAATGATTCCGCCGCTGCAAACCGAGATGCCGGCTTTGCGAACGTGCTCTAAAGTATCTAAGCGGTCGTCGTATTTACGGGTGGTAATGATGCTTTCGTAATGCGAACCTGAAGTATCGAGGTTGTGGTTGTAGGCATAAAGTCCGGCTTCTTTCAAACGTTCTGCCTGGTACTCGTTAAGCATACCCAGCGTGCAGCAAACCTCAAGACCGATCTCATTTACCTTGGTAACCATGCCCAAAACGCGGTCGAAATCGCGGTTGTCACGGATCTCGCGCCAGGCAGCACCCATGCAAAAACGGGTAGAACCAGCCTCTTTTGCTCTTTCAGCAGCAGCTATTACTTCAGCATCCGGCAGCAGGGCATGAACTTTCACGTCGGTATGGAAACGGGCAGCCTGCGGGCAGTAAGCGCAATCTTCAGGGCAGCCACCGGTCTTTACAGAAAGCAAAGTGCAAACCTGAACTTCACTTCCGGTGTGGTGCGCGCGGTGAACCTGTGCGGCTTCGAACATAAGTTCCAGCAAAGGCTTTTCATAAATCTCCTGGATCTCAGCTAATGTCCAGTTATTCCGGATGGCGTGGTTATTATTCACATTCATAGATTATTCTGACTTTATGGTAGTGCAAAGAAAGGAAGAAAAACATTCAGGTTAAATATTTTTTTGGGTATGACCCGGGTTGAAAAGTAAATGCATTGCTGTATAGAGGCAGTGTATTGCAGTACTGGTTTCAGATTTGAATATTGTTGGCAGAAAGACTTCAGTTTATATTGCTGTGCGACTTTTGCATTCTGAAGAAAAGGGCTTCTTAAAACCATTGGGCGTAAAAAAAACTACTGTTCGCTAACTTTATCGCTAATTATATCCAATAAAATTGTAGCATTGGGATGAATAATATTTTGCAGGGTTACGCGTGAACACTGGTATTCATCTATACAAAACAGCTGTTTATCAATACCCTCTTGGAATGTCAAAATAAATAGATCAATTTCAAATATATAGGCTTATAGACTGTTGCCTGCTCGGAATGCGACAGTTTCAAAAGAGCGCTATTAATGATCTTGTAAAACTTAATGTGAATTCTAATCAATAATTAAAAAGTATGAAGAAACTCTTTACCCTATTGCTGATCATCGTGTCATCAGTAAAAGTATTCTCCCAATCACCCGGACCCGGTGATACTATTGTGGTTAAGACCTTTAATTATAAGCAGACCTACGGGGTTAACCAATGGTCGCCTGGCATGAGGGACACTACGGTTAATTTCCCTAACAATCCGAATCTTACTTTCGAAAAAATATTGATGCTATACAATCTCCGTTGTAAAGGTGCCAAGATTTCGAATAGCACTCAGCGCGATCAGGGCTGTGGCGAATGGGATGCTTCGTGCAACACTTATATTACAGATGCCACAAGATATGATTCTGTAAAAATGGTTGCGAATAATTATGTCATAAACGATTTTGCCGGCAGTGTATTCAATTACAGAACCAAGCCAACCTACAACTACTATAAATATACCCAGCCGAAAATCAATTACACGTCAGTTGTTTCCGAAAAGACAGCTACAGTTGGCACCGGTGTTGAAGTTTTGAGCTACCCTTTTTCAACTGCCAAGAAAACAGGAAGATCCCAGTATTTATGGACTGCTTCTGAATTGACTGCCGCAGGACTTACTGCGGGCAATATCACAGGCATGAAGCTTAATATATCGGCCGCCGGAAGTAATTGCAACTTTCTGAGCATAGGCATGAAAGGCACTAATCAAACTTCATTAAGCACTTCAGCAATCGAGTTGTACGGGTTTAATCAGGTCTACTTTTCAAATACCACACTTCAGACAGGTTCAAACTTCTTTAAATTTTACCAGCCATTTAACTGGGACGGAGTTTCAAATATTGCCATAGAAGTAAGCTATACAAACCCTGCCGGAGGCACAAACAGCACCATACTTGGCGAAAATACAGCCAAAACTATGGGCTTATACACTACCGATGATGATTCTTATCTATCGCTAAATGGCAGTTCTTACCTGAATTTAGGAAAATACAACTTCATTTCTGGTGCAAAACCAAGAACTATAGAGTTGTGGTCTAAAGTAGATGTTTTCAATAATGCAGGTTTATTTCAGGCAGGAAAGACTGGTACAAATGGCGGTGATTTCTCTTTAAGAACCGAAACTGCAGTTGATAGCTGGAAAGGCCAGCTGTGGGGAACCGGTTATGATTTTTCTCTGAATTTAGCTACCAGCAAAGGTGCATGGCACCATTATGCAATGAGCTATGACGGCAGCAATGTAACTGTGTATTATGATGGCGAAGTTGCCGGACAAAATACAGCAGCGATCACTACATTATTGCAGGATGCCTGGATCGGCCGATGGGATGGAGGCGGTTTTTTGAATGGTTCGGTAGATGAAGTTAGAGTATGGAATGTTGCCCTTGCTCAAACCACAATTAAAGAATGGAAAAACAGAGCTGTAACCTCTTCTCACCCCAACTTCGCAAACCTGTATGGCGATTACAGGCTAAACCTGAACCTGAACGATAATGCAGTAAACACCAATGGAACTGCAAAGATGAACGGTCTTCTGGCCTATAAATCATTGAGAGGAAATGAGCTGAAAACAAACTTTGAAACGACAACAAAGCGTCCAAACATCACCTTCGTTCAGGGTGTGTATGTGAGCACTCTTCAAAATACTGTCGTGCTTGATTCGGTTAAAAACGATCCTAAACGTGTGATCCGCTATAATGTAAATAGATTCCATTTAGCGGCAGTCGACACCAACTATTATTATCAGGCTAACTATGCTTATACTTATAATGGTGCTACAAATACAAAAATCGATTCAGTATTAATTACGCCATCTGGCACTATCAATATAAGCCAGCTTAATTGCTACGATTATACACCGGCAAGATTTGAAATAATGTCGTTCGTTACTCCTTATGGCTTGGGTTTAGATCTAGGGCCGAATGGCAAAACATGGACTTTTGATGTGTCTGATTATGCTCCGATACTTCAAGGCTCAAGAAGAATTACAGTTGATCGTGGCGGGCAGTGGATGGAAGATATGGACATCAAGTTCTTATTTATTGTCGGAACCCCACCAAAGAAGGTTCTGGATATTAAACAGCTTTGGAGAATCGAGAATAACAGTAAATCTTATGCTGATATAGCTGCTGATAACGCTTATCCACCCGTTGATGTGAAGATGCTCGCCAATGCAAGTTCCTTTAAAGTTAGATCTTCTATAACTGGTCACGGCCAGGAGGGTGAATTTATTCCAAGAACTCACTTTTTAGATATAAATGGAGGCGCTGATGAATTTGCCTGGCAGGTATGGAAAAAATGCGGTGAGAATCCTATTTACCCGCAAGGCGGAACCTGGATCTATGACCGTGCCGGATGGTGCCCTGGTATGGCTACAACCACAACCGAGAATGATATTACTCCTTATGTAACGCCAGGTCAGATAGCCAACATCGACTATGGTATTTATACTGCAACCGGAGCTTCGAACTATCTTGTAAATAACCAATTGGTGAGCTACGGGAATGCCAATTTCAGTTTAGACGCAGCTATTGTAGATGTTTCTGCTCCAAGCGACAAAGTTGAATACTCCAGAACAAATTCAATCTGCTCAAACCCTAAAGTGATAATTAAGAATACAGGAACTACTCCTTTAACCAGTCTTACAATTGAATATTGGGTAAATAATGCTCAGACGCGGGAATCATATACTTGGACTGGCAACCTAGGTTTCTTAGAGAAAACAGAGGTAACTCTTCCTTCCCCTGCTAGCCTATGGGCTCCGGTTAGAGGATTGAACAATACTTTTTATGCAGAGATCAAAAAGCCAAACTCTGGTACGGATGCGTACCAATACAATAATAAGTATACAAGCAAATTCACTGTGCCTGCTGTTGTTCCTGCAAACTTCTACATTTGGTTTACATCCAATAATGCTGCGAACGAAACCAGATACCAGCTATTTAACGATGCCGGAGTTCAGCTATTTAACAGATCGGGCATGATCAATAATACGCAATACAAAGACACCTTTAATTTAGCAAAAGGCTGCTATACCCTGAAGTTCATAGATGCAGGCGGTAATGGCATTAGCTTTTGGGCAAATACCGCTGCTGGCAACGGTTCTGCTAAAATAATGAAGGTAGGCGGAGGAACGGTTAAAACATTTAATCCGGATTTTGGAAGCTCCCTGATTTATAGTTTCACAATTGATTCGCCTTTGTCTTATGAGGAATTATATGACCAATTGGATCTTAACTTTTATCCGAACCCGGCAACAACTGAATTTATTATCGAGGGTAATGATTTGAAGGATGCCCAGGTAAAAGTTTTAAATACTTTAGGTCAGGAAGTAAAAGTGCCTGCTACTAAAATTGCTGGCAGGATAACTTTTAATACATCTCAGTTAGCCAAAGGAATGTATTTCGTGAACATACAAAGCAGAGGAAAATCGCTCTGTAAAAAGGTAATTGTAGAATAAAATACTACCTCTGAATGCAAACGCCCATTAAATTTATTTTAATGGGCGTTTTGCTTTTCAAAAGGATTTCTAATTCTTCTTTTTAGTGGGGAAATCGACATAAAATGGGTTGGAATTAAATCCCCGGCAATTTAAATTCTCGTATCCCGGAAGTTGGTTGGAGCATCCGCATTTGTAGTTGGAGTGCCGGGTATTTGGATTCGAGCACCGAGGATTTATATTGGAGCACCGGGTATTGTAGTTGGAGCACCGTAGATTAATACTGAAGCGCCGGAGTTTTATATTGGAGCACCGGGAGTTTATATTGGAGCACCGGGAGTTTATATTGGAGCGCCGGGAGTTTATATTGGAGCGCCGGGAATTTATATTGAAGCACCGGGAGTTTATATTGGAGCACCGGGAGTTTATATTGGAGCGCCGGGAATTTAAATTGGAGCACCGGGGATTTATATTGGAGTACCGGGGATTTAAATTGGAGCGTCCGCATTTGTCATTCGAGCACCGTAGATTATAGTTGGAGCGCCGGGGATTTAAGTTGGAGCATCCGGGAACAGTATTCTTGCATTCGGGAACTATATCCTTGCATCCTCAATACCGAAATCAGTTGGTTGTTTATTTCATGTGCAATGGTGAATAGTTCTAAAACAATGATGTCTATTATCGTAAGCTAAAATTAACTTCCGGATCACGACATCACCATGAAATCAAAACTATGAAAAGCTTCTGGTATCGATTCCTGCAATGGAGTATAAGGTTCCTTGGATTTATTTCCGGTCTGATCGGACTTTATATACTATCGTTTCTTGTACTAGGCCTTATTCCTGTTAACCGAAGCTTTGCCCAAACTCAAACAGGCATCGAAATAATGGTGATCGACAATGGTGTCCACACAGACTTGGTACTTCCAATTAAAACCAAAACCATAGATTGGCACAAATACCTGCTTCTGAAAGATTATGCAGGAGCCGATAGTAGTTTTTCGCACGTGGCTTTTGGTTGGGGAAACCGTCGCTTCTATATGGAAACTCCCCAATGGAAAGATATGCGGATCGATGTAGCACTTTCAGCAGCTTTGGGGTTCGGCCGGAGTGCCATGCACGTCTATTATATACCTAAACCCTTGAAGTCTGACAAAACACAGATCTCCATTAAATTGTCAGAAGCACAATACGAAAGACTGGTTGCTTATATCTTAAATTCCTTTCAGCAGCAAAATGGTGGTTTCTTGCTTATAAAAGATAGAGGCTATACTTCAATAGATAATTTCTACGAAGCAAATGGAAGGTTCTCTATGTTTAAAACTTGTAACTCCTGGACAAATGCAGGCCTGAAAGCTGCAGGAGTAGAAACCGTTTATTGGGCTCCGGTACCCTATTTAATGATGCGGCAATTGCGGGAACAGTATCATTAGGAAACAGGGTCAAAATTATAGCCCAATTTTACCAGCGGCGGTAGTATGGGTTTTTGAAAGGTTCGTTGTGGTCCAGGAAAAGGTTATCGTATTCCTCCTCTTTCTTGCGTTTAATAGAATCTCGCTTTGCATTTTGAATGTACTCCTGGATAGCCTGCATTTGCTGCCTTTCCTTTCCTGCCCGCGAATACTTGTCATAGAGGAACGAGGCCGGGTTATTATATGCGGAAGGTTTTACTGCTACAGTGGGCTTTTCGGCGAAGAGAGGCTTAGGGGCCGGTGGTGCTTTTATCGGATCAGGTTCAGGTTTGCGTTTCTGGTTGCGCAGGGCACGGGCAATTTTCTCAGCTGAAGGGCGGGTATTTATTTCTACTTCTTTTAATTCAGTACTTTTTTCAGCCAATAAAATTAAAATATTGGCTTGGATCGGATTTTTAGAAACCAAATACATAGCGTTTTCAAATCCAATAGAACTGAAGGTAACAGTATCACCAGGTTTAGCTTTGAGTTTAAATATGCCATTTAGCAAAGTTGTAGTACCACTCCGGCTGGGACGTGCAACTACCGAAACACTGGTAAGTGGTACTTTGCTGTTTGCCTGCAACACGCGGCCGCTCAGATTTACCCAACCAGCTTGTTGTTGCGCAAAAGCAGGAAGGATACCAACCGCAAACCAAACCAAAATGAAAATCCGGACCATATACAAATTTACGGTTTAAGCCACAGTCACCAAAGCTAAGCGTGGACTTTTACCCTATCAAAATCTAACGTTTTTAAGGCAAATAAAAAGGCCTGCATAATGAAATGCAGGCCTTTGTTAACGTTTATTAAAGGGTATTTAGTATTAGTGGCTAACTTTTACGCGACCGTTCTTGTCAGTTTTGATCTTCGTTTTAGAACGGCCGTCTTTTATTTTAGTTTTAGTATCCCCGTCCTTGTCAGTTGTGGTTTTTACCCTCGCATCTGGTGACGCTTCATGGATTGCTTTTTCGGCGGCAGTCATTGTATCCTGGGGTGTTTGTGTTTCTTCCATACCGCCATAATACGTAGTACGGCTGGTTTCATAGGTTTGATACTGCTCTGGCTGGAGGATGGTTTGCATTTCTTTATCAGTTTCCAAACTCACATCGTTCATTTCCTGGTACATGCCAGTAGTATCGGTGGTGTGTTTTTTGTGAACATGAGCAACCTTTTGGGCATGTTTGTAATAAACCTTTTTGACTTTGGTTTGCGTAGCCGTATCCGATTCCATTTTGAGGTCTTGCGTTACCTTGTTAGCTGCTTCCTCTGCGCGGGTGCGGTACATCGCGTCCTCTTCAGGTGTTGGCGCTTCCATGGTTTCGGTAGTGGTTGGTGTTGTGGTTACAGTTTCTTTTTTTTCTGCTTTGTTGCATGATACAAATGCGAAACTACCGGCACAAAGCATTACAAACAGGGACTTTTTCATAGTGGTTTATTAGGGTTATGATGGTGAATAAATAAGTTAGGTATGCGGAATCGTTATTTGTTTAGTGGTTAAAAATTTGGGAATTATTTGGGGAATTCCGCATATTATGAAGTTTTCAATGTTTGTATTTGAAATTCAGCCAGCCTTTTACCGGAATCCGGCCCTTTTTCAATCGCTATGTTTATATTTTAAGATTTCTATTTTAGTAAGTTTTATTCGATACGAAATAAAATAGTTTATGTTGGGAAGTGCAGGAGTTTTGAACTACAAATCAAATAACTCAGTTTAGCTGCGTTGCAATTCTATAACTGTAATTTCAGGAAGAAAGCCCACACGGCCTGGGTAACCGAGGAAACCAAGCCCTACATTTACATACAACTGCTGCCGGCCTTTCTTATATAAACCAGCCCATTGCTTATAAACGTACTGCACCGGGCTCCATTTCAGGTGTGGCAGGTTTATTCCGAACTGCATGCCGTGAGTATGTCCGGAAAGCATCAGGTCAATATCAGGGTATTTCTCGCGCACCTCAGCATCCCAATGTGAAGGGTCGTGAGATAGCAGTACTTTGAATGGGTAATCTTCCGCCCCTGCATAAGCTCTGTACATTTTTCCGTATTTCGGGAAGCCTGCTTTAGCGCCCCAGTTTTCAATTCCCAATAATGCAATGCTATCCGAACCGCGTTCTAGTTTTACGTGCTCGTTCATGAGCAAACGCCAGCCCATGCGTGTGTGGGAGTTCTTCAGTCGTTCCAGGTTTTCATGCTTTGCTTCTTTACTGTCCCAAGTCACATAGTCACCGTAGTCGTGGTTGCCAAGAACAGAATAAACGCCCATTTTTCCCTGGATACCTCCCAAAACTCCCAGATACGGCTGCACTTCATCGGCAACGTTGTTTACCAGATCGCCGGTAAAGAGGACAATATCAGCTTCCTGTTTATTTATTAGTGCTACAGCTTCCTTTAGATGTTTGTCGCTGTGGAAACTGCCTGTGTGCAGGTCGGAGATTTGGAGCATCCTGAAGCCATGGAAGCTTTCAGGCAGGTTCGGAAATTTAACCGTGATTTTTTTTACCTGATACTCGAATGCGCCTCGCACAATGCCATAAATAAAAGCCGTGAACGGAACCAAGCCTGCAAACAGCGCCAGTTTATTCAGGAACTCGCTGCGTGTAATTTTCTTGCCAGCAGCGGATATTTCGCCCTTGTTCGTGAAAAGACTGACAATATATTTCCCAAGACGGATGCCATCATCGACAAAAAGGAAAAGAACGACAATCAGTTTTGAGACAAAGACGATGAAAACTACCGTCGAGAGGTAAGTTTTGAAAGCAGAAGGAGGGGCGCTGCGGGTAAGGGTTCCATAAACAAGAGTAAGGACTGTAACTACAAAAAAAAGCCAGTAAAAAATAGCAATACCGCGTTGTAACCAGCCCTGTAAATGTTGCGAAACCGTCCGTACGGCTTGAAAAACATACAAGTCGACCAGGAAAACAACGGCGCTGGCCAGTAAAATGAACATGAGTTTTTGATTCATTCGGGAGATAACCTTAGGAAAGTAAAGTTAGTTTAAATACGCTTGCCTGAAACGCCGGTTTGCCTGCTTTCGGGACATAATTTGCAGATTTCTGGCAGATAGATAGATTGTTTTTACCCTAAACCGAAATTGATTTATGATGGAAAATACTGCATCCGGCTCATATCCACAACCACTGGGAATTAAAAGCTGGGCGGAAGACGACAGGCCGCGCGAAAAGCTTTTACTTAAAGGTAAAGCTGCTTTATCGGATGCTGAATTGATAGGGATTCTCATCGGTTCGGGAACTCAAAAGCTAACGGCTGTAGATGTTGCTAAACTTATCCTGAATGCTGTTGGCAACGACCTGAATGAGCTGGCTAAACGCTCTGTGAAGGACCTGATGAAAATTAAGGGTATCGGTGAAGCCAAAGCTATCACAATTGTTAGTGCGCTGGAACTGGGACGGAGGAGGAAAGAAACAGCCGCTGCAGCAAAGACCATCATTACCTGTTCAACTGATATTTATAATTATATAAAGCCCCACTTGCTTGATCTTCCCCACGAAGAATTCTGGATCATTTTACTGAACCGGGCCAATGTAGTGATGAAGAAAACTGCAATAAGCAGCGGTGGCGTGGCGGGAACTGTTGCCGATCCGAAGATCATTTTCAAACACGCGCTAGAGAACCTTGCGAGCTCAATTATTCTGATCCATAATCACCCGTCTGGCAATACAAAGCCCAGCGCCGCAGATATTTCGCTTACAAAAAAGGTGAAGGATGCTGGACTTCTGTTCGATCTGCCAATTCTGGATCACATCATTTTTGCTGAAACTGCCTATTACAGTTTTGCAGATGAAGGCATGCTGTAGGGGCGAACCTATGTGTTCGCCCCTACGTGAGTAAAATACTTATCTTTACCAGTAAAAAATGCTATGAATTTCAGTTTAAAGACCTGGTTGATCGTGATCGGAATAGGCATTGTGGGTGGCTATTTTCTGAGTGACCTTGTATTCAAAAACGACCAATATATTGCGGCAATTCATGAGCAGCGCAAAGAGAAGAACCGGGAATTCCATGGCATGAATTCTCCTTTAGAAACACCCGAGCGCCCCGCTTTCGACAGTCTTGATTATTTTGAGGCGAATAAGGATTATAAAATACTGGCTGATCTGGAAGTTTTTGAGAACCCTACAACGATACAAATGCAGCTTTCAGGCGGCGATACGGAAGCTTACTGGAGATATGGGAAGGCCAGGTTTAAAATCGGAGGTAAAAAGCAAAAGCTTATCCTTTTCAAAAAAGTAAAGGAAGACAAGCCAACTCTATTTGTGCCTTTCACCGATAAAACCAATGGCTTTGAAACCTATGGCGGAGGTCGTTTCCTCGATCTGCCTGTTCCTGGGGCAAATGCAAACGCTATCGAGCTGGATTTCAATCAGGCCTACAATCCTTTCTGCGCCTACAACCATGAATACAGTTGTCCGGTGCCGCCGGAGGAGAATCGCCTACAAATCCGGATACCTGCCGGAGAAAAGAGTTTCCGCAAATAACCCGCAAATTCCCCTGAATTGCCTAATTTCGTGGTTTGAAAAGGATTTAAGACGCAAGACTTAAGACACTGGATCTATGTGTCAGGTCGGAAGAAGCCAAGCTTCGAAAGTCGAATATCTAAAGATCGAAAAATCTAAAATCGAGACAAAATGCTAATATCATACGAGTGGCTGAAACAGTTCATCAATACCGAAAAGCCCGCTGAAGAAGTTGGAGCCCTGCTTACCGGTGCCGGACTTGAAGTAGAGGGAATTGAACAATACGACCGCATTAAAGGCGGCTTGCAGGGGCTTGTAATTGGCGAAGTGCTGACCTGCGAAAAGCATCCTGATGCTGATAAACTAAGCGTAACTACTGTAAATATTGGCGCTGCCGAACCGAAACAGATCGTTTGCGGTGCACCGAACGTGGCTGCTGGTCAGAAAGTGATAGTTGCTACCGAAAATGCAATGATTTATCCTTCTTCGGGCGAGCCTTTCAAAATAAAGAAATCAAAGATCCGTGGTGTTGCCTCCGAAGGGATGATTTGCGCCGAAGATGAGATCGGTCTGGGCTCTTCGCACGAAGGAATTATGGTGCTCGATACCCTTCTTCCAAACGGTACTCCGGCTGCTGACTTCCTGGGCCTGCGTTCCGACTCTGTGTTCGAGATCGGTTTAACGCCTAACCGCGCTGATGCCGCTTCGCATTTCGGTGTTGCCCGCGATTTGCAGGCTTTATTGAAAACACGCGCCAATTTACCTCAGGTTGACCGGTTTCATGTGAAGGATAATTCAGCTCCGATTGAAGTTGAAGTTAAAGATACAGAAGCCTGTCCGCGATATGCCGGCGTTAGCATCAGTGGCGTGAAAGTTACCGCGTCGCCGGAGTGGTTGCAGCACCGTTTGAAAAGCATTGGCCTTTCGCCGATCAACAATGTGGTGGATACGACCAACTATGTGCTGCATGAACTTGGTCAGCCGATGCATGCTTTCGACGCCGATAAAATTAAAGGCAAGAAAATCATCGTTCAGGAAGCAACGGAAGGAGCTGCTTTCGTGACTTTAGACGGTATTGAACGCAAGCTTCGCGGAACAGACCTGATGATTTGCAATGCGGAAGAGCCTATGGTGATTGCGGGCGTTTTCGGCGGTAAAAATGCAGGCGTTACCGAAGAAACTAACAATATTTTCCTCGAGTCGGCTTACTTCCAGCCGGAACATATCCGCAAAACTGCACAGGGACACGGCCTTAAAACCGATTCTTCGTTCCGCTATGAGCGTGGCACCGACCCGCACATGGTTATTTTCGCGCTGAAACGCGCTGCTTTGATAATTCAGGAGATCGCCGGCGGAGATGTTACTTCGGAGATCGTGGATATTTACCCGGAGCCTATCCATAACTTCAAGATTCGCCTCAGCATCGACCGTGTACACCGTTTGATCGGTCAGTATATCGGTGTGGAGCGCATTAAAACCATCTTAACCGACCTGAATATCCTTATTGAAGAGGAAACCGAAACGCATCTGATCGTATCTGTGCCGCCTCATAAGGTAGATGTGAAACGTGAAGCTGATATTGTGGAAGAAATTCTGCGGATCTACGGCTACAACCACATCGAACTGAAGCCGAACCTGTCGGCCACCTACCTTGCGCAGTTCCCTAACCCGGACCCTGAAGTGCTTAAAAGCACTATCTCGAACCAGCTTTCAAGCATTGGCTATCACGAGATCATCACTAATTCACTGACTGACTCGAAGTACTACGAAAGCGGCACTGACAACCGCGATGAAAGCCTGGTTCGCATCCTGAACTACAATTCCGAAGACCTGAACGTGATGCGCAGAACGCTGGTGTACTCCGGCCTTGAAACGCTTCGCCGCAACATCAACCGGAAGCAGAAGGACTTAAAAATGTATGAGTTCGGGAAGATCTACTGGCAGGAAAACGGCAAATATAAAGAGCAAACCCAACTGGTTTTGTTCGCTACCGGAAATACAGCAGCCGAAACCTGGCGTCAGAACTCAGCCAAATCTTCGTTCTTTGAGCTGGCTGAAACTGTACAGAATATCCTGCTGAAACTGAACGCAAAGAACTTCACAACCAAGCCAACCGAGCACGCTTACCTTTCTGACGGCATTACTTACATGAAGAACGATGTAACGATTGCACACATTGGTCTGGTGAATGCCGGCGTTGCCAAGCAGATCGATGTGAAAGAGCAGGTTTGGTATGCAGAACTGAACTGGGAATACCTGATGCGCAACTTCAAAAATAAAGTGCATTTCGAAGAGCTGTCGAAATTCCCGGAAGTGCGCCGCGACCTTTCTTTGGTTCTCGACAAAGCTGTATCGTTTGAGCAGGTTAAACTGATAGCTGAGCGCACCGAACGCAAACTTCTCCAGGATATCAATGTGTTCGATGTGTATGAAGGTGATAAGATCGAAGCAGGTAAGAAAGCCTACGCTATCAGCTTCACGCTCCTGGATAAACAACAAACTCTCACCGACAAAGTGATCGAAAGCACCATGAACCGACTGATGCAACAGTTCGAGAAACAGCTCGGCGCGGTAATAAGGAAGTAAGATTAAATGGCTTAATTGGGAAATGGTTAAATTGCTGGAGAGGCGGTTTAACCATTTTTCTTTTCCTGTCATTTCGACTTTTTCCGTCATTTCGACGCCAGGAGAAATCTCATCAGGTTTGTAGAAACGTTTGCTATTTGCAGCCTTGCATTATTGCGTCATTCCGAGCGAAGCTGAGGGAAATAATGAGGCTTTTATTGGAAAAGACTTAGATGGGTAATAGTCCAAATGATAGTTAAATTAGATTTATAGAATGAAAAAATTACTCCTCTTTTTCGTATGCCTGGTCTTTCTTTTTTCTTGTCAGGAAAAGAAGAATGGTGCTGATATTACCAAGTATGTGTGTTCAGAATTGCTCTATACTTTTGAATTAAAAACCGCTGAATTTAGAAGAACAGTTGAATTTCTGGGAAACACTGTTCCACTGAGGTACAGTCTTCAGGAATTAGATAGAATGGAGGCGTGGAGAACTAAATACCTAAAGAATAAAAACAAGGCTAATTTGTTAGCTTATTCGGATTCAATCTTTACCCGATATCTTCCTTTTAATAGTGATAGTGAAGTAGCATGGCAGTTATCGAATGTCAGAAATGTTGTATCACAGTCGAACGACACATTAGATCATTTGAATTTATTTTTCTGGACTTTGAAAGCTGAAGAAGGGTTACGTGATGTTTATATTTCCAAAACGGGTGCATACGAGCGGAGCTTTAAAGTTCCTTTGTATATAAATTCAGTAAAAAACAGGTTAGGCGATACTATTTATGCTGCTTTTATGTTTTCTGAATCCGATAAATATAGTTGGAAAATAGGATTCGACAGTTTGTATGTCATAAATAAAAACACAAAAGAAACACATCCAAGAGCAATTATTAAAGCAGGGCCTTACTTCCTAATTCAAATTGTTCCAAAGGAAAGAGGAGAGTTTTTGATTAAAGGGGAAGTAGAAGTTTTAAAATTTAAAGGTTATACATGGCACTTCCCATTTGAAAAATATTTTAAAGTAATTTAATTATAAGAACTCAAGTTAAACTCCTTATACTTGTCCCTCTAGATTCTTCGGCTCCTCCCAGAATGCCAACCAGAAAGCCGAAGAATAGAACCTAAAATAACCATGGAAACCAAAGCCTTTCAATTAGACTAACTTTGGAATTTCGAAGCGAAATTTAGAAGCTGATCAGCCGTTCCCAAAGCTTGCAGCGCGAGCCAGGAAGTAGAATTACATTGCTTAGTTAAATGGTTAAACTGCTTATAAAGCAGTTTAACCATTTACTTTCAATATGAATTCGGACATAGCAAAGCTGAATAATTGGATTCCGAACCCGCAGCACGACACCGGCAAGTCGCAGAACGACTCCGGCAAGTCGCAGCACGACGTCGGGAGGTCACAGCACGACGTCGGGAGGTCACAGCACGACGTCGGCAAGTCGGAGCACGACTCCGGTAAGTCGGAGTACAACGTTATAAGCTCGCAGAACGACATTTCAGGCTCGCAGAACGACATTTCAGGCTCGCAGAATGTCATTTCAGGCTCGCAGAATGTCATTTCAGGATCGCAGAATGATATTTCAGGATCGCAGAACGACATTCCAAGGTCGAAGAACGACATTCCAAGGCCGAAGAATGACATTTCAAGATCGAAGCACGACATTTAAGGAATGAAAAAGTAGAAATTTAAATAAACTCCTTATACTTGCCGATAAGATTCCTCGGCTTCCCTCGAAATGACGAACCAGTAAAGCCAAAGAAAAGAACTTAAACCCAATATGGAAACCAAAGCCTCTCAATTAGACCAACTGCGGAACGTCGAAGCGAAAGTTTCGAAGCTGATTAATCGTTACCAAAGCATCCAGCGTGAGTTAACAACTGCACAAGCTGAAATTAAAAGGCTCGGAACTGCGTTGCATGAGAAGGAACAGGAAATAAAAAATTTTCAAAATCAGGAAAATATTGGTAAAATTGTAAAGACAATAGCAGCCGATGCTGCAAATGCTACAGAAATAAAGCTGAAAATAAACGAATATATCCGCGAAATAGATAAGTGCATTGCTTATTTAAGAGACTAAGCGGTTGTGAGTTAATGTGTTTTCTGGCGGCTCTTAACCAAAGAGAATTATAGGGTTTATAAGCCCTGAAATTGCCGGAAGCTGTAAAAACAAATTGAAAGGTTTATACATATTCAACACCAATACAAGCAACATTAACCGGAAAACGATTTTAAGCAGAGGAAATGACTGAGTTATCTATTAAAATTAAAATAGCTGACCGCGAATATCCGATGCGTGTTTCGCCGGAAGAAGAAGAAAGATTGCGAAGTGCAGGTAAGTTCCTGAACGAACGTCTGAAGATGTTTCGCGAACAGTTCGGAATAACCGATAAGCAGGACCTGCTGGCAATGGTAGCCCTTGAAACTGCCGCCGACCGCATGAAAACGGTACAAGCCACTACGCAAACCGACACTACTTTTTCCGACAAGCTCAACCGGTTGAACAACACGCTGAATGCTCTCGATTTAGAGAAAGCGGACCTTTAAAATTCAATACCCAGCCCTTCTGTAAGGCTTTTGCCCTTGCTGCTATAATTTAAACACCCCTAAATTATAGTTATGACACTTGTTTATATTCTCATCACGGCAATCGTCGCCCTCGGGGCCGGCGTTTTTGTAGGCCGTTCTATGCTCCAGAAAGTTTTTGCTAAACAGGAAGAAGAAGCCCGTGAAAAAGCAAAACTGATCCTCCGTGAAGCCGAACTCAATGCCGAAAGTATTAAGAAAGAGCGCATGCTTGAAAGCAAGGAAAAATACCTTCGCCTGAAAGCTGAATTCGAAGAAGACGTTAATAAAAAGAAAAATATCATCCTTCAGAATGAAGCTAAGATCAAACAACGCGAACAGGTAGTAGCCAAGCAGATCGAGGACGCGAAGAAGAAAGAAAAAGAAGTTGATACGCTGAAGGAAACCCTTACTGCTCAGCAAGAGGGCCTGAAGAAACGCCAGGAACAGGTAGAAAAAGATCACCAGTCCATCGTGAGCCAGCTAGAGAAGATCGCAGGCTTAACTGCATCTGAAGCGCGTGAGCAAATGGTGGAAGCTCTTAAAAACGAAGCTAACATCCAAGCTTCTTCTTTCATTAAAGACACAGTAGCGCAGGCAAAATTAACTGCTGCCAAAGACGCTAAGAAAGTAGTTCTGGAAACCATCCAGCGTACCGCCGCCGAGCATGCTATCGAGAACTGCGTTTCTATTTTCAATATTGAATCCGACGATGTAAAAGGGAAAGTTATTGGTCGTGAAGGCCGTAATATCCGCGCTCTTGAAGCTGCTACAGGCGTTGAGATCATCGTTGATGACACTCCGGAAGCAATTATCATTTCAGGCTTTGACCCAGTTCGTCGTGAAATTGCACGTTTAGCATTGCACCGCCTTGTTGCTGATGGTCGTATCCACCCGGCTCGTATCGAGGAAGTAGTAGCTAAAACCAAGAAAAGCATTGACGAAGAGATCGTTGAAATTGGTGAGCGTACTGTAATCGATCTTGGTATCCACGGCTTGCACCCTGAGCTTATTAAAATGGTTGGCCGCATGCGTTTCCGTTCTTCTTATGGTCAGAACTTATTGCAGCACTCACGCGAAGTAGCAAACCTTTGCGCTACGATGGCTGCCGAACTTGGCCTGAATGTGAAACACGCTAAACGTGCAGGTCTTCTCCACGATATTGGAAAAGTAACTACTGAAGAACCGGAATTGCCACACGCGATCATCGGTATGGAGTTGGCGAAGAAGTACAAGGAGCATCCGGATGTTTGCAATGCGATTGGTGCCCACCACGACGAGATTGAAATGACCGCTATGGTCTCTCCTTTGGTACAGGCCTGCGATGCGATCTCAGGTTCACGTCCGGGAGCACGCCGCGAGATCATGGAGTCGTACATCAAGCGTTTGAAAGAACTGGAAGAAACAGCTCTTAGCTTCGAAGGTGTGAACCAGTGCTACGCTATCCAGGCCGGCCGTGAACTCCGCGTAATGGTAGATGCAGACAATGTAACTGACGAACGCGCCGCAGAGCTTTCCTTCGATATCTCTCAGAAAATAGAAAAGGAAATGCAGTACCCAGGTCAGATCAAGATCACCGTTATCCGCGAAATGCGCTCGGTTTCTTACGCTAAGTAAGCTTTTGATATTCGAATTTTAGATATTCGATTTTTAGATTTTAGAAAACCCACAGGCTATTTTGGTCTGCGGGTTTTTTTGTGTAGGAAGTGTGGCGGTTTGTAGTTTAAAGTCAGCTTTGTTTATCTAAGGATCAGAATAAACTTCAATAAGCATCTTCCAAAATTGTGCTAGACTCCAGACACAGACGAGGAGAAAATGCAAGAATTAGAGACACCGTAAAACCAAAACCCCGCAGATTTTTCAGATCTGCGGGGTTTTTGATTGAATGGATTGCACTTTAAATACTTCGAGTTAGCCGGTTTTCTATAAGAACTATATTCCGGAGAAGGATTGAAATGCTCTATTTGCTATACGTTCCCATTAATTCACCAGAAGCAAGTGTATTGGGTTCTATAGCTTTCAATAAATCCTCCTTCGATGAGCCGGTCGGCAGGCCGAGCACTTTATTAAGGGCAAACACCCTGAAATAATAGCGGTGTGTGCCGCTGGGGGGGCAGGGACCGCCATAATTAGAATTCCCGAAATCGTTTTTTCCCTGGGTTCCGGGAGCATCGTCTTCATTTATTGATCCGGAAGGCGGAATATCCCAGATCAGCCAGTGAGTATAGGTTCCGTTTGGTGCATCGGGGTCTTCAACTATGAGTGCAAGGGTTTCGGTTCCTTCGGGAAGATCGCTAATTTCAAGAGCCGGGTTTATATCTTCGCCATCGCAGGTAAAACGGGAAGGTATTTTTTCTCCATTCTGGAAAGCATCGCTGCGTATTTGCAGGTGAGGCTTAGAATTAGTTTCCATGGCTTATTTTTTATGAGCTCCAATTATTAAATAAGACCCTTCGCCGGTGCCGGGTTTGGCTACTTCTGTATCTGTAATTTGATCAAGCGGATGGAAGAGGGTTTGTGTGGTTTCTAAGTTTGTGAAACCGGCTTGCTCCAGATAGTCTACAACCGTTTTGTGTTCGTAGAAATTCGCATGGCGGTGAAAGATGCTTAGCTCACGATTTTCTTCATAAAATTTTCCAAGCGGGCTGCTTTTTTCTACAAATCCTACAATCAGAATTCCTCCGTGTTTCAATACCCGATGGGCTTCGCGGAAAGCTCTTTGAAGATCGTCGAGATAACTGATGCAGAAATTCATCAAAACGAAATCGAGACTGAGATCTTTGTAAGGCAATTCATTAGCAGTGGCATCAATTACTTCCAATTTCTTGTTCATCGCAACTTCGCGCATTGCCTTTACCGGTTCTATACCTTCTTTAATCCCAAGTGCCTGCGCAAAACGTCCTGTTCCAATTCCAACTTCGATCCCACGGCTGTCTCCAGGCGGCAGGAAATCGCGGATTGCTTGTACTTCAGACTGGAACACATGCGGATAACGTTCAAACCAAGCTTCATATTCACTTACATGGGTCTCGAATGGGGCTGTTCTATTCATGGTTTCTTCAGGTTTAAAATGTTTGAGATGATTATTGCTTTTAACAGGTATTTGCGCACCAGGTTTTGTATGCGAGCTAGGATATACGCAAGACTCCGGCATTTTTACATAGAAAGTCTCATGTTTTTACCTGAAGATTCTGACCATTTAGCTTATCGCAGATAGTCTTTATCCTAGAGGCTGGAAATACTGAGGCTTGGAGATGGCTTTTGTGAAATTCATCTCTACCCTAAAACCAAATAAATCAGAGTTCAGACAAAACAAAAAGCCCTGCAGTTTTCACCGCAGGGCTTTTTAATATTTCAATAAAAGGAAATTAAGCAGTTACGCCTTCGCCTTTTAGAGCTTTTACCATTGTTTCGCCGATCTCAGCAGGAGATTCTACAACGAAGATACCGCACTCGCGCATGATACGCATTTTAGCTTCTGCAGTATCGTCAGCACCACCGATGATAGCACCAGCGTGACCCATACGACGGCCTTTTGGAGCAGTCTGGCCAGCGATGAAACCAACAACCGGTTTTTTGTTGCCTGTAGATTTGATGTATTCAGAAGCGATTGCTTCGTAGTTACCACCAATTTCACCGATCATAACGATAGCGTCAGTTTCAGGGTCGTTCATCAGCAATTCAACAGCTTGTTTTGTTGGAGTACCAATGATCGGGTCGCCACCGATACCGATAGCAGTGGAAACACCTAAGCCCGCTTTCACGATCTGGTCAGCAGCTTCGTAAGTTAAAGTGCCTGACTTAGAAACGATACCGATACGGCCTGATTTGAAAACGAAGCCTGGCATGATACCAACTTTCGCCTCACCTGGAGTGATCACACCCGGGCAGTTTGGTCCGATCAGCGTTACATCTTTACCTTTCATGTAAGCCTTCACATCGATCATGTCTTTGGTAGGAATACCTTCGGTGATGCAGATAATAACTTTGATGCCAGCTTCAGCAGCTTCCATGATCGCATCGGCAGCGAATGCCGGTGGAACGAAAATGATAGAAGTGTCAGCTCCTGCTTTTGCAACAGCTTCGGCCACGGTGTTGAATACCGGACGGTCGAGGTGCAGATTACCGCCTTTACCAGGAGTAACACCGCCAACTACGTTTGTACCGTACTCGATCATTTGCTGCGCGTGGAAAGAACCTTCCGAGCCAGTGAAGCCCTGCACAATTACTTTTGAATTTTTATTAACTAAAACACTCATGGGTATTCCGTTAGGTGGTTTGATGCTAAATTTTTATTGCCACAAAAATAGGCTTTTTTCCCGCAGGTGCAAAACCACGCTGTATTTTAGTTTTTAAGGGATGAAAGGAAAGCGCTTGAACAAAGATATGGTGCAAAAAAAACGACAGCCCGTTTAAAAGCTGCCGTTTCTTAAAGTGATAGAAGTGGATTCTATTTCAGAGAGATTTATTTCAAACCCATCACAGTTACGTGGGCTTTACCTTTTAATAAGCCCTTGGTGTCATACCACATTTCGATTGATTTCAATTTGTAATCTCCTTGTTTTAATTCAATAATGTTGCTTGTACCATTTTTAGGGATTTCGTAGCGAGTGGTAAATGATTCCATTTCGCCATTATCGTAGTTGACAACTATCTTTTTAATGTTTAGCGGCGCATCGGTTACTTTAAGTTTAAGTTGCTTGAAGTGAGAGTGAGGGCCGGCTATATCTAAGACATCATGCTCGCCCATGCGTCCGGCATGTAAGGTAGCCAACGACTGCCAGGTACCGGATGATTGTGCAGCAGGTGTGGCAGTTTTTTGTGCCATACTTTTAAAGGCTGGTGCTAAAAGGAAAAACACCAAAAACAGGCCTAAAGACAATTGTTTTTTCATGATTTTTTTGTTGAAAAGGTTTGAAATATGATACAAATTGTCTTTTATACTCTATTTGTATATGAAATGGTTGTTCTGTTTTATGGTTTTTTAGTAGGTAGCGGCCCATTCTCTTCAAATATTATTAGTGAGGATTAGTTTTTCCTGATTTTAGAAAAACCTGCACAAAAAAACCGGCTGCTTCTTCAGAAACAGCCGGTTTAAAAACGGTAAACTTAAAAATTATTGGATTACCAATTTCTGGGTTTGAATTCCCGTTTCGGTTTCCAGTCGGATCAGGTAAACTCCTTTCGGAAGATCATTCAAAGGCAGCTGATAATGGATCTGATTATTGGCAGGTAGGTTTACTTTTGAGATTGTCTGGCCTAAGAGATTCACTAGCGAAACCACAGATGCAGCATTTATATTGAAATTTGCTTCAACCATTACATAGTTTCTTGCCGGGTTCGGGTACAGTTTGAAAGCCTGAATGTTGGTTCTTTCATCCTTGATGCCGGTGATATTAGAAACTCTGGTAATGGCGTAATTGGTAATCACCGGGACATTGTAATCGAAGTAAATGGCTGCTCTGGATTTTATTTCATCGCCCAATACCAGGTTGTTTTTAGGTTGCATCCGGTAGCGGATAAAGCCGTGGCTGCCTGGTTCGTTCTTGGTGCTGTCTGGAAGTTTGATATTGTCGAAACGCCATTCCAAAGTATTATTTCCATTCAAGCTAAGTACATAGGGATGACTTGAGGACAACATTTCCAGCGTATTCATTTGCAAATTTGCACTGATTTTATCCGAAACAATTATGGTAAAAGCTGTATCAGTACCGGAATTTTGGAAGCGGATGACATAATCTAGATATTCTCCTTGCGCGGCGTTTGTAGTTGAAATTATAGATTTGTTTACCTGCTTGTCGTTCGGATCTAAGGAACCAGTTGTAATGATTTGGGTAGTGTCGTAATTATCTGCAACAAATAAATCAGCTGTTAAAGGTCTTATTTTTGCAATGGCGGAGAATTTTGCTCCTATACCAGTAGATGAAAAAATGATAAAGGTGATATCTATGTTCCTAGTTTCATTGGGCTGGAGGTTTTGGTAATACCAAGCTATTTTGCCAACATTTTGGTTTGTTGGGGATATCGATGATGAAACGTATTTTAATTTGACATTATCATAAATGATATTTACTGTGTCCGATAAAGTGGTTGTGCCGGAATTGTGAAAAGTAATGCGATATTTAAATGCAAATCCGGGCCTCGCAGCAGTAAAATTGGTGATTTTTATTCTGACATCAGTTTGGTTAGGAATTGGTTGCAATGCGAAATCCTTACCAGTTTGTATTTGATTAGAACCATTAAAGGTTATCGGATAGTTTGTAGGGACAGCCGAGTAATAGTTAGGTATTTTTGGAATATTAATTGATGAATTACCAGTAGGTACATAAGTGCAGTAATCACCGTTACTATTAGAAACTACTTGGTAAATGCTTGGATTAGCTGTCAATAATAAATTTTCATAAGCTTTTTCATTAATATCCTTCAAGCCGTTCTTATTCAGATCTATAAAAACGTTTCCACTTACAGTATTTTCTTTTGAAGCAATTTTAGTTAAATAACCTGTTTCATTCGAACTGGTAAGTGTATTTGATCCAAATACTGCTGTGCCATTTAAAAGATTGCCAAATAAATAGTAGTTTCCGAACTGGTCTCCTGAAATATCAGAAGGGTAATTAGGTTGGCTGCTAGTTATGCTATTAGTCCAGATTGGAGTTCCCGCTGTGTCAAGCTTTGCGACAAAGGTATTAACGGAATTGGCAGAACCTAAGAGGGTACTTGTTCCGAGCTGAGCAGTTCCACTAAAAGAACCGGCGATTATTAAGTGGTTCTCAGTATCATAAAAGAGTTTTGGACTCCAATCAGAATACTGTGTTGGTGGGGTAGGGCTAAAGTATGAAGCAAATACTTTAGCCCACTTCCAAGAACCAGAATTATTTATTTTAGCTACATAATATTTACCATTGTTCATGCCAGTACTTGGAGGTAAAGTTGTGCCACCTATAGTTAAGTTGCCAAAATTTGCATCAGAAATGTAAGCGTTTCCAGCATTATCTACTGCTAGATCTAATTTGCCATAATTTGCTCCGACACTTGCAGCAGGTATATAGTTGATCCAGCTTTGGTTTCCTGTAGCAGTATATTTAGCAATATTATAACCCGTATTTGTTACTGAGAGGCCAAAACGGGATGCAGCGACAAAAATATCACCTTTCGGGGATGTTTTTATTGTTGGTGACACACCTTGAAAATTATCGATTGTTTTGGCCCATGCTAAGCTGCCTGATGAATTATATTTTACTAGAAAATTAGGATAACTAGGATCCCCTTGCAAGTAATTATTTCCAAAAGTTATACTATAGCTAAATCTGCCAGTTACTAACACATTGTTAGCAGAATCAGTGGTTACGTCTAAGAAGTCAGCGCTAGGACTTTGGGAATTGCTTATCTCAGAACTCCGAGCCCAAAGTAATTTACCACTAAGACTATATTTTAATATAAATGCCCCTTGTGTTGATGGTGTGGCCCCTTTGAAAATTAATCCATCTATATAAAGTGAATCACGAAAAGAACCTGTAATTATTAAATTTTGCTGCTTATCAAAAGTTGATTTTGTAAGACTTGTATTATTGGGAGTAATAATTTTTTTTGACCAAAGTAAATTTCCCGAAAGGTCAAAAACTGCCAAATAACTGCTACTTGTCTTGGTTGCGATTAAAGTTTTATTGCCAAGTACAACTGTATCAGAAAAGTCTCGGGTAACTGCCAATACATTATTTCCCACTGTAACATATGAGCCCCGGTACACATTGCGTCCTGGTAATTTCTTCGCCCATTCAAAGAATTGAGCGGATGCAGATATATTTATAAATACCAAAAGTGTGCTTAATAAGGGGATTAGTTTTTTCATAGTTTCAAAAGTAAGCTAAGGTATCAGTTTTGATTTTACAGCAAGACATGATTCTAGAACCAACCGTTGCCTAGCATTGAAAATTTATTTCAAGGCTTATGCTTCCAAAGTCTTTTCGCATGTTTCCCCTCCTCAAACCCCGTCTTTTTTTCATCCGAAGCAGCCCTCTCCCTTTCCCAAAAAATCTTCCTACATTTACCCTGCATAAAGCCGGTTTCAAATGCCGGTTAATTCCTAATTCTTAATTTCTAATTTTTAATTAAAGTAGAAGTGTATTTAAACCACATCATCGAAGCCATTGGCAACACGCCGTTGGTAAAACTCAATAATGTAACTGAAGGCATTAAAGGTACTATCCTGGCCAAAGTAGAATATTTCAACCCGGGCAATTCCGTGAAAGACCGCATGGCTGTGCGCATGATCGAAGACGCTGAGAAAGCAGGTTTGCTGAAACCGGGCGGAACAATCATCGAGGGTACTTCCGGAAATACAGGCATGGGGCTGGCGCTGGCAGCTCAGGCGAAAGGTTACAAGTGTATTTTCACCATGCCCGATAAGCAAAGCAAGGAAAAGATGGACATCCTGCGTGCTGTTGGGGCAGAGGTTGTGGTTACGCCGACAAATGTTGCACCCGACGATCCTCGGTCTTATTATTCTGTTGCCCGAAAACTGAACGAGGAGATACCGAATTCTTTCTATCCGAACCAGTACGATAACTTATCGAACACTGCTGCTCATTATGACGAGACCGGTCCGGAATTATGGGAGCAGACTGAAGGTAAAATTACCATGTTTGCGGCTGGCGTTGGAACTGGCGGAACCATTTGTGGAACTGCAAAATATCTGCGTGAGAAGAACCCGAATGTTGAAGTGATCGGTATCGATACTTATGGTTCTGTTTTCAAAAAATACAAGGAAACCGGCATTTTCGACGAGAACGAAATTTATGGTTATGCTACCGAAGGCATCGGTGAAGACATTCTGCCGAAGAACGTAGACTTCGACCTGATCGATAAATTCATTAAAGTAACTGATAAGGACGCTGCTTTAATGACACGCCGCCTGGCTAAAGAAGAAGGCCTGTTTGTTGGCTGGTCTTCCGGTTCAGCTGTTTTCGGTGCTTTGGAACACGCTCGCGAGCACATGAAGGAAGACGACGTAATGGTTATTATTCTGCCGGATCACGGCACGCGCTACTTAGGCAAGGTGTACAACGACGACTGGATGCGCTCCCAGGGATATATTGACTAATCATTGAAGACCCCAATAAAAAACGCCCCCGAAGAAATTCGGGGGCGTTTTTTATTGGCCTTATCCGTCCTTTTTAATCCGAATGGGGAGGTATCTAATTTATTTCTTCATCTCTGAAACTTCGGATAGCTTTGCAGAAAACGGGAAGCGAGTTGAAGGTGCTTCCTGGTTCCCCACGCCATTGGGAAGCAAATCGAAGGTGCTTTTTCTTTCCCTACGTCGTGGGCAACCAATTTGCAGGTCTTCCCGGCTTCCCCACGTCGTCGGGAAGCCGGGCAGTCCTGTTTTTTCTTTCCCCACGCCGTCGAGAAGCCGGGAAGTCCTGTTTTTTCCTTCCTCACGCCGTCGGGAAGCCGGGAAGTCCTATAACTTTCTTCCCCATGACGTTGGCAGCTCGGGAAGACTTACAACTGACTTTCCTGAATCTCAGGCCTCATCGCGATTCTGAATATTGGGCCAAAACAAATGAATTAAATGTATATCCAGCAACTTGAATTAAATAAGCAAGTTTTGTTTCCGACAAGATAGGGCAGACACGCAGGTTTGCACCCACAGAAGTTCACATTTAGGTTGGCAGACTGGTACCAATAAAAACGCCCGCGAATGTTTTCGCGGGCGTTTTTATTGGGTTTGTAGGGAAATATCGAAGTCTGGTTTTTCCCGGGGAAACTACCTTTTTATTGCCTAATGATCTTTCGCGTCAGTAAGCGTCCGTCGGCATTTATATTGACCAGATAAATGCCCGGAGGAATTCCGTTCATGTCGAAGTTTTTCCTGAAACCAGCATCAAGGTTTTCATAATGCGCTTTCAAAATTTCTTCTCCCAGCAGATTCTTAATGGTGATCTCTACTTTCTGCAGGTTGCTTTTATTAATGCTGATCATGCAATCATTAGTTAGCGGATTCGGTGAGATCTGTAAAGCCGCATCTTCCTGGGTAGTTTGTTTCAGCCCCGTTACCATGCGCTGGCCCAGCCAATAAATAATTGTATCTGTCAGAACCTTCGAAACATGCGGGACATTAATAGGCGTCATGTAATGAATAAGGTCGGGTATCCTGTAAAAATCTGCACCAATTGTAGTTCCTTTTTGAAAGCGCGTTATTTCTTTCGGAGGAACATTTATGTCGAGTTGCAAGCCGGTGAATAAAGTCGGCAGGTTTGCTGCATTGTAATTAAGTGCCACTGAATCGGTAACGCGGGTATAATCGACCCATACATTTGCCGGAACTCCAAAAAGGAGAGGAGTGCTTGCGTTCCAGGTATTATTCCGAATGGCGGAAAAATAGTTCAGGATGGTATTAGCATCAGAATTGGCCTGCAAAACATTCCCGTTACAAGTCTGCGTGATGTATTGAATCTGATAAGCTAAAAGCGAATCGAGCGGAGTTCTGGGGCCTGCAATTGAAATTAATGCCTTGATATCCGTCCGGCGTTTGGCGATATAAGGAATTAGGGAGGAGCCTTCGCTGTGCCCGATCAGGATAAGCCGGTTAGCGTCTACATCATTCCGGGTTTTTACATAATCGATTGCGCTTTCTACAGGCAGCCATAATTTGTGGAAAGTTATAGGGCCTAAAGCTGCAGCAGTTGTATAGGTGTATTCTATTTTGTCGTAGCGCAAAACAGCATACCCAGCAGCTACCAACGCATCCGATAATTCCTTGTAAGGATATAAAGTTGTATTTAAAAGCGATGGATATAGACATTGTACATTGCCTCCAGCCATCTGAACCGTTCCATTCCGGTCATTCGCCCCGCTTCCCGGATTTATAATTATCGTTGGAAATTTTCCTGTTCCCGAAGGCTTTGTAAAGTTGCCGTAAAGTGTTTTTCCATCATGGTTGAACGATACATTATAAGATTGCTGGGCAGAAGCTGCAAGTGTAAAGCAAAGCAGGAATAGCAGGAGTAAAGGTTTTTTCATGCCAGTTTTATTCTGAAATCTTTTCTTCTTTTTCAATTGCATTCACAAACCGGAAGTGCTCACCATCGAACAAACCCTTATCGCTTAGTTTCAGGGCCGGGATCACAAGTAAAGCCATAAAGCTGAGAGTCATGAATGGGGAAGCCAATGTGCTGCCCATTGCTTTACTCATCGCATCGAGTTGGGAATAAGCCTGAGCAACTTCGTAACCGTCTTCAGCCGACATTATTCCTGCAACAGGCAATGCCAGGAGTTTTTCCGCCGGGCCGTCAACAGCTGAGATGCCGCCTTTTGCTTCGATAATTAAATTCACAGCCCGGCAAATGCTTTCGTCGTCGCAGCCAACAGCCACAATATTATGCGAATCGTGTCCAACTGAAGATGCAATTGCACCCGACTTTAGTCCTGTATTCCTGATGAAAGCCACAGCAGGCTCAGCGTTCTGATAACGGTTCACAACGGTTATTTTCAGAATATCATTCGCTACATCCGAAACAGCGTTGCCATTGTCGGTCTTTACCTCGTGCCAGCTTTGGGCAGTGATCAATTGCCCGTCGAAGGCTTCGATCACCCGTATCTTTTCGCCTTCCGAAGCATTCAACCGGAATTGCTCAACAGTTTTAAGGCTTGTGTCGAAATTGTTCACCAAAGCGCTTGGAGCGAATTCAAGCTTGGTCTGACCGTTTTCAGCTACCAGTTGTCCGTTGATGTAGGTTTGCTGCACTTCGAAATCCTCCAGGTTGTTCACCACAATAAAATCGGCTGGGTCGTTTTCGCGAAGCAAGCCCACTTCCAGCTTATAATGTTTCACCGGGTTCAGGCAGGCAGCTTTCAATACCTTAAATAAGTCTATACCCTTTGCAAGAGCGCGTTTTACGAGTTCGTTAATGTGGCTTTCAACTAAGTTGTCGGGATGTTTGTCGTCGGAACAGAACATCATCATATCCGGGTAGTCATGAAGCAAGTCGATCAGCGCTTCGAAATTCTTGGCAGCGCTTCCTTCCCTGATGAGGATTTTCATTCCGAATTTAAGTTTGTCGAGGGCTTCTTCGGCAGTGAAACATTCGTGATCAGTTGTAATTCCGGCATCGATGTACTGCTTTGCCTGCTCGCCACGCAAGCCCGGTGCATGTCCGTCCACCTGTTTTCCGAATTTCTGAGCGAGCGTAATTTTCTGCATCACTTCCGGGTCGCGGTTCAAAACGCCGGGCCAGTTCATCATTTCGGCCAGGTATTTTATTTCCGGTTTATGAAAAAGCTCCTCAATGTCCTCGGCGGTAATTTCGGCTCCTGCAGTTTCAAAAGGAGTTGCAGGTACGCAGGAGGGAGCGCCAAAGTAAAATTTAAAAGGAACCTGGCTGCCGTTTTCAAGCATGTATTCCACGCCTTTCAGTCCCAGAACATTGCCGATCTCGTGTGGGTCCGAAACGGTAGCAACTGTACCGTGAACGCTGGCAAGTCGGGCAAATTCTTTGGGCACAAGCATCGAACTTTCCACGTGCACGTGCGCATCTACAAAACCAGGAAGAATGAATCGTTTTTCTGAGGTTTCTTCGCGGGAAATGTGTGCGATTCTGCCGTTTTCTACGTGGATCGTACCGCTATAAATCTCCTGATTTTCAATGTCTACTAACTGCCCGCTCAGGCTGAAGTCTCTTGGTTTCATAGTGTCCGGAAGTGTTTGGAAATGGGAGAATATGGAAATTTGGAGATGTGATAATTTCAATATTTCCACATCTCCAAATTTCCATATCTTCAGATTTAAAATGTAAATTAGCGTATCTTTGCTGGAAATACCTCCATTTTGAGAAAGATATTTCCTTTATACATATTGTTTTTTGCCCTGGTAATTTGCCTTCAGACTGGCTGTCGAAACCGCAGCGGTAATAAAAGTAAGCACCGTAAAGCAATGAACCCTGACCGGCCGATCCCGTGTCCTTTAAAAGATTGCTAGCATCTCATTCACCCCTTTTTATATGCCGAAAATTGTAGTTGCCATCGATGGTCATTCCTCCTGTGGAAAAAGCACCACTGCCAAACTGGTTGCCCGCGAACTGGGCTATGCCTATATCGATACAGGGGCCATGTACCGGGCAGTAACGCTTTATTTCCTGAACCATTTTATTGATGTGAATGATGATCACGGGATAAAACTGGCCCTCGAAAATATCTCTGTTACTTTTCATCGGAATACCAAAACCGGCCGCAATGAAACTTTCCTGAATGGATTGAATGTGGAGGATGAGATCCGGAAAATGTATGTGACTGATAAAGTAAGCGAGGTAAGCGTAATCGCGGCTGTGCGCCATGCCATGGTGAAAGAACAACAGAAGATGGGTAAAAGGCGCGGTGTAGTTATGGATGGCCGCGACATTGGAACCACTGTTTTCCCGGATGCGGAGGTAAAAGTCTTTATGACTGCCGACGTGCTTACCCGTGCGCAAAGACGACAAAAAGAGCTTTATGCCAAAAAACAGATGGTTGACCTTGACGACATCATTGAAAACCTGAAAAAGCGAGACTATATCGACTCTAACCGGGCAGAGAGCCCCTTGCGCCAGGCTCCTGATGCATCTTTGCTCGATACATCACACATGGTAATTGAGGAGCAGGTGGATTTTGTATTGCAGAAAGTGGCGGCTAAAGTGCTCGCAAAAGAATTTTCAGTATCACATTAGTGTTGAAAGATCGGAATGGAAGTAACGATAGATAAAAATTCGGGATATTGCTTTGGGGTTGAATTCGCCATTCAAATGGCTGAAGACGAAATGCAGGACGTTTCGGAACTCTATTGCCTGGGGGATATTGTGCATAATAGCATGGAAGTGCAGCGCCTTTATGAAAAAGGATTGCGCATTATCGACCACGAGCAACTCCGCAACCTGCGCGATTGCAAAGTGCTGATTCGGGCTCACGGCGAACCGCCTGAAACCTACCAGATCGCGCTTGAGAATAATATCGAACTGATTGATGCTTCCTGCCCGGTGGTTTTGAAATTGCAGAACCGTGTGAAGCACGCCTTCGATTCTATTTCCGGTAAGAGCGGACAGATCGTTATTTACGGGCAGCACGGCCACGCTGAAGTAATTGGAATTGCAGGTCAGACCAGGGACGAAGCGATTATTGTAACTTCCGAAGCTGATCTTGAAAAAGTTGATTTCAGCCGCCCGGTTACGCTTTTCAGCCAGACCACCAAAAGCACTAAAGGCTTTTACCACATCAAGAGCCTGATAGAAGAGCGAATGCTGGCCGCGCAGGGAAGCCTGGAAAACTTCGATGCTAATGATAGTATTTGTCGTCAGGTTTCCAATCGCGAACCGCAGCTTACAGTATTTGCCAAATTGCACGATGTAATAATCTTTGTAAGCGGCAAGAAAAGCTCGAATGGCAAAGCTCTTTACTCAGTTTGTCAGCGTGAAAACCCACAGAGCTATTTTGTGGAAAATGAAACCGAATTGCAGCCTGAGTGGTTCGCTGAAGCCAAAAGTGTGGGTATTTGCGGTGCTACTTCCACGCCGATGTGGCTAATGCAACAGGTTTCCGATCATATTCAGCAGTTAGACCTACAGAAAGCCTGATTGGTTGTTAGTTGGTGGTTGTTAGTTGTTAGTTTGATTTTCAACGATATTCCTGAAGAAGTATATAATCCCGTAACTTTAAGCCCTGCTAAGCGGGGCTTTTTTATGTTGTCTGCAGTCCTTGCGCATACATTCTCATACACAAATGAAACGTTTCTTTAAATACTTCCTCAATGGGTTCCTGATCATGGCGCCCATCACGCTTACTGTTTACATTGTAGTATCCATTGTACGTTGGTTCGATGCCATGTTCGATCTGGGGGAGCTGCCGGGTGTAGGGCATATTCCTGGCCTGGGCATTTTGGTGATGGTTATTTTGCTTACCGTGGTAGGATTTATCAGCTCCTCATTCCTGGTGAAGCCCTTATTAGCATTAGTAGATCGGTTGGTTACCAAAGTGCCGCTTGTAAGCATCATTTATTCTTCGCTGAAAGATTTGTTCGATGCTTTTGTTGGCGATAATCAGAAGTTTAATAGTCCTGTGATAGTGAAGATGCGCAATGACCCGGAGACTTACCGGATGGGATTTGTGACGCAGGAAAACATGGCGAGCATCAACCAGGAGGAACTGGTGGCGGTTTATTTCCCTGATTCCTACAATATTTCAGGCGAACTCTGGTTTGCGAAGCGCGAAAATATCCGCAATGTAGAGCTGCCAAGCACCAATGTAATGAAGTTCGTTGTGTCGGGCGGCGTTGCAAATATCTGATACACTTTTCAGTTAAGAGTTATGAGTTAAAAGTTATGAGTTTGCAGATCTTTTAACTCATAACTCTTAACTTTTAACTCTGAACTACTAACCACATTATGAGATCGAAAGAATGCCATTCATCGCAGAAGGAAAAACCAGGCTTCATTACCAAAAGCTAGGCCATGGCCCGAAGGCGATGCTGGCTTTTCATGGTTTCGGGCAGAATAGTTCGTATTTCTTGCCTGTGGCGCAAGCGCTGGGAAACCGATATACCATTTATTCTTTCGACCTTTTCTTTCATGGTGAAAGCCAGCTTGCACCGGAACATATCCCGCTTACCAAGAAATTCCTGAACAGACTATTACAGCAATTCCTTGAAAGTGAACAACTGGGCCGTTTTTCAATAATAGCTTTCAGTATGGGCGGCAAATTTGCATTAGCCACACTTGAGAGCTTCGCTGATAAGATCGATAATGTTTTCCTGATTGCGCCAGATGGGATAAAAACCAGCTTCTGGTATAATGTTGCTACCTATCCCGGCTGGTTGTCTGGCTTTTTCAGGCGGACAGTAGAGAAGCCGCAGCCTTTTTTCCGGTTGGTAGATGTGTTGGGCCGCTATAAGTTAATGCATCCCGGTGTTTTGCGTTTTGCCTCTTTCCACATGAGCAGTGAGGCTAAGCGTTACAGGGTTTATAAAAGCTGGACTAGTTTCCGTTTGTTGTCTTTCGACCTTAAAAGAATAGCGCATTTACTGAATGAGCATAAAATTCCCATCGTTTTCTTCTTAGGTCATTTCGATGAGATAATCACGACCAGGGGCTTGAAATTCTTTACTGATTCTTTACAGCACTGCCAGGTAATTATCCTTAAAACCGGGCATACTTTTTTGCTGCAGACAGTCGGGGAGTATTTCAGAAAGCATCCTGATATTCAATAATTGCATTTGTGTTGCATAATGATACTTATGCCTTCAAAACAAAAAGTCAGGCTGCATTACACAGCCTGACTTTTAGCAAAACACTAACCAGTATCATTTTCAGTTTGGAGAAAAACCGGTAAATACAAGATCGGGGGCTTACTATTTTGTATTTATAGCCTCCAGATTGCTTTTTACCTGGAGTTGGCGGAATAGATACACCCTTTTGTTTATCCTAAGCGCATCGAATGTGAGGGTTTCCATCTTTTGCTTGGGATCAGCAAGAGTAATTATAACGGGAATCATAGCCGGGGTCTTGGCATCTACTCTGCCTGTTTTTACCTCCGTAATTGTGGTTAAGGAAGGGCTTACCTGGTCGGTGGTTAGTTGGTTTCGTACCATTTCCAGGTCTTTCTTTATGCCTTCATCAAGTTGTTTGGCCTCATATTTAGCTAATAAATCCCAGGATTCATTCGAGTCCGATTCTTTTTTAAGTTCTTTCAGCTCAGCTTCGGTTGGAACAAATATTAATAGTCTGTCTGCGTTGCCGGCTAGTAATGCAGAGTGGATTTCTTTTGCCAGGTCTTTTACATTGGCTTTCCCCCGAGTGTTCGGAAGGGGTTTCTTTTTTCCAAATAAGCCCTGTGCAGAGGCATCGTAATGGGCAGAAAGCATGAGCATCATGCTTAAAGCAATTGTAAAAATCTTTTTCATAATCTTTGGTTTTAGAGTACGTCCAATTGTACGGACTGATATTTCTGTTAGCCAAGAGAATGATGGGAAAGTACAATTATACCGAGAGAACAGTTGTATTTTAAGGGTGAAATTAGGACTTTGGCTGAAAAACCATCTGCCGGAACAGGAAAAAACGGTTGCGTACTTTTATCGCTTCAAACATAATGGCGTTTGTGTTGCCGGTAGCATCGGCTATTTGTATTTTTACACTATGCAGGCCCGGGTTGCGAGCATCGCGCTGGGTAGATTTGGTGTCGGCCAGAGCCCATTCCTGCCAGCTAAAGGCATTTTCGGTACTTTCTTTAGAAAGTCGGGCAAATTGAGTTTGCAGGTTTAACTTAATACTATCAGGGGATAAAGTTTGCAGCATTGCGCGCATATCCTTGGAACTCTGGTGTTTCAACTGGCGCAGTTCTGCATCATCAGGCAGGTAATTTTGCAGGTTATCGAAGCGGTTTTGTTGTAAAGCGGTAAAAACGGCTTGTCCAATTTCTTCTGTCGAAGTGGCGCCGTGTCCGTTATGGTTGGCATCCTGGTGATTTTGGGCTGAAGCAATGCCTGAAAAAGCATAAAAGAACAGGGCAAGGAATAGCAATTTTTTCATTTGAGAGGAATTAGTATGCTTCAGCTATACGGTGGTGGTTTTAAAGGGGTAATTTTGCCGTACGTCGTTTGGGATTTGAGGGAATGACAGCGACTCAACCAAAAAAATATTCGCGCTGATAGTCTGTAAGAAGAAGAATGCGTAAACTTGAAGCAATTTCCAGAGCGTTGAAATTAAATAAGCCTGATGCACAAACGTCCTAAAAAGCGAACCATCGGCCGCCGCGAACTAGTCGATTTTCCTGAGCTGGAGCTTTTCGGCATAGAAGCCAAAACCGATACCGGCGCCTATACTTCAGCCTTGCATTGTACCGATATTCGCGAAGCCACACTCCCTGATGGCTCCCGGGCTATCAGGTTTACTTTGCTCGATGAAAATCATCCGCAGTACGACCATCAGTCTTTCGAATTCAAGGAATTTGACCTGCGCGAGATCAAGAATTCTTTCGGCGATGTGCAGGAACGTTACATTATTAAAACGCCAATTCAGTTATTCAATAAAAAGATAATGGCTGAGTTCTCACTTTCCGACCGCAGCGATATGCGTTACCCGGTGCTTATGGGACGGATGTTGCTCAACCGGCATTTTATTGTAGATGTATCGCGGAAGAACGTGGCTTACAAACACCGCTTAAAAAAACAGCAGAAAAAAAGTTAATCATGAAAATTGCCATTCTTTCCAGAAATGCCCGCTTATATTCTACCCGCCGTCTTGTGGAAGCTGCCCAGCAGCGCGGGCATGAAGTGCTGGTGCTCGACCATTTAAAATGCGATCTGCTGATCGAGGCCGGTGCGCCTTACATTACTTATAAAGGTGAAAAACTTACTGGCATCGACGCGGTAATCCCCCGCATTGGCGCTTCTGTTACCTTTTACGGCACAGCTGTAGTTCGTCAGTTTGAGATGATGAAAGTGAAAAGCCCTATCGATTCGCAGGCTATTGTGCGTTCCCGCGACAAGCTTCGCTGCATGCAGATCCTTTCCCGCGCAGGCCTTGGTTTGCCCAAAACAGCTTTCACCAATTATTCCATGAAAGTGAAAGAGCTGATTCAGGAAGTTGGCGGCGCACCGCTTGTAATTAAATTGCTGGAAGGTACGCAGGGCTTAGGCGTGGTATTGGCCGAAACCGAGAAAGCTGCCGAATCGGTTATTGAAGCGTTCCATAATTTAAAGGCCCGCATTATTGTGCAGGAATTTATTAGCGAAGCCAAAGGTGCCGACCTCCGGGTATTAGTTGTGAATGGCGAAGTGGTGGGGGCTATGAAAAGGCAGGGAAAAGAAGGCGAATTTCGATCAAACCTGCACCGGGGTGGCACTGGCAGCTTAATTAAACTTTCGAGGGCTGAAAAAGCTGCGGCATTGCTGGCTGCCAAAACCCTGGGACTGAGCATTGCCGGGGTAGATATGCTGCAAAGCGAACGCGGCCCGTTGATTCTTGAAGTGAACTCTTCGCCGGGACTCGAAGGCATCGAAAAGGCAACCAGACAGGATATTGCGGGTAAGATCATCGAATTCACGGAATCGCTAGTTACCAAAAAAAGAAAGAAGTCTATAAAGAAAATCACCCCACATTAAAAGACTTGTATGATCTAGCCCATGATTTAAATCGTGGGTTATAAAAAGAGCCGCTCTGAAGCAATTCGGGCGGCTCTTTTTATTTATGAGAACTTGAAACTGGCGTGACTGACTACTTTGAGACGCAGGGATTACGGGAAGCCGACGTTCCAACTGCAATGAATGGCTTCCGCGAACCTTCGGCAACCAATCGGAGCGCTCCGATTACTTCCGCGAACCTTCGGCAACCAATCGGAGCGCTCCGATTACTTCCGCGAGTCGTCGGCGACTAATCGGAGCGCTTCGATTGCTTCCGCGAGTCGTCGGCAACCAATCGAAGCGCTCCGATAGCTTCCGCGAATCGTCGGCGACTAATCGGAGCGCTCCGATTGATCTTTTAAATCATAGATCATCAAAAAATAGATGGTATGTTTTGTTTTATGTGGATATTATTAATCATATATTTAAGAAAATGATCGGTCGATCATTTTCTTATTCACTTTTTAACTTCTTTAACTATGGAATTGCATCCAATTACGATGACCAAGCTATCGCTTCTCGAAGCCGGCCAATTTATCAACCGCCAGGTAGTAGATATCAGATCCCTTGATGGGCTGAGTTCTTTAACTGACCTTGGTTTAGCTGATTATTTAACTGAGCTTGACACCCGGCAGACAGAATTAAACATTGCCATGACGCCTGTGCGGAAAAGCGATGAAACCATTAAGATTGAAGCGCTTGACAATAAAAGGGACCTGGCGTTAAGCTTCCTTAAAAAAGCAGCGGCTATGTTCGAAATTTCTGATGTCGCCGACGAACAGGATGCTTGCCGGAGTTTAAAAACGCTTTTTTCGGGCTACAAAAACCTGGAAAAGCTCAACTACGAAGCCGAAAGCCGTGGAATCGATAATCTTCTGAACGACTTAGGCAACAGTAAATATGGACCGATGGTTGAATTGCTTAACCTGGCTCCCTATGCAGCTCGTCTGCAGGAAACCAACGAAGCCTTCAAGATACCTTTTAGCGACCGCAACCAGGAAACCGCACAAAAGGAAACTTTCGACGCCCAACAGCTCAAAAAGGGAATGTTTGTAGTCTACAACGACTTCGCCGGATATGTGCTGGCAATGGCAAAAGTGACGCACAGCAACCCATTGTATAAAGATATGCTGAACCTGCTGAACGCCACCCGTAAATATTATGCAGATATGCTGGCAAGAAGAAAAGGTGTGACTGCAGAAGCACCAACAGTATAATTTCAACTATTGATCAGAATATGAACGTCCCGGGTTTTAAAGTCCGGGACGTTTTTTTATCCCCGCTGTAGGGGCGTGCCCTTGTGGCCGCCCAACTATGTGTCTGCCCAACTGTGTCCGCCCTTTCTGTCTGAATCAAAATTTACAGGATTTTAGAATTTGCAGAATTGTTGTTTGCGCGGTCAGCTTGCGGCCTCTGTGTAATTCCAACGGATACATTCTGGCAATTCTTTAATCCTGTAAATTCTGATTCAGACTTTAATATCTGGGAAACGCCAGTCTGGAGCAGGGCGGCCACAAGGGCACGCCCCTACGGATAATATGCATCTGTGAAATACATTCCTGAATTCCGCTTCAGAATTATTTAACCCCCAAGCAACCCTTCCGTTTATTTCTGCGACGCTGTTAGCGTTGGTAATTGAACAACAGGAAACCGTCCTTTTAAACCAAACCTACCGCCATGAAAAAAACATTTACCGTTCTTCTGATCTTTCGTTTCCTCAGCACCCTGGCGCAAGCTACTACAGTTACAATTGGCACTGGTTTTACAAATTCAAGCTCCGGAGGACCAGTATATATTGGCAATCCAGGAAGCATTGTGGCTTATACCAGACAAATTGCCATTTACCAGGCTTCTGAAATTAATGCAGGTGGTGTCATAAGCGGCTCACTTCAGAAAATACGCTGGTATAAAGCAGATGCCAACGGTTATTCCAGCAATGATGGACAGTTTAAAATTCATATTAAACATACTGCTCAAAGCACCTATACAACTTCATCCATCAACTGGACTACTGAAATTAGTGGCGCTAAATTAGTTTATAGCAGCAGCACACAGAATTTGAATCCTGCTATAGGTTGGCAGGAATTCATACTTTCCACGCCTTTTATTTGGAACGGGGTAGATAATCTTGAAATATTCGTTGATTGGTACAAGCCAAGCGCCTCTACAGGTCAAATTAACTGGCAATATACAACTGCTAATAGCAATAGTGCATTTGATGGTAAAGCTACACCGCCGACATCAGTAAATGTTAGCGCTTATCGTCCAAACGTTCAGCTGGAATTCGGCGCAAACACAGTTACAGATGCCGGCGTTGCCGCTATTACAGCACCGGTTTCGCCTGTATTGCCTAGTGTGAGTATGCCAGTGCAGGTAATGCTCCGTAATTTTGGAGGCAGCGCCTTAACTTCTGCAACAATTGGCTGGAGTGTGGATGGCGTGCTACAAACGCCTTACAACTGGAGCGGCAATCTCGCTAGTGCTCAAGCCAGCAGCCCTGTTTCCATTGGTACTTTTTCATTCCCTGCCGGAAACCATAGTGTTTGCGCCTGGACCAAAAGCCCCAACGGCACTACCGATTTCAATTCGTACAACGACAGTACCTGCACCACGCTTGCTGCCTGTGCGCCAATGGCCGGGAACTATACCATCAATTCAGGAGCGGCGGCTTCGTCCACCAATTTCCCTTCTTTCACTGCAGCAGCCAAACGTCTGAATGAGTGCGGGGTCTCCGGGCCGGTTAAGTTTACAGTAGCTTCGGGAAGCGGGCCTTATACCGAACAAATTGAGCTTGCAGCCTTTCCGGGTGCCACTGCTTCCGATAGCGTTGTGTTTGAAGGGAACGGAGCTGTTTTAAGTGCAACTTTAACCGCCGCAAAACCCACTGCGGTTCTATTGAAAGGTGCCAGGCAGGTTAAATTCCGACATCTAAATCTGAACCTCACGCCAACCGCAAGCACCACCGGCTACGGTTTCCAATTGCTGAACGGGGCTGATTATACAGTTATCGCAAATTGCAATATTACCATGCCTGTATCAACCAATTATCTTTATGGCATCATCGCAGGAGCTACAAGTCCGGTAGCAGCAAACTTCGGCAACTTTAGCAGTTATTCGGTATTCGCCAACAATACTATTACCGGAGGCTACAGAAGCATCCGTCTTCAAGGTGATACAGCTACCCTGGCAACCCAGAACCGCATCGTGAATAATCAGGTATGGGATTTCTGGGGGGAGGGGATTTTCCTGCAAAACACCCGGAATACCCTTGTGGAAGGCAACGATTTAAGCCGCCCCAACAGCGGTAATAGTAGTGGGTTTACTGGTATCAACCTGGACAGGGGCAACCGCAACGCTATTATCAGCAGGAACCGCATCCACAATACTCACGGCAACAGCACAAACCTGATAACCCCGGCTTACGGAATCAAGAGCGGCGGTTGCGATGCCCCGCTTGGTTCGGAGAACATCATAAAGAACAACCTGATCTACGATTTCAACAACACCGGCGATAAAATTGCCTTCGGTAATACCACGAGTGATGGCATGTTCTACTACCACAATACTGTATACTTCAATAACCCAACGATTGCAACAGGCAGGATCGAGGCCATTTATGTCACTTCGGCAACAAACCTCAAATTCAAAAACAACATCATCAGCATAAATGGGGCGGGCAGTTATAAGAACTATGTATACCATTTCGGCACCGAGGTTCCGGCCCTTGAAATAAGCAACAACGTGGTTTATGCTGACCCGGCAAACCTGAACTTTACCGGCTTTGCTGGAAGTACAGATTACCTTACCCTGGCGCAATGGCAGGCTTCAACCCCTTTTCAGTACGATGCAAACAGCCAGGCTATAAACCCGCAATTCGCAAACGTAGCAAGCGGAAACCTGAGGCCGACCGCCACGACGATAATGCATACTGGCTTGCCGCTAGCCGCAGTACCCGATGATTTTAACGGCACCCCGCGCAGCATCACCAATCCAGATCCGGGAGCTTATGAATTCTCAATAACCGGATTAGCAGAAGCCAGAAATACTGCCTTCTCTGTAAAAGCTTTCCCAAACCCTTTCAGCGAACAGCTAAACCTGCAACTGACAGCAGAAAAGCCAGGCGAGCTGCACCTTACTTTGATGGATGCACTTGGTAAAACGATAGGAAGAACAACTGAAAAACTGCAGACAGGAACGCAAAGAGTAGAGCCGCATTTCGGGACTTATTTGCCTGCTGGTTTTTATATTCTTCAGGTAGAACTGAACGGCTTGAAAACCCAGCAGAAATTGATAAAGCAGTAGGAGGGGGCTGGGGAAATGGAAGGTTTGGGATCGGAAATAGGGTAAACCGGCCGGAGGCTTTACTAATAATTAGTCACGAGGCTGGAGCCCTAATCCTGTCCCATATCTTTTCTGTTTAGCGAGTAGGTATCCTTTACACATAGCAGAAAAGATGGCCCAGCCGCTCCAAATGGTCTTTCTCCTTGGAAGCAGCTACTTCATTTGAGGTTTTATAAGCTTCTTTAACTATTTGAATCTCCCTTTTTAGCAAGAAAACCCCTATACACGCTAATTTCGGCCTTATCCCAGAAAAGTTATGGGACATGAGTAGGGCTGGAGCCACGCGCCATCGGGAGCACCAGTATAATCCCAGATATTGATCAGAATAAGAACGTCTCGGGCTTTAAAAACCTGGGACGTTTTTTTACGGCCGGTAGGGGCGTGCCCTTGTGGCCGCCCTAATGAATAATGCCGTGAATAATTTGGGGAATTGTGAAGGGCGGCCACAAGGGCACGCCCCTACTAAGCCCGACGCTTTCCCCAGGTAGGAACCTGCAATCTTTCGGCATAATGATACAATTCTGCGTCCCTGTCTATTAATAACTTTTCAAACGAATATTTTAAATCCAGACTTTCTATCTTGATAGATTGAAGAGGCCATTCTTTGTGGTGAATATCATGACTATAAATCCTGTCAGACAGTTCATGAAACAGACAATAACGTTCCGTCAGCCATTTATCTAATCTGGTTTTTTCTATTGCTCCTGGCAAAGGCTCATAACGGACTTGTAGCTGATAATCCTTCTTAGTATTCCCGGACTGATATAAATTCGCTGCTCGCGTTATATCCGACTTTATATAAGGTAAACCTGTAAAGAGTTTTGCCATTAGGGTTGAGCCCAGCTTCTGCGCTTCGATACTCAGAAAATATATTCCTGGCTTACCGTTCCTTAAAACATAGGTCCTCATATTAACCTCGTGGAAATTAGATAAGAAAGGAAACGGTGGGAGATAACGAAGCCTTAACCTCTTTACACTGAATGCAACCAGAGAAACCCAGGCTTGACCATCAAACAGATCAAGCTCCAGACCGGCAGGGACAATTTGCCGCAGGTGGTCGGTAGAAACCCTCCAATGCGCAAATATAACCCCATGCCATTCCTGATAATATTTCCAGGGAGTAGTAGGCATAGGGAATGGCCGGTGTTTAGAATCCCGTAGAATATTTTCTATACTGCTTCTTTTCTTTTTCATAGTAGGGATGATATGGATTCGGGACTTATACCTGAGTTTACGCAAATCAAAAATCATTGCGATATTCATTGCCGTCCTATTTATGGGACGGTTAGCTCGGGAAATTTATGCTTTCCCCGGAAATTAAACCGACGTTTAGGTGTTTACCATTATAATTACCTTTACATATTTGTGAATCATTATCTGGAAATCTTGCTTAAGAATATCGGTAAAATATTGACATTACTTAGTCTGCCGCTACAGGTGCTGCTGCTCCGGATGGTTGCAGACCGGCCCTTGTGGGTGGAGCATTTTTATACCGGCGCTGTGTATAAATACCTTAGCCAGGGGCTGCGTTTTGCCTTTGGTGGCTTGTCCTTGCCGTTGGGGCAGTTACTGTTTTACAGTTTAATTGCCGGCGTGCTGGTTTGGATCGGCGGGCTTGTAAAAATGCGGCTAAAGAAAAAGATCGGTAGAAAACAGTTTGCCCTTGACTTCGCCTTCGGTGCAATTGCCATTGTATCGGGGTTTTACTTTCTGTTCAATTCCATGTGGGGGCTCAACTATTACCGCCAGCCTATTCAGGAAATTGTAAAGCTGGATACGAAGGTCTTTTCTACCACAGAACTGGAAGCTATGAGTGCGCGCTTAATTGAACTGACGAACCAAAGCCGCAGCCGCCTCACTCCCGATAATTATAATCCTTTGCTTTACCCGCTCAGCCACGAGCAGATTCTGGCACAGGCGCCGGAAGGTTACAGGCCTCTTGCGCAGAAATACCCAGCTCTGCTCTATAGTCAGCAATCAGTGAAAAGCGTGTTCGTGCCGGAGCTCATGTCTTATTTCGGCCTTGCAGGAATTTATTTTCCTTTTACCGGGGAAGCTAACATCAACATGGACCCACCGCCTTACATGCTTCCCGAAACCGTGTGCCATGAAATGGCTCACCAGATCGGGTTCGCCTCTGAAGACGAAGCCAACTTTGTATCGTACCTGGCCTGCGAACTGAGCCCGGAGCCGGCCTTTCAGTATTCGGGTAATTTAATGGCGATGCGCTATACCCTGAACCGGCTTTATTGGGAAGATTCCACAACCTATTACCGGCAGATCCAAAACCTCAGTCCCGGGGTGAAGTGTGACCTGGAAGTGACCCGCAACTATTGGAATGGCTTTGAAAACCCGATAGAAGTTGCAGGCCGCGTAATAAACGATCTATTCCTGAAATCCAACAACCAGACCGAAGGCGTGCGCAGCTATAACCGGGTGGTGGAATTGCTGATGGGAGAGTACCGGAAAAATGGTTTGGTTTATGAGCAGTCTCAGAAGCAGGTATTTGTTTCTCAGAAATAAAGCAATTCATCTCCTCTCGCACCTTTGCCGAAACGTATAGCCCACGATGTAAGTCGTGGGCTATTTTCATTGCCGTCTGCTTTAACAGATGGCTTTGATGCTAACAGCTTTTAGGCTTCAGTTCTGAAAAGGAATTGGTAACTTGTGCTCTTGTTTGGAATATTCCAGCATATCAGCCGCTTAGCAACCCTTTTTCCTCAACCCGATTCTGTTTTTCTTACCCGAAATGATACCATTTATTGAAAGCTTTCGCCATCGTTTCAGCAAGTACCGACTGCATGTGTTCGGCATTCTTTTCCTGCTGTGGCTCTTACCTGAATCCGGCTTTGCGCAGAAGCAGAAGTTCACCCTGAATGGCTATGTGCGCGACCTGAAAACCGGCGAGAACCTGATTGGCGTGGCTGTTTTTAACCCCAAAACCGGACAGGGCACAACTACCAACGCTTATGGCTTCTACAGCATTACCCTGTCGCAGGACTCAGTTAGCCTTATAGTTTCTTACCTTGGTTACGACCGCTTATCCTTTAAAACATACCTCGACAAGAACCTGGAGCAGAACTTTTCGCTGAAAGCAGGAAATGAACTTAAAACAGTCGAGGTTGTGGGCCATAAAGAAGAGGATATCCGCGAAAGCACCCGGATGAGTACCATTTCTGTTCCTATTGCCCAGATCAAGTCATTGCCTGCATTATTTGGCGAGGTGGATGTGCTGAAAGTACTCCAGTTGTTGCCCGGTGTGCAGTCGGGAGGGGAAGGCAGCAGCGGCTTGTATGTGCGTGGCGGCAGTCCCGACCAGAACCTGATCTTACTGGATGGGGCGCCGGTTTACAATGCCTCGCATTTGTTCGGTTTTTTCTCCGTTTTCAATGCCGATGCGCTGAATAATGTGGAGCTGATAAAAGGCGGTTTCCCGGCACGTTACGGCGGCCGTTTGTCTTCCGTGCTTGATATTTCGATGAAAGAAGGCAATGCGAACGAATTTCACGGCGAAGGTTCGGTAGGCCTTATCGCTGCCAAGGCCACCATTGAAGGCCCAATCAAGAAAGATACTTCTTCTTTTATTCTGTCCGCACGCCGCACTTATATCGATGTGCTGGCCCGGCCTTTCATGAATAAAGCAGAGGGCGTGTTTGGCTATTATTTCTATGACCTGAACGGAAAGGTGAACTACAAATTCAGCCAGCGCGACCGGCTTTATCTGAGCGCTTATACCGGCTACGATAAATTCTATGCAAATATGGATGATGGTCGCCAAAAGATGGATGAGCATCTGGGCTGGGGGAATTTAACTGCTGCGCTGCGCTGGAACCACATCGTGAACAGCCAGCTTTTTGCCAACACCCATTTCACCTACACCAAATATCAGTTCGACATCGGGGTCGAAGATGAATCCCAGGGCGATAAGAATACTGCTATATATTTTTCAAACATCCGCGACTTCACCCTTAAATCAGATTTCGATTATACGCCCAATACCAACCATTACATCCGTTTCGGGGGACAGTATATTCTGCATAGTTTTAAACCAGGGGTAATACAATTCGAATCGTCGTCGGCGCCTGGTGAGAATGTCAACCTTCAATCTCAAACCTTAGCAGGAGAGGGTGCGCTTTATGCAGAAGACGATATCAGGCTGAACAACCGCTTTAAAGTGAATGCAGGTTTGCGGCTGGGTACTTTCTATGTAGATAAAAAGCTTTATGCTTCGCTGGAACCACGGCTATCTGCCCGTTATCTTTTAAATGAAAACTGGAGCCTGAAAGCGTCCTATGCCCGTACTTCGCAATTCATACACCTGCTTTCCAGCAGCAGTATTAGTTTGCCAACCGACCTGTGGGTGCCTGCCACCAAGAAAGTAAAGCCCCAGTATGCCGATCAGGTAGCCCTTGGTCTGGCGCGTACGCTTTTCAACAATGCCGCTGAGGTAACTCTGGAAGGATATTATAAGAAAAGCAACCGGATCATCGAATACCGCGAAGGCGCTGACTTTACAAGTACAACCGATAATAACTGGCAGGATAAAGTAGCAGTGGGGCAGGGCTGGTCATGCGGAACGGAAATTCTGATACAGAAGAAACTCGGTAGAACCACCGGCTGGATCGGCTATACCCTGGCTTGGGCCACCCGCCAGTCAGATGAATTAAACGGAGGTGAGAAATACCCATACCGCTACGACCGCCGCCATGATATCTCCCTTGTGGTAACGCATAAGGTGAACGCGGAAATTACGGTTTCCGCGACCTGGGTTTATGGCACCGGCAATGCTGTTACTTTAGCTGAAAGCCGTTATTTCATGGGAAATAATACACCTGTTGAGAATTTCACTAGCAGGAATAACTACCGCATGGCACCTTATCACCGCCTTGATGTGGCGCTGAACCAGACCAGGAAGAAGCGCTGGGGAGAGATCATAAACAGCTTCGGACTTTACAACGCTTACAACCGCCACAACCCCTATTACCTCTATTTCGACAAGGGCTATGATATTGGAAATGGGCGGCATTCAACTTTTAAACAAGTCAGCCTATTCCCTTTGATACCTTCATTTACCAAAAGCTTTAAATTTTAAGACCTATGCGTTTAATGATGAAAACCGGAATTGTACTTTCTGCTGCAGCTATACTTTCGGCTTGCGAAACGATAGTAGAAGTGCCGATACCGAAACATACACCTCAGCTGGCGCTGCATTATATGGTAGGCAATGATAAGCCCGATAGTGCATTTTATACTGCCCTGCCTTCATATCAGCCTTTTGTGAGCCATAGTCAAAGTATTCTGTCGAATGAGGACCTTGCCGGGTTGAGCGATGCAAACCTGGTGCTGACCGATGCATCCGGTAAGGTTGTTGAAACCTTCACAAACGATGCGATTATGGGGAATGGGTATTACCAGCCTGTTAGCCGCTTTGTTGCCCAACCCGGACAAACATACACGCTTACTGTTTCGGCTCCGGGTTTCGAAACCGTTACCAGCACGCAGACGCTACCCGGATTGGTTGCAGGTTTGCAGGCCACTTATGTGCAGGAAGGCACAGAGAAGATAGGTAATGACGGGCTTAGATCCTATGGGAAATTATCGCTGACCCTGCCTGATAATGGCAACGAGAAGAATTATTATGTGCTTTATGCCGTATTGCTCGACGGCCAGTACCAGAACCATACTTACGATGTGTTTGTTGAAAATCGTTCGGAAGAAGATGAGGATCTAGGAATACAACCTGAATTTCAGGATGTCCATTATTCGGACTCGCGTTACGATACCCCGCAGCCATTCGACGATTCCGGTTTTAACGGGAGAACTATTACCATTACCCGCGATGTGAATCTTTACTATGGCGATGTGTACAAGGCGCCGCGTTATCTGAGAGTGATGTTGCACAGCATTACAGCAGACACCTACCGGTTTTTGAAAAGCTTCCAGACATATAATCAAAGTAGTGGGAACATATTTTCTGAACCGGTACGGGTAGTAGGGAATATAAATAAAGGCTATGGCTATTTTGGCGCATATACCAGTTCTGTTTCAGATTTAAAGCTGCATTAAGGTCCTCAGCTAATAAACCCAGGTTGCGGGATATTTAATTGATCTGCCCATTAAGGTATAGAAAGGAAGGTTCTGCTTAAGTTGGGCACTTTGAAAACAATCGTTTTTTTTCTTCCCTGAGTTTCGGGCAGCTCCGCGTAGATGTATGCAAGCTTCCCCTTGATCCCGGACAGCCTTGCGTAGGTGTATGCAAGCTTCCCCTTGATCCCGGACAGCCTTGCGTAGGTGTATGCAAGCTTCCCCTTGATCCCGGACAGCCTTGCGTAGGTGTATGCAAGCTTCCCCTTGATCCCGGACAGCCTTGCGTAGGTGTATGCAAGCTTCCCCTTGGCCGGGGGCAGCCTTGCGTAGGTGTATTCAAGCTTCCCCTGGATCTCGGACAGCCTTGCGTAGGTGTATTCAAGTCTCCCCTTGATGCCGGGCAGCCTTGCAGAGGTCTCGGATTTGTTCCTCACTGCTGTACGAAAAGCATTTCCTGTATAAATGAATCCAGAGGATTCACACGTTTATAGAAAGTTTCTGATAATTATGAATGTTCGACTCCGGCCGGAGTCGCAGAATCTGATGTGCATTATATATCTATAAACGTGTGATGCCTCGGGCATCTTCCCTTTTATTGTGCTGTAAAACCATTTCGTACAGTAGTGATTTGTTCCCCTGAACTTCGGGCAACCCGGAAACAATCATTTTTCCTTTCCTAAGTGTCCTACCCATAGCCGCCAGGCTAAAATCTTTTAAGGTGGATGTTGAGACATTTGTACCACGCCTTAAAAGGCGTGGCAATCAGGTGAATTGTACCCATGCAAAATATTGCGTCAATACATCTCTCAAACGATTTAATCTAAAGGTTATGGTCTGGGGACTGATTGCCACGCCTTTTAAGGCGTGGTATATCCATAGCTTGGCGGCTACGGTGTCCGGCCTTACCAACATTACTGGCCTTCCGGTCTAAATGAATATCCTGCAAATAGGTTAATTAAGCCTTCCTGGAATCAATTGAACTTTCAATTGCAAAAAAAGAAGCCCACGATCTAAACCGTGGGCTTCTTTTTTAGTGAGCTTTATTCTTTTAGAAACAATACCGAATACTGAGAGCGCCATCTACACCACCGGCATGTCCACCGACAAAATTTACAAAGGGTTTCAGGTCTGCACTCAGAGCCAAGGGCATTGAAGGGAATTTGTATTCAATACCAATAATGCCATCAGCTCCGAAATTGACAAAATAACCGTCTTTGTAATAGCGGTTGTTGGTTGGCTCGTAATAATCGCGGTAGCGGTAAGTTCCCAGGTGAGCACCTCCGCCATAATACCACATCAGGTTGTGTGCGTCGAAAGCGTTGCGGTGCAATTCAAAGAGAAAGGTGCCTATTAACCCCTTGTTTTCGAGGTTAGTGGTGAGCATAAATTCCAGGGCATTGGCATCGCGGGTGTTGTGTTTGTAGGTGATGCCACTTTGATTCCCCAGCCGCAGACCAATGCTATTATAGTAATTTACCAGCGGTGTTCCATTAAGGCTTTTGCGGTTTTGAGCCTGGCCTTTAAATGCCAGCAATGCGAGTATAGCCAAACAGAATAGTATCCGGATAAAGCTTGCATAGGAATTTGTTGAGTTTCTTTTCATGTGGTGGCAATTAGGGCTACAGGGATTTGTACGCAGAAATACCACACAAGTAAAGTAAACAAATGCTTTTTCAGCCTTGAAGCTCAGGCCTGTTTTGGCGATTTATATGATTCTAAGTACACAGCCTGCCCGGTGCGTTTCCCTACCAGCCTGAAAAAGGAGATCATCCCGTTCTTGTCGTGAGCCAGTGCGTGAGCAAAAGCGTCTTTGCAAGGATTGTCCTTAAAGTAGCGCAGGTATTCCTGCTTTATAAGATCTTTAGCAGGTAATTCTTCGGCACAGGAAATGGTTACTAAGCCGGTCTTTTCCCATAGTTTGCGCCACCAGCCTACAGAGTGAATATAATACCAGTAGCGCTGGTAATCTTTCCGCAGGAATGCCGGGATTTGTTCCTGTGTTTCTATCTCGGTTACAAAGCATACATCCACAATACCGATATAGCCGCCGGGTTTCAGGAAGCGGCAGATATAAGGCAGGTATTTTTCATCGGTGCCGAAATAAGTGTAGGAATCTACCGCAAGCACTACATCGAAATACGCTTCGGGAAAGGGCAGGGCACGTGCATCGGCCTGGATGGGGAATACATTCTTGTCTTGCCCGGCTTCGAGTACTCGTGCATAGTTTTCAGTTGCAGGAATAGCTTCATCTACCGCCCAGACCTGCACACCGAACTCAGCTGCAAGAAAAATAGAACTGATTGCTTTCCCACAGCCCAGGTCCAGTACGCGCATTCCAGGCTTCAGTCTGATTTCCGATATGAGGCTTTCGAGGTTGAAGAGTACATTTTCACCCATTGAGTGCTGTTTCACCCAAGCCGGGTTGTAGGAAGATGCACGGGGGAAGAAATGGTGCTTCAGGTTGCGCAAAGCTCGGTGGTTAAATGGTTAAATATATCCCACGATTTAAATCATTTGCTTACTCAGCAGGAACAGCTTGTCCGATTTGTGGATGTTTACTCCTTTACTGTCTTGCAGGGCAGCGTTTAGCATAGCGCGGGCAACAGTTTCAGCAGGTATAGCGCGGTATTTCCGGAGAGGGCCAACAAGAATAAATTCTAAAGCCTTCATTATTACTTCGGCAATCTTCTCGCCCCTACGCTTTTCTGTACGATCTCCTAAAAGAAGCGAAGGCCTGAAAATATGCACAGCTTTAAAAGAGAAATTACTGATCGTTCTTTCCATTTCACCTTTCACCTGATTGTAAAAGAATATGGAATGGGGATCTGCACCCATCGCCGATATCACCAGGAACTGCGAGGAACCTTGTCTTTTGCCTAATCGGGCCAGTTCAATTACATAGTTGTAATCTACCTGATGGAAATTATATTTTGAGCCTGCGGTTTTCATGGTAGTGCCAAGACAGCAGAAGATATCGTCGGCATTGATGGCTGGCAGTTCGTCTAATTTTTCGAAGTCGGTGATTACCTGTTTTAGCTTTGGATGTTGGATTGGCAAAGGCTTCCGCAGCAGCGCAGTTACCTGACTATAATTATCGTTTTGCAGTAGAAGTTGCAGCAAATGGCTGCCAACAAGTCCTGAAGCCCCGGCAATCAGCGCGATTCTTTGTGTTTTCATAATCAATTGTAGTCAATTTTTTTAGTTGAAACCACTTCCCACTCGAATAGTTGACCTTACACTTCTTAAGGTTCGAATAGCCGGAAAAAGAAAAAGGAAACCATAGGCTTCCTTTTATTTAAAACCTTCTTTACAAACTGAAGGACATAAACGGGGGTTAATTAACCAATTTCTATTTTATCAGAGATATAAATTCTGATTTCGTTTTCTCTTCCTGAAATTTACCTGAGTAATAAGCAGTGATTGTACTTGTATTCGTGTCTTTAACTCCACGGGAAGAAACACAAAGATGAATTGCATCAATGATCACGGCCACATGTTCTGATTGTAAAGCTTCTTTTAATCCTTCTGCAATTTGGTTGGTCAATCGTTCCTGTACTTGTGGTCTTTTGGCATAATGTTGTACCAGACGATTTATTTTTGACAAACCAATAACTTGTCCGTTCGAGATATATGCAACGTGTACTTTACCTATGATGGGAACAAAGTGATGCTCGCAATAAGAATACAGTGTAATATTCTTTTCTATAAGCATTTCATTGTATTCGTATTTGTTTTTGAAGAGCTTAATGTCTGGTTTGTTTGCCGGGTTTAAGCCACTGAAAACCTCTTTTACATACATTTTTGCTACACGATGTGGCGTTCCGTTTAAACTGTCATCGTTCAGATCTAATCCCATAATGTGCATTATTTCCCGGAAATGACCTTCAATCAATTCAATTTTTTTGTGGTCACTTATAGCAAAAGCATCCTCACGCATTGGCGTTTCTAATGATGTTGCAATATGGTCTTCGCCAATTAGATCAATTATATCCTGGCTTGAATTCATGAGTTTATATTTTTGATTTTATTCATTACCATCTCTACCATTGCATCACAGTAAATCAAATTGAATTCAAAAATATCTTCCGCTGAATAAGACTTTTCTACTTCTTTTCGCAGCATGCCTTTTGCGCGATTTAATCTTACTTTAACGTTGGCTTCGCTAATGCTTAAAGTTTCTGCGGTTTCTGCTACATTCAATCCATTGACCTCTCGTAAGGTAAAAACCATTCGGTAATCTATAGGGATTTGCTGCAATGCGTTTTCAATTACGAAATTCAACTCCCTATTTGTAATAGTTTTGTTGGTGTCTGTATGTTGATGATTTGAAAACATTGGTATCGATATTTCATTTATGTCATCAGTAACTATATTTTTCGAGCTCCACTTCTGCTGCTTCTTAAAACAATTATTGAGCATTATTTTAATTATCCAGGTTTTGAAAGATGAGCGGTTTTCGAACTTAGATAGATTAGTAAATGCATCAATAAAAGTATCCTGCATTAAATCCTGAGTATCCTCGTGACTATAATTATAAGACCTTCCTATTTTGTAGAGATGAGGATTGTTTCGGCGGATAATAATTTCAAATAAAGCAATTTCACCAGCTGTGATTTTTTGTACGAGTTCTATATCCGTATATTTTTCAAAAACTTTCATTAGTATTCTTTGCTCTTATTGTGAAATAAATTTAGCAATTCGTGCCATAGAAAAAGCTCCAATAGCCATTACAAGGTCACGAACAGCAACATCCATATAATTGAAACTTGCCAAAAGGGTTAAGGCAATTAAAGTTAACCAGGCGGCCACAATATAGCCACCGATTTCTGTTTTTTTCAAAACAATTATTCCCGCTAAAATCTCAATAACGCCAACTATCATCATAAATGTATGTCCTGAAAACGGAAGCATTTTGGCAAGACCCGGATTAAGAAGTTGTTCCCAATTGGTCAATAAATTTGTGAATTTATCTAAGCCTGCAACAATTGGAACTATACCAAATGTCAGCTTCATTAAGTTGAATGTTGGTCTGATTGCCTGATTTAAATTGATACTTTCCATTTCTTTTAATTTTTAGATTGTTTAAATAATTATGACTTACAATAGATTAGAGTAAGTCTGAAATGGAAAGGTTACAATTTAATTTACGGGTATTCTACGACTATCTTAAATGATACTTACCTAAATTATACCGGCCACTTTATAGTTCCGATCTCATCTGCTCACAGGGTATTGGAACTATAAAGTGGCCGGTTATTTTTTTACTACTGTTTAAACCCCACGTTCACCACTGGCAATTCGTTAATATTCGTCGTGTAGCGAGGCGAGCGATGCTCACACTTCAATTGCCAATCTGAACCGTATCCCTGTTTGCCGATCTTTACTTTTCCCCGTTCGTAACGTGTGTTCAGGTAATCCAAAGCGTGCATTAGTTTATTGTGCTTTTCCCTATCTATGGTATCGAATAAACCTGTCTGGACCTGGGAATTTGGAATGATATCTGAAACAAAGACACCAGTTCTTTTATAGAAATACCCTTCCCTGAAGATTGCTTTTAAAGCGATGTCGGCATAGTGTATTATTTCAATGTCGCTACTGCTGGCAATAGGCAAAGCCACCGTTTTCTTCGCCCGATATTGCAGGTCTTTTTCTGAAAAACTATTCGTTTCTATAAACACAGTTATGCTCCTGGCACAGCTATTTTGGGTACGCAACTTAAATGCACACTTGGCCGCAAAATTAGCGGTAGCTTCCTGCACGTCTTCCAGTTTTGTGAGCTTCTTGCCAAAGGAACGCGAGGTCATGATCCCTTTCTTAGCTGGCAAAACCTCGTCTAGTTCCATGCAATGAATCCCACGAAGCTCCTGATGCAACCGAACGCCCACAACTGACATCTGTTTCTTCACCCAGCTTTCAGAAGCCTTGGTTATAAAGTCATAAGCTGTTTCTATCTGATACCTTTTTAGAAACTTTTTATACTGACCACCAATGCCCCACACGTCACCTATTTCGGTACGTTTTAAGGCTGCTTCTACATGCTTAGGATTGGTTAACACCAACACCCCATTCGCCTTTTTAGACTTCTTGGCAAGCCTGTTAGCTATCTTCGACAATACTTTCGTTTGGCCCACACCAATACTAACAGGAATGCCTGTATTGCGCCAAACCTTATTCTTTATTTCCCATCCATAATCAGTAAGGTCTTTGCCGTAGAAGTTGCCCAAGTCCAGGAAGCTTTCGTCAATACTGTAGTTTTCAATGTTGGGAGTGAACAATGCCAACGTTTCCATCACTCTATCAGACATGTCGCCATAAAGCACATAGTTAGAGCTAAAGACTTTGACCTTATTTTCTAATTCAAGCCCACGAATTTTGAAGTAGGGTTCACCCATTCCAATACCTAAAGCTTTTGCTTCATTACTTCTGGCGATAACGCATCCATCGTTGTTGGATAGTACCACTATTGGAACCTCATTAAGATCGGGCTGGAAAACCCGCTCACAGCTGGCATAGAAGTTATTACAGTCAACCAATGCAAACAAAGAAGTCATTTGCCTAGCCTCCGAAGCAAAGCTTTGTGAACGATCCAGGTAACAATTCCCCAGACAGTAAGGTCGTTAAATTCATTGATTTCTATCGGTTTGTATGCAGGGTTTGCCGACACTAAGAAAAGCTTGTTCCCGATCCGTCTGATGGTCTTTACAACGAAGCCACCATCTAAATAGCAAACCGCCATCAGGCCATCAGCAGGATTAACAGACCTGTCGATCACCAGGAAGTCACCATCGAACAAGTTCGCGTCTTCCATGCTATTGCCGTTGACCTGCATGGTATAGGTAGCAGCACGGTTTGTAACTATTAAGTCGCCTAAATTAATACTGTCTTCGCGGTAGTCTAAAGCCGGTGAAGGGAAGCCTGCATTAACGAGCGCATCTATAAATGGTAATTCTAAATTCAGGTCTATATATTCTAGGATAGGCTTTTCGTCAGTAGACAGCAATGATATGTTAGGTACATTTCTCATAGTTTTATAGCTAATAATAGTGGCAATTACGAAAATGGCACATACAAAAGCTAAATACGTGAGATCTATTTATGAACATATTTTTCCACTTTGCTAATAATGGTAGCGATTGCTAGTCGAAAGAACCTACGTCGTTTCGGACTTATAAAGCGCAGCCCAAAAGAAAGTTCATAGTTCAACTTTTAGGAAAAAGAAAAAGGAAGCAATAGGCTTCCTTTTATTAAAAGGCTTCAGTTTTAAACTGAAGCAAGAGAGAGGGTGAGGCAGGATAGGTGTAAGGTAGAAAGATCTTACACCACATTAAGCACTTAAGAAGGAATTGACTCAACGAGCAATTTATTTCCTTCTTTGTCGAAATAAGTTACCTCCATTTCAATCATATCTGTTATCCATTTTTCAACGCCTGCATCTGCTGCTTGCCTGCAAAATGTTGGATAGTCGGTTTGGCCTTGTTGGTGAATTGAAATCGCATGCTTTAGATCTTCTGCGGAACTCTCATCGTTGATCGCAATTGTCGGGTATTTAGGTTCACCTTCAAGCACGAAGTTATTAGCTCCATAATATTTTGTAAGTCCGTTTTCTACAAGATTGTCGTAATGCGTAACGCCCATCTTTTTCAGATCCTGAACGAACTGTGGAAAGTTAGCACCGGTTTTTACTTGTTTAGATGCTTCTTGAATTTGGTCTATTGTGAACATATTATTCTCTTGGTTTAAGATTGAGGTTAGTAGTTTTTAATTGTAGTAAGAGGAAACATAACTAGTTTTCGAAAGATGCATTATAAGGTTTTGAATTACCCCTTGCTTCGGCCAGTGAACTATCTTCTTTCTTCTCTCTTTCCCCCAAAGAAACTTCTTAATTCTGCTGCAACCACATTCGGCTTGCCACCATTTTCTGCAGCTAAATGTCCGAGTCTGGGGAATTCTATTCGTTTTGAATTTGGCAATACTGCACTCAATGCCTCTAGTGCAACCTTTAAATAATGCTGGCTCTTATCTCCTCCAAGTAGCAATACGTCTGCTCCCAGGTTTTTGCACTTATCTATAAGGCTTTCAGATTCATGTACAGCTTGAATGTCAAAGTGAATTGCTGAGATCAGAACCTTCAATGGCACTTTATCTTCTTTAACTTTCTTCGCATCTGCCTTGATTGCAAGATTCAGGAAAGGAGTAATTAGAAAGTCCGGTAAAATATTCAGCAGCGAAGAATCTCCTGTTCCTTTCACAATACTCATGAATGCTTTTCCAAAGTTTCCCTGTGAAATGGCACTTTCATACTTATCGGCCCAGGAAGCAGGATTTGTTCCGTTAGCCGGAATTGGTGGTTCGTAGAGTGCAATTCTTTTTAAAGTAGGCTCTGTCATTGCAGTTTGAAGGACAACTATTGCACCCGAACTAAGCCCAAATGCATATTGTGCTTTTGTCTTGCTGATTATTGCTTTTATATCTTCTCCTTCTGCTGAAAGGCTATAATTTCCATGAGAACCGCTGAGGCCACGTCCACGCCTGTCAGGAATATAGACAGTAAATTCATCTGCCAGAAGTTCTGCAAGCTTCAGGAAATTCAGCGAAGACATCATTCCGCCATGAACAAGCAAAAGACCAGGACCAGCACCGATCTGTCTGTAGCCAATTTTGGTTCCGTCTTTTGAAGTGACAAAGTCTGAGGTGAATTCTTTTGATAGAGTCATTATTTAGATGTCGTCATAGCATTGCTGTCAGCTTGTTTAATTTCAAATATCGCAATTTGTCTTGCCGTTTCACCGGTAGAAAAAGAAAAAGGAAGCCCTAAGACTTCCTCTCATTAAATGCACCTAATAAAAAGGCTAGACAGCCTTCAATGAAAAACTACTCTGCTTTATCGTAAAGTTTAACATCCAGCTTCGACATATCTCCGGCCTTTTGTCTGGATTTTAATACCGTTAAAAAATCATGGGCAGTTTGAGCGCTTTCTGCTTCTTCAATTACAATTATTTGATTCTCATTTTCAATTGAACGACAAATACTCAATACTTTTATCCCTGCTTTTTCACGAACGGGTGCTCCTGCATCAAAGCCTTTTTTCCATTCGGTATAATCTTTTACTTCTATAGTGACCATCATAAGCACCTTCCCATTTTTAGAAGGTGTGAATGCCAAAGTAGCTGCCGAAACTATAAATAACGATGCTACAATAAATGCTTTTTTTGCAGTTTTCATTATCTAAGGTTTAGTTAGTTTGATTTAAAATTTTGATTTCAGGGATAGAGACAACCCCGCTTTTTTCCATGGCATCTATCATTGCAGCAGATGAAAAGATAGCCTTTGCCATTTCCGGAGTTGGAACTTCAGAAATGATGGTAATTGAATTCTCGTCGTCTACCGATTGGTAAATGCCTTTGATTATAATTCCTGCCTGCTCACGCATTGATTCGCCAGCCTCGAATCCTTGTTTCCATTTAGCGAAGCTTTCTACTTTTTGTGAATTGATAATTGTTGTTGCCATCTTTCGTTTTTTTATTGGTTGAACATATTGATGACACAAACCTACAGACAGGCTAGGCTATGAATCGTTGACATATGTCAAGAAATCAGACGTTGTATATTTTTTTGCGGATGCGGCTCAGGGTTTCCGGGCTAATGCCAAGATAGGATGCAATGTAATGCTGTGGTACCCTTTGAAATAAGTTGGGCTTCTCTTTAAGTAAGGTTAAATACCTGGCTTCACCTGTTTTGGTATTCAGATCAGCCATTTGTTGCTGCATTTTAGCAGCCCATTTTTGATAGCCGGTTAAATGGGCTATTGTCCACCAGGGGAATTGAACAAATGCTTGCTCCCAATTCTCTGCGCTAATTGTAAGCAATTCACAATCTTCAATAGCCTGAAAATTAAAATTAGAGACTTCTTTGCTTCTCATGGCTGGCAGATCGCCGATCCAATGCCTTTCTTCGGCAAAATAAACGATCGATTCTTCGCCCTTTTCATTCACGACATATTGCCGCAAACAACCCTTTAATACAAAAATGGAAAACTTCGGGATTTCACCTGCCTGCAGAATGAATTCATTTCGCTTAAACGTTTTAGGCTCCCATAGCTGAAGAAATTGTTCGTATTGACCTTCCGGAATAGCTATTCTTTTTTGGAGTTCTTCCAGGAATAGGGGCGTATCGAGTTCTTTTGGGTTTTTATTTTCAGTCATGGCTTTCTAAAATATAAATAGTATTTCACTTTAGGAAATTTCTCTATGGCGCAAGCGTCCGCTTGTGTCTGCTCTGTGGCATCTCGAAGAATCTGGAGTCTGATAGTGTGGCACAAGCGGACGCTTGCGCAGGATAGGAGTCAGGTAGTAAGACCACAGGTGTTCGACAGACGGGAAAACAGATTTGAATTGCCCATGGCTTCAGCCATGGGCAATTCAAATCATATATTCGGCTTTAGCCAAACCAATTTCTATTTAAAATTAATCTTTTATCCCCAGATTCTCTTTGGCTAAAGCCATTTTTTATATCCTAAAAGTCCCATGGCTGAAGCCATGGGCAATTCAAACTCTCATAAATCAAATTCGCATCAACTTTTGAACACTTGTGGGAGTAAGACCTGACTCCACAGTAAGACCTGATTCCCCAGAAATATTATTGTCTTCTAATCTCTTCTAATCTTTCTTTTGAATATGAATCGCCAAGATTAGCGCCTAAAGTAAAGAAATATTGCGCCTTTTTCGGGTTCCTGGATAAATCGAAAGTGCCGTTTAAAAAGATATCGCCTAGTTTACGAATAGACTCTATATGATTTTGAGTCGCAGCGTATTCGTATAATTCAATGGCTTTTAAGATCGCTTCTTTATTATCGACTTCATACTGGTACAATTTGGCAAGCTCAAAAAAGGCTTCAGGATCATTGGTGTTTAAGCGTGCAGTAAGCGAATTGATGTGGTAATCAGGTTCTTTAAAAGCACTGCTGAAATCAGCTGGAGAAAAGCTCTTTGACTGCATCATAATGGTATCTGCTTTCAAATTATAGTTCTTCAGGACAATTCTATTATTTACATCCATTATATACTTGGTATGGTCGCCAATCAGCAATAGCGTATCCATACCTGGGGCTGTCATATCTACTAAGTTTTTGTTGTAAAGCTTAATTATATTGTTGTTGCCCTGCACGATAATAACTACTTCCCGTCCGTCGAAATATGCTGCATTTTTCTGAACAAGGTCAAAAACGTTATTGCTGCCTTTGAATTCGATCTTGTCGCCGCTCTCTTTGCTTTTAAATACATTGGTTTCTTTGGCAACAATCAAATTGTTTTTGCCTGAACCGGATGCTTTTGGACCGCTTGCTACAGTAGTTGTAGTTTTCCGGGTACATCCTAAAAGCACTAGTGGCGCAATAATTAACCAACCTCTTTTCATGATTACATTCAATTTATCTGCTTGAGCAAGTTCTATTTATTATCATGCACGATAGCGCACGATAGCGCGAGCCTCCCGGCTCATAATTAAATATTAGTTAAGCCTCTGGCAGGTTTAAGGAATAATAGAGGCTGAAATTACAAATAAGAAGTCTAATTGGAGGGGATTTATCGATGATACATACAAAGCTTGTCCTTTGGGCTGTATTCAGCTACAAGCGATCTGTTGCAGAGGTTTGTATAAGTAACCTGGCCAGAGGCCTTCCAGATTAAAAGACACGAGCCGAGAGGCACGCGCTATCGAAGTTTGTTGTTGGTGAAAACATCAACAGCGGCGGGAAAATGCAACTTCTGGCATCAATAAAAGTAACAGATATAATCTCTCAATTCAAGAAATTAGCTATTTCACTTTCAGCTCACACTATTAAACCGTGTCCATGACTAATATTTCCCTCGCCCGCGTTAATAAGGCTCTATTGCTGGGAGTGTTGACGGTGATAATTTTATACTATGCCCGCTCTTTCCTGATTCCGCTTTCGTTTGGCATTTTGTTTTCAATGCTATTGTTGCCTGTAAGCCGGAAACTGGAGCAATGGGGCCTAGGCAGGAAAACAGCTACCTTTATCTGTATTTTAATAATCCTGCTTTTTGTTTTTGGCATTGTGTCCATTATTTCAGCCCAGGCAAATAGTTTTTCCAAAGACCTGCCTCAGATTCAGATAAAACTTCAGCAATTAATCGATACAGTGCAGCATTGGATCCATTCTAAGGTTGGGGTATCGACAGAACAACAAGTACAATTTGTAAAAAAGCAGGTAGATAAATTTTCACAGTCGGCAAATACATATGCCACCTCATTCTTAGCAGGCACTTTTAGTATTCTGGGTGGTTTTGTGCTTGTGCTGCTTTATTTCTTTTTCCTGATGTGGAAACGGGAAAAATATGAAGCATTTTTCCTGCGGGTTGCTTCAAAAGAACATCACAGCGAAGTAAAAAAAGAACTGGATGAAATTACCAAAGTTGCTTCGCAGTATGTGGTTGGACGTTTAATTTCGATGATTTTCCTTATAGCCGTTTATGCAATCGGGTTTTATGTAATCGGTTTGAAAAACGCTGTACTGGTAAGCTTTATTGCGGTTTTACCCACCATTGTTCCATACATAGGCGCATATATTGGGGGGATTTTCCCGGTGATCATGGCTTTGGTATCTGGTTCTGCCGATATGGTTGTGCCGGTGCTATTACTATTAATAATTGCTCAAACATTCGATAATAATGTAATTGAACCTCTGGCTCAAGGCGAGACTCTGAATATCAGTCCTATTATAACTATTTTGGCGCTGGTGGTTGGCAATTTATTGTGGGGAATAGCCGGCATGGTTCTCTTTGTGCCTATGTTTGCTGTGATCAGAATTATTTGCGAACACGTTCCGGCGCTCAATCCTTACGGCTTTTTACTTGCCAATGATGTGGAGGATTCTCCCTGGGTAGCGAAAGTAAAAAAGTGGTTTAAAGACAAAATGCAGTAATTGGATAAGCCGCTAAGTTCCGCCGTAGTTGGTGCTTTCACGATAGTGCGAGCCTCCCGGTTCGCGATTAATTATTTGTTAGGGTTTAGAAGGAGAGAGGCTGAAAATGAAAACATGAAGTTCTCTCTACATGTAATTAGCAACAGGAAGACTAACGAGAACTTAAAAAATGAAATACAATCCAAATATATACCATCGGCAAACTATCCGCTTGAAAGGATACGATTATTCGCAAGCAGGATTGTATTTCATAACCATCTGCTGTCAGGATAAGGCATGTTTATTTGGGAAAATTTCTGATGAAGAAATGATTTTGAATGATGCAGGAAAAATGATCAAATCACAATGGTTTGCTTTAACCGACAGGTTTAAAAATATCGAGCTACATGAATTTGCTGTGATGCCCAACCATTTTCATGGCATATTACAAATCACCACCGCCGTAGGGGCACCCCTTGTGGGTGCCCAATTAGATAATGTGGGTGCCCAATTAAATAATGTGGCCGGACTGGATGACGGAGATAATGCAGGGCGGCCACAAGGGCACGCCCCTACAGGGAAAACCCTTGGTGATATGGTTGATGCATTTAAATCAGTTACCACCCTTGAATATATTCGTGGGGTTAAAAATTGTAAATGGGAAACGTTCAATGGTAAAATGTGGCAACGTAATTATTATGAACACATTATCCGGAATGAACAATCGCATCAAAACATTTCAGATTATATCATCAATAATACTGCGAAATGGAAAGATGATAAGTTTTATAGTCCGTAGGGGCTTGCCCTTGTGGCCACCCTTTTTATAATCATCCGTAGGGGCGCGCCCTTGTGGCCGCCCTGCATTATCGTTTAGGGCACCCACATTATTTAGTCGGGCACCCACAAGGGGTGCCCCTACGGCCGCCCTGCATTATCCCCGTCATTTATGACAACCACATTATTAAAAAAGGGCGCCCACATGGGGCGCCCCTACGGGTGATTATAAAAAGGGTGGCCACAAGGGCACGCCCCTACTTAAACCGGAACCCCCACACTTTCCAAAACTTTTTCCATCACCACATTCACCTTCGTGGTTTCCCCATCATTCACATTCACAATCGCGGTGACAGGCTTGTAACCGCTCTTGCTAAAGTGAAAAGTGTAGACGCCGGCTTGCATCAGATCTACCTGGAAACTGCCCTTTTCGGTAGTTTTCCTGGTTTTGCGGGTGCCGTCGAGAGTTACCACCACATTGGCCACAGGCGCACCTAAGTTATCGGTAACGTTAACCTTTAGGGCCAGTTTATGGGTGCCGAATTCGTTTCTCATAGTCCTGACACGGCGGTAAGAGTTATAAAAGTCAGGATTGATTATCCGGGTCATTTCAATGATCGCATCTATTTTATTTTTCAGGATTGCATCACCTTGATTGAACAGGACTTTTAGTTTGTCAGTTTTTGCTTTCCTTTCGACTATGGCAGACTTTGGTGTAGACATAACAGTTGAAAAAGCTGTGATCTGGGTTTGTAAGTCAGTGATCATAGCTTCAGTAATATTGTATGTCTCAGTCTCCTCTAAATTTGCAGTGGCCCGCATACAGATCACTTCACAGTTTTCCTTTAATACCAGATCAGGAGCCTTGCGCATTTCACTTAGCGTAAAGTCTATTTCTGCCTTTAGGGTATCGTTGCCAACTACCCGCGCATAAGCAACAAGATTTCTGCTAATGGTGAGCGCCCTCGTAATCAGCTCTTCTTTAACTACAGCTTTACTGACGGCAAGGCCAGTTGTGTCTATTTGATGCTGCGTACTGGTACTTTGTATTTGGGTAACAATTTCATTAAACTGGTCGACGAATTCTGCAATTGCTGGCAGCTCAGTCAGTGCAGTTGCATTTGCTATCGTGAAATCTCTGACAGCAACGAACATTGATAGTTTGGTTTTTTGTTGGTCAATCATGTTTCTTAAGCTTTTAATTGTTTATAGTTATGATATGACCAAATATAGAAAATGACCGAAGTTTACCAACACCGTTCACTAAATAAAACATAAGAAATATTTGATCTATCATAAAAGCCTCTCCAGTGGACATAAATGCCCTTCCCGCGACCCGAAATATATTCCGCTTGACCCGAAATATATTCCGCTTGACCCGAAGTGCCTTCCGCTCGACATGAAATGGCTTCCGCTCGACCCGAAGTGTCTTCCGCTTGACCCGAAGTGCCTTCCGCTCGACCCGAAGTGTCTTCCGCTCGACCCGAAGTGTCTTCCGCTCGACATGAAATGGCTTCCGCTCGAGGTGAAGTGTCTTCCGCTCGAGGTGAAGTGTCTTCCGCTCGACCTGAAGTGTCTTCCGCTCGACCCGAAGTGTCTTCCGCTCGGCACGAAGCAACGTTTCAACGGCCAACAACCACCAACAAATAACTAACAACCAAAGCCCAACAACTAACAACGACCTTCCAAAAGCAAAAGCCCCCTGTAATGGCGCTATCAAGCGAATCATTACAGGGGGCTTTAATTAAAAACCAGTCTTCAGCCGTTTTATTCAGCTTGGTTAAGTTCTATGCTTGTGTCGGTGATGTTTATTTTCCCGGCGCGGAAGAGGGTTCCGATGGCTTTCTTGAAGGTTTTCTTGCTCATGCCTAAAGCATCGTATATCTCCTTCGGATCGCTCTTGTCGGATAGGTTTAAAAGTCCCCCGTTTGCATCCAATTTGTTCAGAACTATAGTTGCGGCATCCTGCACTTCGGCAAAACCGGTCTGTTGCAGGCTTACATCTATCTTCTTGTCGTCGCGGATCTTCTTGATATAACCGGTTGTTTGTTCGCCATCTTCAAGCGAACGGAAAACCTCGTTGTGGTAAAGTACGCCAGCATATTTATTGTCGATGATCACGTTGTAACCCAGGTCGGTCAGGCCGGTAACAAGCAAATTCACCTTTTGCCCTTCCTGAATGTTCTCGTCGGCAGGCTGGAGGTATTTGTTCAGCTTGGTAGAGCCAACGATCCGATCGGAGCTTTCGTCGAGGTAGATGTACACAACGTATCTGCGGCCCGGTTTCATAGGTTCGCGCTGGTTGTTGAAAGGTACGAAAAGGTCTTTTTCAAGTCCCCATTCGAGGAAAGCGCCCATGCTGCTGGCGTCCTTCACTTCAAGCGAAGCGAACTGACCCACCGTTGCTTTGGGGCGCAGGGTGGTGGCGATCATGCGGTCTTCAGAGTCGCGGTAGATAAACACGTTCAGCTTGTCGCCGATCTGCACGTTCTCGGGTACATATTTAAGAGGCAGCAGAATTTCGCCGTCTTCCGAATCGAGATAAGCCCCGAAGTCGACGAATTTTACCAGTTCCAGTTCGTTGTAGTTTCCGATTTCGACCATGCCTTTTTTTAATTAAGAATTAAGAATTAAGAATTAGGAATAAAGATATTCAATTATGAGGGGATGGGAATGGTTTTGGAGGTTTTTAAATTCCTATCCTGCTATTTGTGCCTGAAATGCGTGCAATTTTTCCCGGAGGTTGAAGTTTCAGGAAAATTACCGGTAGGGAATCACGGCAGGCTGGGAGTAATAGAAGTCGCGGAACTGGTAATAAGGCCTTGAATTTTCGTAGAACCTGTAGTTGCTGGTAGACTGGCCTTCGGGAACGCGCGGGTAGTAAGCCAGTAAAAGCTGAATGGTATTGAAGGCCAGGTATTCGTTCCGGATGCGCAGGCCAATTCCATAACCCTGAAAAGGGATTTCCTGGAAGGGCCAGACTTTATAAGTGGGCGAAAGCCAGGCAATGTCGGCAAAAGCTACGAAGGCAATTTTAAAGCCGATGAAAGAAAGGGGAGTAAAAACATTGCATTCCAGGTTCAGCACAAATTTATTCTGCCCCTGCAAAGAATCGGGCCGGAAACCCCTGATCCCTTCCAGGTTGTTTATGTTCACAAATTCATTAGGGTAGCGGTGCAAGCCATACGTCATTCTATTCCATATGAAGTTACGGATCAGCCAGCCATGCACATTGTAGAGTTTGGTGAAGTAAAGCAATTCGGCTGCAATAGCACCCTGATCCCAATCGCCTTTGTGTAAAAAGCTGCCATATGCTAATCCGCCATATATGTATCCAAACTTCGGCGTGTATGTGCCAAACGAAGCCTGAGCGCCCATGTATTGCCTGATAAAACCTTTGGCATGTTCGTAGCCGCCGGTAAGGGCAAACAGGTTGCCGGTAGGGACGTCTTCAGTTCGGCCAAAGCCAAACAGGTATTTGTCTTTGTAATAGCTGCGGTAACTGTAGCCAACGCTCCCAAGATACAACGTTGTGTTTCGGTAAGTGCCTATTTCAGGACGTTGTGTATAAGAGGTATTGATAACCCGGCCTCCAACAATGAGCCTTCCCGGGTTTTCGGCGCCCAATTCATACGATTTTAGCTTATAAGACCGTGAAAGCCAGAAGTCCTTGGTGTTGTAATGCAGGTCCTGAGAGCTGTCGGTCACGAAGGTTCGTTTCTTAAACCAGTTCATTCCATACCCACCTGCATATTTGGTGTTCGTAGCGTAAAAGATGCGGTTAAAAAGAAAGCCCTTTTGGTCTACCCGGTAATCGTTAGTATAAAGAAGGTTGGAGGAAATATAAGTCCTGTAAATGTTCTGGATGAAATAGCTCCCCACGTATTGCCACGATTGCGGCAGGTAATCAATTCCAAACCAGAGTCTGTTCCTGAACTGATGCCCTAATCCGAGGATGTTCAGATCGCGAAACGCAACGATGCCAAAGGTTTTAGGTTCGTTGTAAGCCACAGATCCACCGATACTGAAGATGTCGCGAGTGGCAACGATGATGTCTACACTATCAGCTGTTGAAGTTTTTTCGTTCACCCTGATCTTGGCATCGATGATGAACTCTGTCTGCCGGAGGAGCCGTTCCGATTCCAGAAGGGCAAGAGGTTCCAGCGGCTTGCCTTTTTTGAAAAGCAGCATGTTGCGGATGCGCCCACGCTGGGTTTTGATGTGTATTGAATTTCCTGCCCGCTGCACTATACTCCGTGGAGTCTTGGTTGAGTCGTCTATTGAATAACCAAAAGGGTCAAGTGTGCGGATCTCGATACTGCGCACAATCTTATAATTGTCTTTCGTATATGCGTTCCTTATCAGTTCCGGATCGGTATCAGGGTTGGTGCTTGTTTTCTTTTTGAAGTTGAATAAACTGCGAACAACCCGGGCCGGAACTCCCTTGCGATGTGAATATTCCTCCAGGTCTTTTAAAAACCGGTCAGGCGAAGCTTCTTTTTGGGAAGTATCGGGAGGTGTTGCCGTTTGCTGTTTCTGAACAGGTTTCTGTTTTGGAGCAGGTTTCTGAGCCCATGCATTTTCTACGCCGGCAAATAAAACCAGCAAAAGAATGAGTATGAAATAGCGGGGCAGGAAGGGCATTTTTCGGGGTTGAACCAACAGGTATTTTACAAACGCTCCATCCAATGTAATAGCCTTTTTCCTTTTGAGGACTTTGTAGCCTTACGCAAAAGGAAAGCCTGTTGTTTTTTGCCTTTTATTTTAGCCAGTAGGTAGGCTATGTGCTAATAAATCGCCCAGTATGCTATAATTATTAGTTTAAAAGCTTTTGAATTCGGAATTTGCTCTGTAATATTACCGTTAGAATTAGGGTTTTAATCCATGAGGCTAATAAAATTAGTTTTGGTTTTCTTCTGAAAACCTGACATGATCCCTTGAAAATATATTTACAGGTTCAGGCATTAGCAGAAGTGCCAATTATAAAGATGCTATGAAAAATTCCAATAAGGTTATTCCGGTTTCCTGCCGTTGCAAACTGAACGGCTTAGTGCTTTATCTTAAGCAGATGAACGGACAGATTTCAGTACCGGCTCCGAAAGGCCACGGACGTATTAATTTGCGTGCTGCCGAGGCTGTTTTTGTGCAATATATTTAAAAGCGGAGCGAGCGCCCGGGAAACTATAATTGAGTAAGGTGAAAGCCCGCGAACTTGAAACTGCCTATACGTCGTGCTTCTGTTGCAGCAAATACGCAAGCATTACCTGGTTGCTTCTGCTGAAAGTTCCGGGTTTAGAATTTGTAATCTTTGTAGCCTTTCGTGAACTCTGCGTCCTTCAGCGGCGGGTTCACTTGTAAATTATGGTACTCGTACTGCTCAAATAAGCCCTTGTCGTCGAACACACTGATCACTACCGGCAAACTCGTTTTCTGATCTAAATATATCGTGATCTTGCGCGCGTAATCCGACGGAATACGGATGATTTGACCAGCCTTCACGTCTCTATAATTTTCTATTGAAGGGTTATTCTCCAATATCATGTACTCGCTTATCTTCAACCTGCTGGCAATTGTGAGTAGCGTTTCACCTTTCTGAACAGTGTAATTCAGATACTTGAAATTCGGATTGTCGAGAGTAAGCTGGTAGCAGTTATGGCCGTCCCAGGTGGTTGTTCCATTCAGTTTCAGCATGTTTTCTGTCTGGGTTCCGTATTTTTTCAGGAGAAAGTCAGTGATATTCAGTATCTGGTTGAAGCCCATTTCAAAGATCGTGTGATGCTGCCCTGCACGCATGGTGTTGCCCATCGGGTCCAGGCTTATAGTTGTCCAGGGAAAGCTGCTGGGGCGGATGTATGCATCGTTTCCATTCTGCCCGGCTACAAACAGTACTTCCATTCCAGTACTGGGCTTTTCGGACTTTATATATACTTTATAAGGCTTCACTTGCAATTTCACATTCGATCTCTCCATCTGCAGTTTGCCCTTTATGCGTTCTTGTTTTTGCATTGTAAATTTCAGGGTTTGCACTTGTTTGCCGGCTGCCAGCATTTGTTCTGCCAGCTCCCGGGCTTTTGGAGTGCTTTGGATAAATGAAACTAAAAGAAAGGCTGTAAAGCCAACGAACATCGACAGGAAATGCTTTTTCATCCCGAAAAGATAATGGTTTTAATAAAGGAAACCCAATGGCGCTTTGGTCCACTAAGCTTTAGTGATCTCAGATTGCTTTTGCCGGCGGGTTCTTCAGCCCGGCCAATAGTTTTTCAATTGTTTGCTCCAGTCTTTTCTGACGCGTTTCAGCACGCTTGGCCTCAGTGATCCACACCACATACTCTCTGCGATTTGTGAAAGATAGTTTCTCATAAAATAAAGCTGCCTTTTCATTTTGCGCCAGGACTTCAGCAAGGTCCTCGGGCAAGGTGATTTTGCGGTTCACAGTATCGATATACGGGTTCTCAGGTTGGATTTCAGAAGAAGTATCCCTCAGAGTGCGCCTTACTTTTACCGGTTCAGCGCCCGCCAACCTGAAACTGAACGCCGACCATTTATCATCCAAAGAGATCAGGCTCAGAAATTGCCATTCAGAGGAAGAAATGCAGTCCCATCCATTATCACGTGTCAGGTCTGTTTGCATTTTAGAAGAGCCTTTAGGAAAAGCAGCCCAGGCAACTCCATCACGTGCAAGCTTATCTTTAACCACTGGAAACAATTTATCCAGAGTAGCTTTGTCCGGCGAAAAGAATAGAATGAGATCAGCCGGGCCTTCAGTTGGGGTAGCGGACGAGAATATTTCAGCAAACCCTTGCGGTGCATTTAAAAGCAGAACTTGCAGTTCAGGCTTCAGTCGGAGTTTTTTGAGTAAAGCATTATCAGCCATAGTTTTCAGAGAGAAGTTTTAGTGTATTTAGCTGGGAAATTATGCGATTTTAACCAAAGCAAAAAGCCTGTTCCGGAAAGAAACAGGCTTTTTGTTGAATATATGAGAAGGGTTAGACTATCTTCTTCTTTCTTTGATACGGGAAGCTTTACCAGACAGGCCGCGCAGATAGAACAGACGTGCACGACGTACAACACCTCTTCTTACTAATTCGATCTTCTCGATGTTTGGAGACAATAAAGGGAAAATTCTTTCCAGGCCGATTTGGTTTGACACCTTACGAACAGTGAAAGTTTCACCGTTTGAATTAACGTTTCTGCGTTGGATAACTACGCCTTGGAACTGCTGAATGCGTTCTTTGTTGCCTTCACGGATTTTCACGTGAATGTTCACAGTATCGCCAGCTGAAAAATTTGGAATAGAGGCGCGTTTTTCGTTGTATTCTTCTTTAACTAAATCTAACAGTAGGCTCATGGCTCTTATAGTATTAAAAAATTCTTTTCTTATTTCGGACTGCAAATATAAAAGAATGTTCGGAGTAAGACAAATGCAGCCCCGTTATTTTTTCTATCATACAGTAATTTATACCCTATTACTCGTCGAGTAAATCGGGGCGCCGGGCTCTGGTGCGGGCAACTGCCTGCTCAAAACGCCAGGCTTCTACTTTGGGCTGATCACCGGAAAGCAGTACTTCGGGCACTTTTAAACCGTTGTAATCTGCCGGACGAGTATAAACCGGGGGCGCAAGCAAACCATCCTGGAATGAGTCAGTTAGCGCAGAAGATTCATCGTTCAGTACGCCGGGAATGATGCGGATAATGGCATCTGCCAGCACTGCAGCACCTAATTCACCGCCGGAAAGTACGTAATCGCCAATGCTGATCTCGTGGGTTACGAAATGTTGCCGTACTCGCTCATCCACTCCTTTGTAATGTCCGCAGAGGATCACCACATTCTCGAGTAAGGATAGACGGTTCACAAGCGGTTGTTTCAGCTGTTCGCCGTCCGGAGTCATGTAAATAACCGCGTCGTAGTTGCGTTCAGCTTTTAAACCTTCCAGACATTTGGCGATGGGTTCTATCATCATCACCATTCCGGCACCACCACCAAACGCGTAATCGTCTATCTGACCGTGCTTGTTAACGGCAAACTTGCGCAGGTCGTGTACGTGGATTTCAGCCAGGTTACGTTCCTGTGCGCGCTTCAGAATGGAGTGTGTAAAAAAGCTTGTCAGCAGATCTGGCTGGCAACTGATAATATCAATCCGCATTTTCGTTCTCTTCCGGTTCATCACCATCAAAATCTTCGTCGCGGCGGTTGGAGGGTTGGGTATAAACTTCCATTAATCCTTCCGGCAGCTTTACGAATATCTTTTTAGCGGTTTTGTCGGTCCTTAGTACAATATCATCTGCTACAGGGATCAGAATTTCGTGGCCTTGGTATTCCATCGCCATCAGGTCCTGGTTAGGCATTTCGAAAAATTCCGTTACCGTTCCCAATTCACCTAAGTTTTCATCTATAACCTGGTAGCCGACTGTCTCGTGGAAATAAAACTGGTCTTCCTCTAGCTCCGGCAATTCGGAAAGCGGCAGATAAAGCGCAGTCGATTTTAATTTCTCCGATTCAGCAATAGTGTTCAGGTCTTCAAACTTGATAATGAATTTGGCGCCAGCCTGGGGTTCGATCCGTTCAATAAAAAAAGGAACCAGTTTTCCGCTAATAAGCAGGAAAACTGATTCCAGATCTTCGTAATCTTCCGGATAATCGACGTCGAAAAACGCGACTACCTGGCCTTTTACCCCATGCGTCTTGACGATATAGCCTAATTCAAAGCAATCATCTAACTTCATGGAAATGGTTTTATTAAGCTTCCGTTTCGGTAGCTTCGCCTTCAGCAGCAGGAGCTTCTTCAGAAGTCTCAGTTGCAGGGGCAGCAGCAGCTTCTGCATCAGCAGCTCTCTTACGAATAGCTTCAGCACGAGCTTCTTTTACTTTTGTTTCAGCAGCTAAAGCAGCTTGACGAGCATCAGCTTTTTTCGCGCTTAAAGACTCTTTCTTGCCTGTGATTTTAGCTTCTTTAGATGCATTCCACTCTTCGAATTTAGCATCAGCTTGGTCTTGAGTTAAAGCACCTTTGTTTACACCAATCTGTAAGTGTTTTTTGTAAAGGATACCACGGTAAGACAGCATCGCACGAACAGTTTCTGTTGGCTCAGCACCTTTCATTACCCAATCAAACGCTTTGTCCAGGCTGAAATTGATCGTAGCCGGGTTGGTTTGTGGATTGTAAGTACCTAATTTCTCGATGAAACGACCATCACGTGGTGAACGAGAATCTGCAACAACGATATCGTACATTGCAGCCTTTTTGCGGCCTCTGCGGGCCAGTCTGATTTTAACAGGCATATTGGTAAACTAAATTGTTAGGCGACGGAACCCGTCCGTCTTTGTTTAAGTGTGCAAAGTTAACCATTTCAACCGGAATAAAAAACGATGAGTTCAAAGTTGAGTTAGTGTTCAGCTCATTCGGCCGCATTTTAATAGGCGGAAGTCTCAATAATCAAAAAGCCTTTCCGGTTATGGAAAGGCTTTTTGATCTAGGCTCTTACTTTTTTCAGTTTGATGATACCGATCTTATCCAGCGTCCAGATCACGGGGTAAACCGGGTCTATTTCCCACCATTTCACGCCGAAGTTAACGCGGTTTGGAAGTTTGTGGTGGTTATTCTGGAAGAGTTCGCCCCCGGTAAGGAAGTCGAAGAACAGGGAATTGCGCGATTTGTCGTTGTTGTCGAAGTTCTGGTAGCCGTACTTGTGTCCGCTCCAGTTCACGATGGCTCCGTGTACAGGGCCCATCAGGAAGTGGATTGGCAGCAGCAGGTACAAATACCACATATCTGCAGGTACAAAATAAACATAGAAAAGCACATAAAGAATGCCCCAACTCACGCGAGACCAGTAGGAATCACCGAACTTTTCGAGCCAAGCCCAAAGCGGATAATCACCGTCGAAACGCTCCTCGGGCTTCACGCGGAAGTTCAGCACATCGTTGTAAATGTCTTTGGTTTGCATCATCATCGTGAATGCATTTGTGTAATAGTGCGGCGAGTGCGGGTCTTTCGGAGTGTCGGAAAAGGCGTGGTGCATGCGGTGCAAAATAGCGTATGCACGCGGCGAAAGAAATGAAGAACCCTGGCAAATGTAGGTTAAGAAGAAGAAGAATTTTTCCCAGAAAGGAGTCATCGTAAACATTTTGTGGGCTGCGTAGCGATGCAGATAAAACGTTTGGACGAAGAGGGAAAGGTACCAGTGAATGACAAAGAACAGGATAACGATCATGAAAACGGTATAATTTGGGCGAGAAAAAATTTGAGAGCCAGGCTGATAAACACCAGCATCGTCAAATCGTTCCCAAAATTACAAAGGCTAGCCAGACTTTTAAAAGCCGCCTTCAATAATTTCCCTGAAAGTGATAAAAATCATGCTTTAGCGCTGGAATTATTCAGCTTAGAAATCATTCCGGAATAACTGCCAGGGTGCAGTTCGAGGAAGGGGAGCCTTTACGAGGATCGGCGTTTTCTGCACCGGGTGCTCGAATTCGAGTGTGTAGGCATGAAGCGCGATGCGTTTATCTGGCAGCAAGTTCGGAGCCCCGTATTTCACATCGCCAACTATCGGGCAGTTTTGAGAAGCAAGTTGCACGCGGATCTGATGTGGCCGTCCGGTTATCGGATTTACCTGAATTAAATAGAAATTCTCCCGCTGGTTCAGGAGTGTGTAATTCAGTTCGGCGCGCTGGCTGTGTAGTTTTTCTGAAACATAGGCCTTTGTAATGTTGCGCTCTGAATCTTTTACCAGCCAGTGTATAAGTTTTTTTGAGTGTTCCTGAGGCCTCCGTTGCGAAATTGCAAGGTAGGTTTTGCGGGTTTTATTGCTGCGGAAAAGCTCGTTCATCCGCGCGAGTGCTTTGGAAGTTTTCGCCAGCACAACCACACCACTTACAGGTCTGTCGAGACGGTGAACGACGCCAACGAAAATATTTCCGGGCTTATCGTATTTCTCGCGCAGGTATTCTTTTGCCAGATCGGGAAGCGTTACATCTCCGGTAGCATCGCCCTGCACAAGCAAACCGGCCGGCTTATTCACTACAAGCAAATGATTGTCTTCAAACAGGACGTCTAGCATAATTTAAATTTATTGGTTAGAGAATAAAGGGAAATAGTTTAGTCCTGAGGTAGAGCAGGCGGTTCCGGTTCGGTAAACGGTCCTGGTTTCGGCTTTGGTAAATCTCCCAAGGCTATGAATTCATCTTTCTGGTCGTTAAAAAGCAGCCACTCGTATTTCTTTGCTACCAGGTAAAAAGACGTGCGCGGCAACTGGCTCAATACTTTTTGAATGGGCCGCACAAATCCCTGAAATAGCCAGAGTTTGGGTTCTTTAGTAGAAGCATCCGGCAGCATAAACCAGATCATTTCATCATCGGGCAGAAGCTCATCCAGGTATTCATAGGGCTCAAAGGTGCGTGACGGAATAAGTTGTTGCTTGCCCTTAAAGTGTTCCGGCCATTCTACCGGACTCAGGTCTGAGCGGGTCTTGATCACGAAGTGGCTCTCGATCCTTTTCTGAATATCCGGCCAGTGTGTAAAAGGGCCTACGGTAAACTGTTCCCGCGAAAGGTTCAGCGACCTGGCCAATCCGATGATCTGCTCCCTAAATGTAGCCATGCTTTTAGTGGTTAATGATTAGTGATTAATGATTAGTCATGAATGATTAATAGGAATTTACTGACTAAATACTACGTAACTGATCATTAAGAACGTCTGGCATTTTATTTAATTAGGAATTGTAGGGGCGTGCCCTTGTGGCCGCCCAATTACACAAACGGGTTCATTTGTCTGAATCAGAATTTACAGAATTAAAGAATTTGCTGAATTGCGGGAAGCCATTTACTGCAGTGGATCGGCCGCCGCAGAGTGCGGGAAGCAATTGTCAGTTGACGCGAGGCTGCCGCACCGTGCGGGAAGTCGTTGTCAATTGACGCGGGGCTGCCGCACCGTGCGGGAAGTCGTTGTCAGTTGACGCGAGGCTGCCGCGCTGTGCGGGAAGCCGTTGTCACCTGACAATCACTTACCATTTATCATTAACCACTAATAAGCTTCCTGTTCAGTAGGGAAATCGCGGCTTTTTACGTCGGAGATGTAATTTGTAACCGCATCGGTCATGATAGTTGAAAGCTCGGCATAGCGGCGCAGGAAGCGGGGGTTGAATTCCTGGGTAATTCCAAGCATATCGTGGGTAACCAGAACCTGACCGTCTACATGCGGGCCGGCACCGATACCAATTACCGGGATAGATAGTTCTTCGGCAACCCTTTTTGCCAAAGTAGAAGGGATCTTTTCGAGGACGAGAGAAAAGCAACCGATCTCCTGCAACAAAAGCGCATCTTCGATCAGTTTGTTAGCCTCCGCTTCTTCCTTGGCACGCACATTATAAGTACCGAATTTATAGATCGACTGCGGCGTTAAACCCAAATGGCCCATCACCGGAATACCCGCACTTAGAATACGCACGATCGAGTCCTTAATTTCAGCGCCACCTTCCATCTTAATACCGTGTCCGCCCGATTCCTTCATGATCCGGATTGCGGAACGAAGCGCTTCAGAAGAATTTCCCTGGTAAGAACCAAAAGGCATATCAACCACAACAAAAGCACGCTTGATGCCGCGAACCACCGAACTGGCGTGGTAAATCATCTGATCGAGGGTGATTGGCAGGGTAGTTTCGTGACCGGCCATCACGTTGGAAGCCGAATCGCCGACTAGCAATACGTCGATACCAGCTCCGTCCAGGATCACAGCCATAGAATAATCGTAGGCCGTTAGCATGGAAATCTTTTCGCCCCGCTGCTTCATGGCCTGCAACTGGTGCGTGGTAATGCGTTTTATTTCTTTCTGAACAGACATAGTGCGTACATTAAACTGCGTCAAAGCTACGAAAAAGAATACAGGAATGGAACGCAAAGGCCGCCCCTGAAATTAAGCAAACTTGTTGCTGTTCTTCAGGGGCGGCCTTTGTTTGTTTGTATCTGTTCGGGTTGAATTCCGGTTTAGAAGCGGTTCTGGTAAGTCTGGTTCCGGCTTATCTTCAGGTCGCGGAGCATTGCCGATTTCACGTTTATGTTCACAAAATAGCCCTGTGCAAACCCGAACGGTGTCCAGCCGATGCTCATTTCCCAGCAATGCAGATCGCGGTAAATGTCGAAGCGGGTGGCGGCAAAGTTGTGATTTTTTATGTCGTAGCTGGTCGAGAACTGTATCTTCCACTTATCGGTTGGGTTCACCGTACCCCTTGCGTTCAGGTTCTGGGCTTGCGAGGCACCTGCATTCGGGAAGTATTTCGGGTTGAAATAAGAAGCATAATATCCCAGGAAAAGGCTCCATCTCAGGTTGAAATCAACATACTCAGGCAGTACGCCCGTTTGCGGCGGGGATGTTGTGTATGGTTCCGGCACAATAGGATAAGCGTTTTGGCTGAAACGTTTAGGCCGTTTCCAGTTATCAGGGTTCAGGTCCGTGCTTACGTCGAGCGTTGACTGTAAGAAGCGTGCAAGGCGGAAGCTCCCCTGATTAAATTGAAATTGATTTATGCGGCGGCCATTCTGGAATTGATACGGATCGAATACAAGCTGCAACGAAATGCTGACGCGGTCCAGAAGGTTGGTTAACAAGCTAACATTAATATTAGAGAGGTTAAAAGAATCGGCGGCGAAGTTATAATTGGTTGCTGCCGTGAGGTTATCGATCAGCTTTATCTTTGTAAAACCGGTTACCGTGTCTTTTTTGGATACCTTTTTCATTTCCACTGAATTTCCAAGGCTGAAATTAAGGGCACTTTGTGTGAAGCGGCTTGGCGTACCAAAAACAAAACCATTGTAACGAGAGAGGGGCAGTGTTTGTCCGGTTCTGTCGACCTGTACGAATTGGTAGAAGTTGTAGATCGGTGCCGCGAAGTTTGGTTTGTACATATATGAAACCTGAGGCGTAACCACATGGCGGATCGCTCTTATCTTTCCTTTAAAGTTGTACATGCCATAAATGCGGGTGTTCAGGCTGGCTCCGGCATTGTATTCGTAGTTGCGGCTGAACCCGGAAACAGTATCCGTTATTACTGTGCCAGTCGCCGGATTATACCTGTAATTCAGGTGTTTCGCGTACCAGGCTTCGCTGTAATTTACAGTCGGGGTGAAGGTGAGGTATTTGAAGATCTTGTAATTCCCAAGGGTAAAGTTGAAGGTGTGCTTTGCTCCATTCTGGGCATTCTGAAGGATCTTGCCAAAATCCTGGAACAGGTCAAGCGTATCCTTTCCTACATAATTATTGAGGCGGTTCACAAAATCGAGACGGTAGCTGAAGTTGAACTGCTCTGTGATATGCTCGTACCATCTGCCTTTCGGTACTTTTACAAGGGCTTTGAATGGATAAAGCTGCGTGGTCATCACCGAGAACTCCGGCAAGCTCATCGTTACGTTCCTCGTGAAGTTATTCTGGTTGTGGAAGATCTTGGCTTCGTAAGAGATCGGCGCATACGGAAGCGTCTTTGAATAGGTAATGGTTGATGAAAACGTATTTGAGATACGCTGACCAATATCGTTTGAATACCGGTTATTGTTCTGGCTCAGGATATTCACAGAAGCTGTAAAGCGCCCCCCGCCCGGCCTTGGAATAGGGTTGTGGTTCCAGTAAATCGCATAGTTGCTTCCTGTTGGTACTTGTGAAATTCCGGGAGTCGTGCTTGTTGTTGCGTCTCCAGTCACAGTTGGCTTTGGGTACTGGGTATAGGTGAAGTTAAAAAGCCCCCGGTATGAATAGCGTTTGTAGTAGTCAGCATTCAGGGTTAGCGCATAGCCTCCAAATGAGTAGATATCACCTAAAAATTTCAGGCCTAAATAATCGTTTACAGCCCAGTAGTAGCCGCCGTTCCGCAGATAAAAGCCACGGTTACGGGTTTCACCGAAGGTAGGGATCACAATGCCGGAAGACCGTTTCTTTGGTGAAGGGAATAAACCGAATAAAAAGCCAAGAGGTGTGGGCACGTCGCCGACCCATAAATTAAAGGGGCCGGTTATTACCTTTTTGCCAGGCTCAACCTTCATTTTAGTCGCATTAATAAAATAATGAGGGTGAACAAGGTCGCAGGTGGTGTACTGGGCATTCCGTCCATAAAGAGTATTGTCTTCTTCTTTCTTTGCAGTCTGCGCGTGAATGTATCCTTCGCCCTGCTTGGTTACAGCCCCTGAGATTTTGCCGCGTTTGGTTTTGTAGTTGTAGGCTATCTTTTCGGCTTCGTACTGTTCTGTCCCATCTTTAAACAAAGGAGTGCCTGTAACTTTGCCTGTGGAATCGGAAACACCGTTTGCGATGAGCGTACTTGCTTCCCAGTTGATCTGGATCAGGGCCGCGTCAAGCGAAGTTGTTCCGTAATCGATGTGAGCATTGCCGTAGAGGTACATCGTTTTGGTGGCTACGTCGAAGCGGATAGAATCGCGGGCGTGGTAATTAATAGTAGTCTCAACTCCACCTTTTCGTGCCGCTAGTTTGATCGTGTCGGGGCTTTGTGCCAGCGAATCTGGGGGGCTAATTGTGGCTGTGGAATCAGGAATTGCCGTTTTTGTCTGGGCGCAAAGTATCTCCGGGCATGCCAGTAAGGCCAGCATGAAAAGGAGTAAAGTGAAAATGTGGGCGGGCTTATTCAGGGTTTGATATTTTTTTGCTTATTTTGTACAAAGTTATATCTTTAGCTTTTATGTACTGCCTGTTGTGAAAAATATTGTACGCATTTCGGCCCTGGTTTTCGTGTTTGGTATCACTTCTTTCAATAGTGTTGCACCTAAACAATTCCGTCTGCGCACCGTGGTAATCGATGCCGGGCATGGCGGGAAAGACCCCGGTTGTAACGGACATTCAGCCAAAGAAGCTGAGGTAGCCCTTAAAGTAGCCCTGGAACTTGGCCGCCAGATCGAAAACAATGAATCGGATGTGAAGGTTATTTACACCCGCAAAACCGATACCTTCGTGGAGCTGATTGACCGGGCTGGCATTGCCAATAAAAACCGGGCTGATCTCTTTATTTCTATCCACTGCAATTCCGGACCTTCGCCTGCCTATGGCACTGAAACCTATTGCATGGGTTTGCATACATCCGACGGAAACCTTAAAGTTGCCAAACGCGAGAATGCTGTAATCCTGAAAGAAGATAATTATAAAGAGAAGTATAATGGTTTCGATCCGAATTCGGCACAGAACCACATTATGTTTTCCCTTTACCAGAGTGCTTACATCGAAAACAGCCTGCGCTTTGCGCAGAAAGTGGAACACCATTTAAAGCACAGAGTGGGGCGTAGCAGCAGGGGAGTGAAGCAGGCAGGTTTGCTGGTTTTATGGAAATCGGCCATGCCAAGTGCCTTGATCGAAGTAGGTTTCCTTACCAATGCAAAGGAAGAAAAGTACCTGAGAGATAAATCCAGCCAAACGCAAATGGCTTCGGGAATATATAAGGCTTTTAAGGAATACAAGGAAGAATTAGAAGCCATGAATTAAGTTAATCTTCACTACGTGAGAATATCAAAAGAAATTAAAGTTGCCCTGCTGGGTGTTGTAGCCGCAGTTGCATTATTTTTTGGCTACAAGTTTTTGAGAGGATCAGATCTTTTTTCCAAAACCCGCACTTTTTATGCTGTTTATGAATCTGTAGACGGGCTTACTGTTTCAAATCCGGTGGTTTTGAACGGGGTGAAAGTGGGTATTGTGCAGGAAGTGGTTCTAATTCCGGAGCAGAAAAACAAGATTTGCATCAAAATGGACATCAATAAAGATATTGATGTGGGTGATTCTACAGTTGCGAGCCTGGAAAGCAGTTCAATTCTGGGTGGAAAATCCATTACACTGATAATGGGACGCAACACGCGCCGCTATGATGGGGATGACACGCTTATTTCCCACATTGAAGTTGGCCTCACCACACTGCTTGCCGCAAGAGCCATGCCGCTAGCTGGAAAAATAGATACTGCTATAGCAAACATAAATGCTTTTTTCGATGCAGAGGCTAATAAAAGCATGCATGCCACGCTGGCAAACACAGAGGCTTCTACTGAAGCGCTGAAGAAGATTCTGGAAATGAACCAGCGTAATCTGAGTGTAATTACTGGCAACTTAAGCGAACTTTCAGGTAGCCTGAAGGGTACGCAACAGCGATTCAATTACCTTGCAGATAATCTGAATTCCATCACAGATACTCTCAAGACTACCCAAATCAACCAGGCCGTCCGAAACATGAATGCTACTATAATGGAAGCGCAAACGGCTGTGAAGAGATTCAACGACAAGACGGGTACGATTGGAAAACTCATGAACGATGATTCGCTTTACAACAATCTGAACAACACTGCCAGGGATATGGATGCTTTAATGATTGACCTGAAAGAAAATCCGAAGCGCTATGTTCATTTCTCCCTGTTCGGCAGGAAGGAAACTCCTATCGTTGTCAAAGAAAAAACTAAAAAATAGTCCGGGGATATACTTTTAATATCTCTTCTTCTGAAAAACCGCTATACCTTTTAAGTAAAAGAGATAGCGGTTTTTTTGTGTCCTATTGCAGGAGGTTTTTATTCATCAGTCTGGCCTGAGATCGACGAAAATTGCCTGAATAACGGGTTTTACAAAGGTCAAAATATCAAATAAACCTCGTATCGGTATTCCTTTTAACCCCAATCACTTCTTTTATTCATTATACAGGCCTCAGCAGAAGTCTGGGAAGAAATTTACGGCCGTAAAAAGGCTGCCCGGGATCTCAGGGAAGTAATTTACACTCGTAAACCAGTTGTCCCGGCTAAAGGGATTAGATTCTTGCCTGTAAATTGGCTGCCTGAACCTCAGGGAAGGAATTTACACTTGTATATTGGTTCACCTGGCTATAGGCGTTAGATTTTCGACTGTAAATTGGCTGCTTATGCTAAGGGCGGTAGATTTACAGTTGTAGATTAGCTGCCTGAGCTTCAGGGAAGGAATTTACAGTTGTAGATTGGCTGCCTGAGCTTCAGGGAAGGAATTTACAGTTGTAGATTAGCTGCCTGAGCTTCAGGGAAGGAATTTACAGTTGTAGATTGGCTGCCTGAGCTTCAGGGAAGGAATTTACAGTTGTAGATTAGCTGCCTGAGCTTCAGGGAAGGAATTTACAGTTGTAGATTGGCTGCCTGAACTTCAGGGAGACAATTTACAGTTGTAGATTGGCTGCCGGAGACCTTTGGAACAGCGTTTAAGGCCGTAAATCAGCTGATCAGACTATAGCTAATCCCATCCCATAAGTTAATGATGCTGGAGTTGTAGCCGAGAGGCTCTACCCTTCACTAATATATGTCACCATTCGGTGCATTATCACAGCCTTGAAAGGGCGACATATATTAGCGTAGGGTAGAGCCCTTCGTTCTCTTATTCTCATTCCTGAAAATTAGTATCTTTGCCACCACAGCCTTATTCAGGCTCAGTTTTTCAGTTTCAATTCCCCTAAATTCCTGTAATGGATATCGAATTCAATAAAAATGAAGATGCGCTGAAGCAACTCAGTTTTCAGCTTAAATCCCGGTTAAAGAAAGTACACCTTGGCGGCGGCGAAAAAGCCATTGCAAAGCAGCACGAAAAGGGTAAGCTTACTGCCCGCGAACGGATTGATTACCTGATCGATGATGAGTCTGAGTTCCTTGAGATCGGTGCCTTTGCCGGTGAAGGTATGTATAAGGAATATGGCGGTTGCCCGAGCGGCGGTGTGGTTACAGGCATCGGTTATGTGAAAGGCCGCCAATGTATGATCGTTGCAAACGACGCCACTGTGAAAGCAGGGGCCTGGTTCCCGATCACTGCCAAAAAGAATATGCGTGCGCAGGAAATTGCCATGGAAAACCGCTTGCCTGTGATCTATCTTGTAGACAGCGCCGGTGTTTTCCTACCAATGCAGGACGAAATTTTTCCCGATAAAGAACACTTCGGAAGAATGTTCCGCAATAATGCCCTCATGTCGTCTATGGGGATCATCCAGATTTCGGCAGTGATGGGAAGTTGTGTGGCTGGTGGCGCTTATCTGCCAATTATGAGCGACGAAGCGATGATAGTTGACCAGACTGGCTCTATTTTCCTTGCAGGTTCTTATTTAGTTAAAGCTGCTATCGGCGAAACGATCGACAATGAAACCCTTGGTGGCGCTAGTACGCATTCCGAGATATCGGGCGTTACCGATTATAAGTTTGACAACGATCAGGAATGCCTCGATGCCATCCGGAATATATTCGATAAAATAGGCGATTACGATAAAGCAGGATATAACCGCACAACACCGGCGTTCCCGAAGCTCGATCAGAATGAACTTTACGGCTTAATGCCTTCAGATCGGGTGAAGCCTTACGATGTGATGGAAATTATTAACCGTTTGGTTGATAATTCTGAATTCGAACCTTACAAAGACCTTTATGGACAGACGTTGGTTTGCGGTTTAGCCCGAATCGATGGCTGGGCAGTAGGCATCGTTGCGAATCAGCGCAAGATCGTAAAGAGTAAGAAAGGCGAAATGCAGATGGGTGGCGTGATCTATTCTGATTCAGCCGACAAGGCAGCCCGCTTCATTATGAATTGCAACCAGAAAAAGATCCCTTTGGTGTTCATTCAGGACGTTTCCGGGTTTATGGTTGGAAGTAAGTCGGAACATGGCGGTATCATTAAAGACGGCGCTAAGATGGTGAATGCAATGGCAAACTCCGTTGTTCCGAAATTCACAATTCTGATAGGAAATTCTTACGGTGCGGGCAATTATGCAATGTGCGGTAAAGCTTATGACCCACGTCTGATCTTTGCCTGGCCAACTGCGCAGCTTGCAGTAATGAGTGGCGCTTCTGCAGCCAAAACCTTGCTGCAGATTCAGGTGTCATCTCTGAAAGCAAAGGGAGAAGTGATCACTCCGGAAGACGAAAAGGAACTACTTGATACAATTACAGCACGCTACAACGAACAACTTTCGCCTTATTATGCGGCAGCGCGTCTGTGGGTAGACGGAATCATCGATCCTCTTGAAACACGCAAGGTCTTTCCAGCACAGTGGGATCCGAAGCTTGGAATTCACGTGACTTGAAGTCGCGGC
>JADMIO010799921.1_pt1 | contig 79023 bp, 43 predicted proteins | sample 8958161 | NCBI WGS metagenome assembly JADMIO01 (sample SAMN16585339, study PRJNA669376) | soil metagenome | isolation source: Crop rotation soil | place: USA: Cullars Rotation, Alabama | collected 2011 | reverse complement strand
GCCGCGACTTCAAGTCACGTGAATTCCAAGCTTCGGATCCCACTGTGCTGGAAAGCGGGCGGTGGCGCATGACAGCTGGGAGACGTCCTCCGATATGGCGCGCAGGAGCGGTGCTCGCGCCCTGTGCAGGAAGAAGTGATCGCCCTCGAACATGCGGAGGGTGAATGAGCCGCGGGTTTCGTCCTGCCATCCGGCCACGTCCTCGCGGCTCACCATCGCGTCCGCCGCTCCAGCAAAGGCCGAGATGGGGCACTCCAGAAGTTCGTCGGGCGAATAGACGTGCGTCTCGTACAGTTCGAGGTCGGCCCGGATCAGCGGCATCGCCATGGCCATGAACTGCGGCTGCTCCAGGATCTCCTGCGGAGTTCCGTTCAGCCGAATCAGCTCCGCGAGCAGCGCGGGCTCCTGCAGCGGATGAAGCGGGGACGGCGGCGGCCTGCGCGGGCCGCGCGCTGCCGAGAGGAACAAGTGCGCGGGACCCGGGCGCGCATGCCGTCGCAGGTGGCGCGCCATTTCGAACGCCACCAGGGCGCCCATGCTGTGCCCGAAAAAGGCGAACGGCACGTCGAGCCACGCAAGCAGCTCGCCGGCCAGCATGTCGCAGAGCTCCGGAACCCGCCGGAGCGGCGTTTCGCTAAAGCGATTGCCGCGCCCCGGGATCTGCACCGGGCATACGTCGATCGCGGGACGCAACTGCTCGCGCCAGCTCCGGAACATCGCCGCATTACCCCCCGCGTATGGGAAGCAGAAGAGACGAAAGCGAGCCGACGCGTCCGGGCGGAGCCAGGCCGGGATGTTCGCCGTCTGCGCCATCTGCTCAGTCTCGCGAGCCGTCGATGCCGCCGCCGAGTGCGGGCGCCGGAGCGTGGGCGCTCCACGCCAGGATCGGCTCCGTGGTGGTTTCCACCTCGCCGCGCTTGCGATCCCACAGGTAGAGCATGGCCGGGGTGAGCGAGAGTTCCGCCAATAATCCGATGACGATGAGGACGCTGATCAACACACCGAAGTAGAAGTTCGGCATGAAGTCGGCGAAGACGAAGATCATGAAGGACCCGACCAGCACGGTGGTCGTCAGGAAGAGCGGCGTGCCCAGCTCGCCGAACATCTCCAGGATGGCCGCCTTCGCCGTGCTTCCTCTCCGCATCTGCCGCCGATAGTGGCTGAGGAAGTGGATGGTGTCGTCGACCGCGATGCCCAGACCGAGATCCGCGACCATGATCGTGCCCATATCCAGCGTGATGTGGAAGATGCCCATCAGGCCCAGAGTCAGCAGCAGAGGCACCACGTTCACGATCAGACCGACGATCGCGCACTTGAACGATCGGAAGGTCAGGAACATCACGATCATGATCGAGAACACGGCCAGCGAGAACGAGTCGACCAGCCCTTTCGTGATGTTGTTGCCCATGTTCGTATAGAGCACGTCGCGTCCGGTGAATTCCACCTTGACGTTCTGCAGATGGGTTTGCGCCCAGGAAGTGATGATGTCGATGTTGCGGCGGCTCGTCTGCGTGCTCACGAGGTGGCGGACAACGGTGAGCCGCGTCGCCGAGGCGTCGACGTTGATGCGGTCGTTCAGGTCCTGCCCGACCGGAACGGACAGTCCGTAGAGAAACAAGTACTGGGCAACCGCCGCGTCGTCGCCGGGAATCGCATCGTAGGCGGGATCGTCCCCGTGCAGCGCCGTGTTGATCTTGCGCACCACGCCCGAGATAGACATCGTCGCCACCAGTCCGCCGGGCGCCTCTTCCCGCAGATACCGGTCCAGCCGGTCGAGCTCCCGCATGTAGGCCGCGGTCTTGATCGAACCGGGTCCGTCGCCGCGCACGACGATCTCGTAGACGGCCGCGCCAGAGCCTTGTTTCTCGATGAAGTCCACGGACTGGCGGAACCAGTAGTTCGGGCTGAAGTAGTTGACCGGATCGGAGTCCACGTGGACGAACCGCGTGTAGCCGGCGGCGACCAGGGCCAACCCGACCCAGATCAGGACCACCTTGCGCGGATGGCCGATCATGTAGCTTCCGATGGCGCGGAAGCGCGCGTGCGGCCGGTTGTAGTCGGTCTTCAGCTTGCGCTTGTCCGGAAAAAACGTCAGCGCGGCCGGCGTCAGGGTCATGCTGAGCATGAACATGATCATCGTGCCGTTGCCGGCCATGAAACCGAGCCGCTGGATGGGCACGATCGGCGTGGCGTAGTAGGAGTAGAAGGCCAGTGCGGTCGTGAACTCGGTCAGGAAGACCGGACCCATGTTCTCTCTCAGCGTCACCCGCACGGCATCGGCGCTGGACAGCCCGTTGGACTTCGCGGAAAGGAAGGCGGCCAGCATGTGCACGGACCCGGCGATGCCGATCCCCAGGAGGATCTGCGGCGTCGACGCGGTCACCGCATTCAGCTTGTAGCCCATGAGGCCGGTCAAGCCCATGGTGGTGGCGATCGTGAGGAAGGCGCAGCCGAGGGGGATCAGCATCCCCCACAGCGAGCGGAACACGAAGACCAGGACGACCGCCAGCATCAACAGCAGCGGCGGCACCAATTGCGCCATGTCGGACTCGGCGACGCGATCGAAGGCGGCGTCGGTCAACGGCCCGCCCGCCATATGGAAGCGGTAGCCACTCTGCCTGGCCTCCTCGTCGAGGATGCTGGTCAGCTCGCGATAGATCTTGTCCGGAAGCTCCGGCCCGATCGAGTTGGGAGCGAACTTGCCGCGGATCACCGCCAGCTTCTTGTCGTGGCTGATCAGCAGGCCGCGAATCATGCGATCGGAGTCGACGTACTTCTCGCTGCGGGCGATGGCTTCCTCGGTCAGCGGCTGATCTTTCGGGAACAACTCGTTCACGGAGATGCCATCCGGCTCGCCGCGCAAGGCTTGCGCGTTGGTCAGCGAGTCCACCCGGATGACGCCGGTGACGTGCCAGAACCGTTCGGTCAGACGGCGGATCGCGCCAATGGCCTTGGGATTGAAGAGCCCGGCGTCGTCCTTGAACGCCACCACGAACATGTCGTCGTTGCCGAATTCCTTGAGGAACGCGTCGTAGCCCTTGAGATAGGCGTCGTCTTCCTCGAACCAGATTCGGTAGTTCGTGTCGAAGGCGAGACGGCCGGCATAGGGGCCGACGAGGCCTGCGATGCCCAGGCAGACCACGACGACGGCCACCCGCCACTTGATCACGAAGTCGGCGTACCTCGTAATCCACTTGTCGTAGTCGATGCCTCGACGCTGCTTGCGGTTGCGACCGACGTCAGAATTCATAACCCACCATGAGACGGATGTTCTTGTTGTTGCTCACCGGATCCCTCAACGAGAAGTGCGCCAGCTGCTGGTACTCGAAGTCGATCCGCAGGTGGGGCCAGGGGCGGATGGTGTAGTCGCCCAGGAACGCCTGGTAGCCCGATCCCTTTGCATAGTTCTTGACCCACCCCGCGTGGATGGATTGCCGCAGGCGGTCGTGAAGCTCCCACGTGCCACCCGCGAAGAGGTTGTCCTGGGCGAACTGAAAGTCGGAGGGCTTGGTCTTCTGTTGCTCTCCGGCGATCTCGAAGAACGCAGTGAGATCCGACTTGCCGACGATCGAGTTCCACGTGTATTCGGTGCCGAGCGCCCAGAGCACCGCGTTGTCCACCCGGGACGTCTCCGGCCTGCGGTAGACCGTTTCGGCTTTCAGGAGCAGCGCGCCGACTACCTTGGTGGCGTCTACGGAGACGCGATTGGCTCGATAGTTGAAGTTGGAAATCCGGAAGCGGGACAAGTTGGCTTCGAAGACGGCGTCGCGCTCGAGGCCGGAGAAGGCGCCGACGCCGATGTCGAAGCCATTGCCGCTGTAGGAGTAGCGCAGCGCGTACTGATTGGAGGCCCGAGAGCCGGCGTCCTGCCTGCCGAAGATCGTGCCCCCGACGCTGTAGGGGGATTCCTGGCCCGGGTACGCTGCCGGAATGAAGTAGGGAAGGTAGTAGGCCGTCAGGTTGCTGTTCCCGAAGAGGAACCGCGCGCGCACGGCGGGCTGTCCGATCTTGCGCGGCGTCACGATGTGATCGAGATAGTCACGCGAGTTCAGGATGTCCGTGATCCCGAAGACCTCCATCGCTCCCCAGGTGAAGACCTGGTTGCCGGCGCGCACATCGAAGCGCGGCGTCGCGTACTGCACCCACAGCTCGTCGACGCGCATGGCGTCGCGGTTCGTGTCCTTGAAGTCGTTGCGCGCGTAGACGCGGCCGCCCAGCCGCCATCGCTCGCCGATGGTGCAGCTCCCCTCCAGGTCGGCCAGGAAGCCGACGTTCGATTGCACCTGGCCGACGTTCTTGGGTTCGTCGAACAACCGCACCTCTTGCCCAAGGGTTCCCCTGTAGACCCACTGCTGCGCCCGCGCCGGCGAGGGCAGCAGCAAGGCGCCCAGAGCCACGAGCGACGAGAACCTCCAGAGTTTCATCTCAACCTCGCGATTCAAGCGACTGGACCTGGAACTTGCCCGCGGGGATGTCGATCTTGATCGCGATCTCGTCGAAGCTCAGGACCGATTTCTTGTTCGTCTGGACGTTGGTCACGGTGATGCGGTTCACCCGCCAGATCCCGGCGACCTGGTGATGCCCCTCCATGATGCGGACCTTGAGCAGCTCGCCCTTGCGGTCGTAGTACTCGCTCTTGAGTTCCTGCAGGCTGTCCGCCAGCCGCCAGCGGATGATCTTCGAGTAGCCGGAGTTCTTGTCGCGGGGCAGCCGTTCGATGACGTGGCAGCGCTTGCCGTCCACGACTTCCTCGCGCAGGTAGCGATAGTCGAACTTTTCGAGCTGTCGTACGACGAGGTCCTCATAGGCGAACTCGGAGCCCATGAACGATCCGCTCTTGTTCGAGGAGGCGATCCGCTTCACGCGCTGCAGGGACGGCAGGTACAGCCACTGGTCGTCGTCACCGACGGTGTGCTCATACGTGAGCAGGGACACGCCCTTCATGTCCGGGGGGTAGACGAAGCTGATCAGGGTCTTGTCCTGACGGTCCGGCCCCTCGAGGCTTTCGTACGTCACCTTGCGCACCGACTGCTGTCCCTGCGCGCTGATCAGGGTCAGCGTCATCTGGCGGCGCTCGGCCTTGTAGTCTTTCTGCAGGGCGTCGGCCTGCACTTCGATCTCGCGCGCCTTGACCTGGTCCGCCGCCGTGTCGGCCGGACCAACGGCGGTGACGGGCGCGAGTGAGAGGAGAAGGGCGCTGGCCGCCCCGAACAATCCGACGATGGCCTTCATGAGGAACCTTCCTTGGTTAAACGATCACTTCGTGGAGATCGCGGCGTACGGATCGCGCCAGCCGCGGCGCATGGCCCAACCGGAAGAGGAAAAGGGGATCGGCATCGGGGCCGAGGCCGAAGGCCTCGCGCAGACCGCCCGACATCTCTTCGAGCTCCGTGGGATAACTGACCGGGCACACCGCATATCCGCGCGCGGCGGCTTCGAGGTAGACCTTCTCGGCGGCCCGCCCGGCCCGGAAGCAGGCAGAGGGATCGTCGCGCCTGCTCCAGACCATTCCCCACAGCGGCGTCGCCGGCGCGGTGCGATCCACGAAGGCGATTTCCCCCTGCTTGAAGCGGTCGCCCATCACGTCCTCGGTGGTGGCGAACCACTCCACCCATTCCTTGACCACGAGGGAGGCGTCGCTCGTGCAGATGGCGATCCCGTCGCGCTTCTCTTCCCACTCGCGACGGCTGCGCCGGAACCACTTCATGCCGTCCTGGTGACGCGCGTCGACGGACAGGAACCGGCGCACGCTCTGCCGCACGAGCGCGACCAGCGGGTCCGACGCAGCGCCTCCGAGCCAGGCCAGTCCGGTTCGGGGCCCCGCGCAGGCTGCCGCCAACGATTCGCGGAAGCTGTCCGGGATGACGGTGGCGCTATCGAACGGCCGCCGCGTCGTCTGGCGGGAGAAGATCGCGTCGAACCACGGATGCCGCGCGGCTCGTCCAGTGCGATCGAGCCGGAGGAGCAGCGAGCCCCCCTGGCGGCGGAGCGCGGCGTCGGGCTGCAGATCGCTCACGGTGGCGGCGTAGCCGAGAGACTCCGCGGCCACGGTCATGTTCTCCACCGCGCAGCCGAGACCCATCACCATCAGACGACGGCGCGGATCCGCGGCTCCGAGGTGACGCGTGGGGTCGGACAGAATCTGGATCGCGTCCGGCGTCAGGTGGAACTTCCACGCCTGCGTGTTGTGCGGGTTCGCGGCAAGGACTCCGCACATCACGATGTACTCCTGATCGGAAAGTCCGCCCTTCTCCTTCTGCCGCCAGTACTCGAAGGCGGGACCGTCTTCGCGATCCGAGTGACCGGCGCGGACGCCGGCGAGGCCAGCCAGAGCGCCCGTCGCGGCGAGTCCGGAGGTTTTGAGGAAGCGGCGCCGGCTCTGTCCGTCGAAGTTCGAACGCATCAGCCTTGCTCCACGGTCAAGGCGTGTTTGGCCATCGTCTGCATCGAGGACTGCGACGAACGCAGGTCGATGTGGACGAGCAGCACGGCGAACACCACGGCGGTGAGACCGAAGAGGCTCGCGTGGCCGAACTGGTTCATGGCGAGCGCGGTGAGTAGCGGCCCGGCGATGCAGCCCAGACTGAAGGCCGCGGTAAAGAGCGCGTTGCCGGAGGGGCGCTCCTTCTCCGTCAGGGAATCGCCCACCAGGGCAAGCGCCAGGGCGTAAATCGGTCCCACGGTGGCGCCGGCCAGCACGGACAGGATGACAAGGGCAACAGTGGTGTGCACGGCGATGAGCGACGCCATGGAAATCACACCGAGCGCGGTGATGACGCTGAGCATCTTCAAGCGTCCGAACCGGTCGCCCAGAGCGGTCACCGGGAGCGCGCTGGCGATGCTTCCCACCACGAAGGCGGAAAACGCGCGGCCGATGTGCTCGACGCCGAAGCCCTGGCGCAGAAGGAACACTGGAAACACCGCGAAGAGCGCCGCCTCGGCAAAGCCGTACGCGAAAATGGCGTGCAAAGGCACTCGTACCTTCGCCATCACCGGCACGCGGGCGCGATCCGGCGGCGCCGGAGCCTTCGTCAGGCCGAGCCAGACGAGCGGCACGCCCGCGGCGATGCACGATCCGCCGACCAGGAACGCCAGGGCCGGTGAGATTTGATAGAGGAGTACGCCGGCCAGCGGTCCGATCGCGAGGCCAATCGCGAAGGAGAGGGAATGCAATCCCGCCACCTGCGCCCGGTTCGACTCGGCGGACAGCGCTATCAATGCGGTCTGTCCGCCGATCAAGTAAAAGGCGACGCCCAGCCCGGTAGCCCCGCGCGCCGCAATGAGCCAGCCGGTCCCTTGCGCCCAGGGAAAAAGGGCGGCCGAGATCGACGCCAGTAGCAGCCCGAACAGGATGGCGCGCCGTGCCCCGATCCGCCGCATGGCTCTTTCGACGAGCGGCGAGGCCGCCGCCTGGCAGGCGTAGTAAAGCGTGGAGAGCGCGCCGATCCAGATCGCGGTGTAGCCCCGCGATTGCATGAGCGTGGAAACGAGCGGCGTGAACAGGCCCATGGCCAGCCCCGAGAGTCCGGACACGGCGTAGAGAATTCGCAGATCCCGGCTGAAGCGGGGCGCCGCTGTGTCGATCGCTGTGAGCGTGGACGTCATGCCTCGGTTCCCCTCACGCGACGTGTCCGCCCTTGACCAGCGCATGCACGCCGGAGCCGAGCGACTTCTGCAGCAGGTTCATCCTCTGCGAGCCGTACCAGTACATGTCCTGCGTGCCGAACACCTTCAGCGCTTCGCCGGTGATGCCGTCGGACGCGGCCGACGCCAGGAACAGGACGACCTCGGCGACTTTCTCCTTCGGCAACGCGCGCTCGCGAAGGCTGCGCGGGGTCATGTCGGTGTCGACAAACGACGGACAGACCGCGTTGACCTGGACGTTGCGCTGCTTGAGTTCCTCCGCGAGCGACCGCGTGAGCCCGAGGAGGCCGTGCTTGGACGCCGCGTAGGCGCTGAAGAGGGGATACCCGATCAGGGACGAGTCGGACCCGATGTTAATGATCTTGCCGCCGCCGCGCGCCAGCAGGTGCGGCACCGCGGTCCGGCAGCAATAGTAGGCGCCGAAGAGATTGGTCTCGACGATGCCGCGCCATTCGGCGGGATCGGAGTCGAGCACCGACGACAGGCCCGTGATCCCCGCGTTGTTGACCAGGATGTCGAGGCCGCCGAACTGCTCGACGACTTCGCGGATCATGGCTTCGACCTGGCCGAGGTCGCCGACGTCCGCGGCGACGGCGAGCGCCCGTGCGCCCGTCGCCTGGATCTCGTCCATCGTCGCGGCGATCTGCGAAGCCGTCCGCGACACGATCGCCACCGCGGCCCCTTGCTCCGCCAGGGCCAAGGCGGTGGTCCGGCCCAGGCCACGGCCACCGCCGGTGACGATCGCGACCTTGCCGGCAAGCCGCCCGTGGCTGTTTTCCCGGAGCGCTCTGATCAGGGCGGGCGATTGGCGCTCGACCGTCTTGTTCACCGCCAGAGGCGGTGCCTGCGCGACCAGGTCCTCCATCAGCGCGACGTACTTCTCGCCCAGGCGACGAATCGTTTCCGCGGCGTGGAAGTTCCGCGAGTAGTTGATCTCCATCTCGAGTGCGCCGTCCGCCACCGAGAAGAACACTTCGATCAGCGTGGTGCGGACCTGATCGGGCGCCGAATGGCGCCGATCGCGGTCCGCCTCGTCGAACTCGAACACAGCGGTGCGCGGCGCCGTGCGGTTTCCGAGGTAGTTGACGCGGACCGGCGTGAGGTTCGTGTCGGGGTAGAGATAAGCCGGCAACCGATCGCCGAGGAGGTCGTAGGTCACGCCGCGCATCGGCACTTCGCGCCATGTCTTCGCGATGTCGTCGACCGCGCTCTGCCAGCTCGCCTCGCGCCGGACCGTCACGCCGGCAGGGAAGTTGACCGCGAAGTTGCCGACCGTCTCGAAGAACGTGCGGCCGTCGCCAAGATCGCGGCCGTGCGTCCGGTGACTGAGCACGATCCAGGATTCGCCAGTCCATTCGGCCAGGGCACGGTAGAGCGGCGCAAGCAGAAGGCTGTAGAACGACGACCCGTACCGCTTCTTCATGTCCTGCAGAAGCGCGTGGTTGGCGGCCTCGGGGAGCCGGAACCGCTCGCTGGTGGAGGAGGCCTCGACATTCGCGCCGAGACGGTGATCGAGCGGCACGTCGAACTTGTATTCGCGCGAAGGAAAACGCGACCGCCAGTATTCGAGGTGGCTCTCCATCGTGGCGTCGTCCGTCTCTCGCTCGAGGAGCTGGACGAAATCGGTGAACGACGGAGGCGCGGTGCCGAGCCCGGGATCGTCACCCGCCAGGAGCTGGCCGTAGGCGCGCCACATCTCCTGGAACAGCAGGGCGTTGCTGAGCAGGTCGCTGATCAGATGATGGCCGGCGACCGCAATCTCGTAGCAGGCATCGTCGACCTTCACGACCAGGACGCGCCAGAGCGGCCAGCGGTCCAGGCGCAGATCGGCCAGGGACTGCGTCAGCAGCTCGCGGATCCGCGCCTCGCGCGTCTGCTCGTCGAGGTGGCTGCCGTCACGGAACTCGCAGGCGAACGGCGGGTGGTCCGAGAGCACCTGCTGATGCCAGCGTGCGTCACGCTGATGGAAGATCGTGCGCAGCGCCGGATGGCGCGCCACGAGAACACCGAGCGCGCGATCGAAGACGCCGAGATCGAGCGGCTGGTGATAGCGAAACCGGGTGTAGCCGCTCCACTGGTACGGCGGATCGAAGTAGCTGACCAGCCAGCGTTGTGCGGGGCCGAGGGCACACTCCGTCACGTGCGACGCGGTTTCCGCGGGGACGGCAGCCGGCTCGATCTTCGCGGCTTCGCCCGTGTCTGCGTTCAACAACTCGCGCAGCGCTTTACGATCCTGCTTGCCATTGACGTTCTTGGGCAGGCGGACGGCCCATTCCACGCGGTGCGGGATCATGTACTCGGGCAGCCGCTGCTGCAGGTACTCCTTGATCGCGCTGAAATCCAGGCCTGCGCTGCGGCCAGCCAGCCAGGCCACGAGGCGCTTCTGTCCGTCGCCGTAGTCCACGGCCAGCACCGCGCTCTCGTCCACCGCCGGATGGCTGTTGAGGGCGGCCTCGATCTCGCCCAGCTCCACCCGGAACCCGCGGATCTTCACCTGTGAGTCGCGCCGGCCGTGGTAATCGAAGCTGCCATCGGGAAGCTGCGAGCACAGATCGCCGGTGCGATAGATCGTTTCGCCCGGCACGTGGGCGAACGGGTTGGCGTGGAATGCCTCCGCCGTGGCCTCCGGGTTGTTGAGATACCCCTTCGCGAGCTGAATGCCGCCAATCCACAGCTCGCCGATCTCTCCCTGCGGGCAGGGCTTCATCTGCTCGTCGAGCACCAGCAGATGCACGTTGTCGATCGCCTTCCCGATCGGGATGCGGCGGTCGTCTTCGCCGGGGCGGCGCTGGATGAAGTGCGCGGTGACGTCGATCGAGGCTTCTGTCGGACCGTAGAGATTGGCGAGACCGACTCGCAGGCCGAAGCGGTCGATCCATCGCTGGATGACGGGAACGGGCAGCGCCTCGCCACTGAACACGAGCTGGCGCAGGTGCGGCGCGCGCAGCACGTCGCCTTCAAGGGCGGACAGGAACTCGGTGAAGAGGGAGGGCACGAAGTGCATCACGTTGATGCGGGTTTCCTCAATCCAGCGCGCCAGCTTCCAGGGATTGCGGACCGTCTCGCGGGCGACCGGGCACACGACTGCGCCAAACATCAGCGGCCAGAACAGCTCCCAGACAGAGATGTCGAAGCAGCAGGACGTTTTCTGCGCGACGCGATCGCCTGGCGCGAGCTGAAAGGCGTCCTGCATCCACTGCAGGCGGTTCATGTAGCCGCGGTGCGCGAGCATCGCGCCCTTCGGGCGTCCGGTCGAACCGGACGTGTACAGGACGGCCATGAGATCGTCCGGCCCGTTGATGTAAACCGGATCGCTCTCCGCGCTCGCCATCCAGGCGGCGCGTCCAACCACGCGCCGCGGCGCCAGGCTCGGCGGCTGCGCATCCTGCTCTTCATCGAGCAACAGAACGGTGCCGAGACGGCCCGCTGGATCGAGTTGCGGCACCATCTCGGCGGCAAGGTCGCTCTCGGTGAGGAGGAACTGCAGACCCGAGTGTTCGGTGATGTACGCCAGACGCGCGGCCGGGTAATCCGGATCGAGCGGTACGTAAGCGCCGCCGGCCTTCTGAATGGCCAGCATGCCCGTGAGCATGTTCGGACCCGGCCGGGTCATGATGCCCACGAGGTGCCCGCGGTCCACGCCGGCGGCCCGAAGGTGATTCGCCAACCGGTTCGAGCGGGCGTGCAGCTCGCCGTAGCTGAGGGTCGCGTCGCCGAAGACAATGGCGTCTTCCTTCGGGCGCTTGCGGGCCTGCTCGACGAAGCACATGTACGGAATCCCGTCCGGCACTCCCTGCCGTGACGCGGCGGCGGGCGGCGTCGCGCCGCTTGCGACAGGCGTCACCGCGGGCGCTATCGTGTCCGCCATTTCCCGCACCGTCCGGCAGGCGAGCAGCTTCTGCCGGTCGACGCCGCTGAAGAGCGTGTGCAGGCGGGTGACGATGCGGATCCGCTCGAGCGAGTCCAGGCCGAGATCGGCTTCGAGGTGCTTGTCCAGGTCGGCCGCGCCGATACGCTGATGGCAGACCTCCTCGAGCACCTGTCGCAACTGCGCCGTGATGCTTGCGTCCTGCGTCGCGGCGGTAACCGTGAGAGGCGGCTGCCGTCGCGTTCCCGTGCGCGCCACGGTCTCCAGCTCGGACATGAATGTCGCGATCACCGAGTCGACGAAGGGCGCGGCAAAGAATCCGCTGTCGTAGTTCGCCGTGATCTGCAGCGAGCCGTGGAAGATCTCGACGAGGTTGTCGAGGGTACCCGGGTTGGTTGCGGTGGCCGCCTCGTAGTCGATCAGCGCGAGCGGGCCGTAGTTCGTTTCCAGGCGCGTGTGGCCGGTGAATGGAAGATAGAGGTTCGACTTGACGCCCGCACGCACCATGCTGGCCATGGGCTCGCCGACGCGGCCGTCTTTCAGCGTGACCGTCTTGACGGCGGCGATGGCGGTCTGGCGCGCCTGCGCCCGGTCGTAGCCGCCGAGGATCGCGCTCTCGATCTCCTCGTGAACGCGTGTGAACAGGGTCTGCCAGCTCTCGTCCGGCTGCGGCGCTTTGAAGGTGAGCGCGAGGTTCTGCGCAAAGCAGCCAAGCAAGTCGGAGCCGTCGGCCTCAGGGTAGACACGCCCGCTGGTGGGAATGTTCAGGATGTACTGGTCGGGCGCCGAGCCGATCCGGCTGAGCGCCTTCAGGTACGCGCCAACCAGAATGGAGTTCAGCGAGATGCGGATGTCGGCCGCGCGCGCTTTCAACGCCGTGGTCGCGTCCACGCTGAGGCGGTGGCGGCGGAAGCGCGTTTGCGCGCGCGTGGCGGTCAGGGTCTTCCCCTCAGGGTTCCAGAAGAACCGCTCCTTGCCCTGGCGTTTCACGAAGTCGGCGAGCCTCTTCTCGTCCTTTTCGTCGTGCCATGAGTTCAGCGTGTGGATCAGCCGTGCGTAGGCCTCGAAGGAGAGCGGCTCCGGCAGGTCGGCGCGCTGGTTCGTGGCGCGCGCCCGATACAGCTCCAGGAAGTCCCGCACCATGATCTGGTTTCCGAGGCCATCGGAAATGAGGTGGTGATTCGCGAAGACGAGATCGTGAACGTCCGGTGCGAGCCGGAATGCGGTGATGGCGTGAAGCGGCCAGCGCTCCAGATCCCAGACCTTGTCCAGGGCGCGATGCATCTCGTCCGCGACGAACGCGTCCTGGTTCTCGGGACTCATGTTTCGCAGGTCGGTGACGGACATCACCGGCGCCGTCACGTCGCCGCTCCAGACGAGCCGGTACTGCTTGAGGCTGGTCGCGCCGGCAACGCCCGCGAAGCGCGCCTTCAGGATCGGGTGGCGCGCAATGAGGTCGTTCCAGGCCTGCCGGGCCAGCTCGGGATCGAACGGCCCGCGCACGCGAACCCGCGAGCTGAGGCTGCACGAGCAGATCGCCCAATGGGAAATGAGAAAGGGGTACTGCGCGTGGAGAATCTCCAGATCCTGCTCGCTCGATGCCGCCGGAACCGGACGCTCGATGGCCGGCGCGGCCACGGCGGCCGCCGGCGCCGCGGGCTGCGTGGCGGCCTGCCACTGCTCCATCACGTCGACCAGCTCACCCAGGGTCTGAATCTGGGCGAGGCGCTCGAACGACACGTCCAGGTTGAACCGCTCGCGCTTCTCCTCGGGAACCAGTTCGATCACGCCGTTGATCAGCTCGACGGTCTTGATGGAATCGAGACCGAGGTCGCCTTCGAGAAACATCTCGCGATCGAGGTCTTGCGGCCGGTGGCCGGTGATGCGGGCGACAACCGCCTTCAAACGATCCTGCAGCTTCACGTCGGCCATGCGAGTGCTCTCCTTGATTGCCTGCCGGTCGGCCTAGAACGCGTCGTAGACGTTGACATTCGATCTCCCGTGGGCCTGAGCGTCAGCAGCCGCCAGCTCCTTGATGAGCGCGGCGCGGCTCGTTCGCCGCGATGCGTCACCAAGAGCGGGAGGATCCACCAGCCGCAGGACGGCAGGCGCGGCCTGTTCGTCGTCGCGGTGAGCACCGGCCAACACGGGCGGCGCGGCCACAGGTTCTGCGCGCTCTTCCATCACGATCGCGGGCGGGGTCACTCGATACTCGCTGTGCTCGAACGGATAGGTCGGCAGGAGGACCCTGCGCTCGCCGCCGGACAGAAGAGCGAGACTGTCGAACTTCACACCGGCCACGTAAAGCCGCCCCAAGACGTCGAGCAGGCGATGCAGGGGTGGCTGGTGCGGATCGAGCGCGATGATCGCTGGCGTATTCGTCATGTTCACCATGGATGGCGCACCGGCTTCGCTCCAGATGACGCCGCCCGGTCCGGCGTGCGTCTGCACGTCTTCTCCAGCGGTCGACCCGTCCTCCGAGCCCGCGGCCGGGACGGTAACCGCACATTTCCAGAAGCGGATTTCGTGTCGATCTGAGGCCAAACCCTCACTGCGCGGCGGCGGCGTCGGCTCCAGGCCCGGGTAGGCGTGCCGGCACCACGACAAGGCCGCTTCGGGAAGCGTCGACCCGCCCGTCAGGCAGGTCGCCGCCAGAATGCCGGTCTTGCTGGCCACAACCCCGGCCGGCGAAATGTCCAGGGCCATCAGCAGACGGCCCAGCGCATACTGCGCGGCGAACGTGTGCGCTGACGAAGCCAGGCTCCGGCCGGCGGGCACCAGCCGCACGCACGCATCGAGCGCTTCGCGGCGGGCACTGGCCCAGACAGGCAGGTGCCGCGCCAGCTCCTCGGACTCCTCCGCCGTGAAGGGAGCCCGGTCATCCCAGCACAGATGAAGTGACGCGGCCTTGCGCGGGTTGGAGCGGCCCTGGTGGATGCCGGCGCCGGTCGCGCCCACGGCGATCGCATCGAGGCGCGCGAGCAAGTCGTCGCGGCTGTCCGCCACGATGGTGGCCTTGCAGGCCATCTCGCGCTGGCCGGTGTTCATCGAGAACGCGACGTCACCCGTCTCGAGTTCGGGATGCGCCTCGAGATACGCACGCAGCGTCTGCGCGACCGCGCCGACGACCGGCGCGGTGCGGCCATTCAAGACGACCAGGTACGGTCGGACCGGGTGTACTGATGCCGCTCGCACCGGGAGCTGCGGCGCCTCCTCCAGAATGAGGTGGCAGTTGGTGCCGCCGAACCCGAAGGCATTCACACCCGCCCGGCGCACGCCGTCGATGCCGGTCCACGGCAACGCCTGGCCCGCGGCCACGAAGAACGGCGTGCTCGCAAAATCGATGTACGGGTTGGCGTCTTTGAAGCCCACGGTCGGGGGAAGGAGACGGTGCTTCATCGCGAGCACGACCTTGATGACACTGGCGAGGCCCGCGCCCGCCAGCATGTGGCCGATCGACGACTTCACGGATCCGATCGCGCAGAACTGCGTCCGTCCGGTGAACGAGCGGAACGCCCGCGTCAAGCCGGCGACCTCGATTGGATCACCCAGAGACGTCCCCGTGCCGTGGCACTCGATGTACGAGATGTCCTCGGCGGTGAGCCCGGCGTTGTGGTACGCCTTTCGGATCGCCTCGGCCTGTCCGTCCGGACTCGGCACCGTGATCCCCTGGGAGTGGCCGTCGTTGTTGATCGCCGATCCCTTGATCACGGCGTGGATGAAGTCGCGATCCTTCACCGCCTGGCGCAGCGGCTTGAGCACGAGCGCCGAGACACCCTCGCCGAGGACCATGCCCCTGGCATCGCGATCGAACGGCGCACAGCTGCCGTCGGGGGACAGCGCCTGGATCCGGCTGAGAAACACGAAAGGCGTGGAGCCGAAGTTCAGGTACACACCGCCAATCACCGCCATCTTCGTTTCGCCTGCGCGCAGGCTCTCGCACGCCCAGTGCAGCGCGACCAGCGAAGAAGAGCAGGCCGTGTTGACCATGACGCTGGGACCCTTGAGGTCGAGGCAGTGGCTCAGGCGGGCGGCGATCTCATTCGTCCCGTTCCCGGCCACGACGTCCGAGCTGATTTCCGCGGGCTTGAGCGTGCTGGACAGCGTGGTCAGCAGGTCGTGACGATCGGCGGGATCGAGACGCGGGAACCAATCGCTTTCCGCGAAGCGGGTGCGGAGGCGCTCGTAGTGCTGGTAGTTGACGAACTGCTCGCCGTAGTAATTCTGCTCGCACCCCACGAACACGCCCACTTCAGCCGGCCGGCGCTCCCCGTAACCGGATTGCTGAAGGGCCTGCCACGCGACTTCGAGGAAGAGACGCTGCTGCGGATCCATGACCGCGGCTTCGCGCGGCGAGATCCCGAAGAACATCGGGTCGAAGTCGTAGGGCCGGTCGACGAAGGCGCCCCATTTCGAATAGGAGATGTGCGCGGACTTGCCCCCCTGCTCGAAGCACGCAGCCGGCAGGCGATCCGCAGGCGCTTCGCCGATCGCCGTGCGACCCTCGACGAGGAGCCGCCAGTACTCATCGAGCCCCTCCGCGCCGGGAAGCTTGCACGCCATCCCGATGATCGCGATGTCCTGCTCGCGCAGCTCCATGCTCGGCTCCCGAGAGCCGCGCTCAGCGGCATCACACACGGTGATCATCGGCGCCGCGTCCGGCGCCGCGTCGGCCGGCGCGGCGTTTTTTTCTTCCACGCGGGCGTCGAGATAGCCAGCGAGGCGGTTCGGCGTCTGGTACTCGAACAACAGCGTGGGATGGAGCGTCTCGCCGAGGGCCTCGCCGAGCAGCGCCGTGACCGCGACCGCGCCATTGGAATCGAGCCCCAGTTCACGGAAGTTGCGGTCGCCGTCCACGTCACGCTCGTGGCCGCCGAGCTGTGCGGCCACGATCTGCTGCACGAGCCGCACGTGATCGCGAGGGGCGGCAGGTTTCTTGACGACCGCCGGCGCCGCGCTCCGGGCGGGCGCCGGCGCCTGCGCCCGAGTGTCACTGGTGGTCTCCTGACGACCTCTCGCCTCGAAGTCGATCACATGGACGACCGGATCTCCGAAAGAGAGCGCGTGATGGAAAGCGTGCACTGCCTGCTGCGCGTGGAGAGGCCTCAGGCCATTCGCGCGAATGAGCTGCGCCAGGCCGGGATCCCGGCCCATGCCGCGGTCTTCCCAGAGAGACCAGTTGATGGCGAGCGAGCGACCGGGGCCCCGCCGCTCGCGGGACGCGCTGAAGATGTCGAGGAACGCGTTGGCCGCGGCATAGTCGCCGAGTCCCGCGCTCCAGCGCCGCTCGGAGGCGGCGATGGACGAGTAGAGGACGAAAAACTTCAGCGGCTCCCCCCGCGTCAGCTCGTCCAGGATCACCGTGCCGCGCAGTTTTGGCGCGAGCACGTCGGCGATGCCGGCGGCCGTCTTCTGACGAAGGCCAAGGGCGTGCCGATCCACGACGCCGCCCGCGTGCACGACGCCGTGCAGCGCGCCGAAGCGATCGCGGATGGCGGCGATCAGATCTTCCATGCCGGCGCGATCGGTCACGTCCACCGCGCGATACAGCACCTGGGTCCCCAGCTGCTCGAGTTCTCGAACGAGGGCGGCGCGCTCGTCGCGTAGCGGCGCCGGCTGCCGGCCGGTCAGCACCAGGTTGATCCCGCGGCGGGCAAGGTCGATGGCCAACTCCGCACCGATGCCGCTTGCGCCGCCGACGATGAGACAGGTTTCGCCTGGTGCGAGTTCCACCAGGTCTGTGCCTCGTGCGTCGCGAGGCAGAGCAGCGAGCGAACGCACGTAGCGTCGTCCGTCGCGGACTGCGGCGATCCGCTCCGTAGAAGGCACCGCCCGCAGCTCGTCGACGAGCAGGGCGGCCAGCCCGCGCCCGCGAGCGGAGACCGCGTCGAGGTCGAGGACGCGGGCGTCGAAGCGCGGGTCTTCCTGGGCCAGCGCCTGGGCCAGCGCGATGGCCGTGGCCTGGTGCAATCCCTGCGGCGACTCTTCACGTCGCACGACGCAGCCGCGGTGCGTCGTGTAAAGGACCGGGAACGGCGACGGCCAGTTCGCCTCACGCCAGACCGCCTGGGCCAGGAAGAGCAGACTGTAGAAACTCGCGTCCAGGGCGGCTTCGTCCACCAGCTGCGCTGCGGAAGTGACGCTGGGCTCCGCGTTCCAGGCATGGACCACGGCCGCCAGCCGCGGGCTCGTCTGCGTCACGACGCGAATGAGCCGGCGGTAGTCTTCCGGCGATCGGGGATCGATCGTCCAGACTCCCTGCGTCCCCTCGCCGAAGCGCGCACCCGCCCGGATGCAGAAGATCTGGTTCAGCGCCGGACTGAACTGGGACCGCAGGATGTCCTCGGTGTCTCCTTCGCGTGTGAACAGGAGCACCGCGCCGTCGCCAACGGATCCAGCCTTCTCCAGGTTTTCCGGAGCCCACACCCACGTGTGGAACCACGCCGCCGGAGCCGCGGATTCGACAGCCGCCGGAGGCTCGGCCGGATTCGAGTGTCGGGAATTGGCGGCGGCGATCTGCGGCCGGAATGTCTGGCCTTCGAAAGGGAACGGCGGCAGCGCGACCGCGTGCGGGCGATCATCGGCGTGGACCGCCTCGAAGTCCAGGGAGGCGCCGGCTTCGTAGAGCGCGCCCAGCGCCTCCGACAGGCTGTCCCAGTTGTCGCGCTTGCGGTCGAGAACAGAGGCGATGTGCACGTGCTCCTGGCCGCCCGCCGCGGACCCGGCCGAGGGGCGCGTGACGGCGCGGACCAGGCCGGCGAGCGTCTTGTCGGGACCCGCTTCGAGGAACACCGTGATACCGTCGGCGACGCCGCGGCGGACGCTTTGCTCGAACCGGACAGGAGCGAGGACGTGCCGCGACCAGTAGGCCGCGTCGATGACGGAGCCCTTGCCGTCGATCCACTCCCCGGTGACATTGGAGAGAAGCGGTACGCGTGGCGCGCCGAAGGTGACGCTCTCGAGCACGGCGCGGAACTCTTCGAGGATCGGTTCCATGAGCGGCGTGTGGAACGCCTGCGACACGTGCAGGCGGCTGCTGGCCGCCCCGCGCGCGTCGGTCTCGGCAAGGAATTGATTGAGCGCCGCCGCGTACCCCGACACCACCTGGTGGGATCCGTTGTACGCCGCGATCCACAGCCGGCCCGCGTAGGGCTCGAGCCAGGGCGTGAGCTTTTCGCTCGAGAGGAACACGGCAGCCATGGCGCCGCTGGACGGAAGAGCCTGCATCAGGCGCCCCCGGGCGGCCACGATGCGGGCGGCATCGTAGACGTCTAGGACGCCGGCAAGGCACGCGGCGGCGTACTCGCCGACGCTGTGTCCGAGCATGGCCGCAGGCCGGATGCCCCAGTGGAGCAGCAGCCGGCCCACCGCATAGTCGATGCAGAACATCACCGGCTGGGTGACATCCGTGCGCGCGAGTCGCGTTGCGTCGGCGGCCCCGCCCAGCATCATCTGCACGAGCGGCGCCTCGAACAGGCCGTCGAAGCACGCCGCGGCCTCGTCGAGGAAGCGCTTGAAGGTGGGCTGCGTCTCGTAGAGACCGCGCGCCATTCCCGGATACTGGCCGCCCTGTCCGGTGCACATCAGGGCCAGCCTGGCCGGCGTGGCTTTCGTCGCGGTGGAGACTTTCTGCAGCGCTTCCGCCAACGTCTCCAGCGATCCGCCGGTGACCGCGGCGCGATACGGAAAGTGGGCACGGCCGGCGTTGGCCGTGAAGCACACGTCGTGGATGTCCAGTCCGGGATGGTCCGCGAGGTGCACGGCCATTGCCGCGGCCCGGCGGCGGAGCGAATCCGCGTTGCGCGCGGAGACGCACAGTACGTGCGACCGCGTCTGCGCCGCCTCTCTGACGACCGCGCCCGCTTCCTCCACGACCATGTGGCAGTTCGTACCGCCGAAGCCGAAAGAGTTGATCGCGGCGCGGCGCGGCTTGCCGTCTTCCGTCTGCCACTCGCGGGGCCGATCGAGCAGGAAGAACGGCGTGTCCTGGAACTTGATCAGCGGGTTGGGCGAGCGCAGGTGAACGCTGGGCGCCATGCGTCGCGCCCCCAGGCTCAGCACGACTTTGATCAACGACGCGATCCCGGCCGCACTCAGAAGGTGTCCGATGTTGGCCTTGACCGATCCAATCCCGCAGTACCCTTTCTCCGTGGTGAACTCGCCGAACGCCTGGGCCAGTGCGCGCACTTCGCTCGGGTCGCCGATCGGAGTGCCGGTGCCGTGTGCCTCGACGTACTGGATGTCGCGTGGGCTGAACCGCTGCGTCCGGTAGAGGGACGCGATCACGTCGCGCTGCCCGTCCGGATTCGGGGCCATTACCCCGAGCGAGCGTCCATCGTTGTTCACGGCCGAGGCCTTGATCACGGCCAGGATGGAATCGCGGTTGTGCAGCGCGCTGTGGAGCGGCTTGAGCATGACCGCGCCCGCGCCTTCTCCCGGCACGAAGCCGTCGGCCCCGGCGTCGAACACGCGGCAGCGGCCGGTAGGCGAGAACGCACCGGAGCGCGACAGGAGCAGGTATGGCGTCGGCGTAAGCAGCAGGTTGACGCCGCCGGCGATGGCCATGTCGCACTCGCCGCGCCGCAGGCTGTCGCAGGCGAGGTGCACGGCCACCAGCGAAGCGGAGCAGGCCGTGTCCACGGCCAGGCTCGGCCCCTTGAGATTCAGGGTGTGCGAGGTGCGAGCCGCGATCATGTTGAGGAGGTTGTTGACCGCGGTGTAGGGATGGAGCTCGATGGCGCCGTAGCGATCCTTCCATTCCTGCACCAGGGCGGCGCGGCTCTCCTCCGCCAGCCGCTCGAAGCTGCGGAACCGCTGCAGCTCCTGCAGCGCGAGGCTATGCAGGTGATACTCGAGATAGTTGTTCTGGCTGGCGCCGACGAAGAGGCCGATCCGCCGGCCGTCGCAGCGGCGACCTCCGTATCCCGCGTGCTCGAGTGTCTGCCACGCGGTCTCCAGGAACAGCCGCTGTTGCGGGTCCATGGTGGTCGCCTCTTCATCGGAGACGCGGAACAGCGCCGCGTCGAACGAATAGGGCTCGTCGATGAACCCGCCCCAACGCGACTTCGAGCCCGTGGCTGCCGCGGCTGGCTCGTCATAGCGCGAGCTGTCCCACCGATCGCGCGGGATCTCGCCCACGCCGTCGCGGCCGTTCACGAGGTTGTCCCAGAAGCGCTCGGGTGAGGCGGCCCCTGGAAACCGGCACCCGAGGCCAATGATGGCCACGTCGGCGATGTCGGCGGTGTCGCCGGCCGTCTCGAGACTCAAGCCGACCACCAGTCCGAGGGAGAGATGGCGGACGGCGCCGGAGACATGTGGCCCACCGGATAATCGTGTGAACGCGCGCGCGCGAGATACATCTCGAGATAGCGGGCCATCTCGCGCACCGTGCGGCACTGGATGAGGATGTCGTGCGGGATCGTCGTGGCGAACTCCGCTTCGAGGCCGGCCAGCACCTGGACGGCCTTCAAGGACGAGCCGCCGATGCTGAGGAAGGCGGCGTCGGCAGAGAAAGACTCGGGGTGGCGGCCGATCACGTCGCCCCAGACCCGGCCGATCCGGTCTTCGGTTTCCGTTCGCGTCTCGGCCGCGGCCTTGTCTTCACCAAGGATTTCGGCGCGGCCCAGCGCGGTGTCGTCGTACTTCCCGTCGCGGAACTCCTGCAGCAGCCGGTAGCGCTGGACCTTGCCGCTCGTGGTCTTGGGCAACGCCTGCAGGGGAACCATGTAGTCGACGGATACGCCCGTCCGCTCGTTGATGTGCCGCCAGACATCGGCGTAGATCTGCGCACGCGTCACGGTGCTGTCGCGCGGAACGCGCGTCGAAAGGAACAGGACCACTTGTTCGCGGCCCAGCGCCTCGTCCGTCCAACCCGCGGCCACGACCTTCCGTTCGTGGACGCCTGGCACTTCCGCCGCGCACCGTTCGAGGTCGAAGGCGAAGAAGTTCTGGCCGTTGACGAAGATGATGTCCTTGGCACGGCCGGTGATCATGAGGCGGCCGCCAAGCATGAAGCCGAGGTCGCCGGTGTCCAGCCAGCCGTCGTGGATGGCCTTCTCGTTTTCCTGCGGGTTCTTCCAGTAGCCGGCGGTCACGTTCCCGCCCTGGATCTCCACGTGGCCGACGCGCCCCTCGGGCACTATCCGAAGCTGCGCATCCACGATGCGCACGCTGCAGCCGGGAACCGGCGTGCCCAGATCCACCGCGCGCAGAGCGCGCTGATCATCCTCGGCGACGACTTCGACCACGCCGTCAGTGACCAGCCGCTGACGGTTGACGAAATGAACGATCGGCTCGGTGGCCAGCGGCGGAAACGTGACCGCGAGGCTGGCCTCCGCCATCCCATAGACCGGGTACATGGACGTGGACGCCAGCCCCGCGGGCTCGAGGCGAGCCTGGAAGCGATGCATGACGTCGGGCGAGATCGGTTCCGCGCCGTTGAAGATCAGGCGCAGGCAGCGAAGGTCCCAGCGCACGATGTCCTCGTCGCGGACCTTGTCCAGCAGGCACTGGTAGCCGAAGTTGGGTGAACCCGTGATCGTTGCGCGGTGCTCATCGATCTTCGCCACCCAGAGCGTTGGGTTCTTCAGGAACTGCAGCGGCGTCATGTTGATCTGGAGGCAGCGGGCCGCCACGGGCACCAGGTGAAAGCCGATGATGCCCATGTCGTGGTGGTAGGGCATCCAGCTGAGCATCCGGTCGTGCTCGCCGATGTTCGCCGCGCACACCGACGCTTCGAGGTTCGTAATGACGTTGCGGTGGGTGAGCGTCACCCCTTTCGGCTTGCCGGTGCTGCCGGAGCTGAACTGGATGAAGGCGGTCCGATCCAGATACCCGCCGTCGAGCAGCCGTCCCGGTGCACCGGGCTGGTCGAGCAGGTGGCTGGAAAGGATCCGCAGCCCTGTGATCCCGAGGACGCCTTCGATGGCGCCGGCGTTCGCGGCTGCGGCGTCGTCGGAGACGATCGGTGGCTGCTGAAGGTGGTTCCAGACACCGTACAGCTTGCTCAGCGAATCGTTCGCCGCCGTGAAGGAAGAGGGATACGCGATGGGCGCGGGAATGATGCCGCCCAGGATGCAGGCCCAGAACGAGATCACGAAATCCGCGCTGTGGTTCAGGACGAGAATCGCCGTCGCGCCAGGCTGCAGCCCTTCGCGCTGCAGCGCCCCGAGCCGGAGGGTGGCACGGCGCAGCAGCTCCCGGTACGAGAGGAAGTACTCGGCCGCGTCGTGCTGGATGAAGGCGATGCCACGGTCAGGGCCCGCTTCAGCGGCTTCCCGCAACAGGTGCACCAATCCGTCATCGGAGATCAGGGAACCGGCGATCGGCTGCCCGATGGCGATGGAAGGACGAGCCGAGTGGAATCTCGGGTTGCCGTCGTCGTGTGTCGCGTTGAAGGCGTGGCATGTCATAGGCTTCTGTCCGTCACTCCCGTGTAGCTGGTTCGCGCCGGGGATTGCCCCAGCCGCCTATAAATGCGGGGAAGACACACGAAAGCGGACACGGCTCGTGTTGAATCGCTGACGGGGCTGCGGTTGAGTAGCTGCTGTTGGCTGGGAGCTTCGAGGAAAGGCCTGAGCATGACGGACGCCAGGAGTGTCGGGACCGCAATGCAAGTGTGGGTCGGGCTCTGCGGGGCCCTCTTGCTGTCCGTCCTACTGAGGCGGTGGCTCGGTCCGCTCGCGCAAGATCCTGCCTACCACCGTTTCGCGGATACCCGAGAGCTCTTCGGTGTGATACCCAGGGCGGGAGATGTACTGACCAACCTGGCGATTCTTGCCGCGGGCCTTTTCGGGGTGGTGCTTCGAAGTCGAATGGTCTTGGCCTCCTCAGAGAGAGCCGCGGCGAACCTGCTGATCGCGGGGACCCTGTTGATGGCAATCGGGTCCACGTATTACCACTGGGATCCGAGTAACAAAACGCTGGTGTGGGACCGGCTGCCGATGATGCTGACGCTCATGCCTGTGCTCACGCTCGTCCTGGCCGATCGAGTGCATCCACTTTTGGGAAGATCTGCGCTGTGGCCGTTGACGATGTACGCCGCTGCCACGGTCCTTTTTTGGGCGTGGTCCGAGGCCATGAGGAGAGGCGACCTGTGGCCGTACGCCGTGACCCGTTTCGGCGCCGTTCTGCTGGTCGCCATTCTGCTCGTGTCACGGACGCCGCGATACGCTCATTCCGCTTGGATGATTGCCGCCGTCGCACTGCAAGTGCTGATCAGTCTCTTTGAACGATTCGACCACGAGATCTTCGCGGCCACCGATGGCATCGCCAGCGGACACAACCTCAAACACGTAACCGTCGGCCTCTCGATGGCGTGTGTGTTCGAATGGCTTCGCGCGCGTCGGCCAGTCGTCGCGGTCTAGACGTTCGTCGGCGCAATTGACGCCCGCGTCAGTTGTCAGGCGCGCGGCGTGCGGTCGGTCCGATCTGCTCTGCGGCGATCGGGCCTTCGCGGTCCGCCCACCGCGGCGTCCCGCGGTTCGTGCGGCGACACCACGTCTCGTACCAGTGACGGCGCGCTCGCGCCACGCGGCAGTCGTCACACGCGCAGACCTCATTATGATCGAGCGGCGGCATCAGTCTGCGCCTTGAGGTCCATGGTCGAACATCTCGGGATCCCGCTCGCCCGCGTGTGCGGCGGCAGACATCAGCAGCAGCACGCGTTCGATCAGATCGCGACAGTGTTCGAGACGACTCTTCAGCGCGTCGAACTCCGCACCGAGCGCCGTGTGCGCAGCGGGGCGCACCGGTGTGTTGACGGGCCTACTGGCGCCGGTGCTGGCCGGCCAGCCCTGTGTCTGCACGTGTAGCTCCTGCTCGCGTCCCGTGACCCGGTGCTCGATTCGCTCCTCGGTCGGAACGGATGTGCCGATCGAGGCCCCGATCGTCCGGACGCCACTCACTCCCAGAGGCGGAAATCGACCGGGGATCCGGCCAGAGGGCAACGGGCGCCGACTCGACTCCGGCGTCTGACCGCTGCGGCAGCCGGTTTTCGCTATCCCTGTGAGACTGCGAAAGAAAGGAGCACTGCAATGGCCAGGGTCATCGGGCTGCCAGGCTCACCGGCGCCGGACGCGAACGTCGAGGTTGGAACCCGGGTACTCATCGACACCGGTCCGCTGCAGGGCGTCCGCGGCACGATTCTGGGATCCACCAGCGACGACTGGATGGTGGTGATGGTCCGGTTGCTGCGCGAAACCACTGCGTTTGCCGTCCCGACCTGCTGCCTGCGCATCGACGATGGCGTGACGGATATACCGCAACCGGTGACGCACTGATACCCTGCGGTCGTTGGTCGTTTGAAGAGAAAGACCTCCTCGCCGTCCTGATCTCCATCCTCCTGTCCTTCAGGCACCGCACGCGTTCCATACGCCGCGATCGAGATGGGGTGTGAGGCGCGGGACAGGGTCCGTCTCAGGCGACGGCGCGGGCGTTCTCCGAGCAGGTCTGCGATCGTCTGGCGATGAAGGTGTCGAGAAACGCCGTCGACAGCCGCCCCGCACGGAAGTCCGGGTCCGCCAGGATCTCGAGGTGCAGCGGCACCGAGGTTCTGATTCCTTCGATCGCCGTCATCTCGAGAGTACGGCGCATCCGTGCGATGGCGGCCTGGCGATCACCTGCGTGCACGACGATCTTGGCGATCATCGAATCGTAGTGCGGCGAGACCGTGCATCGGGAGTGGCATAGGAATCCACCCGTACCCCGGGGCCGCCGACGACATGAAAGTCGTCGATTACGCCCGGCGACGGCATGAACGTCTCAGGGTCCTCGGCATTGATGCGGCATTCGATCGAGTGCCCCGTGAACGTGACATCCCGCTGGCTGACGGACAGCCGCTGGCCGGCGGCGATGCGGATCTGCTCGGTCACGATGTCGACACCGGTCACCATCTCTGTCACGGGATGTTCGACCTGCACGCGCGTGTTCGTTTCCAGGTAATAGAAGCGCCCGCCGGCATCCATCAGGAATTCGAACGTTCCCGCGTTGGTGTAGTGGACGGACCGTGCCGCCTCGACGACGAGCCGGCCCATGCGACGGCGCATGGACGCGGTCAGCGCCGGCGACGGCGTCTCTTCGATCAGCTTCTGGTGGCGGCGCTGGATCGAGCACTCGCGCTCGCCCAGGTGCACGATGTTGCCATGGTCGTCGGCCAGAATCTGGAACTCGATATGCCGTGGATTCTCGAGGTACCGCTCGAGATACACGGCGCCGTTGCCGAATGCCGCCTCGGCCTCACGCTGCGCGTTCGAGAAGGCGTTCGGGAAGTCCATGACGGACCGCACGATTCGCATGCCGCGGCCGCCGCCGCCTGCCACCGCTTTGATGATCACCGGATACCCGATCTCGCGGGCCACCGCGATCGCCTCGTCCACGCCGTGCACCGGTCCGTCGCTGCCCGGCAATAACGGCAGTCCCGCCTTGCGCATGGCGTCTCTGGCGCGCGCCTTGTCTCCGAGCAGGCGCACGACTTCCGGCTGCGGGCCGATGAAGGTGATGCCGGAGGCGCGGCACACCTCCGCCAGGCGCGCGCTTTCCGAGAGAAAGCCATAACCCGGGTGGATCGCATCCGCGCCGGTGATCTCGGCCGCGCTCAGGATGGCGGGGATGTTCAGATAGCTCTGCGCGCTGCGCGGCGGGCCGATGCAGATGTCTTCGTCGGCAAACCGCACGTGCAGCGAGTCCGCGTCCGCCTCGGAGTAGACCGCGACGGTCTTGATGCCGAGCTCGCGGCACGCGATGATGATGCGGAGCGCGATTTCCCCGCGGTTGGCGATCAGGATCTTCCGGAACATCCGTTTTGTATATGCGCAGATTGCGCGCAGAGACGGACAGCGCCGGCGCCGGGCGGGTCAGGAGTGGCGCACCGCCGGCCGGACGTCTTCGAGCCCGATTCGGCGCAGCAGCGAAGGAAAACGCGGATCGGATCGCAGGCTGTCGTAGGCGGGCGACACGCCGAGCGCAACGAGGAAGGGCGTGCGTTCCGCGAAGGCGCGTTCGAGCCAGTTGAACGCGTCCTCGACCTCGCCGAGGGCGGCCGAGATCTCGGCCAGACACAGCGGAGAGACGTAGGTCTGCTCCCGCTGCGCGTGAAGTTCGTTCAGCAGCTCTTCGGCCCGCTGCCGTTCTCCCGCCGCCGCATGCACCGTGGCGGCGCAGGCGAGGAAGAAGCCCTGGCGACGCGCCAGCGCCATGCCGTGTTCGGCTGCGGCCATCGCCTCGCCATGACGGGACAGGTGAGACAACGCGGTCGCCTGGACCCAGAGCACCGGCAGGAAGCCCGGATCGAGTTCGAGCACCCGCTCGCATTCGGCCACCGCGTGTTCGAGCGGCCCGCTGATCGCCAGCGTGGCCGCGGCATAGAAGCCGACGAGCGCCGACACCGGCTCCAGTTCGCGTGCCTGCGTGACTTGCGCGACGGCTTCGTCGAAGCGACCGAGATCGGCCAGGAGGATTCCGTACAGACCGCGCAACACACCAGACGAGGGCATCAAGGTCAGCGCCTGCGCGTACAGGCGCACCGCGGCCTCGAAGTTCCAATCGAAGTACCAGCGCACCAGCGCCATCGCCTGGTGGGTCTCCGCCGACGTCGGATCGAGCGCGATCGCACGCTCGGCGAGCGGCTTCGCCTTCGCGACCGCCACGCCAGGCGGAAGAATCGCGTACACGCCCAGCAGGGTGAACGCCTCTCCCAGACCGGCGTGCGCGAGCGCATACGAGGGGTCGCGAGCGATCGCCTGCTCGAACGAGTCCATGGCGCGCTGCAGGAACCCGGCATACCGCCGCGACCAGTAATACCGCCCCTGGAGGTAGAGGCTGTAGGCGTCGATGCTGGCGGTCTGCCGTTTCACCAGCGCGCGGTCCGGCGAGGTTCCGAGACTGACCGTGAGTTTGTCGACAATGCCGCGCGCGATGTCGTCCTGCACCGCGAAGACGTCGTCCAGTTCCCGATCGTAGCGGTCCGACCAGACGTGGTAGCCGTCCCGCACGTCGACCAGCTGCGCCACGATGCGGAGACGGTTGCCGGCCTTCCGCACGCTGCCGTCCAGAACGGTGTCGACGCGGAGCTGCTCGCCGATCTTCCGGAGGTCGGCGCCGGAACCGGCCAGGCGGAATGACGAGGAACGCGCGGCGACACGAACCCCGTCCACCGCCGAGAGCGCATTGATCAGTTCCTCGGACATGCCCTCGCAGAAATAGTCCTGATCCCGTTCAGGGCTGAGATCGCGGAAGGGAAGGACCGCGATCGACGCGCCCGCCGACGTGCCGTCCGACGCCGCCCGCTCGGACGCGGACCGACGCGCCTGACGGTCTTCCTTGATTCGCTCGAGGATGTCGCCCAGCAACAGCTTCACATCGGCGATGCTCTGCCAGCGCTTGCGCGGATCCTTGCAGAGGCAGCGATCGACGAGCGCCCTCACCTCCCGCGGGGTGTCCGGCGCGAGCTCTTTCAACGGCTGCGGATCCCGCTGCTGCACCGCGGACAGCACGGCCAGTCCGTTGTCGCCGGGAAACGCGCGTTGCCCGCTCAACAGCTCATAGAGGAGCGCGCCGAAGGCGAATGTGTCCGAACGCGCGTCGACCGGTTTCCCCTGGGCCTGCTCCGGAGACATGTAGGCGCAGGTCCCCGCCATGACCCCGTCGGCGGTCACCTCGTCCGACGATTTCACGACCGCCTCGCATGCAGACCGGGCGCTCTTGGCCAGACCGAAGTCCAGCAGTTTGACCAGTCCGGCTTCGGTCACCACGACATTGGTCGGTTTGATGTCGCGGTGGACGATCGACGCGTCGTGGAGCGCCGACAACGCGTCGGCGATCTGCACGCCAATTCCGAGGGTCGTTTCGATGTCGAGTGTGTTGCTCGTAATCAACTGACGCAGCGTTCGCCCGGCGACCAGCTCCATCGCGATGTAGTCAATCCCGTGCGCAGAGCCGACGTTGTAGATCGCCACGATATTCGGGTGGGTGAACGAGGAGGCGATCCGCGCCTCTCGCAGCAGCCGCTGCCGCGTCCCTTCGCCGATCGCCTCGCGCTTGAGGACCTTGACCGCAATCACGCGCTGCAACAGGGTGTCTTCCGCGCGATACACGACGCCGAGCCCGCCGCTGCCCAGCACCTCGAGAATCCGGTATTGGCCGAGCAGGGTGCCTTCGGGCAGCACCGGCTCCGCGTCGGACGACTCCATGTCCATCTGGATCGGCCGGTCGAGCGCGCCCGCGGGGCTCTGCTCGGCGAGGAGCAGCCGCTGCAGTTCGTCGCGCATCGGATCGCCTGGCGGGCACTTCTCGCGGAGAAAGCCTTCCCGCTGATCTCCGTGCAATTCGACCGCGGCGAAATAGAGATCTTTCAGTTTTCGCCAGGTGCTTTCCTTGTGAACCTCAGCCATACGATGTGCCAGCGCCTCAGGAATGGGCAGAAATTCTACACCTCTCGTTAACCCCAGAGCCGCGCGTCTTATTGCATCCGCCGCGGGCCGGGCGATACCATGACCGGAATCCGGCCCATGCGGAACGGTCCGTGAAACGCTGGCCGGTTCTTCCTGCACCTTACGCCAGGCACCGTGTGCGTGCGCCGCGCTTGACTCATCCCACGGCGCCGCACGAAATGAGGGATTCATGAATTCGCAGGCTGGGGACATCACGCAATTGCTGGCTGACGTAAAGGCCGGTCGCCGCGAAGCGGAAGCCGAACTGATGGAGCGCCTGTACCACCCGCTGCGGAAACTTGCGGTGACGCAGATGCGCCGCGAACGCCTGGACAATTCCCTTCAGGCGACCGCGCTGGTGCACGAGGTCTACCTGCGGCTGGTGCAGCCGGGCGGCCTGGCGGTGCAGGGGCGCACGCATTTCATGGCGGTCGCGGCGACCGTGATGCGCCGCATTCTCGTCGACCACGCGCGCACCTGCCGCGCCAAGAAGCGGTGGGGCACGAAGAACCGCGTCGATCTCGACGAGAGCGTGATCGTGGCGCATGACGGATCTGAGGACGTGCTCGCCGTCCATGAATGCCTGGAGCGCCTGGCCGCGGTCGATCCCCGCCAGAGCCGAATCGTGGAGATGAAGTTCTTCGGCGGCCTCAACGAGCGCGACATTGCCGAAGTGTGCGGCATCTCCGAGCGAACCGTCCGGCGCGAGTGGGGCATGGCGCGGGCGTGGCTGCACGCCGAACTGTCGGCGATCCCTCAATAGCCGTCCGCAGGTCCCTGGACCTATTCAGGGATCTTGGTGCGAGCTTTCGAACAGCTGGGCAGCGTGTCGTCGAACATGCACTTGACCTGCTCGAGGTGAAGCCGGCGCGGTGCGTCCGTGCGGACGTAGTTGTCCCACTCCTCACCGATGTTGCGTTGCTGTAGGGGATTCATCTTGAATGACAGCGGCGCGCTCGTTCCCGGGAATTCGAAGGTCGCAAACCTGATATCGACGCCACCGCCGCTCGCGGCCCGCCACTTTTCTCTCAGCAGGACGAGTGCGTTGCGGTTGTGCAGCAGCTGTCCCGACGATCGCACGTGCAGCAAGCCGGTGATCGGCGAAAACAGCTCGAACACCCAGCCGCGATTGCGTGGAAGCGCACGCGTGTAGAACGCGTCCTCTTCCTGGGGAGGGTTCTGGACGTTCGGCAGCCTGATGTCGGGGAAGGCGCGAATCTGCAGGATCAGCACCTTCGCGGGCAGCCTGTCGCCGCTGACCTTGAGCTCGCGCAATCCCTGATCCAGCCATTGGACCGCTGAGTCGACGCCGTAGTTGTCGTAATACCCGCCGTCAATCAGGTGGTATTTCAGCGCCACGTCGTCCTTGGACTTCGACGCGCCATCATCGACGCGGTCGGCGCGCGGGATCGGCAGCACATAGGGAAAGCCCGAGGCGAGCCGCGCCGCGGTCACGAGATCGATGTCGAAATCACGGTAGAACTCGGCAAACGTAGTCGGCCGCGGGCTGCGCCACGGCGACGGGCCGCCGCCCGCGTCGGGATCGAGCCCGTCGGACTGCTCGTCGGCGCCGATGGTCTTCAACGTGGTCGTGGAAAACACGAAGGGCTCACCGGTTTCGGCCACGGTGGCGTTGAAAACCGACGCCGGCCGCCAGCCTTCTTCGAGGCCCTCATACCAGTCGGACAAGCGGCCGTGGATACCGCTTTGCTGCCACGAGAGTTCGAGCATGCGGCCGCGGTCCAGGAAGCGTCCTTCGGGAATCCTCTTGGGGTAAAACCACGTGGCGTTGCCTGGCAGATAGGGAAACACGATGCGAGGAACGTCGCGATAAACAAGCGCCCACGCCACGTCGTCGAGCCGCGGCTTGAATGCTTCACTCAACAGTCCCTTGAAGTCTGCGCACGCGCCCTCCGGCGCGAACCTCGCGCACGCCGCCTTGGTCGGCAGGAATCCGGATGCTCCAGCTTTCCGGTATTGGTTAAGGAAGAACAGCGAACCCGTCGCGCCACCGGAAACGGAGCTGACCATCGCAATCGAATTCGCGAAACTGCGCCCGTGCAGGCGGTCCGCTCCCAGCTCCTCTCGAATCTGCGTCTCGAGCCCTGTCAGCACGCGCACGGTCCAGGCTGCGGCCTGTATCCCTCCACCCATCGTTGCGACCACGATAATGGGTTTGTCTTGGAGCACGCGCGGTTTGAGCACCGCGGCCGGCGACACGAGCGGCGATCGGTCGGCAGCTGCGGGCTGGCTCAACGCGGATGGCGCTTTCGGGTTCAATCGATAGTAGTGTTCCGAGAAATCCGTGAAATACTCCCCTACGAAGGCCGCCAGGATGAGGAGCGCGAGAAGCGGAATCCTGAAGCGATCGAAGAAGTACGCGCTGAGACTGAACATCCAGCCGGCGTTCAGCAGCAGGAGCAGCACGTACGCGAGGGCCGGAATGCTGGTACCCGACCAGCTGTTGTCCGCCGCATCCATCGCGTTCACGACGCCGATCCACGAGTAGACCACGAAGGTCACTGTGGCAAAGGTGAAGGACAGCAGAACGCCGCTCCATGGCATGCCGCGCCCCTGATTGTCCTCGCCGTCCACCCTCTCACGGTCGTCGATGAAACCCGCCTTCCAGTCCGGGTGCAGTTTGATCAACCTCGATTTCAGGCGTCCCAGGATGCCCTGCGGGATTGGGCACGGCCGCTTGTGCATGCGTGCGAGCAGCCGGCGCAGGATTCCCGGCGCGGGAAAGATCTCCGTGGCGACCGCCACGGTCGACGGCATCAGTGAAAATGCCAGCAACACCGCGGCGAAGGCGAGGACGTAGGCAAAAAGTCCTCCGGCGAGAACGGCGGCGGCGTTCCGCCAAACGTTGTCCGCCTTGACGTCCGGTTGCAGGAACTGTCCGGTCAGCATCGGCGCCGAGAGCAGAATCGATATTCCGGCGATCGTGGCGCGGGTCGCTCTGTGGTGTGAATGCAGGTCCTGCTGCGTCAGGGCCGGCGGAACGGCCACCCGATCCGACGCATTGAACAGCACGACCAGCGCGATCAGCACGACGCTCCACGTCACCATCAATGTTCCCAGGCTGACCAGGAATGATGCCCGGGGATCCAGATAGAAGAAATTCTGGAACAGCGGCTGGCCCAGCGAGGTATGCAGCGCAAATATCGGAAACACGAGCAGCACGGCCGCGACCGCCAGCGGCACGCGCAGCAAGTACACGTAGGCAAGCGTCGTGGCCCATCGCGAGTGTGGGGCGAAGATCATCAGTGGCGCGGGGGCCCCCACGGTCGTTACGGCACCTCCCGACTTGACAGCCTCCTCCATCGTGCCCTCCTATCCGCCGGTTCGGTCAGGGTGGGCTGTGCCCGGCCATGATCCCCGTTCGTGTATGCGGCGAATCCCCGTCAACGCGACCGCGCGCTGGTACCGGCCGTACCACCGGTTCACCAGGAACGTGTTGACCGCCGGCAGGACGCCGTTGCGCAGGCGGCGTGCGACGCGGCGCGCGATGCGCCAAGCGGAGTAGCTCCGCCGCATGCAGTACGCCAGCGAAAGCTCGAGCTCCTCTGGCGACACGTGACGAGGACGGAACACCAGCTGCGCGGAATCGCTGCCATCGAGAAGGTCTCCGGGCAGCAGCCGGCCCTCGGCAGCGAGCTGCGCTCGAAACGGCGTGCCTTCGATCGGCACCGGCAGAGAAAAGACCGGAATATCCACGCCAATCTCGTCGATCAGGTCGGGGACCGTGCGCAGGTATTCCGGCGTGTCGCCGTCGAGCCCGAGCAGGAAGATGCTCATCACGGCAATGCCGTGCTGATGCAGGTAGTCGATGCGACGCCGGTACTCGTGCACCCGGTTGTGCCGCTTGTTGGCGATCCGAAGACTGTCGGCGGACAGACTCTCAAGGCCCACGTACACGTAGCGGCACCCCGCGCGTGCCATCAATCTTGCGGACTCTTCCGTCAGCGTGTCGAGCGAGGTCTGCGCCGACCAGTAGCGCTTCATCGGCGTCAGCGCCTCGCACAGCGCGCGGAAGTAGGCCCGGTTCGCGCCGATATTGTTGTCCCAGAACGTGATCATCTTCCTTTGCGTCCAGCTCCAGCCGGCCGGGACGTTCGCGAGGTCGCGGACGACGTGGGCAATCGGCCGCTGCCGAACCGGGGTGGGGACTGCCGACAGCACGCAAAACGAACACGAGAAGGGACATCCACGCGTCACTTCGTAGCCGAGGGGGACGGCGAAGTCACGCTCGACCAAGTCGTAGCGGGGAACGGGCAGGTCGTTCAGCCCGGCAGGCGCTTCGGCGCGATACAGCCCGTTCATGCGCCCCGCCATCAGATCCGCCGTGAGGCGCGGCATCACCGTTTCCGCTTCACCCACCACGATCGCGTCGGCGCTGCCCTCGAAGTAGGCCGGGTTCAACGACGGATAAAGGCCGCCGACGACGACCTTGACGCCGCGGGCGCGGAACGTACGGCCGAGCTGTCGCGCGCGCGGCGCACAGAAATCCATCGTGGAGAGGAAGACGACGTCTACGTTCATCGAGACGTCGGTTTCACGAATGCACTCGTGCACGACGCTGATGTCCCAGGACCGCGGCAGGAGTGAGGCGATGTGGACGGCGGTATACGGAGCGGCCGTCCGGTCGTGCGCGAGCGCCGGTGGGACCTGGCTCGCTTGGAGTGCCGTCGATCCTTGCCAGTCCGGAACGTTCTTGGGACGCCACACCAGAATCACAGCCGCGCGAATAGGCAAATCAAACCAACCCGTCAGGCGTCACAGAGTCGATCGAGGGCGAAGGTTCGAAAACTTCGGCCGAACATTAGCATTGATGAGCGGGCGCGGCGCAATTTTTCGGACCCCTCGCCGTCGCTTCGAACGAGTAAGCAGTGCCCGTGGGGTCTGCGAGGCAGGGTCGAATCGCCAGATTTGCGGTTCGAGCCGTTCGCGCGGGGCACTTAAATCTGACACGCTCCGCCAGTTTCGCATTCTCTGACAATTGCCGTGCCGCTGCCCCGTACTGCGCGCCATCGCCTGCCGGACACGCGATCGTCGTCTGGTCGAACTCGACGGCACTTCCGGCGATCACCACGATTGTTGTTGCGTCGTCGTCGGTATCGAGCAGTCCCGACGAAGGAACATCGGCTTCGAAGTCGAAGAGGCTGCGTATTTCCAAGCGCAGAACAAAAGCGGCGTTCCTCACCCGTGAACCGGCTCCTGTGTGATCGTCGAACTTTGCGCTAGGATCGGTTCGTCTTAGTTCTTGTTTGTCGAACAAAGAATGGCGAGGGGTGACTGGCTCGGCGAATTCGAGTTCTGCGTGCTGCTGGCGGTCGCCCATCTGGGCGACGACGCCTACGGCTTGCGCGTGCGCCAGCATCTCGAGGCTGAAACCGGCCGCCGGCTGGCAATCGGCGCCGTGTACAACACGCTGGCCCGGCTGAAACAGAAAGGCCTGCTGCGCACGCGGGTCGAGGCGCCGCGGCCGGTGCAGGGCGGACGGACCCGGACCTGCTTCCATTTGACGGCGGCAGGCACCCGCGCGCTGACGCTGTCGACCGATGTGCTGACCCGGATGATCCGCAAGTGGAACCCGAAGTCCGTCCGCTGACCCGTGCCGGACTCGTACGCGCGCAGCGCGCGCTGCTGCGGCTGCTGGCGCCACAGGGCGAACGCGCGGAGATCGTCGCGGACCTCGAAGAAGAAGCGACGCAAATCGCGGCCGCCGACGGGCGCCGCGCCGCCGCGCGGTTCGTCTGGTGGCAGATTCTTCATTCCATTGGACCCTGGATCGGCCGGCGGACCGCGGAATGGACCGCGGTCGCGGCCGGGAGCGCGACACATATGCATCACGGCATCTGGTCTGACGTCCGGCTGGGAGTCCGCCGCCTGGCACACTCGCCGGGATTCACCCTCCTCGCGATCGTGATGCTCGCGATCGGGATCGGTGCGGTCTCGACCGTGTTCAGCCTCGCGCATGCGCTGTGGCTGAAGCCGCTCCCCTACGCGGATCCCGAGCGGCTGGTGTGGATCCACACGCGCCACACGCCGACCTCGGCGGCTTCCTCCCTGAACGCCACCGAACTTCGCGAGTACACCCAGACCGGCGGTGCGCTGGCCGGTGTGGCCGGGTTCACCTACGGTGCCGGCATCCTTCGCGTGAACGGCGAACGCGTCCGGCTGGTGGCGCACAACGTGTCGCCGAACTTGTTTCGCGTGCTCGGCGTCTACCCTGTCCTCGGCCGCGACTTTACCGACGCCGACGCGGCACCGGGCGCGAAGGTCGTCATGCTCGGGTACGACACATGGACGCAGCGGTTCGGGGGCGATCCCGGCATCGTCGGCAAAACCATGACGATGAACGGCGGGGCATACGAGGTGGCGGGAGTCATGCCTCGCGGCTTTGCGTTTCCCCGCGGGTTCGAGGCCAGCGCATGGACTGCCGCGGGCTTCCGCGGCAAGGATTTCGACCGCCGCCTGATCGAAGCCGTCGGACGGCTTGCGCCCGGACACACCATCGCGCAGGCGAGCGCGGAGGTAGAAACGCGGGCGCGGCGGCTGGCGCAGGCCAATCCGGCCACCAATGGCGAGTGGACCGCCTTCGCGGTCGGCGCGGGGGCGACCGCCACACGCGCGACGCGCGTTGCGTTCCAAGCCATGCTCGGCCTCGTGGGGCTCTTCCTGCTCGTGGCATGCACGAACCTCGCGGGTCTCCTGCTGGCGCGGAATATCGTGCGGCGCCGCGAGCTCGCGGTACGCCTGTCGATCGGCGCCTCCCGGTGGCGTCTGGCGCGGATGCTCCTCGTGGAGAGCGTTCTGCTCGCGTCCGTCGGCGGCGCGGCCGGCATCCTGCTCTCGGCGTACGGCTCGCGAGCGCTCGGGCGGCTGATGCCGCCCACCACATCCGGACTCGACGCGATCGGACCCAATCCGCAGGTCATCGCCGTCGCGGTGGGCCTGACAATCCTTTCGGCCGCCCTGATCGCTTTCCTGCCGGCCGTGACGCTCGGATCGCTGCGCCCGGCCGAGGCGCTGGCGGGATCGCGGGGCAGCACCGGGGCCGTCTCCGGGACACAGCGTGCGCTCGTCGTCGCCGAGATCGTCTTCGCCGTCGTACTGGTCGTCGGTGCCGGCGCGATGCTGCGGTCGTTTGTCGACGCGCTCGGCCGGGATCGCGGTTACGACCCACGGGGGCTCGAAGCGCTCAACGTCAGTTTGCCGTTCGGCGATGATGCCTACCTCGACACCGATCGCCGGGCAAAAGTCTTTGGCGAGATCCTGGATCGCGTGAGCGCCGTCCCAGGGGTCCGCGCCGCGGCGGCGACGACCGGCTTCCCGGGGAGCCGGCTCGGGGTTCTCGGCGGTGGTCCGGTCACGCTGCCCGAGGGCGCCGCACCGGTGATGGCCGCCATCCATGCCGCCAGTGCGGGTTATTTCGAGACGATGCGGATTCCGCTGAAACGCGGGCGCGCGTTCGCGCCTACCGACACCGCCGGTGCGCCGGGAGTCGCGATCGTGAACGAAGAACTGGCGACGCAGTTCCCTGGCGGCGATCCCATCGGCCGGGTGGTGTCGCTGTCAATCCTGGGCGACAAGGCGACGCCGTTCGAAATCGTCGGCGTCACCGGCAACATCAGGCTCACGGGCAGCACAGGCTACCGGATCTTTGTACCGCTGACCCAGGCCTCGCCATACTGGATCGATCTCGTCGTCAGGACTGATGGGCGGCAGCGTGTCGCTGCCGACGTTCGGCAGGCGCTTCGCGGCATGAATCTCGACCTGATGCTCGAGAACGAGTCGTCGTTTGCGACGATCATCTCCAACAGTTTGGCGCTCGAGCGGACGCAGAGCGGCTTCGCGATCATGATCGGCGCGCTCTCGTCGCTCGTCGCCGCCGTCGGCCTCTACGCGCTGGTGACCTTCATCGTTGCCGGCCGCCGCCGCGAGTTCGGCATCCGCCTCGCGCTCGGCTCGGATACGCGGCGGTTGTTCCGCGACGCTCTCGCCGGCCCGCTCCGTCTTGTCGCCGGAGGGATCACCATCGGGATCGCGGCGGCCGTGCTTATCGTTCGTGCGCTCGGCAGCCAAGTCTTCGGACTGAAATCCGCCGACGCGTCGGCCTACGCCGGCGCCGCGATACTCGTGCTGGCGATTTCTCTCGGCGCCTCCTGGTTTCCCGCGCGCCGGGTCACGCGCACCGATCCGCTTACCGCCCTGCGCGAAGACTAGGTTCGGTTCGCAACTCGCGGCTCGGGGCTCTCGGCCTTGGTTTTGGGCTCCCCATCCCTGAACATGCCGTACCCCGATTCATCGGCTCTCTATTCAGTTTCGCCCGATGGTCGGTGATCGCCCGCCCGACGGTTCTGGCGGCGTCAGCGTGCGCGCGAAGGTGAACGTGAGCCTCCCGGCCGAAGCCGACAAGGCCAACGCGCCGATGGCCGGCTTGACAGGCAGGGCGGCCGCGGTATCATCCCTAAATCGTTTATGGGAACGCAGGACAGCGGCGAACTGATGCCCGGCACGCTCGACATGCTGATTCTCAAGGTGCTCAGCCGCGACGAGATGCACGGCTACGGCATCGCGTCCGCCATTCAACGCGCGTCCGGCGACGTCCTGGGCGTCGTCGAAGGCGCGCTGTATCCGGCGCTGCATCGTCTCGAGGTGCGCGGCTGGGTGCGCTCGAAGTGGGGCGCGTCCGACAACAACCGGCGCGCGAAGTTCTACCGCCTGAGCCCGCTCGGCCGGCGCGCCCTCGAAGAAGAAGCCGCCTACTGGGATCGCGTCGCGGCCGCGGTCACGCGCGTGATGCAGAGCGCATGATCACGCCGCCATGAAGCGCATCCACGACGCGATCGGCTGGTGGAATCGGCTTCGGACGCTGCTGCGCCCCGGCCGCCGTGCCCGCGACATCGACGACGAGATCGCGTTCCACCTGGCCATGCGCCAGGCCGAGCACGAGCGTCGCGGCCTCACGCCCGATCTCGCCCGGCAGACCGCAGCACGCCAGTTCGGCAACGTCACTGCACTCAAGGAGCAGACCCGCGACATGTGGACGTTTCCCTCGTTCGACAGTCTGATGCAGGACCTGCGCTACGCGCTGCGCACCCTCCGGCGCGCGCCGGGGTTCGCGCTCGTCGCGGTGCTCGTGCTGGCGATCGGAATCGGCGCGACGACCGCCATGTACAGCCTGGTCGACGCGATGCTCGTGCGCGGCCTGCCATACGCGGAGGCGGATCGTCTCGTCGTGCTGATCGGCAACGTCCAGCGGGCGGGCGGTGTCGAGCGGCGCGGCAATTCCTATCCTGACCATGTCGACTGGCGCGCGCGCGCGACCAGCTTCGAGGACATGGCGGCGTATACGACGCTGATCGCCACGCTCCAGGGCGGCGATGAACCCGAGCGGATTGTCGGCGAGGCGGTCTCGGCGCCCTACTTCACACTGCTCCGGGTGTCGCCGACGCACGGCCGCGGGTTCACCCCTGAAGAGGACGCGGTCGCCAATCGCGACGCCGTCGTCATTCTCAGCGACGGACTCTGGCGCCGCCGGTTCGGCGCCGATCCGTCGATCCTGAATCGAACGATTCAGCTTGGCACGCGAAGCTACACGATTGTCGGCATCATGCCGGCGGGCTTTACGGGCGTGTCCGACACAGCGCAATTCTGGGAGCCGTTCTCCCAGAGCGGCACGCCATTCGACAATCGCGGCAGCCGCGGCTTTCAGACGCTGGCGCGGCTCAAGCCGGGCGCGACCCTCGCCGCCGCGCGCGCCGAACTCGACACGATCTCGCGCCAGCTGGCCACGGCCTATCCGCAGACCAACGACAAGCGGGCGGTCGAGGTCGTTCCCCTGGCGGATTTGGTCCTGCAGCAGCTCCGGCCCACCGTCGTCGCGCTCATGGCGGCCGTCACGCTGGTGCTGCTGATTGCCTGCGCGAACGTCGCGGGTCTGCTCATCAGCCGTTCCGACGCCCGGCAGCGGGAAATCGCGGTGCGCACGGCGATGGGCGCCGGGCCGGCGCGTCTGCTGCGGCAACTCGTCACGGAAAGCTGCGTGTTGGCGATGATCGGCGCCGTGGCGGGAATGGCGATCGCGCAAATTGCACTCCCTTCGCTCATCGCCGCGAGTCCCGTCGCGTTCCCGACGTTCGTACAGCCGCAGTTGAGCGTGCGTGTGCTGGCGTTCGGCATCGCGATCGCGCTGCTCAGCGGCGCGATGCTCGGTCTCGCGCCGATGATGCATGCGCGGTTGCCGCGGCTGAGCGACGCGCTCAAAACGTCCTCGCGCGGCGGCTCGAGCGGCAGGCGCTCGCAGCGTCTGCGCAGCGCGCTCGTCATCGTGGAAGTCGCGCTGGCGGTCGTCCTGCTGGCCGGTGCGGGGCTGATGATTCGTTCGATTCAGAAGCTCGCGGCGATCGACCCGGGCTTCGACGCCGCGAACGTGCTCATGGTGAACGCGACGATTCCCCGCCAGACGGCGCCTCCTGCGGCGCCAGGCGCGCCGCCGGCCCCGCCCGCTCCGTTCGTGACGTCGCATGCCGATTTGCTCCAACGCATCCGCGCCCTTCCCGGCGTCGAGGGTGCGAGCCTCGCCAGCGACCTTCCCTTCGGGGGCTCGTCGGCGGTCTTCTATTCCGCCGAAGGCGACGCGACGGTCGCGGCCGAGACGATGCCGCGCGCCTACATTCATCGGGTCACGCCGGAGTTCTTCGCGACTTTGCGAATCAAGCTCGAGGCCGGGCGTACGTTTCTGCCGGCCGAAGAGCGGCCGGACAATCCCGCCGTGGTCGTCAGCCACAACGTCACGCGCCGGTTCTGGCCGAACCAGGATCCGATCGGCAAGCGGATCAAATTGGGCGCACCCGGCAGCCAGAATCCCTGGCTGACCATCGTCGGCGTGGTCGACGAAGTGAAGTATCGAGGGCTGCCCGAGAATCCGACCCGCGATCCCGATCTGTACCTGCCCTACGTCGACCGTGCCACGCCGGGCGTCCTGGTCCGTACTCGCGTGGAGCCCTCGTCACTCGCGGCGGCGGTTCGCGCCGCGATCCGCGACGGGAACGCGTCGATCGTGACGTTCAACGCGCAGACGCTGGCGGATGTGGTCGCGCAGCAGTCGTCGGCGTCGCGTTTTACGGGCTGGCTGCTCAGCGTCTTCGCGGCGACTGCCCTGGTGCTTTCGGTGATCGGGCTGTACGGGGTCATGTCGTACCTCGTGGCGCAACGGACGCGCGAGTTCGGGATTCGTCTCGCGCTCGGTGCAAGCCGAAGCGAAATCGTGCGGCGCGTCATGCGCGACGGCGCATGGCGCGTCGCGATCGGGGCCGCGATCGGCCTGGTGGCCACGACAGGATTGGCGCGTTTGCTGGCGGGGCTGGTCTACGGCGTGGGCAGCTTCGACATCTCCTCGCTTCTTGCGGTCGCCACGCTCGTGGTCGTCGCCATCGCCGCATGCGGGATCCCGGCCGTGCGCGCGACGCGGGTCGATCCGGCGATTGCGCTGAGAAGTGAGTAACGCACCGAGCCGACAGCTCACGACCGTTTCAAGACAGTCACGTGAGCGTGAAAGGGTTTCCCGCTGTCACGCCGGAGGCCGCGGGTTCGAGTCCCGTCGACCCCGCCAAATTTTTCGCTAGAGTTCACCGCGAAAAATTTGTCTCGCCGTAGCGCCGCAGGCGCGAAGGCGGACTTCCCATCTCAGTAAACCCGCGCCCCTCAGACTCCCCACACGCTCTCTCGCTTGCCGCTTCGCGGCTGCGCTCCGTTCGCGTGGGCTCGTTCGCCGCGCTCACTCGCGTCGCGCGCTTCGCCCGGCGCGCTGAGATCGGAATGATCCGCTTCTCACGGCCCCTCGTGTGCTCGCCCCGAAGCATGCGCGGCGTCGACTGGACAATGTAACATCAGGGTCGCTATGACGACCATGAACCGCCGGACGTTCCTCACGGTTCTTGCGGCCGCGGCCCTGGCCGCGCGTCAGACCACTGCCGCATCGATCCGCCGCGTTGGCCTGCAGCTCTACACGGTGCGCGTGGCGCTCGAGAAGGACTTCGACGGCACGCTCGCGAAGATCGCGGCGATCGGCTACAAGGAGGTCGAGTTCGCGGGCTACTTCGGCCGCACGCCGCAGCAGGTCCGCGACGCGCTGAAGGCGAATGGGCTCACCTCACCTGCCGCGCACGTGGACTATCCGATCGTCAGCGATCCCGCGAAGTGGGCCCAGACGCTCGACGCGGCCGCGACGATGGGACAGACGTTCCTGGTGAACCCGTGGACGGACGAGTCCGTGCGCAGCCAGTCCGGCTTCTGGCAGCGCGCCGCAGACGTGTACAACGCCGCGGGCGCCTCGGCGAAGAAGCAGGGCATCCAGTTCTGCTACCACAACCACAACTTCGAGTTCTCGCCGCGCGCCGACCTGGGCGGCAAGCTGCCCTTCGATTACCTGCTGGACACGTGCGATCCGTCGCTCGTGAAGATCGAACTGGATCTCTGCTGGATCGCGGCGGCGGGGAAGGACCCGCTCGACTACTTCCACCGCCAACCCGGGCGGTTCCCGCTCGTGCACGTGAAGGGCCTGCGCCGCGTGCCCGCCCCGACGGGCGACACGCCCGTCCCGATCGCGACCGTGCTGCAGGAGCTGACGGACGTCGGGCACGAGGACGTGATCGACTGGAAGCGCATCTTCGCGCGCGCCAAGGCCGCCGGCATCGAGCACTACTTCGTCGAGCACGATAACCCGCAGGACGCGTTCGCGAGCCTCAAGGCCAGCTACGACTACCTGTCGAGACTGAGCTTTTAGTGGGTGGAGCGCGCCGATCCAGATCGCACGGCCTATTGGGTCAAGAGAGGTCCGAAAACTGCTTTCACGTGATTGATGGAGATCGCGAAGCCTAACGACTCCGCTCCCTGGGGGAAAACCTTCAGAGTATTGACGCCGAGCACCTGTCCGTGCTCATCCAGGAGGGGTCCGCCACTGTTTCCCGGGCTGATAGCAGCATCGAATTGGATGAGCGGAATCCTTCCGCTTACCCGCAGGTTGCTAATGATGCCCCGCGTGACTGTCCCTGCAAGACCCAGAGGACTTCCGATCGCGATCACGTCATCTCCCACCTGTACCGCGTCCGAGTCGCCGAGGGGCAGGGGGACGGCAGCAGCAATATTCGCGCGGATCAGGGCCAAGTCGTCCTCTGCCGCTAGCTTCACAATGGTTCCGAAGGTCTCAGTCGCCTGAGTTCGAATCACAATGCGTGACGCGCCAGCCACAACATGTGCGTTGGTGATCAGGAGACCGGTGTCCGTGACAAAGAATCCGCTGCCCGAACCAGATGGCGTCTTGATAGTGACAGTTGACGCGAGAGCAGCCCGCACTACTTCCTGACGTGTGCTGGCTCCTCGGACCATCGGCACGTTGCCGTCCACCCGCGGTGCGCGTTCAGGAACCTTGGGCAGATCGGCGTTGGTGATCGACTTGGAGGCCTTTCCAGCGCCGTTTCTCTGGGCGGCAGCGGCGGCCACATCGGCGAGCGACGATTCCTGATACGGAGTTCGGGCTGACGACGCGGTTGCGGCGTCGGCCTTTGGCTTCTCCGCTTTCCCGCCTGGATCCGTCTTGGTTTTCTCAGGAGTTGGCGAATCGGCGCCGTCGGTTGGAGGTTTTGCTCCGGCGGCCTTGCGCCTGGCTTCGGCGGCAGCAGCGATCTCGCCGAGCGACTGAGCTCGCAGAACCCCCGCGAGGGCGGACGCAATGAGACACACGACTATTGACCAAACGAAAGCGCGGCGGAGCATTGCGTTAAGCCTATGGCCTGAGTTTGAAAAGTACAAACGGTATTGTTCGGGGGGCTCACGGATAATACCACATCGACGCGAGGGCGACCTAGGAGCAGGGACCGACTGCCGTCATCCTGAGTGCCCGTGGTGGCGCGGACTAGGTACTGCCGCACTGGGCAGGTAGGATTCCGCACACAATCGGCCGCCGGCTGCTCGGAGTGGCGATGCGATGGCGTCTAGCACCCCTCACGTGCAATCAGAACGGCGCGGTGATCGCCGTTCTCACCAAGACCACTGCGGGTACTGACGATATCTGCACCAGCCTCCTGTTGCGGGTGAGGCGTTCGAGGTCTTGTGCCGCCCACCAGATGCGCTTGTAATTGACCGCGGTCCTCTCGGGCGCGATCAACACGTACAGGCGTCGATAGCCGAAGCGACTGTGCGCCGCGGCGTGTGTGCGGAGCCACTCCACCCCTTCCGCGCCGAGCCGCGGTGCTCACCATCTTTTTGCGACCATCGCGTTCGGGGCCTTCATGTCGAGCGTCTGTCTGACGATCTGCTTCAGGCGACGATGTCGTCCTCGCGCCTTCAGCCGTTGCACCTCGCTGAGCTCTATCCCCGCGTAATTGGCGTTCGGCCGGTGGTACGTCTACTCGGTGGTGCTCAGACACAGGCCGATGACGCTCGCCACAGAGCCTCCGTGGCGCTTGCAAGCAACCAACGGAGCGTCTGGCGAACGGTTCAGCCCGCCGCCAATACCGGTCACGGCCGCCTTCAGATGCGGGTCAGATGCGGCGACGTGATAGCACTCGCCTTAGAAGTTCCCGCATAGCGTGTTGTCGATCGAATTCGGCGGCCCCGAGCGCCGATCGTTGTCGACTGCGTTCAGTTGTCAGTCCGGTCTGCCTGTATGCCGGAGGCCGCGGGTTCGAGTCCCGTCGACCCCGCCAATTTTTCGCCAGAGTTCACCGTGAAAGATTTGTCTCGCCGCAGGCTGCACAGCGATCGCGACTTCGATCCGTTCGACACAATTCTTAATCTGTCTGTCATCCAGGTCGCACCGCTCCCACGCCGCGCGGCCCCCGAACCGAGCGCTAAACCACGATTGGGTGCTTCGTCGCCAATTCGTCGTTACGGGTCACGGCGATTGAGGACGACGCGGACTTCGCGGCGGGCGATGACGCGCCCCGCACTGCTGTGGACGAAAACGAAGTCGTACGCGCCGAGGAAGCCGGCACCCGGCATCCAGGTGAACACTCCGGTCGTCGGATCGAAATGCGATCCAGCCGGCAGCGGCAGCAGTCCAGTCACCGTGCGGAGGTAGCCCGCGTAGTCGCCGATCGCGGGACTCTCGAACTGCAGCTCGATCCGATTGAGCTCTTCTGCCGGCACTGTGATGCGGCCGTCGGCTGCGGAATACCGCTGCGTTGGGGCGCTGACATCGAATCCGCGACGCCCCTGAATCGCCGACTGATCGACGGGCGCGGCATCGACCTCCTCGATCGGCGCCGCGGCGCTGACCGACGATCGGAGCCGGTCGGATGTCGCCGACTGGATCGCCGCAGTTCCGTTCGACACCGTGAAGAACCGACTGCCAATGCCGGACGCGCCACCGTCGGTCGACGCGGCAATCCAGAAGATCGTGTGGACGCCGTTGGCAAGGGTCGTCGTATCGATGGCAAAGACTCCGAGCGCCTCATCCACTCCGGGATAGTTGCCGCCAGGGAACGCCGCCGTGAGATCCGGCCGCGCTGCCCAGCCGGCAGGCGATCCGAGATTCACGCCATCCACGAAGACGGACACAGCTCCGCCGTGAGGCGGGTCGGCGAAGTTGGGAAATGGAGACAACACCCAGCCGAAGTTGGCGATCAGGCCGCTTACCACCTCACCCTGTTTCGGAGTGTCGATCGCGCCGAAGGCTGCCGTTGAGTGCGCGTTGTCGCAGACGATCGTCTTCTTCCCCAGTTCGACCAGATGTCCGTCGACGTCCTCGGCGATTGCGCGAAGCGTGAACGTGCCGTTTCCCCGGTTCGGCAGGAAGTTCGTCAGCATCAAGTAGCCCCAGCCGGCACGCGTGTTCTCCGGGTAGGCTGGGAAGGCTGCCTGGACGTCGGGACGGGCACCTTCAAGGAATTGTGCGTCGCCGATGAAGATCAGCCCGCTTTCATCGCCGACTGGATCGCGCCAGATGCGAACCCCTGTGACGGCAACGTCGTCCAGCGCCCAGCCAGTGACTGCGACCGAGCCGGCATGCGGCACGGCTCCCTCAACCGGTGTTTCGAATTGTCCAATCGGCTCCCTCGTCATGTCGCTCGGGACCAGCCGCAGGCTCACTACTATGGGCGCGAGCGTGTTGGTCGCGCCGGTGGCGGTGATGGTGATCGCCGCGGATGACTGCAGATTGAGACCGAATACGAACTGGACGTCGACGATCACCTCGCGAGAGCCGACTCCGCTCGACGGCGTCACGATCAGCCACGGCACATTGGACGTCGCCGTCCAGGCCACCGTGCCAGCGCCGCGCTGCGTGAGCCGCACCGTCTGAGCGCCCGTCTTCCGGCTGAACGAAAGTCCTTCCACAACGGCAGTGAAATTCACCGTCTCGTGGTCGAGCGCGAGCGTCGGCGCTGCCGCCTGCGTGACCATCAACGTGCGACCCCCAATCCTGATCAACCCGGTCCGGGATTGTCCAGTAGCGTTGCTCGCCGCCGTGAACGAAACCGTTCCGTTGCCGGTGCCGTCGATCGCGGATGTGAACGATATCCAAGGAGCATTCGTGACCGCAGACCATGAGCACCCCGTCGCGGTCGTCAGGGCCACGCTCGACGCCGATCCGAGCGCCGCCATGCCTACGGCAGTTGCGCTGAGCGAAAACGAACAGGTGACCTGGTGCGCGAAGTCTTGGAAGGACGCAAGGCCGGGCTTGGCGGTGCCGTCCGGTCTGAAGAGCCCGCTGCCGACGAGCGTCGAGAAAAAAGGATTTCCAAAATCGAGATCGTCAGGGTCGAGGTGAACCCAATACACGCCTTTCACGAAGGGTTGGGCGTAGGCGACTCTCAGGACACCCGCAGCCCATTCGGCTTGCGCCTGTTCAGTGAGCCCGCCGTGCCAGTAGGATCCCGGGACGATTCCGTAGTCCTCGCTCTTCGAACTGTAGCCGGTTTCTCCGATCAACACCGGAGCCTTGGCCGCATCGGACACCGTGCGCAGCAACTCCTGCACCCGCTGCAAGTCGATCGGCGCGAACGTCATCGCGTACTGCAGTTCGAGTCCGATGAAGTCCGGCCGGATGTTATTCGAGACGAGATAATTCAGAAGTGTCCATCCCGACATCAGGTCGGCACCGGCTGGCACGTGTAACTGGTAGTTCACATAGGCGGCGGCGCTCGTATAAAGGCCGACGGCGACGCCTGGAGCGCCCGTCCTGGCGCCGTCCAAGCTCGCCCGGACGAGGTCGGCCATTTGCGGCAGCGTGTGCCCCAGCGGACTCAATTCCGGTTCGGCGGAGGGATATAACACCGAAACGCTGCCCGAGTACCTCTCCGCGACGCGTCGGGCGTTCTCGAAAAACACCGCCTTCAAATCGTCGAAGGGCAGGGCCTGGACCCATGGAGGCATCGAGGCGAGCGACTGGTTGACCGTCAACGCGACGTTGTATCCCAGTGCCTTTGCGTGACTGACGAAAAAATCGAGCTGGTCGAAGTCATAGATGCCGCGCGACGGAGAGATGACGCTCCAGTCGCACAGCGTAAGGACGCTGTTGAAGCCAGCCTGACGGGCGCGCTGATAGTCCGGAACGAACCGCGGAATGGTCCACCCGCCGAAGCCTTCATAGTTGATTTCGAAGTCACTCCGCGGACCGGTTTGCCGAATGGCGTGATCGCTCGCCTCGAGGACGATCCGTTCCTTGAGGAGCATGATGACGGCGAGCGCCTGATACGCCGCGACGGCGCGCGCCGAATTGCTCGCTGCAGTCCGCGCGCTCTCGACGACCGCGGCCGACTGCTTCAGATCGGCCTCCACGCCGGAGGAAAAGATGACGCCCCCGTTGACGGCGGCCGTGTGCAGCCGATCGGCCAGGGCGTACTCGGAGCGCGCGAACTCATAGGGCAATTGGAGCACCAATCGCTGATCGCAGGCGAGCAGGTAACCGTGCTCGGCGTTGTCGGCCCGCATGTACACCGTGCCGATGCCCTGCGCCTTCCACAGCGCCGTGAAGTAGATCGGCTGATTGCATGGCACGTTGAAGGATAAGTACTCGAGTCCGCCCTGCGGCTCGACCACGAGCGGGCCTGCAAGCGACGGCGTCGCAGGCGGCGCTCCGAGTGGAAACACGCCGTAATTGTCGGTGCCTTCCCATGTACTGGACGCGATGTAGTGCGTGAAGTCGAGGAAGTTCTGGAGGGTGGCGCCGCGGCCTTCCGCGTTGTAGGCCTCGATGACGAGCGTGGCTTGCTGTCCTGAAGCCTGCGTGGCCACACCAAGAGCGGCCGTAATGACCAGACTCGTGATGATGTTGCGCTTCATGTTCGGACCTCGAAGATCGAAGATAGAGGGGTTGCAAGGACAGGCAGCAGTCCGCAAGAGTTACTGGCACACCATCGACGCGAAAGGAGAAAGGAACGTCCCTTCCGCTTGATGGTCACTGCGCGAGGCATTTTGGCCTCGCAGCCGAGAACTCCAGCTCCGGACCCTAGCTCAACAATATGGCGAAGTCCAGCAGAATCTCATCTGGATTGTGAGCGATACCGGGTTTACTGACATGGGAAGTCCGCCTTCGCACCTGCGGCGCCGCCAAGGATGAACGGTGACCCGAGGCGGGCATTGACCGACGGCAGGTCGATGACCGTTTGCGGTCCGACGCGGTCCGTCCTTCAGACCGTGAGAGCGTCGCATTGACCAGTCGACGATGGCGGTTCATGCTTGCACTCGGAGTGACGCGCGCGATGCGGACGACGATTGACATCGACGATCGACTGATGCGCGATGCGATGCGCAGCAGCGGCGCGCGCACCAAGCGGGCCGCCGTCGAGCAGGCGCTGCGCCTGTTGATCCAGACTCGGGCCGCGCGTTCGAGCTCCGTCGACTCCGCCACTAAATCGAAAAAGAACAGCGAGAGATACCACCGGATGTGATCGAGACGGGTCCGGTGTAAAGCAGGTGTTGCTGGTGCTAGGCCCAGCCCAACGAGCTATCTGACATTGCCACCTGGCTTCTCCAGGCCCCGGAAGAGAGGATAGTCGGCGACACCTGTCAGCCTTCAAGGCGATATTCTTGCACCCGGGGCGTTTCAGGCCGCTGCATGGATCAGGGCCGCGCGATTGTGTATCACCGAGGGTCTCTTATGACCAGCGCCCTTCTTACAAAGTCAGTCCGCTGCGTCCGAACGGCACGCTATTTCATCGCCGCGCTGCTCGTGCTGGAGCCCGCCGCCCACTGTTGGGCGGATGCGATCAACCTGAGCTCCTTCGCGACCATCAGCGGGAGCGCTGCTGAGAACATCATCATCAGACCACCAGGCGACGATGGCCACTTTGATCTCGGCAGTTTCAACCAGTCAACGGACAGCCTTGGACCGGTCTCGCTCACTGATGGGTTTCCGGTTCGCGCTGGGTCCCTGTTCAGCACGATTACGAGCGTCGTGCAGCCGTCAGGCATTCACGTGAACGCCTCGACGAGCGCGAGGGTAGGTGCCGCCCGAGTCTCGCCGCGCTTTTTTGAGGATTTGGTCATCGCCCGCGCCGCTGCGACCTTTCAGGCTTCGTTCACCTTGACGCAGCCGCATCGATTCGAGAGTCTCTTGAGCGCCACAGACGGCATCTGCGCGAAACTGACCGGAACGGCACTGGCGAGTTTTTCCTGTCTTGATCCAGGAGTTGCCACTGGCACCCTGAATCCGGGAACGTATCAGTTCTCGATCGGTGCATTCAGTAACGCGTTCGCAATCGGGACGACAACCGCATCAGATTTCGAGCTCAGCGAGAGCCAGTTCGATGCGGCGTTCACGCTCGCGCCATTGACGCCGACGCCCGAGCCTGCGACGTCTGTCTTGCTCGCGACGGGGATAATTGCGCTTATGCCGACTCGTCGCCAACGCAAAACTGACAAGCGACGGCACGCGCACCGGCACCTGGTGAGGCTAACCACTGCACGTCGCGTGATGGCCATCACCTCAACCGTGTGTACTTCCTCTCAACATACAGGGTCGTAGCGGCATTCGGCCGTCCGCTCAAAGGGTCGATCGACGCAGTGCTGAGAGTCATCGACACACTCCTCGTCGGCATCATCCTGTACGGGATATACAGAATGCGGCGTTGGGCCGTGTGGAGCTACTTGCTGCTGACGGTCATCGCTGCCGCAATCGGGGTGGCCCAGTTCGGCCTTGGCGCCTGGCGCGGACTATTGGTCGGCGGCAGCCTGCGGATCGCCATCGTCGCGCCGTCGTTGTACTACTGGAAACGATTGAGTTGATTCTGCTAGGAGCTCAGCATGAACGAGCGAGCTCAGAGCTTCTCTTTCCAGCCGCACTCCTTGGCCGCGTGCTCGATCAAGGGCGCGAGACCGGAGACGTGAAAACGCGCCGCCACCGGGCTGAAGTTATGAGGCGTATAGCCGAACGTCAGCGTGGAGGCATGGAGGAGCCGCCGTGCGAAGGCGGCGCCGTCCGGTGCGAAAAGGGCGTCCCGATGGTCGGCATCGAGCCACCGGTCGGTGCGCGTCTCCTCGTTGTCCACGGTGACGCTGACGGTTTTCCCATCCACGTGTGGCTCGATCATCATCGGCGAACCGGTGTAGACGATCACGTCCGTGGTTCCCGACGTGCACCGGACGACGAGCAGCGGATGGCTTGGACCGAACCAGGTCTGGACGACATCGTCCGCGGGTAGTTCCCACGCCGCGCCCCGTTCGTCGCCGAGCCAGCGCGCCTTGTTCTCGCTGCTCCACGACTGCGTCACGGCCGGGGCGGGTGTGGACGTCGTGGCCGGTCGTGCGGCCGCAGGGGACACCCGTGCCGGAGCGGCGGAGACAGTGTCCGAGGGGACCCGGCGCAGGAGCATGAACGCGACGGTGAGCAGTGCTGCGGCCGCGACAGCCGCGACGACGATGACGATTTCTCGCCGGGCGCCGGCAGCCGCAGCGGAACGCCCCGCCGGCTTGCTGTCGATCGGCGCCGAATCGGGCTGGGCCGGCGCCTGCGCCACCGCAGCCGCCCACGCGTCGCACGTCTCGCAGGTCGTGAGGGGCTCTGGCAGCTCACGCCCACATGTCTCGCACCGTTTCAACTCTCAGTTCCTCCGGCCCTGGTCTCGCGAACACACGACACCGCGGCAAAGCGCGGGCAACTGTCGTACCAGTTACGTCCTTCGCTTTGGCCGAAACGTTGGCCACCATGACCGGCTGATGGGGCGCTCCGCGCTGACGGAGTTGTGACCGGAATGTCAAAATGGGCGAGCCATGTCGAACGCCTTCTTCAGTTCGAAGTCCATTCTGATCACCGGAGCATCCTCCGGGATAGGCGAGGAACTCGCGCTTCAACTCGCCGGTGCTGGCGCGCACCTGACGCTGACCGCGCGCCGCCGCGAATTACTCGACGCCCTTGCGCGGAGAATCTCCGCCGCCGGCCACGAGACCCCCCTCGTCGTCCCCGCCGACGTGACCCGCGACGGCGATCTCGAGCACGCGGTGAACGAAGCCGTTCGCGCCTACGGCAAGCTCGACATCGTCATCGCCAACGCCGGATTCGACATCGTCGGGGCGTTCTCGAGACTCACCCTCGACGACTACCGCCGGCAATTCGAAACCAACGTCTTTGGCCTTATCCGCACGCTGCACGCCGGGCTGCCCGAGGTTCGCAAGTCTCAGGGCAACCTGGTCCTGATCGGCAGTGTTGCCGGCTGGGGATCGACGCCGGGATCGTCGCCTTACGCGATGAGCAAATTCGCCGTGCGCGCCCTCGCCAATGCCATCACGCCTGAACTCGCGCTCGACGGCGTCACGGTCACGCTCATCAGCCCAGGATTTGTCGCCTCCAACATTCGCCGCGTCGACAATCGCGGCACGCTTCAGTCCGCAGCCAAGGATCCGATTCCGGCATGGCTCGTGATGCCCACGGCCGACGCCGTTCGGCAAATCCTCAGCGCCGTCGCCCGCGGAAAACGGGAAGCGGTGATTACGGGGCACGGCAAAGCGCTGGTGCTCATCGAGCGCTTCGCTCCGTGGATCATCCGTGCCGCCGGACGGCGCATGGCCGCGACGCGCGGCGGCTACCGCACGGAGCCGGGTTCGTGAACCGGCAAGACCAAGTCGGCTTAGCGCCGCGCGGCGATGATCATCTGCAGAATGGCATCGTACTCGTCCGGAGCGACTTTCGCGATCGCGCGCCCCTGGCGTTCGTCTTCCTCGTCGAATCCAACCTGGTGTGCGACGACCAGGTCGAGGACGGGGAGCACGGTGATGTATTGACCATAGGCTCCCATCGCCGTAAACGCTCGCTGATATGGGCCGGTGACGGTTCCCGGGATGTTGGGGCTGTCCCACACCCACCAGAGCATCCCGTAACCCCACCGGTGCGCCCAGCTCGACGCCCCTAACGGCTCGGGGTGGATGTCTTGCTGCGGTGTGACCAGTGTGGTGATCGTCCGGATCCAGTCTTCCGGCACGACCTCGCGCCCGTTCCACTTTCCCTGCCGCGCCATCAGGACGCCGATCCGCGCCATGTCGCGCGCGGACAGGTACATCGCGTACTCCGGATGAACGGATGCCGGGCGGACGTCGATCTTGCGCTGACGGCGCCGGTCGAAATCCTCCATTCCGATCGGACGTGCGAGGTCGGTCTCGAGGGCATCGTAGAGATCCTTGCCGGTGCGCTTCTCGAGCATGGCGAGGATGCTTTTGCGTACCGAGGCGACCTTGCTGATGCGGGCGACTTCGCCGTACTGGAACGCCACCTTTCCGCCGCTCCCGACAACCAGTCCGGTCGTGTGCTGCGTCTTCAGCCATTCGCGGAGCACGGCGAGCCGCCTGGCGTCAAAACCCGCCGACGCGGGATCCGCGGCGATCTGCCACGTTGACGGCCGCGTCGGCGCCTGTGCGGACAGGGCCACGACCCACGCAACGAACAGGCCGGCGAGGATCACGCGCGCCGAGTGGAGCGTCCGCAGAGTTCTCCACGTACGGGTATTGGACCACGATCGCGGCCGCCAGCCCAAACCCTTGCCAGAGCGATCGAGGCGACGCTGCCGCGCACGGCGCCATCGGCGCCTGATGCCGCTCCCCTTGAAAGTCGATGGAAGCTGCGCTACGCTTCCCTTGAGTTTCGATGGGAACGGACACGACGCAGCCGCAGGACATCCTGCGCGGGACCCTCGACCTGCTGATCCTCAAGGCGCTGAGCTGGGGACCGCTGCACGGCTATGCGGTCGCGCGGTGGATTGAAGGCGCCACCGCCGATGCGCTGGCGGTCGGCGAAGGCTCGCTCTATCCCGCCCTGCATCGCCTCGAAGAGCGCGGCTGGATCGAGGCGAGGTGGGGCACCTCTGAAAACAACCGTCAGGCCAAGTTCTACGCGCTGACCCGCGGCGGCCGGGCGCAGCTGCGGGCGGAGATGGCGAGCTGGCGGCGCTATGCCGCCGCGGTGTTCGCGGCGCTCGAGGCGCCGAAGCCGTAGCGGGTGTCGTGGTGAAGCACTGGCGCGCATTCCGGCGCCTGTTTGGCCCGGAGCCGGGTCCGGACGTCGACGCCGAGCTGGCGTTTCATCTCGAGATGCGCATCCGCGAGCTGGTCGAGCGCGGGGAGACGCCCGAGCGCGCGCGCGAGCTGACCCTTCGCCGCTTCGGCGACTACGAAAGCTCGCGGCGTGCCTGCGTGGAAATCGGTGAAAGAAGGGGGCGAGCGATGGCCCGATCGGAATACCTCAAGGAACTGTGGCAGGACGTCGGCTACGGGTTGCGCACGCTCGCTCGCGCGCCCGGTTTCACCGCCGTCGCGCTGCTGACGCTGGCGCTGGGCATTGGCGCCAACAGCGCGCTCTTCAGCGTCGTCTACGGCGTGCTGCTGCGCGGCCTGCCGTTCCGCGACGCGGACCGTCTCTATCGCGTGCAGATGCTGTATCCCGACGGCACCGCCTATTCTGCGCTCTCGGCGCCCGACTTCATGAGCGTCCGCCAGGACGCGCGCGTGTTCGAGCAGGTCGAAGCGTACTCGTCGGGACTGTTCACGCTGCTCGGCGCCGGCGAACCGCGGGAAGTGCGCGGATCGAACGTCAGCGACGGCCTCTTCTCGATGCTCGGCCTGCAGATGGCCGTCGGACGCGGCTTTCTGCCGGAGGAGCATCAGCGCGGACCCGGGAACGCGGCGGTGCTCGACTACGGCTTCTGGCAGCGTGAGTTCGGCGGGGACCGGGGCGTGATCGGGCGCGTGGTCAAGGTCGGCGGCAGTCCGTACACCATCGTCGGAGTACTCGCGCCGGGAGCGCGGCTCACGGCGGAGGCCGACATGTACGCGCCGCTCGAGTACGGTCCGAATTTCAGCGCCGCGACCGCCACGGCGCGGCGCAACGAGTATCTCGCCGTGATCGGGCGCGCCCGCCCGGGCATCGCGCTGCCGCAGGTCGTCGGGGACTTGCAGCGCGTCGGACGTCAGTTGCAGGCGGCGTTTGCCCAGACGAACGGGACTCTCACGTTCACGTCGATTGGCCTGAACGACCTCGTGGTCGGCGACGTGCGCCGGCCGTTGTTCATCCTTCTCGGAGCGGTCGGGTTCGTCCTCCTCGTCGCCTGCGCGAACATCGCCAACCTCCTGCTGGCGCGGGCATCGGCGCGGCAACAGGAATTCGCCGTGCGCACCGCGCTCGGGGCGACGCGCGCGAGACTGCTCCGGCAGCTTCTGACGGAGGCGCTCGTGCTCGGTCTGGCCGGCGCGGCCGCCGGCCTGGTGATCGCGTACTGGGCGACACACATGCTGCTGGCCGCACAGCCTGCCGACATCCCGCTGCTCCGGCAGGTCGGTGTCAACGGCTTCGTCGTCGCCTACACGATCGGGATCGCGGTGCTGACGAGCATCGCCTTCGGGCTGCTGCCCGCCCTCCAGGCAACCGGTGCGCGCCTCACGGAGGGGCTGCGCGAGGGTGCGCGCGGCGGCGGGGCCACCGCGCGTGGACAACGGATGCGTGCCGCGCTCGTCGTCGCCGAGATGGCGCTGGCGGTCGTGCTGCTGACCGGCGCCGGCCTTCTCATCCGCAGCTTCGCCGCGATGATGAAGGTGAACCCCGGCTTCCAGACGGAACATGCGATGGCCTTCCGGCTGACGCTGCAGGGGGAAAGCTACCAGCGCCCGGAGCAGATCCGAAACCGCGTCAACGAGCTCGAAGAGCGCCTGCGTGCGCTGCCCGGCGCCACCGCCGCTGCGGCGACGACGGTGCTGCCGATGAGCGGCCAGGGCTCGATCCTGGACTTCAGCGTGGACGGCGCTCCGCCGCCGCCGCCGGACGTCAACCAGGAGATCGCGGTGGCCAGCATCACACCCGATTACTTCACCGCGATTGGCACGCCCTTGAAGCGCGGCCGCTTCTTCGATCGCCGCGACGTGGACGGCGCGCCGCGCGTCGTGATCATGAACGAGGCGGCCATCCGGCGCTGGCTGCCCGAGCGCGACCCGATCGGCCGCCACGTCAGCACCGGCGGCAACTCGTACGAGGTCGTCGGTGTCGTCGGCGACATCCTGCAGCGCGATCCCGGGCAGCCGGCGATACCCCAGATGTTCACGTCCTACGCGCAGCGGACGTCCAGATCCCCGCGGTTCGTCGTCCGCACGGCAGACGATCCGGTGCAACTGGCGTCGACGATTCGCGAAACCGTTCGCACGCTGGATCCGAACCTCGCGATCGCGCAGTTCACGCCACTCGACACCCTCGTGGCCACGGCCGTCGCGCGGCCGAAGTTCTACACCGCGCTGCTCACGCTGTTCGCCGCGGTGGCGCTCGCACTCGCCGGGACGGGCATCTTCGGCGTGATGAGTTATGCCGTCGCCCAGCGGGCGCGCGAAATCAGCATTCGCATGGCCCTCGGCGCGGTCGGCCGCGAAGTGCTGCTGATGATCGTCGGCCGGGCACTGGTGCTGGCGGCGACGGGTCTGTGCATCGGCGTCGTCTTCGCGATGACGCTGGGCCGCGTGATCCGCGGGCAGCTCTTCGGCGTCGGACTGGTGGATCCAATCACGCTCGTGACAGTCGCGCTCGTCCTCGGCGGCAGCGCCTTTGTCGCGAGCTTCCTCCCGGCCTGGCGCGCGTCGCGGCTGGATCCCGGAAACGCGCTGCGCGAAGGATAGTCAGCGCCCGCAGTCTGCGGCCGCGCAAACTGTCCCGATCCGCGCATCCTGCGGCCCGCGGCGCGGTGGCCCTCCGCCACTCCGCGCACGGCTGGCACCCCTATCTCCTTCCGTAACGCCGTCTTCCGGCGATCGGCCCTTCCTGCGCAGCCACGGTCCTGAAGTTGCCCTGTGCCCGGGGCAAAGAGAGGCACCTTGACAACGAATCGTGGAGATGCTCATCGGCCGGCTCATTGCCGATGAACAGTTCCGGACCAACTTCCTGACCGACCCTGGCGGCACGCTCGCGGCGATTGTCGATCTCGGCTTCGAGTTGAGCCACATCGAGGTCGCGGCGCTCGTCGGCACCGATCCGTCGGTCTGGACGGCGGCCGCTGAGCGGCTCGATCCGCGCCTGCAGAAGGCCACCCTCAAGAACTGAATTCACTTCATCACACAGGAGTCCCATCATGTCCGCTCGAACGCTTACCGGCCGGCCATCCGTTCCGAAACTTGCGAGCCGACGGCTGCTTCAGCAATTCGGCGTCCACCCGAAAGACCGCGAGCCGTTCACCATCGACATGCGCGGCACTCGCGCGCTCTGCGTCGCCACCAACCACGGCGTCCTCGACATCGGCGTAGCGACGGGGGTGTTCGCCTCCGAGCTGACCGTTCCGTACTACGCCTTCCTCGATCACGGCATGCGCGTGGACCTCGCGAGCCCGCGTGGCGGCATCGTCCCGGTCGAACCGCTGTCGATGAAGCCGCCGATCCGCACTCCGGATGACGACCGGCTGCTCGACGACACGGAGTTCCGCCGCCGGCTCGCCGAGTCGCTCGCCATCGGGCCGATCGATTTCACCGCCTACGACATCATCTACTTCGCCGGCGGCTGGGGAGCGGCGTTCGACCTCGGGCAGTCGGAGCTGCTCGGTCGGAAAGTGAGCGAGGCGTGGGCGGCGGGGCGCGTGATCGGCGGCATCTGCCACGGTCCGCTCGGGCTGCTGCGCGCGCGCACGGCGGACGGGGAGCTCCTCGTCAAGGGACGGCGCGTCACCGCCGTCACCGACAAGCAGATCCGCGAACTCGGCGTGCTGATCACACCGCTGCACCCCGAGACGGCGCTGCGCCAGGCCGGCGCGCTGTTCGAGAGCCGGACGCACCCGGCCCGCGACTTCTTCGCCAATCACTACGTCGCCGACGGCGACCTGATCACCGGGCAGAACCAGAACGCGGGGCCGATGGTCGCGCGCCTGATGATGCAGCGGGTCCACGTGAAGCGTGCCGCCGCGGCGGCGTGACCATCAACCAGTCATCGACGAAGAGGACACTGTCATGAAATCGAACCTGAAGAGCGACGCGCGCCGGCGGATGATCGCCGCCGCAACGGCGTTGGCCGCCGTGCTGTTCGCCGCACCGCGCGCCGAAGCGCAGCTGAACGGCGAGAACGTGCTGGGCGACATGGGCGTGAAGAGCGGATCGCAGCCGGCACCCGGCCTCTACATCTCGACCATCTACTACCGCTACGTCACCGACACGATCGTCGATCGCGACGGAAAGAAACTCGCACTCGATCCATCCGGCGCCGCCAGCCAGACGATCAATGCCGGCATGCCGCTCTTCTACTACGTCACGCCGAAGAAGGTGCTCGGCGCGCAGTTCGGCATGATGGCCGTGGTGCCGATCGCGAGCGGGGCCCTCGAGGCGCCGGGACTGCAGTTGTCCGAGGAGGCGAGCATCGGGCTGAGCGATCTCTACGTGATGCCGGCGCAGCTCGGGTGGCACTTCGCCCGCGCCGATGCGATCGCCGGCGTTGGCCTGTTCGCGCCTGTCGGCCGCTACACGTCCGGAGCGAGCGACAACCTCGGCAAGGGCATGTGGAGTTACGAGGTGTCGGGCGGCGGCACCGTCTACTTCGATCGCGCTCGCTCCTTCAGCCTGGCCGCCACCGCCTACTGGGAAACCCACTCGAAGAAGGACGGCGCGGTGCAAGTGGAGGCACTGCCGGCGCACGACGTCAGGGTCGGGCAGCTGATGACGCTCGAGGGCGGCCTGGGCAAGTCGTTCCTCCACGGCGCGGCCAGCCTCGGCGTCGCCTACTACGCGCAGTGGAAGGTGACCTCCGACGACCTGTCGCTGGCTCCCTCGTCGGCGGACCTCTCCGGCATTCCGGCCAGGCATCGGGTGTGGGGCGTCGGCCCTGACGTGACGATCCCGATCGCGGCGAACAACCGACTCATCTCGCTGGTCAACGTGCGCTACCTGTGGGAACAGGGCGCGCGTGTGAAGACGCAGGGGCAGACGCTGATGATCACCTACACCATCCCGTTTGGCGCGATCGCGGCTCCCGGCCGTTGATGCCATCACTGAAGGAGATTGAAGCCATGACAAGCTTACGCACCAGCCGCGTCCTCGTGACCGTGGCCAGCCTGCTCTTCTGCGGCCTGGCGCTCGCATTCTGGATCGCCCCCGACGGTGTCGCCCGATCGCTCGGACTCGAAGCGGTCCGCGACGGCGGCACCAGGGTTCTCCGCGCCGACCTCGGCGGCCTGTTCGCCGGGTTGGCGATCCTCTGCGGCGCCGCCGCAGCGACCCTCCGTCGCAGCTGGATCGTTGCGGCCATCAGCGTGCTCGGCGCAGTGATCACCGGCCGTGTGGTCGGCTGGATCGGCGGCGGCGCTCCTGGCGGCGACCTCGTCGAGTTTGCCCTCGAAGTCGCAATCCTCGCCGCGCTGATCAGCGCCGCGCGTGGAACCGCCGCGGACGCATCAGCCACACCGGTCGCGCCGCGACGGAAGCGCCCGGCTGCGATTGCCCTTGCCGCGCTGACGCTGGTGGCCTTCGCGGGCGGCGTGGCAGTGATGGCCAGCCCGTCGCTGCAGCAGCGCATCTTCGACGGCGCCGCGAAGAAGATGGCGGCAACGGTCAACTCGGCGCCGCTTCAAGACGACGCGCTGCGGGTGGCCGTATGCGGATCGTCCGCGCCGCTGCCGAGCGCCAGCCGCGCGAAGGCCTGCGTGGCGGTCTTCGCCGGCGGGCGCTTCTATGTCGTCGACGCGGGTCCCGAGTCGGTGGAGAACCTGGTGTTGTGGGGCGTGCCGCTGTCGTCCATCGGCGGCGTGTTCCTGACGCACTTTCATTCCGATCACATCGGCGATCTCGGCGAGCTCAACCTCCAGACGTGGGCCGGTGGCCGGACCGCGCCGCTCGCCGTCTACGGCGGACCGGGAGTCGAGAGAGTCGTCGCCGGCTTCAACGATGCGTATCGCCTGGATCAGGGTTACCGCACGGCGCACCACACCGAAAAAGTGATGCCGCCGGCCACCTGGCCGATGATCCCGCACGTCGTCGAACTCGACGGCCAGCCCACCGCGGCGAAAGACCGTGCAGCGGTCGTTCTCGACGACGGCGCGCTGAAGATCACGGCGATCGAAGTGAACCACGCCCCGATCGCGCCGGCCTACGCCTATCGCTTCGACTACAAGGGCCGTTCGGCGGTGATCACCGGCGACTTGAAATTCCATCAGCCGCTCGCCGCCCGCGCCAGCGGCGTCGACCTGTTCGTCTCGGAGGCGATCGCCGTGCAGATGACCCGCTCGCTGGGCGAGGGGGCGCGCGATGCCGGCCGCAGCGGCACCGCGGCGATCATGCACGACATCGAGGACTACCACATCACGCCCGAGCAGGCGGCGCAGATCGCCAACGAGGCGCAGGCGCGCATGCTGGTGTTCTACCACCTGCTGCCCGCGCCCGACGGGCTGCTGCCGCGCCGGCTCTTTGCGCAGGGCGTCGATCGCGTCCGCCAGGGGAACTGGACGATTGCCGACGACGGAAGCCTTTACACGCTGCCGCTCGGATCCGATGTCATTCGCATCGGCCGGGTCGTAGAGGACTAGCCCGCGCTAATCGAAGCCGTACTTCTTCATGCGCACGTACAGCTGATGGCGCGTGAGGCCGAGCTCCTTCGCCGCTTTCGACTTGTTGAAGCGGGCGTTCTGCAGTGCCTGCTCGATCATCGAGCGCTCCATTGCGAGCAGGCCGCCCGCAGCTGGCGGGGGCTGGACGGCCGCGGCGAAAGGAGCGCGCCGCCCGCCATCTTCGGGCGGCGTCAGCGGCGCGCTGGCCGACGCGGGAGACGGCGCGAGGCCGATGGCGAGATGCTCGCCCGTGATCAGGCCGCCGTCGCACAGGATCGCGGCGCGTTCGAGGATGTTGCGCAGCTCGCGTACGTTGCCGGGCCAGTGATACTCGACGAGCAGCCGCCGCGCGTCGCGGGAGATCCCGGCGGGTGGACGGCCGAGCCCGCGGCCCACTTCGGTCAGGAACGCGTCGCTGAGGGGCAGGATGTCGTCCCGCCGCTCGCGCAGCGGCGGCAAGCGGATGGCGAACACGTTGAGCCGATAGTAGAGATCCTCGCGAAATCCACCGCTCGAGATCGCGCGTTGCAGATCGCGGTTGGTCGCGGCCACGACGCGCGCGTCGGTGCGCAGGACGCGCGTGCCGCCGAGGCGCTGGAATTCCCGCTCCTGCAGCACGCGAAGGAACTTCGCCTGCGCCGACGGGGTCATCTCCCCGACCTCGTCGAGAAAGAGCGTGCCGCCGGCGGCCTGCTCGAGCTGCCCCGGTTTGCTCTGCGTCGCGCCGGTGTAGGCGCCGCGCTCGTAGCCGAACAGCTCGGCCTCGAGCAGCTGTTCCGGCAGGGCGGCGCAATTGAGCGCGATGAACGGACCGTCGCGCCGCGGCGAGCCGCGGTGCAGGAAGCGCGCGACGACTTCCTTCCCTGTGCCAGATTCGCCGAGCAGCAGGACCGTGGTGTCCGTCGCCGCTACCTGCGCTGCCTGCGTCAGCACCTGGCGCCAGCTGGCCGACTCGCCGATGACGCGGCGGTATCCGGTCCGCGCGTCCAGTTCCGCGGTGAGCGCGCGAACCCGGGCCTCGAGCTGCGAGGCTCTCGCCGTGGCCTCCGCCGCCTGCCTGGTGGCCGCCACTTCGCGATCGCGCGCAACGCTCACCGCCATCCGGTCGGCGAGGCGCCGCGCGACGGGAACATCCGCCGGCTCGAACGCGGCCGGCCGCTTCGAGAGGAAGATCAGCGCGCCGGCAAATCCCTCTTCCAGGCGCAGCGGTACGCGCACGAGCGAGTGGAATCCCATGGCGACGAGATTCACGTAGCGCGGCGCCGGAAGGTGCCTCAGGTCGTCGAGAATGTCGTGTTCCCAGTGGGGATTGTCGAGCAGCTCCTCGGGGATGTCGTGGATCTCAGGAAGGTTCGGTGGGAATCCCGCGCTGGCGTAGACCCGCGCTTTGCGGCCGTCGCGCAGCCGCACCATGAGCGCCGCGGCGTCGTGAGTCAGCGCCTTGCTCGCGATCGCGGAGACCCGCCCGAAGAGGTCGCGGAGATCACCCGAGTCGACCACCGTGTTGAGCAGCTCGTCGAGCAGTTCCAGCTTGGCGGTTCGCGCGCGCAGCGCCTCGGCTGTCTTGCGCTCGGTGATGTCGCGCGCGGCGCCGTAGACGACCTGCTGTCCCGGCAGCGGCGGCGCCGCCGCCCAGAGCAGCCAGCGCCAGGTCCCGTCCTTGTGGCGATAGCGATTCTCGAAGTGGACGATCGTCTCCCCTTCGAAGAGCCGTCTCGCCGTGTTGTTGGTCGGTTCGATGTCGTCCGGATGGACGAACTCCACGTAAGGCCGCGAGCGGATCTCGGCCTCGGTGTAGCCGAGCGTCTTTTCCCAGGCAGGGTTCAGCCGCTTCATGTAGCCGTCGAACCCGCACACGCAGAGCATGTCGAGCGAGAGGTTGAACAGCCGCGACAGTTCGCCGTGCTCGAGCTGACGGCCGGCCGCCGCGCCGATCTGCCGTCCAATCGCGCCGAGCGACGCTACCATCTCCGCGTCGATCGTCGGCACCTCGGGGTGGACGAAGAGGAATTGCATCACAGCGGTGACCCGGTCGTTGACGACGATGGGGAAGGCGAGCGTATCGGCGGAGCTCGCCGCTGTGCCCGTGTCCCACACGCTGCCGACCAGGCCGCTGCCGCGAGCCGGCGCCGCGTCGCGCAGCGCGACGACCGCATCCGGTGATCCGGATCGCGTCCACGTGTGCTCACAGCGGAGGCAGTCACGCTCGTAGTCGACGACCCAGACCGCGCCGGAATCGCAGCCGATGAACTCGCCCAGCGCCGAGAGGATGCGCGGCGTCGCGTCGTCGACGCTGGCGGACTCGACGAGTAGCCGCGCCACCAGGTGCTCTGCGCTGAGCTGGGGTTCATCTCTCCGGCCGCCGGCGCCGGCATCGTCGGGGATCATGGACTGTGGATTATAGGCGCTTGGCGAAATGTTTCACCGGGATGGGTGGTGGGCGTCCGGCGCTCGCGCTGGCTGACGCCGGGGCGGCTCGCTCGACTTTCGAATCCGCCGCCTCGCCGTCGTGCGAGACTATCGAGCTGCTCCGAATCAGGCGCGCTATCTGGGGTCGAAGATCTTCGTACGACGCACCAAGGTGGTAAATCGGGAATCCGAACGAAGCGGTGCCAGGCGGGGGTTGACCCTGAGCGATAGCATTGTGCGTGTTCTCTCCGTGAATGCTTTGTCCAGCCACATAAAGGCCGTATCGCGTTCGCCCAGCCCGGCATACACAACCGCAATGTCGAAGGGAGACACGTAGCGGTGCGCCGAGGACGCGAGCAACTGATCGAGGATCTTTCTTGCCTCGTCGGTCCGTCCCGATACCGCGTAGGCGTGCGCCAGATTGGCCTCGACCTCGGGGTTCCCACTCTCGAGCGCGCTACGGAACTCCGCGATGGCTCGATCGAAGGCTCCGGTCGCGACATAGGTAATCCCAAGCAGGTTGCGCGCTAGAGACGAGTTGCGCTCCAAGACCAGAGCCTTGTCGAGCTCCTGGATCGCTTCCTCGTAGCGCCCCGCGAAGTAGAGAATCTGACCGACGCTGCGGATCAAGGGCGAGACCGGATCAGCTTCCCTGGCGAGCGCCATCTCGCGCAGCGCATCGTCGAACCGTTCGAACCACGCCAAGGCAAGCGCGTACCTCTGGCGGGCCGCAGTGTCTTCCGGGTTCAGGCGAATGGCCTTCGTGAATTCCGCTTCAGCAGCATCCCAGTTCCATTCGTGGTACAGCAACACCATGGCGAGCGCCGAGTGGGCTTCGGAGACGTCGGGATCGATCTTCAATGCCTGGAAGGCGGCTTCTTTTGCTTTGACGTACGCCTCGTTGGGCGATTTGACTCGGAAGGTCGCAAACCCGATATACGTGTCCGCGAGCCCGGCATAGGCGAGTGCGTACTTGCCATCCAGTTCGAGCGCCCTTTCGAAATGGGCCAGCCCGGCGGTGAGGCCGTCGGCCGTTCGCTGATCCGAGAAGTGGCGTCCGGTCACGTATTCGCGCCACGCATCCGCGTTACTGGTTCCTCGCCTGGCAAGCCGTTCGCGGTCGGCCGAAAGCCAGACGGCAATCGACGCCAGTAGCAGCACCACGCTGAACACGCCGGTCGTCACACCGACACGATTCCGCCTGACGAATTTTCCTGCGATGTACGAGGGAGTGTTCCTTTCGGCGATGACGGGGAGCTTTTCGAGATGGCGGCGCAGGTCGTCAGAGAACTGCTCAACCGTGATGTAGCGTCGGTCCGGCTCCTTTCGCAGGGCCATCAGCACAATGTTGTCGAGATCACCGGCGAGCTGTTGCCGCAGCGTGTCCGCCTGCTCGGCGCGGGCTGCGCACACCGCTTCTGCCGTGATCGTGAGCGGTCCGTCGCCAGCGACTGGTATCTCCTCGGTGCGCGTGACGATACGGCTTGGCTTCTCGGGTTCCTGTTCGCAGACGACTCGCTGGAACTCCTGTGGCGTGTAGCTGTGAAGACCATATGGCCGATGCCCGGCCAGTAGCTCGTACAGCATGACGCCCAGCGAATAGATGTCGGTTGCCTGGGTGATCTCCTCCCCGCGGACCTGCTCGGGGCTCGCATAGGCCGGAGTCAGGGGTCCGGTGAGGGTGGCGCTCTCCGTCATCGGCCACAGTTCGGGATCGAGCACCTTCGCGATGCCAAAATCGAGCAGTTTTGGCGTGCCCGCCGCGGTCACGATGATGTTGCCTGGCTTCAGATCGCGGTGGACGACACCGCGTTCATGGGCATACTGGACCGCCAGGCATGCCGTTCTGAACAGCTCGAGCCGCGCTGCGATCGGCAGCCTTCGAGTGTCGCAGTATTCATCGATCGGGAGTCCTTCGACGTACTCCATCACGAAGTAGGGAAGACCGTCTTGGGTACTGCCGCCGTCGAGCAGTCGCGCAATGTGAGGATGGTCCAGAGAGGCGAGGATCTGTCGCTCCTTACGGAAGCTGCGGATAACCGCTTCCGTGTCCATGCCGCGCTTGACCACTTTGATCGCCACCACCTTTCGGTATTCGTCGTCTGCGCGGGCTGCAAGGTAGACGGTGCCCATGCCGCCGCGACCGATTTCACGGATCGTCCGGTACGCGCCGATCCGCCAGCCGGGCTGCGCGCTGACTGCCTCATCACTGATGCGGTGCGTCGCGGACTGAAAGGCTGCCGCGGCCATGAAACTGCCGGCCCGTTCGTGCGACGCGATCAGCTCGACCACTTCGGCACGGAGAGACGGATCGGCAACGTGGGCATTGTTCAGGAACGCCGCCCGTAAGTCGCCCTCCAGCTCCAGAGCCGATTCAAAGATCCGTTTGATCTCTTCCCAGCGCTGAGGCGTCATCTCCACGGGCTCTACATACCTCACGGTGCAACCAGGCGCGGGCGACAGTCCAACCGCGCTTGACAGTTTTCGGCGAGACGCTGAGTGCTTCGGCCGTTTCGTCTACGGTGAGACCGCCAAAAAACCGCAGTTCGACGATGCGGCTTTGTCGTCGGTCGAACTGCGCCAGTCGCGCCAGTGCTTCGTCGAGCAGCACCAGATCGTCTGACTGTTCCTCGGTAAACAGCAGCGGTTCGTCGAGTGGCACGCGTTGCGGCGCGTTTCCGCGCTTCGATGTGCATCGCGCGCGCGCGTGGTCGACGAGAAGGCGGCGCATGACCTGCGCTGCAACGGCAATGAAGTGCGCCCGGTTCTGCCAGGTCCGCTGCGGTTGGTTCACCAGCCGCAGATAGGCCTCGTGGACGAGTGCCGTCGCCTGCAGCGTGTGGTCGGGCCGTTCGTGTTGCATCTGGCCTCGCGCCAGTCGATGCAACTCGTCATAGACCAGGGGAATCAGTTGAGGAGCGGCGTCGGGCCGGCCTTCGTGCAAGTCGACCAGCAGCCGGGTGATGTCTCCTGGAACAGTTGCCATGACAGACGGCGCCTCTCGGAAAGCGGCTAAGTCACCGTTGGTCGCCAGTGGCAGTCGGAGGTCGAGAGCACCGATATACCAAATCCCCAGGCGAAACACCAGCGATTCGGCGGAATGACCCGTGCGCTGCCGGTTTCTCGCTCTAGCAGGTGAAACAGGTGGCCATGCATCCGATGCTCCGTCGCGGCATGCTCGTCGGCACGTTTGCAGTCGTGTTCTCATTCGTGGGCCGAGCGGACATCACGCCGCAGGGCGCAGCCGGCGATCTGGATTTGGCCTTCTCGGATGACGGGAGGGCGATCACCGACATCGGTGGCTCCGACTACGGCCGCAGTGTCGCGATCCAGGCTGACGGCAAGCTTGTCGTCGTGGGTGGCACCTATGCCGCGGATCTCGGCCGCGACGAGTTCGCCCTCGCCCGCTACAACTCGGACGGTTCGCTCGACCCAACCTTCTCGGGCGACGGCAGGCAGGCGAGCGACTTCGGCATGTCGGCTGACGCATGGGCCGTAGCCATCGACGCCGACGGCAAGATCGTCGTGGGGGGCCAGGCCGGCGCCGATTTCGCGCTGGCCCGCTACAACCCCGATGGCGAGCTCGACCCGACGTTCTCGGACGACGGCAAGCAGACGATTGACTTCGCTGGAGAAACAGACGCCGCCTACGGTATCGCGCTCCAGTCCGACGGCGCGATCGTTGCCGTCGGGAACGCAGGCGCAAGTTTCGCGATCGCCCGCATCCTACCCGACGGATCGCTGGACACTTCGTTTCCGGCCGACAAGTTCCCGGCGGATGGCAAGCAGACGACTGGCTTCAGCGGTCGCAGCTACGCGCGGGCCGTGTCTATCCAGGCTGACGGCAAGATCGTGGCCGCCGGGAGCGCAGATGCCGACTTCGCACTCGCTCGCTACAACACCGACGGATCCCTCGACACGACCTTCTCGGAGGACGGCCGACAGACTACCGACTTTGGTGCAGACGAGGAAGGAGTGTCCGCTGTCGCGATCCAGGCGGACGGCAAGATCGTCGCTGTAGGGCAGGTTTACTCCTTCATCGCTTCCGCACAGACCATCGCCCTTGCCCGCTACAACCCTGACGGTTCGCTGGATGCGACCTTCGCGCGGGAGGGCTTGAAAACCACCGCGCTCAGCGGCACCGACTGGGCCTCCGGCGTCAGCATTCAATCCGACGGCAGGATCGTGGCGGTCGGGGGAGGCCTCGTCGATGCGCAGGGAGAATCGGACTTCGTGGTGGTCCGCTACAACCGCGATGGCTCCCTCGATACGAGTTTCTCTGATGACGGCATCCAGACGACCGACTTCGGCGGCAATGACGAGGCCTACGGCGTCGCGCTCCAACTCGACGGCAGAATCGTGGCAGTCGGCGGCAGCGGCACCGGCGACTTTGCGCTGGCCAGGTACGAGGGCGGGTCGGGCGCGCCCGATACCATCCCTCCGGAAACCGTTTTCACCGGCGGACCAATGGCGACAGGCAACGACAGCACGCCGACGTTTGCCTTCGCCGCGAGCGAGCAAGGTTCGTCGTTCGAGTGCCGCATCGATAACACTCTCTTTCTACCGTGCAGCTCGCCGCATACGACGTCCATCCTGGGCGACGGGCCACACACGTTTGACGTCCGCGCAACCGACTCGGCTGGCAATGCCGACCCGAGCCCGGCCAGTCGCAGCTTCAGCATTGATACGGCTCCTCCGGAAACGGCAATCACGGATGGTCCGACAGGTGCGAGCGTCGACCAGGTCGTGACTTTTCGCTTCGATTCGAGCGAAATCGGGTCGACGTTCGAGTGCACCGTCGACGGCAGCGGCTTTTCCCCGTGCAGTTCGCCGCATGGAATCTCACCGCTCGGCGACGGCTCTCACAGCTTCGAAGTGCGGGCTATCGACGCGGCCGGCAATACCGACGCGTCGCCTGCCATGCGGTCCTGGTCGGACGTCGTCACCTACGCGCAAGCCGTACTCGCCACGCCTGGGCTCATCTCGTACTGGCGTCTCGGCGACAAATCGACTACGACCGCGCGCGATGCCACAGGAGTCAACAACGGCGCCTACAGGAACGGCGTCCTGCTCGATCGGCCAGGCGCCCTGCTCAACGACGTTGATGCATCGGCGAGTTTCGACGGATCCAATGATTTCGTCAGCGTGGCCGACAGTGCGTCGCTCCATCTGCAGGCGTCGTTCACGCTCGAGGCCTGGGTCAAACGCTCCCATGCCTGGTCGTCGACCGAGACGGTACTGTCGAAGGGAAGCAGCGCATTCAGGCTGAGTTTCGACAGAAACGTTCTCACGCTCAGCAAGAGCACTTCGACGGTCGCCAAGGCGAGCATTGCGACCACTGACACCGCCTTCCATCACATCGCCGCGACGAAGTCCGGGGTGACCGTCAAGATCTATATCGACGGCATCGATCGAACTGGGACGTATATCAGCCGGACCATCGCCAGCACTTCAACGCCACTCAACATCGGCCGCGACACGTCCGCTTCCGAGTACTTCGCCGGGTCGATCGATGAAGTGGCTGTCTACAACGTCGCGCTCACCGCACTTCAGATACAGCAGCACTTCAAAGCCAGCGGGAGATGACCGCCAATCGGATTTCCTCGTGGTTGGCTTGGAAGCCACGAAAGGAGCGCCCCATGCGTTCGACCATCGGTCCTCACACGCTTACCTGCGCGATCACGTTGGCCATGCTGTCCCTGGTTCGCGCCGACCCGTGGGCCGTTTCCTCTCTCGGCCGAGAACACGCACAACGCGAACACCCTCGCGTGGCGCACCTGGTCGGTCACCGGGTCATGACGATCAAGGTTGCGCAGCGGGAGGTGGATGTTCATCTCTGGTACCCGGCCGACTACCGGGATTATCTCGACGCACCGCCGACGCAGTATTCCTCGGCGTTGTACGGCGCGGATCCCAAGGGCCTGTGGAACCCGCTGTCCTGGAAAGTGGCATCGTCGATCGCGCGCGAGGGCCCTGCGATCGCCGCCTCGGCGGCAAGTTACCCGGTCATCGTCTTCTCGCACGGAAACAGCAACGCGCCGATCGACTACGCCTTCACTCTGGAGGACCTCGCCCGCGCCGGGTTCGTCGTCGCTGCGCCTAATCACGCCAACAACTCGCAGGACGACGTGCTGCGCGACTTCGCGAACAGCCAGGTTGCGCCGGATTCCCCGCTCTTCCCGGTATTCCCTTGCCTCGACGGTGGGCCTTCGCCTTGTGCTCGCACCGTCGTGCCCGTGAGCATGGCCGACCGGGCGCGCGACATCGCGGCCACCCTCACTCTCCTTTCCGACGAGCTCGGCAGCCGCGTAGACGTAAACCGGATGGGCATAATGGGGCACTCACGGGGAACCGTCAGTGCGCTCGTCGCGGCGGGCGGAAGTACCGCCTGGGGAATCCCACCCGACTCGCGCATTCAGGCCGTCATGGGACTGGCGATCGGAGCCCGAGCGATCACCTTCAACGCTGATATCGCCAGAATCGTGCAGCCGACGCTGCTGATCTCCGGTTCGCTCGACCTGACCTCGCCGTCCGCGATCAGTCAGGAGGCCTTCGACCGTCTTCCGCCGACCACTGAGAAAGAGCACGTCACCATCGTCGGAGCGGTGCATCGCACGTTCGACTCCACCTACTGCCAGCAGATGCAGAGTGCGGCGGCGATCGCGCAAGGTAATAGCCGGGCGCTGCTGGATCTTCAGACCGCGCTTGGCTTACTGACTGACCGTCCGCCCGCGGCCCCGCCGATGGATTACTGCGGATTTCACCCATTCAGGCATCCGACGGACGTCAGGCCGTTTGTCAAACTGCTGACAGGCTTCGACGTGACTCCGACCAATGTTCCGACGACGGGCCTGACGTCAGACGACCTTCGCCCGTGCATCGTCGAGATGGCCATCAGCTTTTTTGAGCACACCCTCGGCAGTCCCGGCCTGCGCTCGCACCATTTCCGAGACGACCTCCCGATCGAGCGAGGATCTGAGCCCGGCGACGGGAACCGGCAAGTCGCCGGTCAGTGTGGCGGCACCTCATGAATGATGAAACCCGGATGCGATGCGATTCTCGGAGCCTGGCGCGGTGGTAGAGTGCAGCCACCGCCCGGGCGACTCGAGAGGAACGTCATGTGGAAGTTCGACCTCTGCATTCGGGCCCTGCTGGTTCTTCTCTTCTGGCCGAACGACGCGATCGCCCAACAGGACCAGGGCACGATCACCGGACAGGTCACCGACGCAACCAGCGCACTGATCCACGGTGCCCTGGTTACGGCCTCCGCACTCGACACCGGCACCTCCTTCCGGACGCTGACGGGTGAAGGCGGACTCTACACCCTGACCGCGCTGCAGATCGGTCGTTACCAGCTCAGCGTGGAGATGCCGGGATTCAAACGAAGTCTCAGCGACGTGGTCGACCTGCATGCGCACGGGCGCGTTCGCGTCGACTTCGAACTCCAACTCGGGTCCGTTGACCAGCACGTCTCCGTTCTCGCAACGACCCCGCTCCTCGAAACAGGAACCTCATCGCTCGATCATGTCATCGCACAACCGCAGCTTTCGGAGTTGCCGCTCAACGGTCGCAACTTTCAGCAACTCGCAGTCCTTGCCGCAGGCGCCCTGCCTGCCATTGGCCACCTCGATCGCGCCGGCGGCTTCAATTCACATGGCCAGTGGGCGACCCAGAACAACTTCATCCTGGACGGCGTGGACAACAACTCGCAAGTGTTCGGGCTCCAGGACGGCAAGGCGCAGGTCGTCATCCCGAGCCTGGATGCGGTCCAGGAGTTCAAACTCGAGACGGCGAATTACTCTGCCGAATTCGGGCGCAGCGCCGGCGCGGTGATGAACGTGAGCCTGAAATCAGGAACGAACCAGCGGCGCGGCACGATCTACGAGTTTCTGCGAAATGACGCCCTCGATGCGCGGGACGCGTTCAGTTACAACGACCGCGATGGAGACGGAAAGGCCGACCCCGATGTACTCCGGCACAATCAGTACGGGTTCACGATCGGCGGGGCGATTCTCAAGAACCGGTTGTTCTATTTTCTGAGCGTCGAGGCCACGAGCATCCGCGCGACGGAAAGCCATCTGGTCACCGTGCCCACGCTGGCGGAGCGTCACGGGGTCTTTGCTTCGGATGTCAGGGATCCCGTGACCGGCCTCGCCTTTCCCGGCAATGCCATCCCTCCAGAGCGCTGGGATCCGGTAGCAACGCAACTCCTGATCCTCTGGCCTGAACCGAACTTCGCGGGCGCCACTCGCGCCAACTTCACGTCGGCGTCGAAACACGACAGCGATCGTTATCAGTACGACGCGCGCATCGATCACAATGTCTCGGCCGGCGACAGATGCTTCGTCCGGCTGAGCCGAATGGACTTCCGACGGGAAAGGCGAGGCCCGCTTCCGCCGCCGGCCGTGGGAGCGGCCGACAACGACACGTCACGCGACGAGAATCACGGGCTCAACGTGGCGCTGTCTGAAACACACATCTTCGGTCCGACGCTCGTCAATGAAGCGCGCTTTGGCTTCAACAGCTTGTCGACCGACAAGCGCCCCCTCGGGGACCGCTTTTCGAACGACTCATTCGGGCTGCGAGTGTCGGCTGCCGAACCGGTCGCAGGTCTCGCGCGGCTCACGTTCGCCGGGGACGTGGTTCCGCTCGGCGATGCCTCGTTCAACCCGAATGACAAAGTCGCCCGAACTTTTCAGCTTCTCGACAACCTGTCTGTTCTCAAGGGCCGGCATGCCATCAGGCTGGGAGCGGATCTGCGCCGCATCGAGTCAGACATCGTCGGCGCGCCGCAGGTGCGCGGTGTATTCAACTTCAGCAACGGATTCACGGGTTCGACGTTCGCAGATTTTCTTCTTGGCTGGACCACCAGCCGACAGTTCAGCACCTTTCATCATGGCGCGCTGCGCGAGCGTGACTACATGGCCTACGTCCAGGATGACTGGCGCGTGACGTCGCGATTGACGCTCAACCTCGGGATGCGCTACGAGCTGGCAAGCCCCATGTTTGATACGCACGATGAGATGTCGACACTCGACATCTCGAACTTTCCACAATTTCGCGTGGTTCTCGCCGGAGAGCGAGGCCGGTCGTGGTCGGATCGCGCATTGGTTGACACCGACACGAACAACTGGGCGCCGAGAATCGGATTGGCGTTCCAGCCGGTGTCGAGGTGGGCCGTCCGCGCGGCAGCCGGGTTGTTCTACGGAACGCCCAAGGCCCAGGCCGCCAATCTACGCCTGATCAACAACTGGCCGCAGTATCAAGATGTGTTGAAACGATCGACATCCACCCAATCGGCAGGAGCGCTCGCAGACGGCATCGATGAGCGCCTGCTCGGCAGCACGACCGAGATGCCGGCCGACCTGAACTGGAATGTGTGGGAGCAAGATTTCAAGCTTCCGACGATCTACCAGTGGAATCTCAGCGTGCAGCGCCAGATCGCCTCCTCGACGGTCATCAGCGCGGCGTATGTCGGCTCGTCGTCGATCTACCTTCCGCGTTGGTACAACATCAATGGAGCGGGTCCTGCGGATTCCACCGATCCCAGACCCGAGCGACAGAGACGGCCGATTCCAGCCCTCGGCACCATAACCTACCGCGAGACGTCCGGGCGTGCACGCTATAACGGGTTCGAGGCGACGCTGGAAAGGCGTTTGTCACGCGGCGTGCAGTTCTCGCTGGCCTACACGTGGAGTCACTCCGTCGATGACGTGACCGAGCAGTTTGGCGACGAGGGTCTGATCATCCAGGACAAGAGGGACCTTCAGGCTGACAGGGGAAACTCGGGGTTCGACCGCCGCCATAGATTCGCCGGATCGTACGTGATCGACATGCCTGGAGGATGGCAGTTCGCAGGAATCGTGACGATGCAGTCGGGAGCGTTTTTCGACGTCAACATCAGCCCGACTACTGCTCTGCGGGCCACCGGTCCACTCCAGTGGCGGCCAGACCTGGTTGGCGATCCCTCTGTGGCCGATCCCGGTCCCGACAGATGGCTGAATCGAGCGGCCTTTGCGATGCCGCAGAATGCAGATGGGACCTACCGCTTCGGCAACCTCGGTCGGAACACGCTGCAGGGACCGGGTTACCTCAATCTGGACGTAGGGCTGATGAAAGACTTCCGTCTTGGCGGCGGCCGACGGCTGCAAATCCGATGGGAGGTCTTCAACGCCACGAATCACCCGTCGTATGGTCTGCCAAACTCGAACTTCAGTGACGTCCAGGATTTCGGAACAATCAGGACCACCGTCAGCACGCCGCGGCAGATGCAGTTTGGGATCAAATTCGTCTTCTAGCGTTCGCTCTGGGCCGGCACGCCGCCGCGAGCGGCCGTTGCCGCGGGACGCGCCGCCGCCCGCGGATCGCCCATGACGATCACCACGTCGTGCGTCGCGCCGTCGTCGGCGAGCGGGATCGCTCGCGGATCGACCGTCTCGCCATCGAGCTCGGCGCTGCGAACGCCGCTCGAGCGGTGGTCGGGATTGACGACTTTGATGCGATAGGTGGTCGCGCCGACGCGCCACTCCAGTGAATACTCCGTCCACATCGCCGGGATGCTGGGCGTCACCGTGAAGGTCGCGCCGCGGCGGCGCAGGCCGAGCAGGCCCTCGATCGCCGCCTGGTACATCCAGCCCGCCGAGCCGGTGTACCACGTCCAGCCGCCGCGCCCCACGTGCATCGGGTGCGCGTAGACGTCGGCCGCCACCGCGAACGGCTCGGTGCGATAGCGATCCAGCATCTCTCCGGTGCGCGTGTGGTTGACCGGATTGATCATGTGGAACAGTTCCATCGCCTCGTCGCCGAGCCCGAGCCGCGCGAGCGCGAGGATGGCCCACACCGCGGCGTGCGTGTACTGGCCGCCGTTCTCGCGCACGCCCGGCACGTAGCCCTTGATGTAACCAGGATCGTGCGGCGTGCGATCGAACGGCGGCGTCAGCAGCAGCACCAGCTGCGCGTCGCGCCGGACCAGGTGCGCGCGCACCGCGTCCATGGCCCGCGCCGCGCGCTCGGGCCGCGCCACGCCCGAGAGCACCGCCCACGACTGCGTCAGCGAATCGATCCGGCACTCGTCGTTCTGCGCCGATCCCAGCGGCGTCCCGTCGTCGAAATAGGCGCGGCGGTACCAGTTGCCGTCCCAGGCGAGCTCCAGCATGCCGGCGAGCCACTGCGCCTCGCCGCGATAGTGCTGCGCCCGATCGTGCACGCCGCGACGGTCGCAGACGGCGGCGAATTCATTGAGCACCACGGCGAGGAACCAGCCGAGCCAGACGCTTTCCCCCTTGCCTTCGTGGCCGACGCGATTCATGCCGTCGTTCCAGTCGCCGTTGCCGATGAACGGCAGCCCGTGCGCGCCGTACTTGGTCGAGCGATCGATCGCGCGCAGGCAGTGCTCGAAGATCGTGGCCGTCTCGCGCGAGACCGACGGCTGATTGTAGACCTCGTGCTGATCGGGCTCGAGGGGCGCCGCCTCGAGGAACGGCGCCGTCTCGTCCAGCACCGAGTCGTCGCCGGTCTGCGCGACATACGCGGCGACGGCGTAGGGCAGCCACAGCAGATCGTCGGAGCAGCGCGTGCGCGTGCCGCGCCCGCCGGGCGGATGCCACCAATGCTGCACGTCCCCTTCCAGGAACTGGCGCGACGCGGCCAGGAGGATGTGCTCGCGACAGAGGTCCGGACGCGAGTGCATCAGCGCGAGCACGTCCTGCAGCTGATCGCGGAAACCGAAGGCGCCGCCCGGCTGGTATGGACCGCTGCGCGCCCAGATCCGGCACGACAGCGACTGGTAGAGCAGCCAGCGATTGACGACGAGATCGAACGAGTCGTCGGGTGTGTGGACCTGGACGGCTGACAGCGTCTCGTCCCAGAAGTCCTCGGCGCGGCGCTGCGCCTCGTCGGCCGCGGTCAGCGAGGCGTAGCGCGACGCCAAGTCCGCCGCGTGCGCCGTGTCGCGGCCCTGGCCGAGCACGAAGGCCAGGCGGCGCGTTTCCCCCGGTTCGAGCCGCAGCGGCACGTGCAGCGCCGCGCACGGATCGAGGCCCGCGCCGACACGGCCGGACAGTTGTTCGCGCGACAACGCCGCGGGGCGCGCCAGCGTGCGGTTGCGGCCGACGAATTCCCCGCGATCGCAGGTGAACGAGCGCGGCGCCTCGCTGGCGCGGAAGAACGCGACGCGGCCGGCGAACTCCGTGTTGTAGCGATTCCTCGCCAGGAGCGTCCCGTTGCCGGCATCGCGTTCGCTGACCACGAAGCGGTTCTCACCCGAGCGCGGCGGGCCCAGGCACCACTCGGCATAGCCGAAGACGCTGAGATGCCGCGGCGCCGATCCCGTGTTGGTCACGCTGAGGATCGCCACCTTGACGCTGTCGTCGGGTGGCACCGAGATCGACAGCTCCTGCTCGAGGCCGTCGATGCGATGCTGGAATCTCGTCACTCCCGCCCGGTGGCGGACCACCCACCGTCCGCCGGCCGCCGCGCGCGGCAGCGGCCCGGGCGTCGCGCCCCACACCGCGCGCGAGACGTCGTCGCGCAGGTAGATCGCTTCCGCCGTCGGATCGAGGAGCGGATCGTTGGCGAACGGCGTCAGGCGATTCTCGCGGCTGTTGACCGCCCACGAGAAGGCGGATCCCGCGCTCGTCACGATGGTGCCGAATTCAGGATTCGCCAGCACGTTCGACCATGGCAGCGGCGTCTCGCGGTCACCCTCGAGGACGACGACGTATTCGCGGCCGTCGGGGGTGAAGCCCCCGATGCCGTTCTCCATGACGAGCGCGGGCACAGGCGCCGGCTCCGCCGCGGGTTCCGGGCGCGGCAACTCGACGGCGCGCGGACTGTCTTCGTCCGCCATCAGCCACGGCGACGGTCGATCGAGCTGCGGCGCGATCTCGCCCATGTCGGTCCGCAGCACCAACCGCGCGACCGCAAGGAACAGGTGGCGATCGACCTCCGGCATGCCGTCGCTACGCAGCAGGAACATCCCGCCGGGCCGGTCGCGCCAGCCGCTCCAGCGCGGCTCCTGCACGAGCATGGTGAGCGAGTCCTGGACCTCGTCGATGTAGTCGACCGGATGATCGTTGAAGATCACCAGGTCGGCGGCGAGGTTCTTCATTCGCCAGTATTCCTGCGCGTGCAGCAGCTGCCGCACCATCCCGGCCCCCGCGGCATCGGTGACGCGGACGAGGACGATGGGCAGATCGCCGGAGATGCCGGAGCCCCAGAGGTTCTGCTGCCCCAGCGCATTCTTCGCCTGGTCGTTCGGGCTGATGCATGACGCGTCGGCGCCGAACACGCGCGAGGCTAGCCGATCGAACAGGATGGCGTGGTCATCGTCGAGCCCGAGGTGCTGCAGCGTGACGTGCGCGTGCGTGGAGGCCATCGAGAAGGCGCGCGCGGCGGCGCTGGCGTCGCGATACTTGCGCGCCAGCGTCAAGGCCGCCTCGCGATCGCGCGCCACGCCGGTCGCGAAGGCCACACGCACGAAGGCGCCCGGCGGCAGCCGCACGCGTTCGCGCAGCGCCGCCACGGGATCGAGCACGGCGCCGGTGACGCCTGACAGCGCGCGTCCGTCGAGCGCGACCGGGTTGGCGGTCGAGCGTCCGCGGCCGATGAAGCGCCCGCGATCGGTTTCCCATTCGACCGCGCCGCCGAGACGTCCGTCCACGCCGAGGACGTGGAACGCCCAGGGAGGCGTTTCGTTCGAGCCGCGCGGCCGCCGGCTGAAGAGCAGCGCCGCGGGGCCGGCGACGTGCTCCGTCTCGATGAACAACTTGCCGAACGCCGGGTGCGCGAGATCGTCCTCGGCGCGCGCCAGCACCATTTCCACGTAGCTGGTGATCTCGATCTCGCGCGGCCGATCGCCGCGGTTGGTGATCGACAGCCGCCGCACTTCGACGTCGTCTTCCGGCGACACCGCGACGGTCAGCAGCGTCTCGAAATCTCCGAGCCGCTGCCGGAACATCGCCTTGTCGAGCTCGAAGGTGACGTCGTACTCGTCCGGCTCGCGGCCGACCGGATGGTAGGTCGGCGACCAGACCTCGCCGCGCCACGGCTCACACAGGTAGATGAAATGCGCGCCCGCGTCCGAGGTGCGATCTTCGCGTCGTCGCGACACCGTGAGGTCCCGCCACGTGCTGAATCCGTCGCCGGTGTGCGTCAGGGCCGTCGTGTAGCGGCCGTTCGACAGGAAGTGCGTATGCGGGCTGGTGGTGTGCGGCGAGCGGAAGCGGCGCAACGCGTACACCGGCGCCGCCGACGGCGCCGTCGTGCCTTCGGCGGGCCGCGCCTCGGCGAGGATCGCTTCGCGCGGCACGCGTTCCTGCAGCAGCAGCTCGGTCGCCTGCACCCGCGGATCGGCATGGAAGCGGGCGACGAACGAGTCGTTGCACAGGACGTTGGCCAGGGCGACCAGCGACATGCCCTGGTGGTGCGCGAAGAAGGCGCGGATGATCGCCGGCTCGCCCGTGCGCGAGTCGGTGGCCCCCTCGAGTGGCGCGCCGCCCCGCGGGCGGTAGTCGACCGCTTCGTAGAAGCCGTAGCGGCCGTCGAGCCCTTCCTTGGCCAGCCGCATCAGGTTTCCGGCGGCGGCCGCCGGATCGACGAGCGCCGCGAGCGCCGTCGCATACGGCGCCACCACGAGGTCGTCGGCGAGACCGCGCTTGAAGCCGAGGCCGGGCACGCCGAACGCGCGGTACTGGTAGTTGCCGGCGCGATCGGTCAGCGAGTAGGCCGACTCCGAGATGCCCCACGGCACGTCCTGCTGCTCGCCGTATTCCCGCTGGCGGTGCACGCTGGCGCGGCTGCTCTGATCGAGCAGCGTGCCAGGGTAGCTGCGCATCAGCAGCACCGGCATCAGGTACTCGAACATCGTCCCGCCCCACGACATCAGCGTGGCGCGGCCGTGGACATTCGTCACCAGCCGTCCGAGATGGAACCAGTGGTGCTGCGGCACATCCCCCTTGGCGATGGCGACGAAACTGGCGAGGCGCGCCTCGGACGCGAGCAGATCGTAGAAGGATCCGTCGAGGCGTCCCGGTCCGTCGGCGTCGGCGAGGCGATACCCGATCGCAAAGATGCGGCGGCGGCGGTCGTAGAGGAAGTCGAACCGCATCGCGTCGGCCAGGCCGGCGGCACGGCGGGCAAGATCGGACAGCGCGGCGCCGGGCGCTCCCGGCGGCTCGAAGGCCGCGGCCACCGCGGTCACCACCGCGCCGGTCCAGTAAATCAGATCGTCGTCGGCCGGTGAGGCGCCGGGCGTCAGCGCTGCCGCAGCCGCGGAGAGTTCCTGCGCAAGCAGCGGCAGCCGACCGGCGTCCCCGTCCTGCCGCGCGCGGCGGGCCTCGGCGAGCACGTCGCGCGCCACGCGATTGATCCGGGTCAGGCTTTCGCGCGATCCGCCGACGCCGCGCGTCGACGCCGACGCCGCGGCGAGCAGATCGGTGGCGTCGATGACGCCGTCGATACGGTTGGTGACGGTCTGCGGTGCCGCCACGAGCGAAAGCAGCCCGTGCGCCAGCGCGATGAGCGCGCCGGCGAGGTTGCCGCTGTCAACGGTCGACACGTAACGCGGGTGCAGCGGTGCGAGCGTCGCCGTGTCGTACCAGTTGAGGAAGTGGCCCGCGTGCCGCTCCAGGCCTTCGAGGGTGGTCAGCGTGCGATCGAGCCGCTGGACCAGCGTGGCGGTCGTCACGTATCCCAGATCGTGGGCGGCCAGCGTCGACAGCAGCGCCATGCCGATATTGGTTGGCGACGTGCGCCTCGCCAGCCGCGGCGGATCGCCAGCCTCCTGGTAGTTGTCCGGCGGCAGCCAGGCATCGTCGGCGTTGACGAACGTCTCGAAGTAGCGCCACGTCTTGCGCGCCGTCCGGCGAAGGACGATTCGATCCTCGTCGGTCAACGGCCGCACGCGCGGCCCCACCGGCACGCTCAACCGGTAGGCCACCACCGGCGCGATGATCCAGAGCACGAGCACCGGCAGCGCCGCCGGCCACGCCTGGCGGTTCGACGCGGCGATCGCCGCCGCGGCCAGCCCGGCGACGATCGGACTCGCGATCATCCGCCTGACGACGTAGAGCGGTCCGATCGAACGGTTGGCGCGGGCCGCGGCGGCAGCCGTCTCCCACTCGAGCAGACGCCGCCGCGTGATGCCGAGGCGAATCAGCGTCACGCCGATCGCGTGCAGCGTGGCCCACGCGTGATAGGCGAGGAAGGTGAGGCTCAGCGCCGCCTGCGCCAGCGTCGTCGCCAGGTCGGTGGTGAGGTTGCGCCAGAACACGGGGAACGACTGCGCCTTGCCGGGGCCGGTGAGCAGGCGTCCGAGAATCGGCAGGAGCTGCGAGGCGAGCACGAGCAGCGCCGCCGTGTTCCAGAACCACGGCGACCCGGGCAGCACCGTCCACCCGGCGATCAGCACCGTCAGTACGGTCGGCGCGATCAGGCTGCGGCGCAGGTTGTCGAGGATCTTCCAGCGTCCGATGAGCGGCAGCGTGTTGCGCTTCACGCCGTGCCGCGACGGCACGAACGGAAACAGCCAGAAGAGAATCTGCCAGTCGCCGCGGATCCACCGGTGCTGCCGCCGCGCGTGGGTGAGCACGCTCGACGGGTATTCGTCGACGATCTCGACGTCGGAGACCAGCGCGACGCGGGCGTGCAGTCCCTCGAAGAGATCGTGCGACAGCAGCGAGTTCTCGGGAACTGTGTCCTCCATCGACGCCATGAAGGCGTCGACGTCGTAGAGTCCCTTGCCAGTGAAAATCCCCTCGCCGAAGAGATCCTGGTAGGTGTCGGAGACCGCGGTCGTGTAGGGATCGACGCCGGTGTGCCCCGAATAGAGGCGGGCGAAGAGCGAACCGGCCGCGCTCGTGAAGGTCACGCTGACGCGCGGCTGCAGGATGCCGTATCCGTCGGTGACCCGTCCGACCTTCGGGTCGACCATGGCGCGGTTGAGCGGATGCGAGATGATGCCGATCAGCGTGCGCGCCGTGTCGCGCGGCAGCCGCGTGTCGCTGTCGAGCGTGATGCAGTAACGGACGTCGGGCAGCACCGCCGCGTCGCCGACGTGCATCGTGAAGCTGGTGCCGGTGGCGCCGCGCAGCAGGCGGTTGAACTCCTCGATCTTGCCGCGCTTGCGTTCCCATCCCATCCAGATGCCTTCGCGCGGGTTCCACTGCCGCGTGCGATGAAACAGGAAGAAGCGGGTGACGCCGTCCTCGGCGTGTTTGGCGTTGAGCGCCTCGATGCCGCCGCGCGCCGCTTCGAGGATCTCGGCGTCCCTGGGCCGCGTCTCGGTCGCCGCGTCGCCGAAGTCGCTGAGCAGCGCGAAGTGGATGGAGGGATCGAGGTTGCCGAGCGCCTGCACCTCGAGGTGGGCGACGAGGTCGTGGACCCGCTCGACGCTGTCGAAGATCGTCGGTACGATCACCATCGTCCGCGCCGAGGACGGAATGCGGGTGAAATCCAGCCGGGCCAGCCGTCGCGGCGGGATGAGCCGGCTGATGAACCGCTGCAGGATCTGAATCGCCAGCTCGCTGGCCGGCACGAGCGCGAGCAGCGCCAGCCAGCCGAGCGGCGATCCGTTCCAGCCGTGACGGAAGGCGTAGAAAACGATCGCCGCGACGAGCGCGCTCGTCGCCAGCGCGATCGTCTTTCCAGCACATTGGGATCCTAAGCTTAGAATTCCACGTGGACAAGTTGTCGC
>JADMIO011583369.1_pt1 | contig 79049 bp, 64 predicted proteins | sample 8958161 | NCBI WGS metagenome assembly JADMIO01 (sample SAMN16585339, study PRJNA669376) | soil metagenome | isolation source: Crop rotation soil | place: USA: Cullars Rotation, Alabama | collected 2011 | reverse complement strand
CAGACCCGTTTCTGTCGGAACCGCCGACGGCAGCGATGTCATCATGACGATCGGGATTGTTCGCAGGTTCGGGTCCGCGCGTATCGTGCGAGCCAGTTCGGGACCATCCATGATCGGCATCATTATATCGGTCAGCACGAGATCCACCCGCCGATCGCGCAGGACATGGAGAGCCGCTTGACCATGGATGGCGACAACGACTTGGTAGCCGACTTCCACCAGCATCTCCCGCAACATCTCCGCGAGCCCGAACTCGTCATCAACGATCAGAATCGAAGGACCCACCGTTATCCCGCCGTATGGTGCTGTGGCGCGTCTGTTCGCCGCCTCCCCACAGCACGCGGAAGCCGTCGTTGAACGTTGTTTCGCCAAGTCGGATGCCGTTGTCGGTAATCTGAAACTCTCGAATCGACCCATCGTAATCGTCGTCACGCACTTTCAGGATGGCGAGGGCGCGAATGAGGCGGGCTTGATATTCGACGTGCCGCAGCACGACGATGTTTTGGGTGGCCGCTGACAACCCGTTGATCGGTTCCTCGATCAGCGGCCCAAACAGCGCTCGAAGTTCGGAGGTGTAGAAGGTTGTCACACCCAACGTTTCGAGTTCCTGAGCAATGGCGGTGTAGACGTTGGACATTCGCTCGGGGAAGTCCGCTGCGAGGTTAAATCCCTGCACACCGTCAATGACCAACCGTGTCGCACCGACACTGCGGACGGAGTCAATCAAACTTTCGCCAAGCTCATCGACGATGCCTTCGACTGGCCGGTGCCACACCACGCGGCCGATGCCGCGTTGCACCCCTTCTCGAATTCCTCCGATCCCGATACGTTGACACTTGGCGAGAATGGTGTCGGGGTGTTCGTAGAAACCAAAATACACGCCGGGCTCGTTGCGCTTGAGCCCCTCGGCAAGAAACTGCATTCCGAGCAGCGTCTTTCCGCTGCCAGACGACCCCAGGCACATGGTCATCGACGCTCGCCGGACGCCGCCGCGCAGCATCGCGTCGAGTCGCTCGATCCCGAAGGCGAGCTTGTCGCCTCCACCGACGGTTGCTTCGTCACCCCGAGCGTGCCCGAACACCGCTTCAAGGCGCGGACGGACCTCGAATCCGTCGTCCGAGATGCGAACAGAATGCAACCCGCGCAGGGGCGCCGAGCCTCGCAACTTTGTGACCTGGAGATGACGGAGAGGCCGCAGATCCGACACTTCGTCCGTCAGATGCAGCACGCCATCGACCATTGTGTGCTCGGCGGCAGCGCCCGATTTCCGTTCGGCATTCGTGAGCAGCACCAGTGTACAGATGGTCAGTTCCGCGACTATTTGCAGCTCATGAACAAATTTCTTCAACGCGACTTCGGAAGGCGCCGCAGCCTGGACAGCGCCCCAGCCATCGATCACCAGAAGCGAAGCCTTGTGTTTCTGGATCGAGCCGCGAATAAGTGTCACTAACGCGTCGAGACCGGCCGATTCGAGGGTGCTGAATCCTCCGATGTAGTAGACGTACGAGGGGATGAGTGCCTCGTTGAAAAACGCAAGGCGGCGTAGATGCGCCAGCATGCGGGCATGCGATTCCGCGAGCAGCGTGACATACAGCGCCCGCCCGCCCGATGACGCATGGTTGAAGCACATGTGATTGGCGAGAATCGTCTTTCCAGCGCCGGGTGGTCCCTGGACGATGTACACGCCCGGGTTCAACAGCCCACCGTCAAGCACCCGATCCAAACCCTCGATTCCGGTCGGGCGACGTTGAAAGGGGCTAACGTTCATCGGCATGAGGTGGTGTTCGGAGCCGTGCACTCGTCACCGAAAGAAGTGCGCAACTTAGCGAGTCGTCGGATGCGCTCCGCACATCGACACTCCACGCCATCCAGTCGGTCGAGTCCTTCATGCAACGTAGCGTAGAAACACCATCGGCAACAGTCAAACGCAACAGGAGGCGTTTTGAATTTGCCGTCCACATATTCGGGATCCGTCTACGTCAGATAGAGCTTGCTGTCTGAATACGCCTGACTGGAGTTCGACCGCCGCGCGCTCACGAGATCGCGCGTGAAGAACGACCTGGTGACTCTTTTCGATCAGAGCCTGTGCTGCTGCTCGGCCCAGGCCGTCTGTGCTACCGGTGATCAAGATCCTGGCCATGCTGCGATAGCCGGCTAGCTTCGGTCACCACACTCCGGCTTGTCGGGACCCGACGATCAGCGGATCGCGGCAAGGTGTGAGTGGTTGAGCGAGGCCAGCACCTGCGCCTCGCGCGTGAAACGGGCGAGGCGATCCGGATCGAGCGCGAACATGTCGGCGATGACCTTCAGCGCGACGTCACGACGACGTTTCGTATCGTGGCGCCATAAACCGTTGCGCGATTTCTAGGATTCAGCGACTGCTCCACCCTTCACACGGCCAGCGTGTCATACGTATACGCGCCCGAAAGGTTCAGCACCTGCGCCGAGGTCACGGCTGGTCCAAACGGCGACTGGAGCGGATCATTCAGACGAAAGCCGGCGGGAGCCCCGGACGTCGTGTTCGTCGGCAGATACGTACGGCCGTTCCTCGCCATCCAGGCTTCCCAGATCCGATCGACGTTGCAGTGATTCAGGTAGAAAACTGGATCGTTGGGCGACGAGGCCGGCAGCATGTCGCCGCCCACCCAGATGTGCACGAGATTGTGCAGGTCGTTGGCCGGGTTCCACCCCTCGACGCGGTTGCGGAAGCCGCCGGAGTTGCGATTCCACGGCGCGGTGTCGTACGGCAGGGTGGTCAGCGCCGCAGCAGTGGAGGCCTTCTTCGGCAGCGACGGATTCGAAATGCCAGGGACCCCCGCGCCACGCGTGCGCTGCAGCGTGCGATTCACCTGCACGAGCATGCCGGCGTTGTTCGAGGCCAGGCGCACCGGGAACGCAGCCAGTGTGAACGGTCCCGGCGCAGACGCTGCGCTGCCCATGCAGTCGTTGTTCCACAGCTTCGATGCCAGCTGTGCTGAAGTCGACAGCTGACCGTGGGCAGCCCAGTCCCAATATGGCAGTCCGAAGTTCGTGTCATTGAGCACCTGCTGCATCAGCTGCTCCAACGTGCGGAGCATCAACCGATGCCAGCTGGGAAAGATCGGCCGCGAGTGCGCGATGCCCATCACCGCGCTGTGCCAAGCGACGAACCGATCCCAAGTGCTGACCGGGCGGCTCGGGCCTGCAATCCCGAGGCTCACCGTCGTGACGCCGGTGAATTGTGCCTTGAGCGCGATGGCGGCCCGCACGAACTTCTGCCGAGACATCGTGTCGGTAAGGATGTTCCGTCGAACAGCCATAGTCGCTCCCTTACCGGCGAGCGCGCGCCGCCCCCCGTGTCTTGCCTTTTTTCGGATTCCTTGTGGTGCGGGACCTCGCCGTTCTCATGCCGTGGTGATGTCCACCGTCTTCATGGTCGTGACCGCCATTGTGATGGGGGTGTCCTTGGCCGCCACCATCCGCGAAATCTTCGGCAAACCTGTCGATAACGGCCTTCATCAGATCCACCGCGGAATCGAAACCGACATTTGGCATCCCGTGGTAGTAAACGCGACCACCATCGGTCACGCCGAGTGCGGCGTTAAACGGCTTGCCGTCAACGGTCACGGTATACGTCGTCTCAATGACGATGTGGTGTCCCTGGTAGTCTGCTTCGCGCGTAGAGGTCGAGCCTTCCTCCATGTGCGCGTGCATGTCTGCCAGGAGCTTCTTGAAGTAAGGGGCGGTCTTTTGTGCCTGCGCGAGGCTGGCATCCGCAGAAATGCCGCCGGGAGGGGGTGCCTTCGAGGCCTGCGGCCGCGTCTTGGAAGCAGTCTTTCGAGCCATGCACCATCCTCCGTTCCGCCGTGTCTCCGGTCCATCGGCTCCGGAGATTGCTGCGCCCCAGTCTAATGCCGGACCGTCTTCGCGGCGGCCCATGCTGCACGTCGCGATGGTGAGTAGATTCAACTCACTTGGTCGCGTGTCCGAACTCGAAATGTCGCAATTTTTAACAGCGAGGTTTACGGTGTCGCGCGCAACAGCCCAGAATCGCAAATGGCACCCGACGTGCTGTGCCGATTAATGATACGGGCAGTTCGATGACCCAAACCAAACGGGACGGCTAAGAGACGCCATCAGGTAATTCGCAAGACCGCTTCGGCGCATCGAGCGCACTAATCAGGGCCTCTTATACGCAGTCCTGTGCAAGCGCACAGTTTCCGAACGTGTTCCAAGTGCGTCGGTGAGTCTGGCGAGGAACTGGCTCAACTGTACGCCGTGAGTGCGGCATATGGCGTTTTCGCACAACAAGGCTACGAGTGCGTGTTCGCATTGGACAACCTGCCCCTGACCACGACGATGATGTCTATTGCCAGGACACTCGCGCCCCCGCTTGCGGACTCGCTCTTGCGCGCGATTAATATCATGCGCTCGGGACCGAGCTTTGCAATCATTCAGTCCCGTGGCCGAGCGGAGCATCGCGAACCCTGATCCGCCGAACCTTCATCGCGTCTCGACACACCACATCGTCGAGGGCTGCCGTGGTTGAACGCAGAACATTGGTGCCGTCGGTAACGGTCTCCAGCACCTCCGACAACGACGAGGCCGAACATCCTCCTGAAAATGCGATCGATGCTGTGCGAACCGATATCAGTCGATTGCGGGACGAGAACACGGACCTGCGTGCGTCCGCGTTATTGTGGTTCCGTCTATACGAAGCCGCGATCGCTCGCGCGAACGAGTTGGAACGAGTAGCTGCGCGCGACATTGCCAGCGACCGCTGATGCCGACGGAGACTCCGCTCGTCGTAGTTGTGAGCTACAACGCCGATGAACGGGAACTCCATGGAGCCGCGCTGGAGTGCGCCGGTTTCTGTGTCGTTCGGTTATCCGATCCGAACAAAGCTCTTCGCGTAGCGAGATCCCAACAACCGTGTGTGGTCTATCACACGCATATATGAGAGTCGGTTCAGTCGTCGTGCATTGCTATGAGTTCGACCGCATGGTCGCATTCTGGCAAGCGACGCTCGGCTACGTTGCGCGCGAGCCGCCACAGGACGGATGGGTCGTGCTGCGCGATCCTCAGGGAATCGGTCCCAATCTCTCATTGCAGGCCAGAGATCGGCGGCGAAAATGCCGCAACTGGATGCACCTTGACCTCTACACCGCTCACCCGCAGCAGGAGATCGAGCGCTTGATCACACTGGGCGCCCGTCGCTACCCGTGGAGATATCCGGACGACGCGGATTTCGTCGTGCTCGTCGATCCCGACGGCAACCTCTTTTGTGTGGTTCAAAAGGACGCGTAAGTGAGGGTACCGCTTGTCATTGCCGCCGCGATTCTGGCGTCGAACTGCGTTTCGCTGGAATCGCCCCTTGCACCCGCTCCTGATTCGTACGTCCGCGAACTCACGCCCGAGGATCTGAGCGTGCTCCGCGCAGTCTTGCAACCTTGTCGCGTTTGTTCGCTGTCCCCGGAGCCGGTGTTGGTCGCGAATCGAACACTGCGGGTGTGCGAGCCGACCGACGTGGACGAGTGGTGTGTGACTCCATTCGACATGGCGCTGCTGGGCGCGAAGTCTGGCCCTTCGCGATTTGCCCGCGGCATGTATGGGCGAAATCGTTTCTCGATGGCTGTTCCGCGGCAGCTCGCGACCGGAATTCAGGTGCTCTCGCCTGAAACCGGCGATATGCCGGGACATCCGCTCGCAGAACGACGGCACAACGTGGTGTACGTCACCGCACCTGTCTATCCGAGTCCAACACAAGCGGTGGTCTTCACCGGTAGCCCTAATTGGGGTGCCTCATGGGATCTCCTCGAGCGTCACCGTGAACAGTGGATCATCACGCGAGGACTTGGTGGGTACCAATACTAGGGCGTCGCGGCGGAACTTACATCGTCGTCCGCTTGCCTTTTTCGCGGTCGATGTACTCCAAATCCGTGGTCGCAGGTATATCTGTCCCCTTCATCGGAGGATTCCCCTGCCCGGATCGTCCGTGCTCGTCTGACTCGTTGGGACTCCGGTGTTGCGCCGGCTCTTCCGCCATCTCGTCGCTGCGATTCCGGTCAGGGTTCTTGTCGTTCACAGTCGCATCTCCCCTCAAGGCGAGAGCAAGGTGAGTACCCGCCGGCGCAGAAATCGGCACGCTGCAATTCACATCGAGCGACGTCGAGGAACTGCCGTCAATCTTGAGCTGGGCACGTGCGCGTGGTACGAGCCTGCTCGGCGGCGCGTCTTGTTGAGTTGCGTCCGCTGCAGCTCATTAGCGGCATGCACGGATGTTCGAATACGCTGACCAGTGGCACCAGGCCAACAAGGGAGTAACACCATTGGCAGATACAAATCGCACTCAGGGTCAGGGCGGTCGAGGAAATCAGCCGAATCAAGGCGGCCAGCAAGGAGGTCAGGATCAGAGCAATCGCGATCGTGACCGCGGCCAGACCCAAGCGGATGAAAACTTTCGTGACCAGCCAGGTCAAGGCAACCGCGGCGGTCAGCAGGGAAACCAGGGCCACGGGAGTCAGGGCGGCGGACGAGATCGATAAGTAGGTGCTGTCCAGCGGGGCGGGCCGGAATACATCCGTCCCGCCCTATTAACGTACAACGATAGTGAGGCTCAGCGCGTGATCACCAACCTCGGATGGCCGCATCGACTTCGCGCTCGGCCTGATCGCGCTGATACCTGTACCGGTGAACCGAACGCGTGCTATTTCTGAACGGGATATGAATCCTCTGGAGCCCGCATTACATCGACTGTGTTGAGACATTAAGATCACGACATGAAAAAATCGGGTGCGACCGGAAACGAGTCGGCGTCGGACCTGATCTCCAACAGAATCGCTGAACTCGGAGACTGGCGGGCAAACACGCTCGCCAGAATGCGGGCGCTCATCAAGCAAGCCGATCCGGATGTCGTCGAGGAATGGAAGTGGGCCAAAGCCACGAGCCCCGGCACGCCGGTCTGGTCCCACGACGGCATCATCTGCACTGGCGAATCGTACAAGTCGATCGTGAAGCTGACGTTCGCGAAGGGTGCGTCGCTGAAGGATCCGTCGCGTCTTTTCAACTCGAGCCTCGACGGCAACGTGCGCCGCGCGATCGACATCCACGAGGGAGAACAAGTTGACGCGGCCGCCTTCAAGGCGCTCGTTCGGCAAGCCGTCGCTCTCAATGGTTCGGGTAAGTCAAAGCGTTCGAAGAAAGCGAAGTCTTGACCGACTGGGCGCCCGCGTATCGAGCGCCGGTGTGAAGTAGCTACTCGGTCCGTCGAATTCACATGAGGTCTGAGATCGGAGTGAATCGCCGACCAGCACGACCTCGGATCCTTCTCTGCTACCTCGGCGTGCGCGTCGAAGCCGTGGAAAACCTGCCTATAAATCGAACGTTCCACCGGCAAACAGACGTTCCCAGGACAAATGCGCCCTGGTCGTTGCCGGTTTCGCTACACCTGATGCGCTGGACGTGCGCACGTGGCGAGCAACATGCGTTACTCCGCGGCAGCGAATTGAAGAGGAGGACAAGAAATGACACGTTCTATCGCAGCCCTCGCGGTTGCTCTCGGCTGTTCATTCGTGATCGGTGTCAACGCCCAGGATACGAAGACGACCACCACCACGAAAACGGAGGGCGCCAAGGCGACCACCGTCACCTACACGGGCTGTATGCAGACTGGAACGGAAACGCGAAGCGTCATCCTCGCGAAGGTGCAGCCTGTCAGCAAGACCACTGAAACCTCAGTCGGCACAACCGGCGTGACCAGCACGACGACCACTTCCTACGCGCTGGTGCCCGAGGAGAAGGTTGAACTCCAGTCCCATGTCGGCCACAAGGTTGAAGTGACCGGAATGTTGATTCCCGCGGGAGAATCGAAGACCAAGACGGAAACGAAAGTCGAGCGCGAAGACGCGCCGGACACCAAGGCAAAAGAAACCGTGAAATCGGACTCACCGATGCCGCAATTTCGTGTGATGTCAGTCAAGGACACAAACGAAAGCTGCGAGTAGTCCGTGGCCTGCGGTGTCCTTCGAACGGCACCGCAGGCTCGCTCCCACCCGCGGTCTCCGTCGGCATCAACGAACCGACACCGCGTGTGCCCCGCCCGCCAGATGCGCCGCCAAATGGTCGATCACATCGCGCGCGTCGTCTTCGATGCCGTGGATGAAACTCGACTTCCGCCGCCGCAGCACGGGTAGTCCCAGTACATACATGCCGGGCGCTTCGACGACGCCGCCGTCGTGCCGCAGGTAGCCCTTTTCGTTCAGCACGGGCACGTCCAGCCAGCTGTAGTCAGGCCTGAATCCCGTCGCCCACACAATCGATCGAATCTCTCCGCTTCGGAGGTCGACCTGCAAACGCGACGAAGCAGGAACGCGTGTCGCCTCGAACCGTTCGCGGCCAGTGACGTCGAGCCCGTGTGCATGGGCGTCCGCCCACTGGTCGAACGAGTCGAGAAGACGATTCATCTTGAGATCAGCGAGCGCGAACAAGTTCCGCAGGCCACCAGAGAACAGCAACCGGCCATCGCGCATTCCAGCGAGGCGGCCGACAAGCTCGACACCAATCGCTTGCAGCGCGTTGAGGTCCAGCGTCGCTCGCTCCGGCGTTCCGACGAGTTGCGGCGACGGCAGCCTCCGCGCTCGTGTGAGATCGTCGATCTCCTCGAGGCGCTGATCCCAAATACCGGAGGCGTCCATCCACCACAGCACATCGCGACCGCGGTACATCCGTGGCAGACGCACGTGCTCGCCCACTGACAGGATCACGGGTCGCCCTGACCGACGAATCTCGGCCGCCAGCTGCACACCGGTCGCCGACGGGCCCACCACGAGCACGCCGCCTTCGGGCAGCTGCGCGGGATTTCGGTAGTCAAACGGCGTGAGCTGCTCGATCGTCGAGGGCACAGCGGAATGAAGCGCCGGAATGCTGGGCAGGTTGCAGGCGCCGCTGGCGATCACCACGCTGCGGCATCTGATATCGCCGGCGCCCGTGCGGACGTGATACCCCTCGTCTAATGATCGCACGCTGGTGACCTGGGTGTTCGTGCGCACCGGCGCACGCGCGACGGTGGCGAAATCCGAGATGAATGCAACCACCTCGGTCATCGTCATGTAGCCGTCCGGGTCAGGGCCGGCGTAGCGATAACCGGGCAGACGGCTCTGCCAGTTTGGCGTGAGGAGACGCAGCGAATCCCAGCGCTCGCGGCGCCAGGAATTCGCCACCTCTCCACGTTCCAGCAGGACGTGATCGATCGAGCGGTCGGTCAGAAACCGGCTCGCCGCGAGGCCGGCGTGGCCGGCGCCGACCACGACGACCGTGACGTGCTCGATGGGACGCTCCTCAGACGACTTCGACGGTGACGTTCACCGGGTTGGTGATGACGTCGTATACCGCCGAGCGTTTTTGCGACTGTGCAACAATCGCCTCGATCTCGGGCTTCGATGCATCGGCGTCGATCTTGAACGTCACCTTGATATCGTCGTAGCCGTTGCGCACGTCGCTGTCGATGCCCAGGATGCCGCGGATGTCCATTTTCCCTTCGAGCTGCGACTCGACCGACCGCAGCTGAATGCCGCGGTTCTGAGCGACGGCCGCGACGCCAGCCGTCAGGCAGCTGGCCAGCCCGACCAGCACGTACTCGATGGGCGTGATGCCCTTGTCTTCCGAAGCGAAGATCTCGGGATGGTCGGCTTCAAACGTCGTTTCCGTCTTGTGCTGCTGTTCCTCGCCCAGGCCGAAGAAGCCCTTCACCTTCGCCTGACTGTGCGTGCCGTTGCGCCACTTGCACGACGCTCTCCAGGTGAACTTCGCCGCTTGCGGGGCACCCTTCAAAGCTTCGCGCGCATCGAGAAGCGCCTGCACGTTGACGCCATTGTTCACTGTTGTCATTGCCATTCCGAGCACCCCTTTCGCGTGGCCAGTTCCAGATCCGCCAAAGGCCCGGATCATACAACGAGGGGACGACCGGTTGGGCAGGCGCTATGATCGCGGGCATGGCTTCGGTCGTGCCGAGAACTGCCGCCGGATCGGTGGGACTCGTGGACACACAGTTCCTCGACTTGCCGCACCCGCTCGCTCTCGAATGTGGGAAGACGCTGTCACACGTCCGCGTCGCCTACGAGACCTACGGCACACTGGCTCCAGCGCGCGACAACGTAATTCTCGTCTGCCACGCCCTCAGCGGCGACGCGCACGCGGCGGGAATCTCGAGAATCGCGCCGGCCGAGAGCACCCGCGACGGCTTTGCCGCCGAAGATCGCGACTCCGCCCGCGGCAAAGCGCTCGGGTGGTGGGACGGCATGATCGGGCCGGGCAAGGCGTTCGACACCGACCGTTTTTTTGTGGTGTCCACCAACCTTCTTGGCGGTTGTCGGGGGACCACTGGACCATCGTCGATCGACCCGGCCACCGGTACACCGTACGGGTCGAACTTTCCGGTGATCACCGTGAGCGACATGGTTCGGACTGAGCGGGCCGTGCTCAACGAACTTGGCATCCAACGGCTGGCGGCGGTGGCGGGCGGATCGCTCGGCGGCATGCAAGCCTTCGAGTGGGCCATTCGGTATCCCGATGCTGTCGACTCGATTGTGGCCATCGCCAGCACCCACGCGCTGCGACCGCAGGGCGTCGCCTGGAACGCCATCGCCCGCAACGCGATCATGGCCGACCCAGACTGGCAGGATGGTCACTACTACTCCACGGGCCGCAAGCCCGATCGCGGGATGGGCGTGGCGCGCATGGTCGGCCACATCACGTACCTGTCAGCCGAGTCGCTCGGCGACAAGTTCGGACGACGGCTGCAGGACGGCGGGAACAGGGGCGGCATCCGCTATCGCCTTCGCGAACCGGAGTTCGAGATCGAAAGCTACCTGCGCCACCAGGCGGACGCCTTCGTCAAGCGCTTCGATGCGAACACCTATCTCTACACCTCCCGCGCACTGACGTACTTCGACGTTGCGCGCCAGTACGGTCGCGGCAGCCTCGCAGCCGCCGTTCGCGACGTGCGAGCCCGCACGCTGTTGATTGCGTTCAGTTCGGACTGGCTGTACCCGCCCGAGTCTTCCGCCGAGCTGGCCGACGCGTTGCGGGGATGTGGCAAGGACGTCGAGTTCCATGTGATCGAGGCGCCCTACGGCCACGACTGCTTTCTGCTGGAGGAAGCTCGGCAGACCCCGTTGATTCAGGACTTCTTCGCGCGTCAGCTGCAGTAGGAGAGCACGGTCGATGGAACATCCCCCTCGTACGGAGGCGAGTCGCGAATTCGGTTTCGACACGCGGCAGGTGCATGCGGGCCAGCGCCCGGATCCAAACACCGGCGCACGCGCCGTTCCGATCTTCCAGACAACGAGTTATGTATTCGAGGATCCGGAATCCGCGGCGGCGTACTTCAACTTGCAGGAGTACGGCAACACCTACTCGCGCATCATGAACCCGACCGTCGCAGTTTTCGAGGAGCGCGTCGCCAACCTCGAAGGAGGCTCCGGCGCCGTGGCGTTCGCCAGCGGTATCGCGGCACAGGCGGCCGCGCTCTTCACCCTGCTTCAGCCGGGCGATCACGTCGTCTCTTCCTCCGCGCTGTACGGCGGGACGGTGAACCAGTTCAAGCATCTGCTGCGCAAGATGAACGTGGAGCTGACGTGGGTCGACCCGGAGGATCCCGACGCCTGGAAAGCAGCCGCGCGCGAGAACACCAAGGTGTTCTACGCCGAGACGATTGGCAACCCTGCCGGCACCGTGCTCGACATCGAGACGGTCGCCGCCATTGCCCACGCGCAGCGGACGCCGCTCATCGTGGACAACACCTTTGCGACGCCCTATCTCTGCCGTCCGATCGAATGGGGCGCGGACATCGTCGTGCACTCGGCAACGAAGTTCATCGGCGGCCACGGCACGAGCATCGGCGGAGTGGTGGTGGAATCCGGCCAGTTCAACTGGTCGAACGGACGCTTTCCCGTGGTCGCCGACCCCTCACCGGCGTATCACGGTCTCCAGTTTCACGAGACCTTCGGAACGTACGGTTACCTCATGAAGCTGCGGGCCGAAACGCTCCGCGATCTCGGAGCGGCCATGAGCCCGTTCAATGCGTTCCTGTTTCTTCAGGGACTCGAGACGCTGTCGCTGCGGATGGCCCGTCATGTGGAAAACGCCATGGCCGTGGCGAATTTTCTCGAGCACCATCCGCTGGCGTCGAACGTGACATATCCGGGCCTCGCAAGCAGCCGCTACCGACGCCTCGTCGACAAATACCTGCCGCGCGGCGCTGGCGCCGTGTTCTCGTTCGACTGCCGCGGAGGGCGAGCTGCGGGTCAGGATTTCATTCGCGGGGTCACGCTGTGGTCGCACCTGGCGAACGTTGGCGATTTGAAGAGCCTGATCATCCATCCTGCCAGCACTACGCACCGTCAGTTGAACGACGAGGAACTGCGGGCAGCGGGTGTGGGCCCGGGAACGATTCGGTTGTCTGTCGGGACCGAGTCCGTGGACGATTTAATCTGGGACCTCGAACAGGGGTTCGCCCGCGGCGCGGCAGCCGCAGCCAGCGGGGTGGTCGCGTTATGACGCTTGTGCCAACCGGCCTGTCCGACACGTTCGACCTCGCGCGCTATCAGGATCCGCTGACCATTCAACGGGTGCTCTACAACGCGAAGACCGTCGCCATCGTCGGGCTCTCGCCGAACGAGCTACGCGCGAGCTACTTCGTCGGCTACTACCTCCGGCGACATGGCTATCAAGTCTTTCCGGTGAATCCGCGCGAAGAGGAGATTCTCGGCGTTCGTTCCTTTCCGAGCCTGTCAGAGGTCCCAGTACCCGTCGACATCGTCAACGTCTTCCGTGCGCCCGACGCGGTGCCGGGTATTGCAGAAGAGGCCGTGCGGATTCGGGCCGGATCGCTGTGGTGTCAGTTCGGCGTGATCAGCGCGGAGGGAGGGCGGATCGCCGAAGCAGGCGGACTGGCGGTAATCATGGACAGGTGCGCCAAGGTCGAGCACGCACGTTACATCGGGCGTATGCATTGGCTGGGTTTCAACACGCAGCGCATCACGTCGGTCCGGGGCGGGCTGCAGTAAGGACTCGCCGCCGGTGTGGGATGAACGCGACGAGTCCAACGAGATAACGCCACGAGCCCATGGGCATAACGGTCGGGCTGCGGAAATGGACGGCATTTTGGTTGCAGCACAAAGGCCATGCGACGCCCGGGGGGACACGCGCCGCCGCCAGCTGAGCTGATCAATTCGCGACCGCGCCGTCGCACGATCTTTATCTTTCACACCGAGTGCAGCCGCCCGCCTGAAGAACTCTGGAACCTCATCGTCAACGGCAGCGATGTGGTGCTCATCGTCGAAGCGCCAGACGAGGGATTCAGCGCCTTTGGCGACCGCGTCGTCACCTGGAACGCTCCGGACCTGACGATCGACGGCGTCGTCTATCTCTGGCCCGAACACTCCAGCGACGTGCGTCGGTTATTCGAGGCGTAACCCGCTTCAGCTGTGTTCCTTCGGGCGTGACCAATGACAGCGTGCAAGAGGACTTCTCAACGGACGTTTTCGCCAATCGCGTGCAACCGTGTGCGGCGGTAGGAACGCACGGCGGTTGCAGTCCACGCCCGTTCGAGGGAATCAACATTGGACCGCGCCACACACCTCCGTCCCGGGCCACGTGCCATCGTGATTCTGGCGCTACGAGGCGCGATCGTCGCGCTCGTTTCGCTGCCGATCCTTGTCTTCGCCGTGCAGGTGCAGGAGCGACTGCTGGGAGCCCCGCCACCCCAGGTCGTAGCGTTCCTGGTCGCTTTCGTCTTCGCCAAATTCGCCCTGCTCGTGCTTCTTGCAAGAATGCTGGATCGGGTCGACCCGATCACGACCTTCGCGTCACGCCGGCAGTCCGCCGGTCAGTTTGAGCACCCATCGCATGCACGCGTGGCCGAAGTCGACGCCTTCGCCGTACATCATCGGGCAGCCGCCGGCGATCACGCTGATATCGTGCTGATGGCAGTACTCGACGGCGTCGGGCGAAACACTCGAGCCTTTTCCTATCGACTGGTGCATCCAGACGCGGTGGACGCCGGCATCGGGACACTCGTGCACGATACGCTCCGTGACCTCCGGGCGCGTGACGATCACCACGCCGTCAACTCCGCCGGGAATTGATTTCAGGTCGGGATAGCAGCGGTCGCCCTCGAATGTCCGCATGTGCGGATTCACCGGAACGACGTCGTGTCCGGTGCTCTTCAACCGGTGGTAAATCAGATTCCCGGTCGGGTGGTGACTGTTGTCGCGCGACACACCCGCGACGGCGATCCGCTTCTGCGCGAGGAAGTCGTGCACTTTGGTTTCATTCGTCGGCGTAGGCATGACGTTCACCATAAGAAAACAGCGTCGACTTCGCCTGCACGAGTTCAGCGCTCATCGACGCCCCTCACACTGGCCAAGTTGCCACAGAGACACGGAGACGCAGACTGCAAGTCTCTTGCTCGGGGCGATGCGAACGCGCGGCCCTCGTGCAACGCGCGCATTGTCGATGCGTTCACTAGCGATTTCTGAAGTTGTGATGGCGCAGGCAATCAAAGCACAAATCGCAACCTCGAATCGCAAGCCGCAATCGAGGAATAGTCCGCGCTCGCCGCGACAAATTCACGTGGGGATGCGGTGGTAATTGCGAGTCATCAGCGTGTCGAATGAATTGGGCGAACCGAGTGGCGCATTATACGCGCACGCCGCCTAGCCCCAGAACACCCGGTGTCCTCTCCGTTCGAGCGCCTCCGCCACCGCCTTCTCCGCTGCTTCGGCTGCTTTTCGTGTTGAGAACGGTCCGATTCCTTTCATCAAGTCCACGCGCAGCCTGACACCGTACTTGTGCGGTTTGCCGGCCGCCAGCTTCCCTCCTGCTTTGTGTTGCGCGAAGCGGTGTTCGGGGGTGTGCGCGGTCTGTCCGACGTAGAGCGGCGCGAGCGCACACGGCTGGCGCGTGCACGCCCGTGAGAGTTCGATGATGTAGATGCTGTAGCGGCGGGATGCCCTGAGGGCCACTATTCAATGGTCCATCGCGGATCCGTCGCGTTCAGCAGAGTCGCGGCGGCACGCAGACGCGTCGGTCGCGACGTATCGTAACCGAGGACCTGCGCCTCGTTCGCTACGTCTTCGTTTTCGTGTCCGCGACCAGCCCCACGATCCCCAGCACAATCAGACAAATCATCACCACGGCGATAACCATTATCCAGATGAGATTTCCAAGTGCACCAGAGATGTTGGTAGCCTCTACGCCTGACGCGAGCGACAGGAAGATGGCGCCCATACATGTGAGAAGTGCAATGCCTACACCTCGCACGGCTGGCCTCCCGCGGCTCGCGCACCTGCACAGGGCGTATGAATGGGAGTGATGACTCCCACTCACCCACGGTCAGCGGCTCGATCTCTCGAAATGTGGTGACTGCCGGATCGTCGTTCGAACTTGTGCGGAAGGTCAGCAGAGCGGCGTTCCGCGATGGCCCATTGTTCTGCCAGTAACAATTGCGCGTCTTTCGGCGAAACGTCGAACACCTCATCGACGACATGCCCACGCAAATCGACCCCATCGATGCAGTCGGCGAACTTGCGAATGAGCCGGACTCGCATGATTCCAGGATGGAAAGCAATCTGAATACCCAACGATGCTCATCTGGCCGGCGCGAATGGCTCGCCTGTCAAGGACCCGGGAATGCTCGTGGTGTGCTGTCCGCCGTCAGGAGCGTGAGGTGGGGGGTGACTGAACCGGGCGGCATCATGATGATCGACTGCGGTCCTTCGAAGACAGCCGTCCACCCGGCGTCGCGAAGTCTCGATACAACCGGAATCGATTTCGGCACCCACACGTAGTCGGCCGCGATACGCGTCGGCAGATCGATGGCCGTCGGCTCGCCCAGATAGAACGCCATGTGGCGGCCAATCAAATCGTCGCTGTAGACCGTCTCGCGACGGCCGTCAATCGACACTTGCAGACGCGGCGAGAAATGCCAGATGACGTATTCGCCCCAGTCGAACCACACGAGCACTCGTCCGTGCAGACCAGCTCGTTCGACGAATTCGGCCGCCTCACGCTCGGGCATTGGAGGATGTCCGATGCGAATGCGGGAGGCACGGCTGGCGATAAACGGGAACACTGCGAGCACGACGACCGCCATCGCGGGTGCGAGAAGCCGGATGCGCCTGGGTTCGACGGCGTCCGTGGCGCGATCATGCCAGTTGGCGGCGAGCGGCTCCGCCATGAGAAAGACGACGGCGAGCATGAAGAACGCGTCGAGCCGGCTGATGACCAACGACATGACGGCCAGAAACACGACGACGAGCGCATACTGCGGCGCAATGCGCCCCTTCGCGCGAACGGCGGCGCCAGCGGCCAGAGCCGTCGGCAGCAGCCAGAACAGCCATGCCCATCCCTGCAGGCGATAGACCGGCTGCCATTCCTCGATGTACGGGCGATTGACTCTCACCGTTTCGACGAGAAACCACCACAGACGAATTCCGTACGGGTTCACGGCCGTGAACAACGCAGCAGACAAGACCGCCGTCACGACGCCCAGACGCTGAGGCCGCGTCATCGCGCGTTCGAACACGAGTGTGCAACCCGCCCACATCGCCAGACACTCAAGCCCGATAATCCACCCGCCGTGGAGATTGGCCCACAATGCCGTCACGGGGGCGATGAGCAGCAGCCGGCGATGGCCGCCGGTCCGATCAGCGTCTGTCAGGATGGTGAGCAGCACCGAAAACAGCAGCAGCGAAAAGAGCTGCGGTCGAACCTGTTCGCCGCGCGAAAGCACGCCGAGCATCGACGTCACGATGAGGGCGTCGAACACGCGTGCTGGAGGATTGAACAACGACAGCCTGCGCCAGATCAGCGTCGCGATCAGCGCAAGGCACGCGAGGCGCAGCAGGTTGAGACCGAACGGCCCGAGCGCGGCAAACACGGAAGCCATTGCGACCTCGGCCAGCCATTCATGGTTGATCCATGGCTTGTCCGCCGTGAAGGAGTGCGTATCGGCACTGACGATGGTGTGGTGCGCAAGGAGATCCTGGCCGAAGCGCACATGGCCCCACAGGTCGGCATCCGCCGCCGCGCTCGTCAGGCCGACGGCGAGCGCGAGAAAAAGCATGCAGCGGACGAATGTCTTCGCGGTCACCGCTGGCGGACGTCAGCGCGGCGTCGCGAGTTCCCGTTGCAGCTTCGACGCGTTCGCGAGCATGACCACTGGTTTCACGGCTCACACTATCGGCCCTTCTTCATGGCGGCGACAGGGTGAGCGAGCCGTGCAGGCGGGGCGACTGGGTTGTTCTGTAAAGCCGGACGCAGCGATTACGAGCGCCGGAATCGCCGAGCAGGATCAGTTCGCGACGAGCCTTTTTCGTCGCGCGGATCCTGGTCTTCGATCTGCCACGATCGATCGCAGGACCCACAGTAGAAGGCGATCTTCGCCTGTCCGCCTTTGATCACGTACTCGCGGCGAACGAAACCGACCTTCCGGCAATGCGGGCACGTAGTCCGATCGGGCATGTGCCGTGGGATTCTAAACCAGCGAGGTTGATGAGCTGGTGGTCTTGATCGGGGACAAGAACGCCATCTAGCGATCAAGCCAGCGTCGTTCGTAGTTCATCCGAAACAATTCGATGACCGACCTGACGTCTTCCTCGTCACGTATGCGAACGCTCACCCATCCTGACTCGGGCAGTATGTGGTGACGTTCCGCCCTTCCGTCCGCGACAAGCTGATTGCGGACCGCCAATGGAAACGGAAGATCCGCCAGGCGGCTTCCATGCAAATGGCCCAGTTCGCGGCGTCCTAACCGGAACTCGACGCCGCCGAAACGATGCGGCGCGGCCACCACGCCGTCCCAGGAAGCGACCTCGCGCGCGATCTGCGTTGCCGGTGAATCCGCCATGTAAACCACGCTCCCCCGCGGGACTGCCGCACGGATGCGACTATCTCGCACAGCGTATACGATGTCGCCGTGCAGCAGGCGACCACAACAATCGAGGACACCGCAGTCGAACAACCCCGGCTGAGACCTCTCGCCGCGACCACGCTGCTGTTCATCCTCATCGTCGTCGCGGCATTTGCCGCGTCCTCACGCCAGACCGGCGGACATCTGGTGTACGCGCTGGACGACCCGTATATCCACATGGCGATGGCGAGGAACGTCGCTCTGCATGGCGTCTGGGGCGTCACCGCCTCCCATTTCACATCGTCATCGTCTTCGCTGCTGTGGACGGCAGGCGTGGCCGCACTGTTTCGCGCATTCGGAGTTCACGAATCGGTTCCGCTGCTGCTGAACATCGCCTTCGGCATCCTGCTGCTGTGGCTGATCGTCCGATATCTGGCCGAATCGACCGTGCGGTTTTCGGACGCCTATGTGTTCCTGGCGGCGACAGCTATTGCGCTGGTCGCGCCGCTGCCTGCGCTGGTGTTCGCGGGCCAGGAACACATCCTGCACGGCTTGGTAAACCTGGCCTTCGTCGTGTTTGCCGCGTCGTGGCTGGCACAACCCCGGCATCCGATGCCGGCGAGCGCCACGAGAACGTTGTGTGCGTTCGCGACGCTGCTGCCGTTGATCCGGTTCGAATCGCTGTTCGTCATCGGGATCGTCGCCGCCCTGCTGGCCATACAAGGCAGATGGAGGGCAGCAGTTCTGACCGGCACGTGCGGCGTTCTTCCGGTCGCGCTCTACGGCGCACTGTCGCACTTCTACGGCTGGTACTGGCTGCCCAATTCCGTCCTGTTGAAGGGTGCACGCCCCGACTTCTCGTCGACCACCGGTATCGTCCTGGCGCTTGGCGGCGTGAGCTACTCGCGATTGATGCAGCTGCCCGCCCTGGCATTCCTCATGGCAGCCGCTCTCGCAACCTTCATCGCTCGATTCGTGCGCGGCACTCGCGACGATCTGCAGTGGATGCTGGGAATCTTCATCGTGTTGACACTGCTCCATACGCAGTTTGCGCAGCCAGGCGCGTTCTGGTTCTTTCGCTACGAGGCGTACCTGTTCGTGCTTGGCGGCGTTGCCGTAGCACGGGCGCTCGGGGAGTGGCTGGAGACTGTCCGTCGCCAGACACCGCACACGAAGACGATGGTTGTCCAGTTTGGAACCATTTTGTTGTTCGCGCTGAGCCCGTTGTCCGATCGCGCGCTCAAAGGCATGGCCTCCATCCCGCCGGCGACGAGAAATATTTACGAGCAGCAGTATCAAATGGGCTTGTTTTTGGGGCGGTTCTACCAGGGGCGGGTGGTCGCCCTCAACGATATCGGTGCTGCCAGCTTTCTCGGCGATATCGACTGCGTCGATCTCGCGGGCCTCGCGGACATCGATGTGGCGCGGCGTATGCTCGCCGGCCTCTATGAGTCGGAGGACGTTCGCGATATTGCGGAAGCGAAAGATGCACGCATCGCCATCGTCTACGACTCGTGGTTCGGGAACCGGATTCCTGCGAGCTGGCGCAGAGCGGCCACGTGGACGGTCCAGAACAACGTAGTACTGGGCGGCAACACGGTGACCTTCTACGCGCTGAGGCCCGAAGAACTCGGGCCGCTTCGAGCGCATCTCGGTGAGTTTTCACGGGAGCTGCCGCAATCCGTCGCGCAGCGCTTTTAGTGTACGTAACCTCGGAAATTGTTTCAGCCGCCGCCGCGAATTCGAAAGAGAAAGCACGTTCCGTCAGGGCACGAGTACATCAGTTCCGAAAAACGTCGGTCGTCGAGAAATTCCCTTAGAGCCGGTGGATATGGGATATCCCAATTGTCGGTTGAGAGCAGGACGTGCGTGATTCCCCTCGCGCGCAACCGTCTTGACAGTTCCGATGCGTTACCGCTTCCTTCGAGAATCAGCGCGTTCATCTGTGAAGCTTCGAAAAAGCTGTCGGCAACATATTCGCGATCGACGAAGAATCCCTGGTTCGTGTTCAGCAGCATCAGCCGCGCATCCGGCGGCAGCCGGTCGTCAATGAAGTGATAGAGGGGTCCTTTGACGGCGCCGGGTACCGAAACGCCCTGCCTCAACATGCCGCGTCCTGCTTTCCCGCCGGCCATCACTATGCCGTGAGTGGACCAGAGAAGCAGCACGCTGGCCGCGACGCCAATCAAGACCATCCGTGCCGGGCGAATGGCCGGAAGCCGTGCGAGCACGTTGTGGTTGGCGACGCCACCGGCAATCGCGAGCAGTGGAAGGATCGGAATCAGGAAACGCGCCTGCTGTGAAGTTGCGGCCCAGGTGACGAAGTACGAACCTGCCACTCCGAGCGCGGGACGGATGACGCGACTCGATCCGGAAAACGCAAGGCTCAGTGGCAAGACGATGCTCCAAACCTTGCTGACGCGTCCGTCGAAGTGGCGGTAATCGTCGCCGCCCGACAGCACGACCCGAAAGGGAAGCAACACATAGTCGAACCACTGTCTTCCCATGCCGATCGACTGTTGCCACACGAAGAATTGCTGTGTAAGCGAGGGGCTCCACTCCGGCCCACCGAACCATGCATAGAAAAGCGGATAGAGAGGATTCCCGGTGTACCAGTAGCTCCGCACGTACCAAGGAAGTGCCAGCACGAACGCGGGTACGGCGATACATAGAAGAACGTCGCGCACTGCACGTCGCATCTCGACGACGCCGGACAATGTCTTCTGCGGGCGAAGGTCAGCGGTGGGCTCCCGTTTCAATCTCGCGACGACGACAACGATGGCGATGCAGGGAGCCGCGACAGCGCCAAGAAGTTTCGTCCCGGCAATCACGCCGCAGCACATCCCGGCAAGCACCAACGGTGCGCTGCGACGCGACTCGAGATGTTCGAGCGCGAACGCAAATGCCATGACGAAGAAGAACGCGAACCCGAGATCGATGTAGGCCAACCGCGCTTCGTCCAGCACAACAGGGTTGGCCAGCATCAGCATCACGGCGAAGCTGCCGCCGATGGCGGACGAGTGCCTCGACGCGAGCCGATACACTGCCACCACGCACAAGACGAGAAACATGAGGTGGAGCAGCTTCGCCAGCACATAGTCGTCAATCAGCATCGCGAACGCGTAGAGCAACTGAATGTTCAGCGGCCAGTACGAGTAGACGTTGAACGGAACGCGTCGAAACCCGCCATTGGCCAGATACAGCTTCGGCAAGGTGAGATGCGCGACGTTCGGATCCCAGCCGACGTCCGGCGTCAGCGACGAGAACAGCAAACCCATCAGCACGATGCCGGCGGGAACGAGCGGCAGCATCGCGACGTCGAGATGCACGTTCCGGAACCAGGCGCGTAGGTCCGCAACACGTGTCCAGCGATCGGCCCAGACGAACGCCGCCGCGACAACAATGACCAGGGACGTGGTGACACAGACCGCCGGGAGCCGGAGGACGCCGGCTGACGCAAAGACGAACAACACAGCGATCCAGAAGATGATGCCGAGCGTGAGACGGGTAAGGCCGGCGGCTGTCTGAATCCCGAAGGGGCGTACGAGGCGTTCGACGAGTACGCCCGCGCTCAGGAACGCGGTGACGAGCACGCCAAGGCTGGCGAGATGTGTGACGACATGGCGCACTTGCCGGCCATCATAGCCGCACCAATGGCGAACGGGTCTGCCTGTCGATTGGGATTGCGCGTCAGGGCTGCGCGGACGGTCGCTCGGCCTTCAACTCGGCGCGCAGGCGCGTTTCGGTATAGGCATTGACCTGCACAGCCGACGACCACGATTCATAGCCGTCCATCGCAACCCGGACGGCACGCGACCCGGCGGCCTGGTTCCTCAACACCAGCGGCGTCGTGCCCACGCTGCGTCCGTTGAGAAACACCTTCGCTCCGGATGGCCGCGAGTTGACGATCAGAGAGCCGCGGAACTGGGGGCGTTTCGATCCAGCCTGAGCCGTCGGGCGCGTCCTCGACGCGACGGCGGGGAGTTCAACATCGGTAAATGATCGTGCGTGCGCGGGCGTCGCGGGTGAAATCGGAGCCTGCGAAACCACAGCCGCTGGCTGCACCGGTTCCGGTTCCGCCCCGACATGACGAGCAGCGCCGGACAGCCATACGGCGGAACCGCCCACAACAATCCCGCCCGCGAACGCGCTGATGGCGATGGTAGATACGGGCGCACCACGGCTAATCCGCAGTGCCGCCGCAAGGGCATTCGACAGATCGGTGACCACTCGCGAGCGGAGCGCGAACTCATGCCACTGTGACGTCCGCGGCTCTGGAGTGCCCCATTCGCTGACTTGCTCCTCCGGGGACTCCCATGCACGGAGGCGCCGAGGTTCCCACCCGGGAAGGCGCAACTTAGAAAGTCGCCGCGCAGGAAGACGCCACGCCGGAAGATGCAATGCTGGAAGGCGCCACGCGGGAACGTGCCGGGCGGGAAAACGCAGCCTGGGAAGGCGCAACTTGGGAACCTGAATTCTCGGAAAACGATATGCGCGAAGACTCGCGACTGTCCTGGCCCACGAAACGGTAACGAACCGCAGCACGCTGCCGCCCCCCCTCGCCACGGCGACCAACCATCGGGCGAGGGTCTGCACAGCTCGCGACGGCCGAACCACAGTCGTCCGCTGGTTTTCGGAGGGGAAAAGATCCAGGGGGTCTTCGCTGTCCGAGGGACTCATACGCGACGGAGTGCGGAGTGATCGCACAAGTTGCGCCTGCAGCGGCTTTCCCGATGCTTTGAGGTAATTGGCATTTCTGAGAAGCGAAGTCGCCTCGAGCGCGCCTTAATTCAACCCGAACCGCTGCTCGTCGCGCATATCGGGAACGGGCGTCATGGCCATGAGCAGCGTCGGTATGTCCACCGGTTTGGGGAAAAAGGCGTCGAAACCGGCTGCATGGGCGGCCGTCTTGTCCTGCTCGCGCCCGTAGCCCGTCACCGCGATCAGGCGCGTGCGGGCGCAACCAGGGAGTGCCCGCAGCGCCCGCGCGAGATCCAGACCGTTCTTGTCCGGAAGGCCGATATCCAGAATCCCCACGTCGGGGCGGACGCGGACGGCTAGTTCCATCGCCTCTTTCGCTGTTCCCGTTCCGATCGCTTCGAGGCCTGCGTTTTTCAAAGCCTCGACCAACATGACGAGCGCATCGTGATTGTCGTCCACGACGAGCACACGTCCGGCACGCGGACTCGCCGCCGGCGGCACCTGCACACCAGGTTCCTGCCGCATCGACGACGCCGGTGCGGCGGGCAGGCGCACGACGAACGTGCTGCCCTGGTTAAGCCCGTCACTCGACACCTCAATCGTGCCGCCGTGCCGGTCCACCAGCATTCTCGCGACGGCAAGGCCGAGTCCGAGTCCCCCTTGCCGACGGTCGAGGCCGCGATCGCCCTGGACGAACAGGTCGAAGACACGCGGACGCAGCTCGGGCGCAATCCCGGTGCCGTTGTCGCGGCATTCGAGAACGATGTCGCCGTATTGCCGCCGTGCGGTAAGCACCACCCGGCCGTGTGGCTCGGTGTACTTGCCCGCATTCGACAGCAGATTCGAGATCACCTGCGCAATGCGGATGCGATCGCCATCGACGACGAGGCCTTGGGGCACGTCGAGGACGAGCTCGTGATGTTTGTCGGTGAAGATCGGTGACGTCATTTCCACCGCGCGGTTCACCGCGTCGGTCATGTCGAACGGCTCCTTCCGCAGCTCGATCGCACCGCGACGCAGCCTCGAGACGTCCAGCAAATCGTCGACGAGGCGCGCCATGTGGCGGATCTGACGTTCGATGATGTCACGCTCGCGGCTGCTCTCGCCCCGCTGCTTCATCAGATGCACCGCTGTCAACGCCGGAGCCAGCGGGTTTCGCAGCTCGTGGCCAAGAAGCGCGAGGAATTCGTCCTTGGCGCGATCCGCGGCTTCGGCTTCAGCCCGCGCCGCGTCAGCGCGCGCGACCTGTTCGTCACGCTCGCGTTGCCGCGTGTCGAGCAGCGCGGCAGATCGAACGAGACCGTTTTGCAGCCGCTGCAGCTCGGTGATGTGCGAGCGAACCGGAGTCGGCGGCTGGCCCTGGCTGATGGCGTCCGCATCGGCGGCCGCCTGCGAGATCTCGCGCGAGATCCTTCGAGACAGCAGATACGTTCCGCCGCCCCCGATAGCGAGCAGCATCAGCGTCGTCGTCGCCAGTGCGATCATCGACTGGCGGAATCCCGCGTCGACGACCGGTGCCGGCACAGCAACTCCCGCAATCCATCGCGACATCGCCGCGGCGCTATAGGCGCCGTACACCGCAGTCCCGTCCAGAGCGCGATCGCGATAGACGCCCTCCGGCGCCCTGCTGTACCGCGCCAGGAAGGCGGGCGTGCCGCTTTGTCCGACGTATCGCTCCGGTTCACGCGACCGCGCGACGAGCACTCCGCTCGTATCGACAACGCCTCGTGTCCATTCGTCAGGAACAGGCGCCTGGCGGCGCAATACGGATGAGAACGTTTCGGAGGTAATCCATGCGGACAGCACGTGCGTGACCTGGCCGCCACGCAATACGGGCACACGGACGACAAAGCCGGGCCGCCCCGATATCTTGCCCATGTGCAGGGTGCCGATGGCCGGCGCCGCGGTCCGTAGCGCTCGATCGAAGCTTTCGGTATCGGTGACGTCGGGCAGGCGATTGCCCATGGGCAGGCTCGTATTCACGATTTGCTGGTGATCGATGGTCGACAGACTGACCGCCCCCCACGTGGGCTGGGTAACCAGCACACGCTCCGCCTGTCCGCGGAACTCCCCAAGCTGCCCAGCCGCGAGCCGATCGGACTGCGCAAGGCCCTGCAGCGCGCGGATGGTACCTTGAAGCTCACCATCCACCACGGCGGCTCCCGCACGCGCCGCCTCAAGCAGTCGGCGCTCTGTTTCGATGCGGTCCTCGCTGACAACGCGTGAGACGAGCACGGCGGCGACACACATAACCGGCAGCGCCGTAGCTCCCACAAGAAGGAGCAGGTGCGCACTCAGTGGAAGCGTCCGGCCGGGGGTCAGCACGCGCGAACGTTATCACCTGCGGCGGCGCGTCCGGACTATCTTGCCGTCAAGATGAGGTAAGAAGAGCACAGGGATTCGCCAGAAACACAGCATCGAGTGAACACCAGCGGTCGGCGCTGCGCAGAATCGCTGAAGCCGAGGACTCGAGCTTCGGCACTTCAATTGCACACCTCGGCTGCGGCACGACAGTCCGCCTGGAAGCCAGCGCCAGGCGGGCTTGGTGGAGGCGAATCCATGGTCAGGACCTTCTGCAAGAGCGGCGAAAGCGAAGCGGTCAAAGGCGCGTTTCACGCCCTCGGGGGGATACTCGCGGCCACGATGGCGGCCTACAACGTCGCCGCGTGGTGCTATCGACGTGAAACGCACCTCGGCGTCAATGCCATCGTCTACACGTTGGCGATCGTATGGGAGATTAAGCAGACGGTCCATCATCTGGAGCGCTGCGAGGGAATTACCCCGGAACGCACGGAAGCGGCCTGACTCCACGATAGCGTCGGGAGCTCCGCTCCCGGCGGACATCGGTCACCGGCGCTCGTGGTTTAATGCGGATCCGTGACCCCGCTCGACGATATCTTCGTTCTCGATCTCTCCCGTATTCTCTCCGGCCCCTTCTGCACGATGATGCTCGGCGACATGGGCGCGACCGTCGTCAAGGTCGAGCCGCCGCCGCGCGGTGACGACACCCGCCTCTGGGGACCGCCATTCATCCACGGGATCAGCACGTACTTTCTTTCGATCAATCGGAACAAGCGCAGCATCGGGCTGAACCTGAAAACGCCGAAGGGGCAGGAGGTGCTGTGGAAGCTGATCGACCGCGCAGACGTGCTGGTCGAGAACTTCCGTCCCGGCGTGCTCGACAAGCTCGGTTTCAGCTACGACGCGGTGTCCGCGCGCAACCCGCGCATCATCTACACTTCCATTTCCGGTTACGGCCAGACGGGCCCGTACCACACCCGACCGGGCTACGACGTGGTCGCGCAAGGCGAGTCGGGTATCGTCGATCTGACAGGCGAGCCCGACCGGCAGCCGGTGAAGGTCGGCGCGTCAATCGCAGACATCGTCGCCGGCCTCTACGCCTATCAGGGAATCCTCCTCGCCATGGTGGCGCGCCATCGCACGGGCAAAGGCCAGCGGGTGGACATCGCGCTTCTCGACGGGATGATTTCCACGCTCACCTATCAGGCGATGAGCTATTTGGCCACCGGCACATCCCCGAAGCGGCTCGGCACGCGACATCCGTCGATTGTTCCGTATGAGACGTTCGAAACGAAGGACGGCTTTGTCAACATCGGCGCGGCCAACGAGAAGCAGTGGCAGAACCTGTGTCGAGCGCTCGGATTACCCGATCTCGCCTTCGACAGCCGGTTCAGCACGATGGCTGGACGCATCAGCAACTATGTCGAGCTCCGCGCCATTCTCGGGACCGAGCTTCGAAAGCTGACGCGCGCCGAAGCCTTCGAGCTGCTCGCGAAGTACGAGCTGCCTGTCGGCCCAATCAACACCGTGGCCGAGGTGCTCGAGGATCCGCATGTGCACGCTCGGGACATGGTCAAAGAGCTCACGCATCCCGAGTACGGCCCGCTGCGGTACGTCGGCATCCCGGTGAAGCTGTCCGACACCCCTGGGGAGCTCCAAGGCCCGCCGCCGCGATTCGGTGAACACAACCGCGGAGTGTTGGCGGAACTTGGCTACGACGACCACGCGATCGATCAGCTGGCCGTGAGCAATGTGATCGCGGAGGCTGAGCCAGCGTTGAGCCGTTGAATCCACCACCGACTCGATCTTCTATTTGGTGGCCGGCGTCGCATGTAATGGAATCGCTGCACCGGGTTTCGGACCCGTGTAGCGCACGATGTAAATCCCCGCGTGGCGATCTGACAGATAGATATAGCCGCGGGTATCGACGAGCACGTCGGCGGAATCGGTCACCCACTTCGCCGGCGGTGGCGGGGCGCCTGCGACCCGCGGCGGATCCGGGGGAATGAAGTAGCCGGTCTCTTTCGGCTGCCTCGCATCGGCGATGTCGTAGATGTGCAGGCCCGCGTTCACCCACGTCATGTAGACGATGTTGTCGGCGTGATCCACGAACGGGTTGTGGAACAGCATGTTGACGTTGTGGGCGCCGAAGCCGTTGCTCTTGTCGCAGAAATGCTTATAGGGGGCACCAGGCGGCGGCACGGGCGGTGGGAAATACGACACGACCTCAGGGTTCTTCGGGTCGGCGACGTCGACGAGCGAGGCTTGACTCGGCCCGTCCTCGCAGTTCGCCTCTGAATTCGTCTCGACGAGTTTTCGTGACGGGAACGGCAGCGCGGTGTGCACGGCGAAGAGGCCACGGAAAGGCGGATCGAACGTCAGCTCGCTGATCTCCTTGGGATGCTTGATATCGGCGATATCGAGCATCACGAACTTCGTCCCGAACGGCAGGTACGCCGTATTACCGACAACGACCGGTGGGCCGTGCAGTCCGTGCCCGTGCGGGTAGGCGGTGTTCTGCGCGTTGGGATCTTTGAGCTTCAGCTCGGGCAATCCCCATCGCGACACTTCGACCGGATGCGCCGGATCGGAGATGTCCACGATGACGTAGATCTGGCCGAAATAGCCTCTCACCGCCGCAGCGGTATGCACGTAGCGGCCGCCGAAATACCCGTTGCGGTGCGTGCCGAGACCGCCGGTCTTCCATTGCCCCAGACGCATCGGGTGCACGGGATCCTTGAGGCTCCAGATCACGATACCGTCGTCCCACGGGGCGTTCGGATCGGTGTCGCCGCCCATTTGCGAACGTTCGGCGGCCGTAATCAGCTTGCCGTCCGCGATGTCCAATTCGCCGCTGCGCGTGTTCTTTGGTCCTGGAATCCAGTTGAGGACCTTCGGGTTCGCAGGGTCGGTGACGTCCAGAATGCTCCAGCCGCGGTCGGTCTGCGCGCCCGCATACATGTACCAGCGGCCGTTGATCTGCTGGATGTCGATCTTGAACGGCAGATGACCGTTCAGATTTGTGAAGCCGACGTACTCGACATTCTGGGCGTACGAACCTTGGGGAAGCGGTTTGGCTACTGGCCGCGTCTGACCATACAGAACAGCACCCGCGAGCACAACACTCAGAAGCGGGCCGCAGAGACTCAGAGACGCACAGAAACGTCCCGTACTTTTGTTGCTCTGCGTCTCTGCGTCTCTGAGGCTTGTCATCATTTGATCAACCGCGTGGTTGTAGGCCGGGCGAACTTCGCCGCGTCGATGGCGACGTTGGGCCGGATTTCCTTCATGACCATCGTCACCTGGTTGCGCGTCGAGGTCTTCACGATCTTGAAGGGCCGCTTCACTCCGCCGACGTCGCGGTAATCCGAGTAGTCGTACTGGGTGGCAACGGGGCCGACCAGCGTCTCGTTCCATCGTTGCAGGCGGACCAGCAGGCCCGAGGTATCGAAGTAGAAGTTCACCGGCATCTGGCCTTCGTTGGTCGCGCGAAGAATCTGCACCGGCTTGTCGTCAATCAGTCCCTTCGTGATCTCCCACTTCGCAAATGACTGACGCAGTCTCGCCGGCGCCAGCGCGACAATCGATTCCAGTTTCGCCCCCTCGAAATTGCCTTTCGTCAACGGAATCGTCGACGGCAGCGCGGCGTTGATGCTGACCTCCCACGCATTCTGCCCGTCGTAGGTCCAGACGCTGTCTCCTTCGGTGCGATGCGCAACCGTCGTGTACTGGCCCGGGGCCTTCGCGAAGATCTCCACCGGGACGTCCGCCAACCCCGTGTCCCACCCCGAGTAGGTGCCTGTAGCCGAAAAACTCGTCACGGCGTTGAGGCGCTGCGCGCCGCCAAGGGCGTCGATGTACTTCGCGAACACGCCGTCGATCTGGCTCGGGTTGCTGCCGTTGGCGACAATGAACTCGAGCGAATTCGGGTTGTCCACCGGATCGCCGTACTGGATGGACATGTTCGGCACGTTCTGCGGCACCGACGTGTTCGAGTGACAGGTGAAGCAGCTGACCCGCTTCTGGTTGCCGAAGAAGTTGCGGTTGATGGTGTTCATCATGCCGACCATGAACCGCGCTTTCTGGATCATGGGCGTCTCGATGGCGAACGCTTCCGGTTTGCCGTCGAGGATCTGCGGCGAATGGCAGCCGGTGCAATCCTTCGCGGTGGCCGCGGCGAACATGCCCATCGTGTCGATGAACTCGTCGATCGGGATGCCTTTCAGTACGCGGATGTCCTTGAAGAACGTCTCGGACATCCGGGGGGCATCCGCAGAGGCGGCGGCGGGCGCAGCCTGACGTGCCGCGACCGCGATGCTCGTCGCGCAAACGAGTACCGCCGTCAGGAGCAGAGCATGCGATTTGTTCAATGTCGTTGCTCTTGCAATAGGGAGCGCTATTCGCTTCCACGTGCCATAGAGGCACGAAGGCACGGAGTGTTGAAAAGCTTTCTCCGTGTCCTCCGTGTTTCCGCGGTTTGTGATCTGAAGAATCAGCTACGGTTTTTCGCCGCTGCCGTCGCCGTAGTCGTGCCAGAAGTCCATCTTCGTGCCGTCCGGCAGCGTCCACGTCATCACGTATCCGCCGTTGGAACCGTCACGCGCCGGGGCGATCATCGCAGAGTAGGTCTTGCCAATCGGGAACACGCCGGCGGCGGAAATGCCGTTCGCTTTATACGCCCCGGGGCCGGAACCCTGCAGCATCCAGGTCTCGACCTCGCCGGTCTTTTCGTTCTTGACGTCGATGTACCAGCGCACGTGCGGGTTGGTCCACTGGACGCGCGTCAACACACCGGAGATGGTTTTCGGCGAGTTCTTGTCGAACTCCGCCTGGCTCGCATGATGCGCGAGCGCTGGAATCGCCACCGTCATGATCGTCGCGGCGACGACGGTTACAAATGAATGGCGCATCGAAACCTCCTGGGCCGACGTGAAGGTCGGCCCGTGCGATCTAGCGACGAGTCAATGTAGGGGCCGACCTTCAGGTCGGCCCACAATCCGTCAGCCTCGTTCCCGGCTGACCATCGGCCGGGGATTCATAATGCACGGCGGGTCCTCGTTATAAGGTCCGTTGGTCGTGTTGAGCTGGATGGCCCGCGGTCCAACCGTCCACGGCTCGGCGAGGACGTCAGGATCATACACGGTGTATCCGTAGTACATGGTGTTCCCCTCGCGCCGGAACCGTTCGACGACGCGCATCTCCGTCGTGTGGAACCATCCCGGAGCGGTGGCGACATTGGCGAGCCACGTCTCGTCATTGAAGCCGACCGCCTCGACAACCAGCGTGTCACCCTCCCAATGGCCGACTGAATCGCCCATGTAGGTCTGATCCCGGTCGTCCTCTTTGCCGTGTGGCCGCCCGTCCGTCGGGACGACCCGCCAGGTGTTCCGGTTGTTGTACATCAGGATGACTTCGCCCGGGAGCTGCACGATGCGAACGGGAGCGCCGATACGCGGAACACCGACAGGCGCGCAGAGAAATGCCGTGTCCAGATAGTTGCCGTGCATGTCGAGGTACTGAACACGGTCCCAGAATTCGGGTTTGTAGAGCGGTGGGTTCATGTTGTCGCGGAACCGGTCGTCCATGCCTTGATCGCGCTCGGCCCACGTCGGGTTGCCGTGCCGGGCGGTATAGTTGCGGGCGAAAATCTTCGTCGCCTTCGCCTTCGCCTCCTCGAGACTTTCGAAGGTCACGCGCTTGCCGTCCTTGTCGAGCCCCTGCACCGGTCCCGTCCCGATACCACCGCCGCCACCGCCGCCCCATCGACCGGTGAGATCCGGATGGCCATCGGCCGTGCGCGGTGTCTGCACAGTCGCTGTTCCCGCGGCACCGCCGCGTCCGCCGGCTGCCGCCGCGCCCGCCGCTCCGCCGCCTCGTCCTCCCGCTGCCATCGGGATTGCAGCTGGAACCGCCGTCGCCGCCGCCGCAGGGTACGCGGCCTTGACGTTGGCGGGTACCGGCATGACGACGTACGGGTTGTAAGTGTTGGTGCGCTGCGTCGTCAGATCGAGAACTGTCGTTCCGTTGCGCTTCTGCGTCACGCGGCGTGGGAAGAACACGTCGCTGCGGTAATCGGGCTCGTTCAGCTCCGCGTAATCCGCATACGTCGTTTCGGTGACCACGTTGCCGGCGCGAACTTCAACCTTGTCGATCCAGAAACTCAGTTGGTACTTCTCGCCGCTGTCCATCGTGAGCTCGGTCGCGTCGGTGGTGTTCAACGCGACGCGGGCCGTCGCGGTGAGCGGCGCGGGAAGGGGATATGAGAGATAGAGCACGCCTCCCTCGAGCGTCGTCTTCGCGTTGTTCCCGGCGAGGGTCGCCGCCTTGTACACGGAGAACGGCAGCGACCAGAACCGGATGAGGCGATCGTTGACGGCATTGGGCGCCGGCGTGGCGGCGGCGCCGGGAGCGGATTCGTCCCAGGCCATCGCGTTGGCGATCACCTCGACGTGCCGCTGCCCCGCTTTGCCGTCCGCCTGCGCGCACGCATAGTCGATGCGCAAGGCGGGAACGCTGTAGCGAAGCTGACCTCGGAAGTTCGCCAGCGTGCACGATTGCCCGTCGACGAGCATCGTCCCCGTTGCCTTCCAGTCCAGCGTCAGGATGGCGTCACGTTCGTCCACGTCGCGCAGCATGCCGAGCGCGTCTCCGATCCGATAGAGCGTGGTCTTGACGTCCGGCGCGGCGGTCAGCGGCGGATTCTTCAGCTGCCGTCGGCTCCTGGCCGCATCGAGGCTGGGCTGGAATGTCTTCGGAATGCCGACGTACTGCGCATCGGCGTATCCGACCATCAGGCCCAGGGCAAGAAGGAACATCAGGTAACGACCAACTGCCACCTTCCACATCGCAAGAGACTTGCGACGGCTGCCTGGAGACGGGCCGACGTTGGCTGGGAGTTGGTCCGCGATGGTGCGCATGAAACCTCTCATCTGCGTGTTGCCGCGTTAGAACTGAACCCTGAATCCGAGCTGCAGCGCCCGCGGGCCGTAGGACACGTTGTTGTTGAAGGCCGGCAGCCCATAGGAGGCGCTGCTCTCCTGTGTTGTGTAGGAACCGTAATTCGCGTGATTGAACACGTTGAACAGCTCCACCATGCCATCGATACCTGCGCGGCCGGGCAGCTTGACGTGTTTCTGCAGCCGCATGTCGAGTCGATGAATCGGCGAGCCCACCAGGTTGTTTCGCGGTGAGATCGTGCCCACCGCTCCCACAGCCGTGGTGGCCGTCCGGTACCGGTTCTCACCGCCTGCTGCCTGCCCGCGGGGATCGCCGCCGACCGACGTACTGAAGCGCATCCCGGATCCGTAGAAATATACGCCGCTTACCTGCAAACCGTACGGTGCTTCCCAGATGCCGTTGAGGACCGCGCGATGGCGCTGATCCGTCGCCGCCAGGGTGTATTCACCTCCCATGTCCGCGGCGGTAGCGAACCCCAGATCGCGGCGCTGCAGGCGGCCGTTGTCGATGTACCACTGCCAGGGCACGTGCGTCGCGTCCTTGAACTGCGACAGCGTGTAGGTGACCGAGGCCTGCAGGTGGTTGAGCATGCGGCGCGTGAACGCGTTCTCCCACCCGTAGTAGTTCGACCTTCCGTTGTAGAGGCTCATCTGAACCGGGCCGAACTGCGACAGCGGCCGGCGGCTGGCGTCGCTGTTGTTGTAGTTCACGCCCGTAATCGGGTCGTAATTCAGATTGATGTTCGGATCGAACTCCTCGTTGCGGCCGCCTGTGTAGACCACGTTGGACTGGAACGACATCGCATTTCCGAACTGGCGCTCGATGCCGATCGACGCCTGGTGGCTGTACGGCATCTCCCAGAAGGGGCTGTTGATCTCGGGGATGAACTGGCGGACGATGCAGCCGGGCCGATTGTTGTTCTGGTCGCATGAATTGGCGAGCACCGAACTGAATGTCGGAACTCCGCCGTTGAACGGGTTGGTTGGAAAGTCCGCGCGGCCATCGTAGGGAACCAGCGGCGACGCGCCGATTTGGTAGAGGATGGTCTGGTGTGCTTCGTCCTGCGTGCCCTGCGCGAAGAAGATGCCGTAGCCGCCGCGGATGACGGTGCGATCGTTGACGGTATACGCCGCGCCCAGCCGTGGCGCGACGTTGTTCTTGTCGCTCGCCTTCGGCCCGGGCAGAAACGGCGGCAGTGTCAACTCCTGCCCGACGTGATTCTGGTAATCGTAGCGGACGCCCACATTGAGCGTGAGATGTGACGACATCTTCCAGTCGTCCTGCAGCCATACCCCGAACGTGTCCTGCGGAATCGTGCGGAAGAACCCTTTGATGTCGGTGAACGATGCCTCGTAGCGCGTCGAGATCGGCGCGAGTGCATTGAGGTTCCACGTTGACGTGTCGTTCCAGACGGGGAATGCGGCCTGCAGGAGCGCTGCGGAGTTGGCCGCAGAGGCGCCCTGCGCGATGAGCCTTGGCGTACACAGGCTGCCGCAGCCGACCAGGTTCGCGAGGTTGTAGATGTACTCGGCGCCGCTCTTGATGTCGTGGCGTCCATGTGCGTCGAACGACGTCGTCAGGTCGTCACGAATCGACGACAAGTCCTGGTTGTGGTGCTGCACGACCGCGCCAACCGAGTAGCCGGTGAAGGTGACACGCGGCGGCGCGCCCCACCCGAACGACGGGATGTTCAGGATGTCCGGATTCGGTCCGCCCTTGTAGCCGGCGAGCGAATGATTATTCCTGTTGAAGTTGCTGTAGCCGGCCTTGATCACGTTGACCATGCGGTTGCTCAGCACGGTCGTCCAGACGCCTTGCACTTGCTTGGTGAACCGCTGGTTGTCGAGACCCGTTGACGGGTGCGATGTCGCGCCGCCACCGGAGAGGTATTGCTGGTCGTAGCCGTTGCCGCGGATCGAGAGCCGGTTGTTGAACGAGAACTGCACGTCCCCTTTGAGTCCCCAGATCCACTGCGATCGCGGCGCGGGAATGTTGCGGTTGAAGGCGGCGAGGGCACCGTTGGCGGCGAACACGAGCACCTGCGGCTCGCGCTCGTACTCGTAATTGGCAAAGAAGTGCACGCGGTCTTTGATGATCGGCCCGCCGAACGTGGTGCTGATCTGTTGATCCTGATACGGCAGCACGACGTTCTGAACCTTGTCGGCGGCGTTCAGCTTGTCGTCGCGAAAATAGCCGCCGAGGCCGCCGGCGAACGTGTTGGTGCCCGACTTGGTGATGGCGTTTGCGATCATGCCGGCGGAGCGTCCCTGCGTCGCGTCGAATCGATTGGTGATGACTTCGAACTCGGCGATCGAATCCCGTGAAAAGCGCGGCTGGTCGTCGCCGATGCCGATGTAGTTGTTGGTCACCTGCTGGCCGTCGATGTTGATCTGCGAGTATCCCTGACGGAGCAGCGGCACGCCGCTCGACTGGTTCTGACGGCTGCCGGGCGCGAGCATGGCCAGGTCCATCCAGTTGCGGCCGTTGATCGGCAGCTCCTGCATCTGCTTGGGGTCGATGTTGCCCGCAAGCACGGAACTCTGGGTGTCGATGAGCGGCGCTTCGCCGGTCACGGTGACCGACTCCTGCACCGTTGACGGCGACATCTGCAGATCGACCGCCGCCGTTTGCCCGAGAAGCAGGTTGACCGTGCGAACGAGCGTCGCAAACCCCGCCAGTTCGACGGTGATGCGATAGCTGCCGGTGCGTACGGGCAGGCGGAAGGCGCCGACGGTATCAGTAACCGCAACGAATGTGTTGCCGGTCGTTTCATGAAGGGCGGTCACGGTGACGCCGGGCAGCACGCCTCCCGAGCTGTCCTTCACGGTTCCGGAAAGCGTTGCATCCTGCGCGTCGGAGGCCGCAGGCAGTGCCAGGAGCACGGCGATCAAGAGCAGGCGTCTGACCACTCGAACCTCCCATCAGAGTTGTTGGAGAAAGTTGCCGGGAAAAGTCGCCGGAGAATACCTCCGAGCCGATCGCTTCCGCAATCGATAACGACCGCCGACCGATTCCCCTTGACTAATACACAGCAGGAGTGTCTTATTGGCGCCCTGCGTCGTGGCGTTCACTCCGGTTGCACGTTTGAAAAGGAGGAACGATGGTCAGATCCGCATGGCTCCTGCTCGTAGGGTGCATGCTGCTCCCCGCGACCGCGTGGGCACAGGCTGACTCCGGGAATATCGCAGGCGTCGTCCGGGACACTTCCGGCGCCGTCATGCCCGGCGTCACCGTGGAAGCCTCCAGCCCCGCGCTCATCGAGAAAGTCCGTTCCGTCATCACCGACAGTCAGGGCCTCTACCGCATCGTGGATCTGCGCCCTGGCACCTACACCGTTACCTTCGCGTTGCCAGGCTTCAGTACGGTCAAGCGAGAAGGTATCTCACTCACCACCGGATTCACGGCGAACGTGAATGCCGAGTTGAAAGTCGGCTCGCTCGAGGAGACGGTCACGGTCACGGGCGAGTCGCCCATCGTCGACACGCAGAACGTCGAGCAGCAGCAGACGCTTTCGCGCGAGATCCTCGACGCGATCCCGACCAGCAGGCGTCCCGCGCAGTTCATCACGCTCATTGTCGGAGCTGACGGCGGCGCAAATGCCTCAACCCTCCACGATGTCGGGGGCGTTGGGAGCGACCGCGCATTCTTCGGCGTCCACGGCCAGCGCGCCGACGACATGACCTACAACTTCGGTGGCATGGATTCGAGGGTATTCAGCGGCGGTGGCTTCCAGTACAACGCCCACACCTTCGAGGAAGTCGTCGTCGAGACGGCAGCCGGCTCCGCGGAAGCGACGACCGGCGGCGTCCAGATCAACATCATCCCGAAAGACGGCGGCAATATCTTCTCGGGAACCATGAGCGCCGAAATCACCGGCCCCAGCCTGCAGTCCGACAATATCAATGACTTCCTTCGCACCCATGGCATCGCGAGCGCGGGGGCCGTCAAGCAGTACTACGACATCGGCGGCGGCGTGGGCGGCCCGATCCGGCAGAACAAGCTGTGGTTCTTCACCGCGATGCGATACGAAAACCGATCGCTCTATCAGGCCGGCAATTACTACAACAAGAAGCAGGGGACCGTGTTCTACGAACCGGACTTCAGCCGGCCGGCCTACAACCACGATTACTCGAAGGACGCCTCGCTTCGCCTCACCTATCAGGCCACCGCCAAGCAAAAGTTCGTGGCCAGTTTCACGGAACATCCGGCCTGCCAGTGCACGTTTCAGCTCCTCGAGCAAATCAGTCCCATCTTCGCGCCCGAAGCTGTCGCCCAGCACCGTTATGTTCCGCAGTTCCTGGGAACGGCCCACTACACGAATACGCTGAGCGGTCGACTCCTGGTCGAAGCAGACTTCTCGAAGAGCCGGTATAACCGCGAGCAACGACGGGAACCCGAGGCGGGGCGCGACTCCATCTCGGTGTTGGATACGGGCCTGAACCTCAGATACGGCTCGCGGAACACGCTCTACCAGCGTCTCAACGACGAACGTGAGCACGAACGCGTGGCAATGTCCTACATCACGGGCACACACAACTTCAAAGCGGGCGTCGACCTGAATCAGTTCAGCCAGGGCGAGAAGCAGTACGACGACCTCTTCATCGTCAATCGGGCGATCTCGTACACGTTCCGGAATCAGTTGCCCGTATCGGTTTCGATCTACACGGGACCGTACGGGCCCTATCAAGAAGGGTTTGAGAACAACCTGTACGCGCAGGATCAGTGGACGATGAAGAGGCTCACGCTGAACCTCGGCGTCCGCTACAGCCTGTATGACATGACGATTCCGGCCATGCACCTGGGGCCCGGCGTGTACGTGCCTGCACGCGACTTTCCGGAGGTCAAGCACTCGCCGCGTTGGGAAAGCCTCAGCCCGCGCGTTGGTGCTGCGTACGACCTGTTTGGTGATGGCAAGACCGCGATCAAGTGGGCACTGGGCCGGTATCCGCAGCGCAACACGGGTGTTGCTGTGAACCTGCCAGTGTCGAACCAGCCGCAGAGCACGACGATTGCCTGGAACGACCAGTTCTATGGTGCTGGTGATCCACGCTCGGGCAATTTCGTCCCCGACTGCGATCTGAGAAACCCGCTCGCCAACGGCGAATGCGGCGCGTGGGGCGACCGGACGTTCGGTCAGGTCGTCGGCGGCAACACGCGTTTTGCAAAGGACGCGCTCAGAGGCTTCAACGGGGAGAATTACAACTGGCAGGCCAATGTCTCGGTCCAGCAGCAGCTGCGGCCGAACGTAGGGCTCACCGTTGCATATTTCCGGACGTGGTACGGCGCGATGCAGGCACTCGACAATCAGCTCGTGACGCCGGCGGATTTCGATCCGTTCTGCTTCACGGCGCCGGTAGACTCTCGGCTCGGCAGCGCCAGCGGCAAGCAGTTCTGTGGGAACTATGACGTCACGCCATCGAAGTTCGGCCAGTTCGACTACGTGCGCACGCTGGCGTCGCACTACGGCGACATGACCGAGGTGTTCGACGGCATCGACGTCACCACGGTGGCACGGTTCGGGAAGGCACAGTTCCAAGGCGGCCTGGCCACTGGGCGCACCCTGACTGACAACTGCAACCTGAAGATCGATTCGCCGGCGACGGCCACTGCCGGGTCACCGGCGGGCGCTGCCCTCAACCTGTCGGTGGTCGATCTGCGACCGGGGTTCTGTAAAGTCAGCCGTCCCTGGGGCTCTTCAACGCAGGTCAAGTTCAACGTCGTCTACGCCCTGCCGTGGGATTTCCAGGCAAGCTCGATCTATCAGAACATTCCGGGCGTCCCGATCAGAGCCAGCTACGTCGTCAGCGACGCGGACATCTTCCCGTCACTGGGCCGGCACCTGGCGTCGTGCCCCAGCCAGACCGCGGCTACGTGCAATCAGACGTACACGGCCGATCTGATCCCGCCGTTCTCACTCTACGGCGACCGGATCCAGCAGGTAGATCTCCGTCTCACGCGAAACTTCGCATTGGGCGGCAAGCAGAAGCTTCAAGGGAATTTCGACATCTACAACATTCTCAACGCGAGCACCGCGCAGAATGAGCAAGCCACTTATCGGCCCGGCCCGGCGAATCAGTGGCGGAACCCGATCCAGATCATGGGCGGACGCCTGATCAAGTTCAGCGCTCAGCTCACGTTCTGATCCTCAATCACCCGTGACGCGAACCTTGCGGTTCGCCCCACCGGTGATCCATCAACCACCAATCACGCGTAACGCGAACCTTCAGGGTTCGCGTTACGAGTGAGTGACGATCTCCCGCTCGAGCACGTCCCCGATCTGATTGATTGTCCAGGCAGTTTCTTCTTCCGTGATCACATACGGCGGCATGAAGTAAAGGACGTTGCCGAGCGGGCGCAGCAAAAGCCCGCGGTTGAGGAACGCGGCCGCGAGTCGCGGCCCGAGTTCGTCGAGATAGCCACCGGCGCTCTTTGTCAGCCGATCGGTGACCAACTCAATCGCCCCGACGCCGCCGATGACGCGCACGTCGCCGACGAGCGGCAGACTGCGCAGCGACTCGAGGCCGGCGAGGAGCTGCGTTTCCAACCGCTTGACGCGCGCCAGGGTATCGTCACGCTCGAACAGGACGAGGCTCGCCACGGCCACCGCGCATGCCAGCGGATTGGCGGTGAACGAGTGCCCGTGAAAGAACGTGCGCGACCGGTCGTCGCTGAGAAAGGCGTCGTATACCGCGTCGGTCGTACACGTCGCGCCGAGCGGCAGGTAGCCGGCGGTCAGCGCTTTGGACAGACAGATGATGTCCGGCGCAATCGCTGCATGCTCGCACGCAAACATGCGTCCGGTGCGTCCAAAGCCCGTCAGCACTTCGTCGGCGATGAGCAGCACGCCAAACCGATCGCACAGGGCGCGCACACCCGCGAGGAACTCGCGCGGCCACACGATCATGCCGCCGGCGCCTTGCAGCATCGGTTCGACGATCACTGCGGCCGCCGTATCGCCGAGCGTCGAGAGCCTTTCCTCCACGCTCGACAGGCATTCGACGCTGCAGGTGCGCCGCTCGAGGCCCAGCGGACACCGGTAGCAGTACGGCGAGTGCGCGCGGTGCACCTGAAACAGCAGTGAGGTGAAGGCGCGCGTGAAGAGGGAATCCTCACTCACCGACATCGATCCGACGGTATCGCCGTGGTACGCGTGGTGGAGCGCGACGATGGCGCGTCGGCGCGGCTCGGCCCGATTGATCCAGTATTGAATGGCCAGCTTGATGGCGACTTCGACGGCGGTCGATCCGTTGTCCGAATAGAACACCCTGTCGATACCGGCCGGCAGCGCCGCCACCAGCCGCTCGGCAAGTTCGACAGCCGGTGGGTGCGTGCAACCGGCAAACATCACGTGCTCGAGTCGTTCCGCCTGTGCCGCCAGCGCCGCATTGAGCACGGGATGCGAGTGGCCGTGGATATTCACCCACCACGACGAAATGCCGTCGAGGATGCGACGGCCGTCTTCGGTATGAAGGTAGACGCCGCTCCCGCCCACGATCGGCAACGGAGCGGGCGCCGTCTGCATCTGCGTGTAGGGGTGCCAGAGATGCAGACGATCGCGGGCCGGAAGGTCGGGAGGCGTCCTCATCTCAGCCCGTTGACGAAGAGAGTTCCGTGGCGATCGAACTCCGTGCGCGCCCACGCCTCGAGCGCCTCGGGGGTGAGCGGATCGAACGGCGGCATCTCTGCGACGACCTCCGCCGCGCCGTACTTCTCGATGGCCAGGCGGTTCTCGTCGTTCGGCGCGCCGACCATGACGACGCCGGCGACGCGCAGCATGCGGCGGCGCAGCACTTCGATGGTCATGCACGTGTGATTGATCGTTCCGAGTCCGGAGCGCGCGGCGATGAGGACCGGTAGATCGAGCGCGTGCATCAGGTCGGCCATCGTCTCGCGCTCGTTAAGCGGCACGAGTACCCCGCCCGCGCCTTCGACAATCCAGCGTGTCTCGCCTTCGTCCGCGATCTGCTCCATCAGCGAGCGAACGGTGATCCGTGTCCCCGCGCGCCGCGCCGCCAGATGCGGCGACAGCATCCCGGGCAGCCGGATTCCGCAGTGCAACACCTCGCCATCGCGCGGCCGCACGAGCCGCGACACCTCGCCTGTGTCGTCGTCCCGATCGATGCCCGTCTGAATCGGCTTCCAGTAGCGGAGCGGCGCTTCGTCACGATAGCGGAGCATCGTCGCCGCGGCGACAACGGTCTTCCCCACGTTCGTGTCGGTCCCCGTCACGAAGATTCCACGCATCCGAGTTACGCCCGTACGCCGACGCGGGTCAACGCTGACGCCAGAGCGAGCGCAAACCGCTCAATGACATCAGCGGTGAGGTGGACATTCACGGACACCCGTAAACGAGACGTTCCGGGTGGCACCGTCGGTGGGCGGATGGCCCGCACGTCGAATCCGTCGCGTTGCAGCAACTCCGCAACCGTGAGGGCTGCTTCGTTGTCTCCGATCAGGATCGACACAATATGTGAACTACCGTCCCCAGTCGGAACGCCTGCCGCGCGCAGGCGCCGGCGCAGCGTTGCGGCAAGGTCGCGCACGCGTTCACGACGCTCGGGCTCGTGTTCGACCACGGTCAGGCTCGCGTAGAGCGCGGAGGCCACCGACGGCGGCGGAGCCGTGGAGAAGATGAAGGGCCGCGCGCGCTGAATCAGATAGTCGATCGCCCATGCCGGACCCGCGACGAACGCACCGCACACACCGAGAGCTTTGCCCGCGGTGTTGATCGACAAGAACACGTCGTCCGCGACACCACGTTCTTCGATGAGACCACTCCCGCGCGCGCCGTAAATGCCGACCGCGTGCGCTTCGTCTACGATGAGATGCGCGCCAGTCTGCCGGCACAGTTCGGCGTACTGGGTCAGCGGCGCCTCGTCTCCATCCATGCTGAACAGCGATTCGACGACAAGAAAACGCTGCGCACTCGCCCCACCCGCCTCACCTGCCCCACTCACCCCACCCGCCTCACCCAGCGCCCGGCGCACGGCGGAGACCTCGTTGTGCGGCACAATGTCGCGCGTTGCCGATGACAGCCGCATGCCGTCGATGAGGCTGGCGTGGTTGGACCGGTCCGAGATGATGACGTCACCTGCCTCGGCAAACGTGGTCATTACCGCGATGTTCGCAAGGTAGCCGCTCGAAAAATAGAGTGCGCGCTCAGTTCCCTTGAACTCCGCGAACCGGCGTTCGAGTCGGACAAAGCTGTCCCGATCGCCGCGCAGCAGGCGCGAGCCGGTGCTGCCCGCGCCCTCGCGCTCGACCGCGGCCGCCATGGCGGCTTTGATTCGGGGGTGCTCCGCGAGCCCAAGATAATCATTCGAGGAAAGATCGATGCCGGCCGGCGGGTGCAATGCTCGCCGCAGGCCGTTCGCCTCGAGCGATCGCATCCGCGCATCCACGCGACACCTCAAAGGCCGCGAAGACCGGGGATGCTCCGCCACTTCAGGACCCGAGTGTGGCGGCCGCAGACGAAAGACTGTCGTCGCCAACGAGTTCGGCGCGGACCTGCAGCCGGAGTCCGAGACGCTCGAACAGCGCACGGTCGGCGTCAGCGGCGGGGTTTGGAGTCGTCAGGAGCCGGTCGCCGAGGAACACCGAGTTTGCGCCGGCGAGGAAGCAGAGTGCCTGCGCTTCGTCCGAGAGCGACAGCCGTCCAGCGCTGAGACGGACGTACGACTGCGGCATCAGAATCCGCGCCGTCGCAATCATCCGCACCACCTCGAGCGGATCTTCGGGAGGTCGCGACCCAAGCGGCGTTCCCTCCACGGCGACGAGCATGTTGACGGGTACACTCTCCGGATGCGGATCGAGCGCTGCGAGCTGCTGCAGCAACCCGATCCGCGCGGCCGCACTCTCGCCCATTCCGATGATTCCGCCGCAGCAGACGGTAATCCCCGCCGCACGCACGCGCTGGAGCGTACTGAGCCGCTCGTCGTAGGTGCGTGTCGTGATGATCTGTCCGTAGAACTCGGGTGAGGTATCGAGGTTGTGGTTGTAGGCCGTGAGTCCGGCGCCGGCAAGCGCGTCAGCCTGATCCTGTTCGAGCATTCCGAGCGTGCAGCACGCCTCCATGCCGAGCGCCCGAACACCACGCACCATCTCGAGCACGCGGTCGAACTGAGGCCCGCGCGGCACGTCCCGCCAGGCAGCACCCATGCAGAAGCGTGTCGCGCCCTGGTCGCGCGCCGCCATCGCCGCACGCACCGCATCGTCCACGGTCACCAGGTCCGTGCGCGCAACACCGGTCTTGTAATGCGCGGACTGCGGACAGTACGCGCAATCCTCTGGACAGCCGCCGCTCTTGATATTGAGGAGCACCGACCCCTGGACTACATTCGGCGCATGGTGCTTCCGATGAACAAGCTGTGCCCGGAAGACAAGGTCGAGGAACGGGGCGCGGTAAATTTTTTCGATCTCTTCGACGGTCCAGTCGTGACGCACGAGGCGCCATTATACCGGCCCGTACAGCGATGGTTCAGCTTGCCTGCGCCGTTTTGCCGGTTTAATGTCCATGGATAACCAGGTGCCCTGAGTGGGTCCGAGTACCGACATCCCCGCTCTCGCGCGCCGCCGCTGATGTGGGTCATCAGCGAAGCCGGGTGTGATTGCAATGGGTGCCAAGTCACTTGCTCTTCACGGCGCATCGACCTCCCGCCAATCTTTTCCCCATCTGGTGCAACTGTTCGACGCCCCCCGCTCGCTCGCGGACGCCGTGTCGCATTACCTGATTGAAGGACGTGCGAAGGGACAACACGCGCTCGTCATCGCACGAACGTCGCATTGGCAGCTGATCCGCGCGTACCTCGAGCGGCGCGCGTTCGCCGTCGACGAGTCCGCCGAGGATCTGACGGTCGTCGACGCGCGGAAGGTCCGCGCCCGCATCATGCGCCGCGGTGTGCTCGATCCCGCGCGCATGGAAGACACGCTCGCGGGAATGCTGACGGAGCTGTCAGTGGCTCCGGGCGGATTGCGCGTGTATGGCGAGATCGTCGAGCTCTTTGCCGAAGAGGGAAACTTCGAACAGGCATGTGTCCTCGAGGACTACTGGAATCACCTGCAGCAGAAGTACGGCTTCACGCTGCTCTGCGGCTATTCCGCCGCTCATTTTGCTGACCCACGCAACTCGCAGCATCTGCGTGAGGTCTGCAGCCGCCATACAGGGGTGAAATCGCAACCAGCCGACGCACTCGGCACCTGGCTGACGACGCGTTAAGGTTCCTCCGGCGTGGTCTCTTGCGCCGTGATCTCCTCGGGCGTCGATTCACCTTCGGCAGCGCCCACGCCCGCCAGCACCAGATTTCTAATCTGCTGCGCGTGTTGATCGAGATCGTGGGCGCGCGCGCGATACCGCTCGGCCAACGGCTGCTTGCCGCGCAGCATTGCGCGTTTGGCCATGCGGCGTCGAACGGCCGCCTGTTCCTCGAGCGCCCGCAGCGCGCTCCACAACGCGTGTTCCACGGTGCGCGCCTGGTCGGCTGTGAGCGTTTCGCTCGTGTAGGCGTGGCCGACGCGGCACCGGAACCGCATCAGCTCGCCGTCCTGCAGCTCCCACAGCACGCCACCGCACTCCGGACACGAATACGGAGACGGCTCACCAGGATGATCCCGTTCATCTTCGTGCGTCGTCAGTTCGCGCAGCTCCTCGCCCGCTCTGTTCTGTTCGCGATCCGGCATATCCGTGGCGCTCCTTACGGGCGCAGTCATGACGACCTGCTGCAACAGCGTTCCGATCTGCGCGGCGGGCACGGTGTAATCAACGTGGACGTGGTGCAGCGCGCTCAACGGCATCGAGGGCCATTCCGTATCGCTCGGGTCCTGAACAATCGCCAGTCCACCGGCGCGCTTGATTTCGCGAAGACCGATCGTTCCGTCGTCCAGTGAGCCGCTGAGGATCACGCCGATGGCGCGGCCGGCGTACGCGACCGCGGCGCTGCGAAACAGCGGATCGATTGCCGGCCGGTGGCCGTGCTCACGCGCGCCGCGCGTGACCGCCATCCGATCGCGTCTGACGGTCAGGTGGAAACCGGCCGGCGCGACGTAGATCCGGCCCGGTCGTATCGCATCGTCGTTGCGTGCGTGGCCCGCCGGCAGGTTTCCCGCACGTTCGAGAATCTGCGGCAGCATGCTTCGGATACCGTCGGGCAGATGAAGCGCGACGAAAATCGCCGCCGGAAAATCGTGTGGAATGTGTTCGACGACCCGCTGCAGCGACCCAACTCCACCGGCCGACGTGCCGATGACGACGATGTCAAAATTCCCCACGATTCAGCTGCTGCAATAAGCGGGACACGGGCGAAGGGTCATCAGTCCGTGTGCTAGTCTAGACCCGTTCCAGCCGATGAAGGATGGCAAATCCGCGCCAGAATTCGAACGTCTCCTCACGCACCTCAAGAACACGCGCGGGTTCGATTTCACGTCTTACAAGCGGTCCACGTTAACCCGACGCATCGAAAAGCGGCTGGCCGCCGTCGGAGTCGATTCGTACACCGCCTACCTCGACTATCTGGAAGTCCACCAGGACGAGTTCACGCAGCTGTTCAACTCGATCCTCATCAATGTGACTTCCTTTTTTCGCGACTCGGATACCTTCGAGTATCTCCGCACGACCGTGGTGCCGAAGGTGATTACGGCAGCCAACGGCGCAGATATCCGGATTTGGAGCGCCGGCTGCGCGTCTGGCGAAGAATGCTATTCGGTGGCCATCCTGTTCGCGGAAGCGATGGAATCCGAGCCGTTCCGCGAGCGCGTGAAGATCTACGCCACAGACGTAGATGAGGAGGCACTGGCGGCCGCGCGCCAGGCCGCCTTCACAGACCGGCAGATCGAGGACGTCCCTGAGAACCTGCGGACGAAGTATTTCGACCACCAGAACGGCCGCTGGGTGTTCAAGAAGGATCTGCGCCGCAGCGTGATTTTTGGACGTCACGATCTTCTGGACGACGCCCCCATCTCACGCGTCGATTTACTCCTCTGCCGCAACACGCTCATGTACTTCAACCATGAGGCGCAGGCTAAGATCGTGCGCCGGTTCCACTTTGCATTGCGCGAGGGTGGATTCCTCGTGCTCGGCAAGGCGGAGATGCTTCTGAACTTCGTTGGTGCCTTCGCACCGGCGGATCTGAAGCAACGCGTGTTCATGAAGATTCGCGTGGACAACGGAACGGAGCGTCTCTTGGCGGGCTATCCTGAGCGCGAAGAACGAATGCTGGTGACAGGACCACCGGCCCGCCTCAGGGAAATCTCGTTCGACCAGGATCCGACCGCGCAGTTCGTCATCGACGTGCAGAGCCATCTGCTGCTCGCCAACGCGCGCGCGCGCGAGCTGTTCGGCCTCACCGCACGCGATCTCGGGCGTCCGCTGCAGGACCTGGAAGTCTCCTATCGCCCGGTGGAACTGCGGTCGTGCATCGATCAGGCGCACGAACGCCACCAGGTCGTGCACGTGCGCGACGTATCGTGGCCGACCCCTGGCGGCGAGCCTCGCCATTTCAACGTGCAGGTGACGCCGATCCTCGACGCCTCCGATTCCCCGCTGGGGGCGAAGGTGATCTTCACGGACGTCACGCGCCAGCACGAACTGCAGGACGAGCTGCAGCGCTCCCGCCAGGAACTGGAAACCGCGTACGAAGAGCTGCAATCGACCAACGAGGAACTCGAGACGACCAACGAGGAACTGCAATCGACGGTCGAGGAGCTTGAAACGACCAACGAGGAACTGCAGTCGACCAACGAGGAACTCGAGACGATGAACGAGGAGCTGCAGTCGACCAACGAGGAGCTCGAAACCGTCAACGAGGAACTGCGGCAGCGCGGCAGCGATCTGACGCGCAGCAACGTGTTTCTCGGCGGAATCCTCCGCAGCGTGCCGCTGGCGGTCATCGTCCTCGACGAACAGCTGCAGGTCGAACTGTGGAACGACGTGGCCGCGGACCTGTGGGGCCTGAGGGCGGACGAAGTGCACGGCAAGCATTTCTTCGGACTCGACATCGGCCTGCCGGTCGAGCAACTGAAACAGCCGATCGCGGCCTTGACGCGACACGGTGATCACCGCGTCGAAGCGGATATCGACGCCTTGAACCGCCGGGGCCGTCAGGTTCGCCTGCACGTCCAGTGCGTCAGCATCGGCGGATCCGAACACGGCAAAGGCGTGATCATCCTGATGCAGGAGCTCGGGCCGCGGCCGACACCGACGCAGCATTGACGTGATGCGGCCGTCTGCAGACGTCTCGCGCCGCATCAACGCCGAGCGTCTGCTGCTCGTGGCCTGGGTGCGGGCCATCCTCCTCCAACTCGCGCATCCGAAGATCGCCGCCGCCGTCGCGGAGCACAGCACGTTTCGCGGCAGTCCCGCGGCTGCATCGGCACGCTTGCGCCACACCATCGATGCCATGATCGCGCTGACGTTTGGAACGGGTGCAGAGCGCGACGCAGCGCTCGAAGGCATTCGAGCCATCCACCGGCGGGTCTCGGGCACGCTGACACAGACGAGTGGGCCCTTCGCTGCAGGGACACCGTATTCCGCTGAAGACCCGGCCTTGCTGACGTGGGTCCACGTGACACTCATCGAATCGATGGTCCTGATGTACGAGGAGCTGATTGCGCCGCTGACCGGCGCGGCACGCGACCGCTACTGTGATGACGCGGCCGACATCGCCGTGGCACTCGGCGCGTCACCTCACGGGGTGCCACGCTCCTGGCGCGAGCTGCGCGCGTACATCGACCGCAGCTATGCGTCGGGAGAAATCGTGGTCGCGCAGCAGGCGCTGACGATTGCGGGAGCGTTGTTGTGCCCGATGCGACACGCGTGGGCGCGCCGGATCAGCTCGTGGACGTTGACACCGCTGGCGGCCGGGCTTCTCCCGGATCACGTGCGGGTCCAATATGGCTTCGAATGGGACCGCCGGCGCGCCGTGCGATTCGGACGGATGATGTCGCTGGTTCGGCGGATCAGGCGTGTGCTACCCGGGTCCGTCGCGCTGTGGAAACGGGCACGAGCGGGTCATGGCATCGACATTCGCCACGACTACTCTCCCGCGCGGCGGTAAAGGCGATTCCGGAACATGGAACGACGCCTCCCGAGCTCATCGGTTAACTCTGCCGGACTCAGCGCTTCGGCAGTTCCAGAGCCAGACTTGCTCACCGTATAATCCGATTTTTATGTCCCCGCGCGGGGGGGGGGAAGTACGCAAGGAGATAACGCCATCGTGACCACCACACCCTTCACGCCGCCCTCACCAGTATCGCCATCGCCATCTCAAGTAGCCGATCTTCTCCTCGTGGATGCGTCGGCAGACGCCCCGATGTACGCTGCGGTTCTACGCGGCAGCTACCGTGTAGCCACCACCGGGTCCGCGGAAGTCGCGCGGCAGTTTCTCCATCGACAATCGCCAGCACTGGTCGTCACGGAGCTGGAGCTGCCCAGTGGCAACGGCGTGGATATTTGCCGGGAGGCCAAGAAGCTCACACTTCCGCCGCCCGTCCTCGTCACCACGTCGGAAGCGGCGCGCGTGCCTGATGCGCTCGCCGCCGGCTGCGACGGTGTGCTGCTGAAACCGTTCGCTCCAAACCTCCTGTTCGCGCGCATCGGGCGGCTGCTGCGCGCGCGGAGCGAGATGTTACGGCTGCGTGCACGGCAGCAGAGTCTCAAGACCGCGCATCTGGCCGATCGATCCACTGAGTTGCTGGGCGGCACGAACCGCGTGTGGCCGAACACGCACTGCCCGTACTGCCATCATGGCGGCGCCACCAGCTTCGAATTCTGCAGCCACCGGCGGTCATGGTACGCATGCCTGGAGTGCAAGAAGGTGTGGATCGCCAAGCGGCAGGAGTGATCAGATCGGTTCGCCCTCCCATCTCGCGATCACGACCGTCGCAAGACAGTTCCCCAGCACGTTGGTGGCGGTCCGCGCCATGTCCATCAACGCGTCGATCCCGAGAATGATGAACACGGGCTCGACCGGCAGACCAAAACTGCTGACGGTGGCCAGCAGAATCACGAGCGCCGCGCGCGGCACTCCGGCCACACCTTTACTCGTCAGCATGAGCGTGAGCAGCATCAGCAGCTGCTGTCCCAGGGACAGCTGCACCCCGGCGGCCTGCGCGACGAATATCGCCGCGAGCGAGAGATACAGCGTCGAGCCATCGAGGTTGAACGAATAGCCCGCCGGGATCACGAACGCGACAATCTGTCGCGGCACACCCAGCGCTTCCATGTTTTCCATCGCGCGCGGCAGCGCCGCCTCGGAACTTGCCGTCGCAAACGCGATCGACGTCGGCTCGGCCGCGGCCGCGACGAAACGCCTGAGTGGCACCCGCGCAAGGAGCGCGACCGGCAGCAGCACGCCGCCAACGAACACCACCACCGCGACGTACATCGTCGCCAGCAGCTTGGCGAGGTTCACCAGAATGCCGATGCCCAGATGCCCGACCGTGTAGGCGATCGCCGCACCCACGCCAACCGGCGCGAACAACATGACGATGTTCGTGAAGCGGAACATCGTCTCCGCGAGCGTTTCGATAAACGCCAGCATCGGTCGGCGGCGGGCCTCGGGAACCATCGCCAGCGCCGCCCCGAAGATCACGCTGAACACGACGACCTGCAGTACCTCGCCGTCGGCAACCGCCTTCGCGATGTTCTCGGGGAACACGTGGAGCAGGATGTCCTGCCAGGTCTGCGGCGGCGGCACGGCCGCCTGTTCACCGGCCACAGGCGGAGGCAGCGTGATGCCGACGCCGGCGCGGCTGATGCTGATCGCCGCCCATCCAATGAGCAGCGCGAGCGTCGTCACGATCTCGAAATAGACGAGCGCTTTGACACCGATGCGGCCGACCTGTTTCAGGTTGCCGTGCCCCGCGATGCCGACGACGAGCGTCGCGAACAACAGCGGCGCGACAATCGTGCGAATCAGCCGGATGAAGATGGTGCTGAGGATGCGGAGTTGTGTCGCCGCAGCCGGAAAGAAATAGCCGAACGCGGCGCCGAGAACGATGGCGACGAAGATCCAGGTTGTCAGCGACGGTCGGCGCACTGGCTGCAGATGCTAAATCGCACGACCAAAATTCCCAACCTCAGAATCATTTCACGCCCGAACCGCGGAGGCACGGAGGACACGGACCGTCCAAGAGTTTTGCTCCGTGTCTTCGTGGCTCCGTGGCTCGTCACCACGGTTCGTGATTCAGGACTTACCGGGTATTGCCGGTAAACGGCTGCGGCGCCGCGCGCGCAGGCGTCACTTCGAACGAGAAGCGGAGTGCGGGGATGCGATTGCCCGGGTGATCGTCGGCATAGGTGAGCTGCGGCAGACGATAGAGCTGCTGCCCGCCTTCGGCGCCCTGGTAGATACCAGGATACAGATCGATGATGTGCACACCGGGCGCGCCGGCGGCGGTGAAATGAATGACCACGTCGCCGCGCGTATTGAAGCCGCACGCATAGCCCATGTATGCGTTGTCGTAGGTCGCGATGTAAATATTGTCGTACTCCGTCCAGCCGACACCTTTCAGATGGATTGTCACCGGCGTGCCAACAGGCCCGGACATCGGCGTCATGCTGACGATGCTCGTTTCGATCACGAACCAGGTGGTCGCGAGTGTCTTGTCGGCGGCGCGAACGGTGAGAGTGTGCCGTCCGCCAAGATCGTCCGGAATCGTCACCGGCATCGTGATACGACCATCGGCAGTGGTGGTCACCTTCGTCAGCTCGTCTTCGACGGGGTCGAACCCGTTGCCGCTGACGCGGTTTCCCTCGTAGCTGCCCCATACCAGCGAGACGGACGTGTTCGACGGCAAGCCGGTGATGTCGAGCGAGGCCTTGGTGTTCACCGGCCCCTGCGTCGGAGTGAGCTTCGCCACGACGCCGCCTGCGCCCTTCGATGCAGGTATCGGCTGTGGCTGATACGGTTCCGCATACACCGCAGGTGTCGCCGCTCGCCCTGGTGTCACGCGAAAGGCGAACTGCGGCACGGGGAGGTAAGAATTGGGCGCCTGCTCGTGATTGAGGTAGCCCTGTCCCATGTAGCCTGTCAGCACGTTGATCGTGTGTTCGCCGACGGGACCGCTCGCGCGGAACCGTGCGACGGCGCTGCCGCGCGAGCCGGCCGCTGACACGTACCCCGCCTGGTGGTTGTCCCAGTTCACCACCCACGTGCTCTCCATCGTCCGCCATCCGAGGCCTTTGACGCGGAGCTCGATTGTCGTGCCGACGGGCCCTTCTTTGGGCGACATCTCGAAGGTCTGCGCTACCTCGAGGCCGCCCTGGGCGAGCGTCGTGTCGCCGTCGCGGACGAACACTTCATGCACGCCGCCAAAATCTTCGGGAATCGCGAAGCGCGCATGCAGACGACCGTTGGCGTCGGTGGTCGCCTTCGCCAGCGGCCGCATTGTTTCGTTGTATTTCTTCCCGCGGAAATGGAAGTAGTCCTCGACGACCCAGCCACCGTCGACGGTGCCCCACACAAGATCCACCGCTTTGTTCGGCGGGAGGCCGTCCGCGGTTGCTTCGATCGCGGTGCCGACCTCTGCTTTGGGCGTCTGCGCCTTGTCGTAGGTGAGCGTGAGTCGCTTCGGCGCGGGCGTTGAGGGCTTCGCGGCCGCATCGGAGCGCGCAGCAGTGGCCGGCGATTGTGGAGATGGCGGAGGGGTGCCGCGCCCACATCCTGAAAACGTGAGCGCGGCAATCATCGCGGCGCCGAGAAAGGTCGCGGCGCGCATTGAAGTCGTTTCCTTAGTTGGTCGCGGCGGTGCCGTCAACGATGGTCAGCTGCGACGCCTCGACCTCGAACGGCTTGAACTCGCCCGTGCGACCGTACTTGTCCTTCGCGGTGACGGTGAAGCGCACGATTCCGGTCGGCGCGTCGTTCGGGACGATCCACTTGGCAACCCAGAAGGTGCGTTCAGGCTGCTGCGCGGTCGCGCGCCACCGCATCGGAATGTCCTTCGTCTGGCCCGCGTAGCTGAGATGCACGACCAGCTGTGTGTCCGGTTCTGCATGCTGACCGGTCTGCGGGTCCACGGCTTCGATGCGCCAGCCGACTGGCTCGCCGCGTTTGTACACGTTACTGAGGTTGCAGTTCTTCGGCTTGCCCGGGCCGAAGAAGTACGTCATGTCGCCGCGCAGAATCAGGTTGCCGGTCTTCTGCGCCGGTGCCTGTGCCGACACGTGCAACGATGCAATTGCGAGCCCCGCGATCACCACAGCGGATGACAGGATGATGGTCAGCGTCCTGCGCATGCCAGATCTCCTTTAACGTCTCGTCAGCAAACTTCCCGGTGCGCCGGACAGTTTACCTGAATTCGCACGTCAGGAGGGCCCGAAGTCGAGCGGGTAGGGAAAGGCGGGAGGTCCCGTGTGGGTTATACTCGGATTTTCGGGCCTTTCAATGGTTTGCCGCCTGCGGAAGTGGCGGAATTGGCAGACGCGCTAGCCTCAGGAGCTAGTGGCCGCAAGGCCATCGGGGTTCGAGTCCCCGCTTCCGCACCAGCCTTCATTTGTTGAGTCTTTCAGCAGATATCGTCGGTTACAGACAAGCGTCTGGCTAAGACCGAAAATTAGCCTGCGTGCTAAACTCTGCCGCTCTAGATGAGAATTCCTCGGCCGCCGCAAGGCTCCCGCTGGATCCTCCGTCAGACCGCAACCTGGGAAGCGCTCGCATCGTTATTCGCTGCTGTTATCGGATTCATCAGCGGCGAATTACTTCTCTCAAAGCAAAACGACCTTGGGTGTGATGGCCACGCTCGGCACGATTGGCGTGCTCACGTTCGCCATCGTCGGGCGGGCTATGGGTCTGGCTGAGGCGAGAAACCGCGACTCCGTTCATGAGCTCGAGGGATGCCTGCACACCTTGCATGCGACACTTCGTCCGGATCCTTGCAAGTTGCGATTGGCCGTACACGTTCCTGTTAATGACTCGCTTGAACAGGTCACTGAGTAATTGGCGACACCCCGAAAACGGGGCGGGTTGGCAGGCACTTTCCAAACAATGCCGGCATCATCGGGAAAGCGTATCGCGAGAAGGACGTATTCGTCGGAAAGCGCGTCAACGACAATTACGAAGCGTACGTTGACGAATTGATTCGGGACTGGAACTACACCGAGGAACGCGCGCGAAAGTTGAATCCTGGCGTAATGGAATGGATGGCTGTTCCTTTTTACGATGGGGACAACGACACAGTGATTGCAGTCCTATACCTTGACGCGAATCAGCGCGACTTTTTCACCCAAGAGCGGCAGGAACTGGTACTTTCCGCTGTCCGCGGAATTGCGGTTTTCATTGGCAAGCGCTACAGTTGAAGACGAACGAGGGCGAATGACGGGTCAGTCTTCGATCCGTTCGCGTTCATTTATGGCGGATACAACCGAATCGGCTCCGACCACTCAGCGCGTGCAGACGTCAACGATCGCGTCGCGCACCGTGGTCAGCGCTCCAAGTCGCGTCATTCAGGTCGAGCGTCTTCAAGTCTCACAAGCGCAACGCTCCTCTGTGACGACCGCGATCCGCACTGGTCGCGAGGCTTTCCGCCGCGCAAGGTAACGTCCAGGACGCAGCCATGTAAACAGGGCGCCGAGCTTGGCCGTCCCGTCCTGCCGCCGCGCGACCCTCTGTTCACCGAACAGCTTGAACACCGAAGTACGCATCGCGTGCCGAGCTCAAATGGCCAATCGCCTCAGCCGGGTCGTCGAAGGATTCGCTGGTCCGTAACCGGGCCCCAATCGCACGGAGATTGGCTGAGGAGGGGTGTCGCTCAGGTAGTACACTGTGAGTACACTTTCCTGAGCCAGCCCGCCATCCAGGTGGACTCCCTCATCAAAGCAGAGGGAGCCCCGGAATGGCGGAATTTGATCCTGCCGTCGTCAGCGAAATCTGCGAACAGAGCCGCACCGTCTGCGAGACCGCACGCGAAGCCTGTCGCCGCGCTCATGAAGTAATTCAGCGATCGCGGGAACGCTCCATCCGTTCGATGGCACACGCCACGGGTTCGAAGGCAAGTACAAGCGAAACGCCCACAACGAAGCGCTGATCGGCCGACGGCCACCGCGTCCCGATGGGTATACGGCTGAGCGGTCCCTCTGCTGTCGCAGCGGCCTCGCCACCCCGATCTGGCGCCGCGGCCTTTCATCGGTTAACGTGTTGAACCCAATCGGAGGGGCAACCCGTGATGCGGATAGTGAGGTGGAGCATGGCGGCCGTCGGCGCGCTGTGCCTCTCGTGTGGCGGCAGCTCGCCGCTGACATCTCCAAGCGCGCTGTCAACCGTCACCGCTGCCAACACTCCCTTGAACGGAAGCACGCCGTTCAACCCTGATGCGGGTCTGCCGCTGCTCCCACCTGAAACGTTCGTCGGCGCAGGGGACATCGCGCAGTGCGCCAACGGCGGCACGCCCGATGCGACGGCGAAGCTGCTCGACGCCATCGGAGGGACGGTGTTCGCGCTTGGCGACAACGCGTACCCGTCCGGCCGCACCGAGGATTATCAGACGTGCTACGAGCGGTCATGGGGGCGTCACAAACTGCGGACGCGTCCCGTTGCGGGCAATCACGAATATGACTCGCCGTCGGCGACTCCGTATTACGACTATTTCGGGTTCAACGCCGGGCCGCCGGGCGTCGGCTACTACAGTTATAACCTTGGTAACTGGCACCTCATCGCGTTGAACAGCAACCTGCCGGTCGGCGGTTCCTCAGCGCAGGCGGCATGGCTGCGCAACGATCTGGCGTCGAACCCGACGCGGTGCACGCTCGCCTACTGGCACTTTCCGCTGTTCTCGTCCTCCGAGCACGGCAACATGGACATGATGCGCGACTTCTGGCGCATCCTGTACGACGCCGGCGCCGACGTCGTCCTGTCGGCGCACGATCACGTGTACGAGCGCTTCGCGCCGCAGACGCCGGACGGCGCGGCGGATCCGATGCGCGGCATTCGCGAATTCGTGGTGGGCACCGGCGGCGCACCGCCGTATCCGTTCAAGGACGTGAAGGCGAACAGCGAAGCGCGCCTCAGTACGCTCGGCGTGCTGAAGCTGTCGCTCAAGGCGACCGGGTACGACTGGACGTTCGTCCCGGTCAGCGGCGCCGGAGACTCGGGATCGGCCTCCTGTCATTAAACCCCAAAACCCAAATCCCAAATCCCAAAGGGAATTCGTGGTACGAGCCGCGGGAACACCGAGGGTAGGGAGAAAACTGGTCACACCTCCGTGTTCTCGGTGGTTTCTGCGGATCATCGTTGGGATTTGGGTTTTGGGATTTGGGTTTTGGGATTTGCTACTGCTCAACACTCGCGATGTGCTGCCGCACGCTGGCCGGTCGTTGGCGGATGAACTGTTGTATCGCCACGTGCGTCTGCTCGAACTGCTCGACGGAGTACGGCGCGAACACATCCGCGTACACCGCGTCCCGAATCTGCTGGTAGTCGCGTTGCGCTTCTCCGAGGAGCCAATCGTCGGCGCTGACGACATCCGCGACTCGCAGCAGTGCGGCCAGATATCGCGCACGATACTTCGGTTCGTTCCAAATCTTTGAAGCCAGCACGTTCGTGTCCATGTTCCACCACGGTGGAACATCGTCGAACCAGCCGAAGGAGTTCCCCTGGTCCCATGGAATCAGCAGCGACAGGTTCTTTCCTGCAAACCGGTACAGGTAGAAGTTGTTCGTGCCGACGCCGCCGACCAGCCCATCGGTCTGCATCACGAAGTTCTGAATGGCGAGCTCCATGATGAACGGGTCGAGGTCGAGGTAACCGGACAGTCGCGATTCCAGATCGGACTGCGGCGCATCGTTGATGCGCTGCACGAGATCGCGAATGGGCATGTAGAGCTGCGCGACCGACTCGGTGTCGTGTGTCTTCGGACTGAATCGCGGCACGTACGAACCAAGCCGCGAACCTAAATGCTGAAAACCCCAGGTGTCATTCGCGAGGTGGTTGAACTCGTAGAGATACCCGTTGTCCTCGCCGAAATTGGTGCGCAGAAACGACGGGACGATTTCCTCGGTCACGGCATACACGCCGACGTAATCGCGGCCGGCACCGGCGAACAGGCGGACGTGCGCCACGCGCGGCGCCGGAATACCCATTCGGCGGAACAGCGCCATCGACAACCGGTTGGTGATCATCGACGGGTCCTGCCACGAACTATCGAGCGTCAACGCATCCAGTCCGAAGAACGTCTGCCCGGTCACGTAGCGATTGAAGTCGAGACGAAAACTCGGCTTGTGACCGTTGCGCGACGCCACGCCGCGGACGCGAATGGCGGCGTTGCGCACACGCGTGCCCTGCCACTCGACGTCAGCAGGGTAATAGGTGTTTTCCTGAAAATGCGTGTGCAGGTCCTCCCAGTCGCGCGCGTTGACGTGCACCCAGAGGTCCTGGAGCGAGCTTCCATCGAGCAGCGTGTCGACTTGCGACTGCGCAACCAGCTGCCGGGCACCCGCCAGGCAGAACGCGACGAGAAGGATCGTTGTGACGAGCGCGGGTGAGATGCGACGCGACACGTCAGAATCCCAACTGGACGCGAAATGTTTCGCTCCAGAGGCTTCCCTTGCCCGCGATCACGTGTCCGTCCTCGCGGCGGCGTTCGCGAATGACGTTCGCCTGCAGCTCCACGTAGTCGTTCCAGTACCAGTTCACTCCGCCCGTCCAGACGTCGTCGGTGCGCGGCATCACCCACGGTGCACGAGGAGAGGAAAACGAGCCGTCGTTGACGCCGTTACTCCACGACGCCAGCTGCTCGACACGTGCGCCGATTTGGATGGCGCCGATGCCGCCGCGCAAGAAGGGTCGCGCGTCCTTCTTGCGCTCACCGGTGAGCAGCCACGTGCCGCTCGCGTACCAGCCGCGGGCGTACGCATTCGGCAGGTCCTCGTTGTCGATGCCTTGCCCGAACCGCTGATCCCGCACATGGATGAATTCGGCCTGCAGGCCAACCGGCCCAAGCGGCCGCCATTGGAACTCCCCGCCAACGCGCTGGCGATTGCCGTTGACGAACAGGTGTTCGAAGAACGCATCACCGGGAACCGTCTTTCCGCGCACGCCGTTTGGTCCCGCTGGGACACGAGCGGACGTGAACGCGACGCCCGCTGAAAGCGTCCGCAGCACGGTCTGCGACCGGGTCCATGGACGAAAGACGAGGCGGCCGGCGTAGGTGCGGTCGGCCTGCGGGTCCGTCCGCTCCGATTCGCGAACATTGTCGCCACCGTGCTTGAACACGCCGACCTGATAACGGAGGACGTCGTTGATGAGGCGGCCGAACGCCATCACGCCAACGTCCCGTCCCGGCGCGAGAAACGAGCCGGCAAGGGAGCGATAGGTGAAATCGAGATCCATGCCGCCGGTGAGTTGATCCAGGCTGAAGGGAATCTTGAATTGACCGGCGCGGACCTGCAGTTGGCGGAACGCCCGCGTCTGTATGTAGGCGTCTCTCCACGGTGCGGCCCCATCGCTCAGCTCGCTTTCGATCTGGTATTCGAACGCCCGCGTCAATCGTCCTTCGAGGCCGATGCGCGTCCGGTGCAAATCAACCACCGGTTTCGCCGGCGACAATTCGAGTTCTTCGGGGAATTCGCGAAAGTCGACTTGCGATTTGAAACGGATATGGGCCGTGAGCACGTTTCCGACTTCGATGACCGGATGTTTGTCGAAGGTCATGCGCACCTGAGCTGCGGCGCGTTCGGCGGCGCACAACACCAGCACGAACGTCACTGCAGCGGACAACAGGCGCATCAGGCAGCTCGTCATCTACGAAAGGCAGCTGCCGTACGTGCGCACAGCGGCGTGCAACACAGCCGCGCACGCAAGCAGCGTACCCTGCACGGGAGGCTCTGGAGCGGAGGACGGAACCGGAACGAGGTGCCGACTAGCGCGTGGTGGCGAGTTCTTCGACCTGCCTCGACGGTAGCTCGTGGCGACCGGCTGAGGCGAGATCGAGGAGCCGCGACTGCGCCGCGATGGCCGGCTCGCCGGGCGCCGGTGCCAGCCGTCGATACCGGCCCGTCGCAAGCAGCTGACGCGCGGAGAGCGTATCGGACAGATAGGTATCGAGAATCTCGTAGCGCACCCGGTGAGCCAGCGCGCGGTCCCTTAACGGGACGACGACCTCGATACGGCGGTCGAAGTTGCGCGGCATCAGGTCCGCGCTGCCGATGAAGATGTCATCGGCACCGCCGTTGCGGAAATACCAGACGCGGCTGTGCTCCAGGAAACGTCCGACGATGCTGCGGACGCGGATGCGATCGCTCACACCCGACACGCCCGGCCGCAGGACCGATACACCGCGGACGATCAGATCCACCTGCACGCCCGCACGCGACGCGCGATGCAGCAGATCGACGGCGGCGGGATCGACGAGAGCATTCATTTTCAGGATGATGTGAGCGGCCTCGCCGTGCCGTGCCCAGCGGATTTCACGTTCGACGAGCGCGCGCAGCCCGGCGCGCAGCGCGAACGGCGCCACAATCAGCGAACGCGTCGTCGGCATCTGCGTGGCGCCGGCCATGAACTCGAACAGCTCCGCCACATCAGCGGCAATCGATTCGTCGCACGTCAGCAGCGCGAGATCCGTGTAGACCGTTGTCGTGAACGAGCTGTAGTTCCCCGATGACGCGTGCACGTAGCGCCGCAGGCGATTGCCCTCGCGCCGCTAGACCAGCAGCATCTTCGCGTGCACTTTCAAACCGGCCGGCGCGTGAATGACCTGCGCGCCCGCGCCGCGGAGCGCTCGTGCCCACTCCGCGTTCCACCCCTCGTCGAACCGCGCCTTCAACTCGACGACCACACGCACGCGTTTGCCCCCACGTGCGGCCTCGACGAGCGCTTCGACGACCGGCGAGTTCCCGCGATCGGTTCGATACAGCGTCGCCGAGATCGCCTCCACATCGGGGTCCACGGCGGCCTGGCGCACCAGGTCGATGACGGGGCGGAAGGATTCGAACGGATGGTGCAGCAATATGTCTCCACTGCGAATGGAGGCGAACATGCACGCACCTATTCGTACAGGTGTGCGCGGCACGAGCGGCGGGTATCGAAGGTCCGCGCGCCGCAGCTGCAAAAAATCCCAGAGGCGCTTCAAATCGAGAACGTCCCGCACCCGAACGATCGCCTCGGACGAGACGGATAACGTCTTCGCGAGGGGATCGACGACACGGGCCGGCGCCGCACGCTCGACCACCATCATCAGAATTGGATTCGTCGCTCGCTGGCGCAGCGCTGCGATGGTGTGTGCCGGCAGCTCCTCGGCGATCGCCGGCCCGACTACGATATCGGCGTCACGGACGATGCGGAATGCGTGCGCCGAACGGATGCGCGCGGCCGGAAACACGCGATCGAGGTTGGCGGCAACGAGCTGACGAAGCGACACGAACGTGTCACCAGGCCCTGACATCTTCCGTCTGCGGGCAGCAGCGATGGCTGCGCGGCGCGGCGGGATTGATACGAGCGACGAGAGCTGTTCCGGAATCCGAACGATCGCGAGTGGTCCGGCATCGAGTTCGACGACGAAGTTCAGCCCGAGACCAGGGACGTCCGGCACCGCTCCGGCGTCGCAGAACATCGGCGTGATGAGCGGGAGGACTTCGTCGACGAACCGCTGATCGACGTCCCTGCGTTCCACCACTGTGAGGTCGTCGTAATCAAGGAGACGAAGGCCCGCCCTGGCGAGCGCCGGCAGCAGATCGCGCTGCAGCAGGCGATCGCCGCTGCGCAGCAGCGCGTGGATCTTCCGCGTCAGCCGCCTGGCCGCGGGCGAGGCCATCCACGCCCGCCCCCGCACCATGACGAACTCGTCGAGATTGCGCGCGAGGATGCCGAGAAACTTCACCCGTTCGAGAAGCGGAGTGCGCTCGTCGTGCGCTTCTTCGAGCACGCGGCGCTCGAATTCCATGAGACTCATCTCGCGATTGATGTCACCGGACATCTCCCTGGTCTATCGGCGGCACATACGGTCCCGCGTCTCTCGCCGTGATGTGGTTTCGTGCAAGCACGTGCAACCGGTGGATCGTCATCTGTGGGAGTAAACGTTTGGTGCGCCAGTCGTCGAACAAGGGGCTACCATGGATGCCCCTGACTGGAGCGGATGCCACGTCGAACGAGGTAGGCGCGTGAAGCGGGTCGCGTTCTGGATGCTCGCGTCGGTTGCAGGCGTCGGCCTGTCGTGCGGAGGTTCGCCTCAGCGACTGACGGGACCATCGACGCTGCCGATCGGCACCCTCGCGGGAATACCTCCCAGTCTCGATACGACGCTGATTCTTCCCACCGAAATCCTGGTTGGCGCCGGCGACATCGCACAGTGCGCCGACGGCGGCGTTCCGCAGGCGACCGCGCGGTTACTCGATTCGATCGACGGGACCATCGTCGCGCTCGGCGACAACGCGTATCCCTCTGGGACGGCGGAGAACTACCGCACGTGCTACGACACGAGCTGGGGCCGTCACAAGGCGCGCACCCGTCCCGTTCCGGGCAATCACGAGTACGACAGCGGATCTCCGAGTGCGTACTTCGATTACTTCGGGGCAAACGCGGGCACCGCGGGCACCGGTTTCTACAGCTACGACCTTGGCAACTGGCACGTGATTGCATTGAACAGCAATATCGCCGTCGGCGCCCGTTCCGCACAGGCCGCATGGCTGCGCAGCGACCTCACGGCGAACGCCTCGAGGTGCACAATCGCGTACTGGCACTTCCCGCTCTTCTCGTCTTCGAAACATGGCAACAACGAACAGATGCGGGACTTCTGGCGCATTCTCTACGACGGCGGCGCCGACGTCGTGCTTGCCGCCCACGATCACGTCTACGAACGCTTCGCGCCGCAGGATGCCGACGGCAACGCGGATCCGGCGGCGGGAATCCGCGAATTCGTGGTCGGCACCGGAGGCGCGCCGCCATATCCGTTCGTGGACGTGAAACCGAACAGCGAGGTACGGCTCAGTACGAATGGCGTGCTTCGGCTCGCGCTCAAGGCGGGGACCTACGACTGGACGTTCATCCCGGTCAACGGCGCTGGAGACGCAGGCTCCGGGACCTGCCATTGAGCAGTTCGGGCGCGATGCTCGCCACGTACTGGCCTACGACGTTACCGCGCTCTCGCGCGAACTGCTGCACGAACGCGTTGGCCTGATCGAAGTCGTCACGTGAATATGGGGTCAGCGGATCCTCGTACGCCGCCTGCCGAACCTGTTCGTACTCGCGTGCCGCTTCCTGTTCGAACCAGCCGTTGCTGACGAGGTCGGCGACGTCGAGCAGGCGGGTCAGATATCTGGCGCGATATTTCGGTTCGTCCCAAATCTTCGACGACAGCACGTTCGTGCCCATGTTCTCCGACGGCGGCACGTCTACCCGGCTGAACGCGTTGTCCTGATCCCACGGAATCAGCATGGACAGCCGCTTGCCCGCAAATCGATACAGGTAGAAGTTGTTCATGCCGACGCCGCCGATCAGGCCATCGGTCTGCGCCACGAAATTCTGAACGGCAAGCTCGGTGATGAAGACGTTCACATCGAGGTGGTCGCCAAGTCGATCCTCCAGATTGTCCTGCCGGGCTTCGTTGACGGCTTCGACGAGGGTGCGAATGGGCGTGTACAGATTCGCCACCGAGTCCGTTTCGTGGGTCTTCGGCCCAAACCGCGGAATGTACCAGCCGAGATCCGACTGTTCCTGAAAACCGTAGTTGTCGCCGTCCTGGCGGTGGAACTCGTACAGGTATCCAGCGTCGTCACCAAAGTTCGCGGTGAGAAACGTCTTGCTGACTTCCTCCGAGATGATGTAGACGCCGGCGTACTCGCGCCCCGCGCCGACGTAGAGCCGAACGTGCGCCTGGCGCGGCGCGGGAATCCCCATCGCACGAAACAGGAGCATCGAGAGGTCGTCGTGCAGCATCGACGCGTCGTGCCAGGAGTTGTTCAGCACGAGCGCTTTCAGCCCGAATAAATCCTGCCCATCGACGTAGCGATTGAAGTCGATGCGGAAGCTCGGTTTGTGATCGTTGCGCGTGGTGTTGCCGCGAACACGAATCCCGGCGTTGCGGATCCTGCTCCCCTGCCACTCGAAATCGACGGGATAGTAGGTGCCTTCCTGATAGTTCGTGTGGAGGCTTTGCCAGTCGCGTGCGTTGATGTGAATCCACACATCGTTGAGCGTGCCGCCATCGAGCAGCGTGTCGGCGGCGGCGGGCGCAGTCGCCGATTGTGCGGACAATCGCAACATCGGCGCACACATGGCGATGGTGAGCAGGACAACACGCGTTCGAATCCACGCCGGGCGCATCACGCGTCCTACAATCCGAACTCGATCCGGAATGTGCGGCTCCAGACCGGTCCGGGCAACAGCGTGGTCGTACGCGGCAGCGCGCGATCCTCTCGAATCACGTTCAGCGACAGCTCGAAGAACTTGTTCAAATACCAGTTGACGCCAGTTGTCCACACAACGTCTCCAGTAGGGAGAACGTAGGGGGACCGCGGTCCGTACACGGCGGGGTTCAGCGTGGGGCCGGCGCCTACGGACAACTGCTCGAGGCGGCTGCCGATCTCGAGCGCACCGTATCCGCCGTTGAGGAACGGACGCGCAGGCGTGATGGTCTCCTTCTTGTGCTCGCCGGTCACGAGCCAGGTGCCGCTCACGTACCACGCCCGCTCGATCAGGGGCGGCAGGTCCTCGTTTTCAATGCCCTGCCCGAACCGCGTGTCGCGCACACGCATCGCTTCGGCCTGGATGCCGACCGGTCCAGGGCGCCATTGCAGCTGCACGCCAAGCCGCTGGCGTCGTCCGTTGACGTACACCTTCTGCACGAACGCATCGCCGGGAACCGTCTGCCCTTTCAGGTTATACGGCCCCGCAGGCAGCACGCCGTCGGTGAAGGCCACACCCGTCTCCATGGAGCGCGCGAAGTGCAGTGGCCGCCAGCGTGAGAACGGCTTGACGGTGACCCGCGCGGCGAACGTGGCCGCCACGCGGACGTCCGTGAGCTGCGCCGACCGTGCATTGTCGCCGTCGTGGCTGAACACGCCGGCCTCGTAGGCCAGCACGTTCTTCTTGAAGAAGTCGCCGTAGGTCATCACACCAGGGCTGCGGCCAGGCGCCAGGAAAGAACCGGCCAGCGAGTGGTAATTGAAATCCTGGTCCATCAGACTCGTCGTCTGATCGAGGCCGAACGGCATGTTGAACTGACCGCCACGGAGGTGCAGCCCATGGACGACTCGAGCGTCGGCGTAGATATTCTTCCACGGGCTCGAGGTGTCGTGGAACTCGCGCTCGACGTGGTAGAGCACGCGTCCCATCACCTTGCCCTCGACGGCAATCCGCTCCCGGTAGGGGTCGAAGACGTTCTTCTCGTTCGCTCCTGCCTCGGGCGGAAACTCGCGCCAGTCGTTCTGCGACTTGACGCGAACGCTCGCCGTGAATGCGTTGCCGAAATCGATCGCGGGATGTTTGTCGAAGGTGAGCTGGACTTGCGCCGAGGCCGGGACAGCGGCGGCACACAGCGTTGCCAGCATGACGACCGTGACTGTCGAGACCGCGCGCAGCATGATAAATGTGTCGGTGCGAACCGCCGCCTCATTCAGACCGCGAACGCCCGCACGTTGCCCCGGTGTTCGATGGTGCGGCGTCGCTCGCGGGTCCCCGCCTGGATGCGCCAGAGCCATGCGTACAGGCCGCCGCGAGCAATCAACTCTTCATGCGTGCCGCGCTCCACGATGCGCCCGCGATCCACGACGACAATCAGATCCGCATCGCGGATCGTCGCCAGACGGTGCGCGATGACCAGGGTCGTCCGCCCGTCACACAGCGGCGCCAGTGCCTCCTGTACGCGGCGCTCTGATTCAGAATCAAGCGAGCTGGTCGCCTCGTCCAGAATGAGAATGCGGGGATCCTTCAGGATGGCGCGCGCGATGGCGAGGCGCTGGCGTTCACCGGCCGAAAAACGATACCCGCGCTCTCCGACGACCGTGTCATACCCGTCGGGCAGCGCGGCGATGACATCGTGAATCTGCGCGCGACGAGCTGCGTCCTCGACCTGCGCGACCGTGGCGGCAGCGTTCCCGTAGCGCAGATTTTCGAGCACCGTCGTGTGGAAGAGGAACGTTTCCTGGGTGACCACGGCGAGGCTGTCGCGCAGCGATCGCGCCGTCACGCGACGAACGTCTACTCCGTCGATCGAGATCGACCCGTGCGACGCGTCGTAGAGACGCATCACCAGCGCGGCCAGCGTGCTCTTTCCTGCCCCCGATGGACCGACGATGGCCACGGTGGCGCCGGCCGGTACCTGAAGATTGATCTCTGAGAGCGTCTCCTCGGCCCCGTCATACGAAAAGGAGACGTTCTGTAGTTCGATGTCTCCCCGCGGCGCGGGCAACGCAACTGCGCCCTGCATGTCGCGAATGGCGGGAATGCGGTCGAGGACCGCAAACACGCGCTCGAAATATGCGTAGCTCGTCATCAGATCGACGTGCACACCCGCCAGCTGCCGTGCGGGACCATACAGGCGCTTGAGCACCGTGACGAAGGCAACGACGGTTCCAAGCGCAATGTGTCCGTGGATGACGAGATAACCGCCGATGGCGAAGACGATCGCGGGACCGACAGCCTCGAACAGTCCGAGCAGCAGTTGAAACCAGCGGCCGACCAGCGTCTGCTCGAGCGAGAGCTGCTTGATTTCTTCGGCCTTCGCACGGAACCGGCGAATCTCGGTTTCCTCGCCGCCGAACACTTTGACGAGGAGCGCGCCGGACACCGACAGCGTTTCAGTGAGGATCCCGGTCAGCTCACTGATGCGGGCCTGCACGGTGCGCTTCAGTCGCTTGCGCATCCGACCCACGCGGCGTGTCGGCACCACGAACAGCGGCAGGAAGCCCAGTGCGACGAGCGCCAGCCGCCAGTCAAGCGCGAACACGAAGATGGTCGTCGAGACGAGCACGATGCTGTTCTGCGCAACGTCCACGAGTGTGCCGCTCACCGCGCCGCCGACGCCTTGCACGTCGTTGAGGACATGGCTGACGGCTTCGCCGGGCTGCTGCCGGGCGAAGAACGCGAACGGCATCGAGTGCAGCTGCCGATAGAGCGCGATACGAAGGTCGAGCATGACGTGCTGCCCGATGGCTTCGGACGAATACTTCTGGAGGACTTCCAGTAGGCCGGCGAGCGCGGGCCCCGCGATCATCGCGCCGCAATACAGCCACAGCAGCCGGATGTTGCCTTGCGGAATCGCCTCATCGACCACACGCCGCACGAACCATGGCAGAGACAGGTTCAGTGCCGCCGCCGCGCTCATGCATGTGATGACGAGGAGCGCGCGCCGCCAGTACGGGCGGACGTATGCGAGAATCCGTCGCAGCGTTACCGCGTCGAGCGGTGGCAAGTCCTTGGGATCTAAACGGGTCTTGTGCACGGAAGAGCCGCGACTGCGTCAGCAAGCCGCATTCCTGCCTCTCGCTGTGTCATAACGCGCGCGCACGCGAAATCGAACAACCAGTACCCGCGCTTCGCGCCCGTGCGTCCCATATGCGAATGGCAGAACCGCACATCCTTTGACAGTTCTGACGATCCCCGTCTGTTGTGAGTTGTGTGAAATCTGTGACTAATGTGTGGCGCTGCGCGCGCCGGCCGACGTGAGGATCGCCTGCGCGACGAAGTCGGCGAGCAGTCGGTTGCCAGCCACGGTGTAGTGACAGCAGTTGTCGACGTAAACGGCGTCAGGCGCCGTGTCGAAGAGGTGAACGGCGTTGAGCGCGCCGGGCTCGAGCGCCTTCTCGAGAAGTGGATATCCGCGGGCCGCGCCCTCTTTGAACGGCGAACCGTCGTTGAAGGCGACCGCCCGCTCGGCGGCGCTGAAGGTTCGCGTCGAGTAGTACTGGTTTGGCTGCAGCACGTGCACGTAGGGAACGTGTCTCGCCGCAAGCAGCTGCTGCATCTGCACTGACGCGGCGCGCCAGTTCGTGGCAATGTCTTCATAGAGCGTCGCACCCGGACGCTCTCGAACCTTCGGCGTGACGTGAATCGGAGAATTCGCCGGCGGGTTGGACGGCAGTCCATCGAAGCGCAGGCGTTCCCGCTCGTAACGGCTCCGCACGAGGCTGTAGTAGCGGCGCAGCACGAGCTCGATCGACGCGAATCTCGTCCGATTGCTTCGCTCCGCGATGGTGTTCAGCCGCTGCCGGTAGTCGACGATGCGGGCAAGCGATGCAACCTTGGCGGGCGTGAGCGTCGCCTGATTCACCAGGTTGATCAGCGGGTCGAGGTGCTCGTGGCTCGGCATCGAAATGTCCCACCCGAATTGATCGTTGATGCGACCGAGCGTCACCTCGTTGAAGCCGTCGATGTTGACGACCAGATCAAACGTCTGCCCGATGGAGAGGAAGTAGTTGAGCAGGAGCAGTTGCTGCGGTTGCTTGTAGCCTTCGTGGCTGAAACAGAGCGTGACGGGATTGCGGTTGACGAAGGCACTGGACTGATGAAGGCGCTCTTCGAGCCGCGTCGTACCGAGCCTGCAGAAGTACGCGCCGACCGAACCGCCGAAGATGCCGATGACGAACTGCCGGTCGTCCGTCTTGGCAAACGGGTAGTTCACCGCCGAGGGAAACCCGAAGTTATTCGTCGCCACGCCTGGGCCGGCATCGGCCGTCGCCAGCTCCGGCGGCAGGTCGAACGGAATTCCTGATCGATGCGTCGGCCCGAAGTACGGGTGCAGACCGACCGCGGTCAGCGCGTCGCCGCTCCCCTCGTCGATGGTGGCAATCGTCGGTCGGTAGGGATCAACATAGAACAGCCAGCCGTGCTGGTAATAGAAGATGCCAAGGGCGAGTACTTCCGCGGCGATGCAGAAAACGGCGACGTTCACCGCGAGCACACCGACGATCCGCAGGCTACCTCTCACCAGTCTCCTGAAACCTCGTAATGGGCCGGCTAAAGCCGGCCCCTACGTACGGTCACACTCCTGATTACCTGATACCCAATACCTCATACCTGGACCACGTCTGACACCTGATACCTGAAACCTGAAACCTTCGTTAAGGCAGTCGGTCGACCGGCGCCCCAATGTCGATCAAACGCATCGAAATATCGGTGCCGCGCAGCACCTGACGTTCCGTCGGGCGAAGACCTTCGTACTGATATGGCAGGAACTGCTGTGGATGGCGGAACCGCATCACCTCGACGACGGATGCGGGGAGCGGCGGACGGGGCGCACGCGGGTTGTACAGATGCTGCGCATTCAGCAACACCCAACGCGACTCCACGTGGTCGTGCGTCAACGGCGGTCCGTCGATGGTGTTCTCGAAGTCGATCGGGCCGTACTTCGTCGTGATTTCGGCGATCAGGTCACGCGGGAATCGCTGCTGCAGCGGCTGCCTGAAATTCCACCCCGCCTGCGCAGCCAGCGCCAGGACAGCGACGGTCACCAACCAGGCCGGCACGCGTCGTCGTTCGAGAAGCTCTACGACTGCCGCCGCGGTTGCGAGACAGAGAAACGGCACGACCTGCCGGGCCTGTCGTCCCATGACGACAAACACGTGGAGGATGGCCGACGAGCATCCGAGCGCGAGATAGATGAACAGTGCGGCAAGCACCCACATCGTTGCTGTGCGCTGCCGTTGCGGGTTCCAGAGGCTGCGACGGACGACCACGAAGACGGCCGCGGCGATCCAGGCAACCAGGAGTGCATGCTCCGCGTGCCACAGGTACGCCCACGGAAGGCTGAACCCCTCGGGGGCGTAGCCGTCGCTGACCGTACCCGCAAGACGCCGCATTCCTGAAAACATCAAGGGCGCGCCCGTCAGCAGCTCGACGACCAGGATGATCGCCGGCACCATCAGGAAACCAATCGCCGCGTACGCGCCGCGCACCATCGCGCTCCGCACCGTCGTTCGGCCTTCGTGCGCCACATGAAGAAGGATCACGGACGCCGCGAGCAGCCAGTAGCCGTTGTAGGTGACGAAGGCCGCGCTCGCCGCCGCGCCGCACGTCAGCGAATCGCGACGCGTGGTCCCTATCGCGCACCACAATGCGACCAACCCGAGCGCGAGCGACACGTCATACGGCAGCAGATGCCGTGAGTAATAGAACATCGTTGCCGACGACGCCATGAGTGCGGCGGCAATCAGCGCTTCGAAGCAGTGCCGGCCGGCACGCAACGCGATGGCATAGACCAGCGCGATGGAGACGACCGATGCCAGCGACAGTACGATGCCCGGGAGCAACATCAGGCCGGTTCCCGAACGGCTCAACGCATGGCCGATTCCGAACTGCACGGCGGCGATTGGCGCGCTGATGAGGGCGAAGCCAAGATGGTCCTGCGTCGAAAACAGCGCCTTGACGATGTCGAACCAGCGTCCCTGGTGGAGATCGAAGATGTCGAGCACCTGGGTATAGAGCCGTTCGTCCGGCCAGTACAGCTGGCCGCCCTGGACGACCAGCATCAGACGCAGCACCGAAGCCAGCGCAGCCAGCGTGAACAGTGGGTGAAGAACGACGTTGGCGGCGCGCGTGCGCACCTGCCGTTCGCGGGCTGGAGTGTCCACCGCCGGCACCGTGCTGGAACTAGGGCTCACTGGACCCGGCAAGAGTACCACTTGTGTAGCACGGGAGGCCGGTCTCGCCATCGGTTCTCGAGGAACCACCCGCTGACGCGAACCACAGCGCGATCGCATCGCCGAGCAGCGGGGAATCGCGTCGCTCGAAACGATGCTCACGAAACCAGGCGGCGAGCTCGGGCCACGATTGCTCAAACACGTCAGCTCCTTCGAGCAACACCACCGCTGAAACGTTCTCCCGCTCCAGACGCGCACGCGCACGCTGCATGTCGGCCGCGCTTTCGTAGTAACCCGGAATCCACGACGGAAGGCCCGCCGCAAACGGCCGGTGAGCGAGAAACGAGATCTGCGGCGCGAACCCGCTGACGAACACCCTCTGGGCAGGCAGCGTGCATCGTTCGAGGTAGTTGACGAGCGCCGGGTAGCGCGGGCTCGGCTGAATTTCGGGCGACGCGTTCGCCAGGCGCTCGGATACGCGACCGGCCTGGCGTACGACCGCGGCAGGGGTGGGCACCCGATACCCCGCGGTGGCCATCGAGATGGTGACGAGCACGAGCGCGGCGGCAGTTGTCAGCAACGCGCCAACGCGCAGGGTGCGGCGCGAGCATGTCTGCCCGATCAGCGCCGCCGTCAGCACCGCAGTGGGAGCAATAACATCGGGCAAGCGTGCAATGAGGACGTCGCGAAGAAATACGGCGTTCATCATCAACGCCAGCACTGACAGCGATGCGAGTTGAGCCTGAGTCATCGCCGTAGTACGGTCGGATTTCGAGCGGAGCCAGAACGCGACGGCGAGACCCGAGAGCGGGATCACCGCGATGACGTAGTAAAGAAGTTGCGGCGTGCCTGCAGCTGTTCGTCGTCCTTCTGCTTGCACGAATCGCAACGCCGCAACGGCGTACTCGATCAAGCCCTCGTTCCACTGGACGTACACGAGCCACGGCAAGGCCACCAGGAGGGCTGCAGCCGCGTATATCGCGGCTTCACTGATGGCCTCCCGTGGTCGCGATTGGTAAAGGACTGCCAATAGCACGAATGTGGAGGCCACGACATAGACGACGTAATCGTGACGGAGCAGAAAAGCGACCGCCGTCCATGCAGCCAACGCGAGCAGCCGTCCACGTCTCGGCGCTTCCGCGTACCGCCACTGCAGAAGGATCGCCGCCACCGGCACGATGACCTTCGTCGTGTTGTAGAGACGGGGAGAACTGACGATGACGAGGAGGGCGGCCGCCACGCCCACTGCGGTACTACCGGACGCGCGGCGCGCAAGCACGAACGTACATGCGGCGGCGACCGCTTGAAGCGCGATGCACAGCACCACGTTGGTGGCCAGCACATGGCCGCCGAAGATGGATGCGAGGGCGCTCGTCAGCAGATAGAACAGCGGCTGCCCGGGATCTTCGAAATTGCGGACGGGCCAGTCGCCGAACAGCACCTGCTGCGCGCGCGCCAGCATCACGAAATGATCGTTTTCGATGGGGCTCAGGGTCAGGAATCGAAAGGCGAAGGCGAGCAGGCCGATGGGCAACGCGCGGCGCAAAGTCTTCTGTCCACGTATTCTATCCGCCATGTACATCGCAGACAGCCGGCGCCTCACCAATGCGGGCGCCAGGAAAATGATCGAAGCCGCCACCGCCAAGGCGGCCGAGCGAGGCGCCTCCATCACCATCGCGGTCGTCGATGCGGGCGGGCATTTGCTCCTCCTCGAACGGATGGAAGGCGGCAAGTTCCACACGGTGCATTCCGCGACGACCAAAGCCGCATGCGCCGCGTCGACACGGCGTCTGACGACATCACAGGGTGCCGTCGGACAGCCACTCGACACCGCTCATGCGCTCGGCCTCGCGCTCGCGGCAGGTCCAGAGCGGTGGACGGCCATGGAAGGCGGCTGCCCCGTGTTCGTAAACGGCGAGTGCATCGGCGGTGTCGGCGTCGCGGGGGCGGACTGGAAGACCGATGAAATACTCGCCCAGGAGGCGGTCACGGCAATCGGCGCAACGTGGGCGTGAGCGCCGTGCCGATTCGCAGGAACGCGCCGTGATGCAGGCGATCTCCCGGCGCAAAGCCGTCCGTCTTGAACCCACCTTCAGCGACGAAGGCAAACGCGTGCCCACCGCGGGCGCCGAGTTGACGCCCCGCCGTCAGCGCAAACTGTCCACCCCAGCCGGGCCGATGCCACACCGTGCCTTCGCCACCGATCGTCCAGTCCTTCACCGAAACCAGGCGTGTGCCGAGGCCACCGACGCTCCACGTCCGGCTGCCCACCGTCTGCCCCCATGTCACCGTCGCGTCAATGAAACGCCCGTTCCGCACGAAGGCGTTGTCGAGCACGAACTCGGGGCCGAACGAGGTCAGATGGAAACGCATCATTGGCAGGTAACGCGTGGCGCCGAGATGCACCATCGGGACTGGCGCCGTCGTGCGTCCCTGCCACACGTAGGACACGAAGGAGCTGTAGTACGAATACGCAATGAGCGGGTTGGCGAACGAGACGAGCACGTTTCTGCGCAGTTCGCGTGACGAAATAGTGTCCTCTCCCGCTTCGGTGGCGACGTCATTGTAGATGCGAAGGAAATCGCCGACGTCGTGGCCGGCCCCCTCGATCGGGCCGACGCTCCTGATGTAGTGGATGGTGTCGTACTCCGCGTACATATAGCGGAGCGCGTCACGATAGTTCCACGTGCCCACTGTCATAGCGTCCTGGGCCAGCGCGCGCGCCATCACATAGTTCGATTCCATTCCGCCGACGGTTACGGCGAGAATTTCTTCGACGGTCGGTACACGGTCGAACTCGAAAAACGTGGCCCCGCCTCCACGTCCGTAGGGCGGCGGCGCCGGCAGCTGGTAGGAGATACGGCCGTCGAACAATTCACGAATCCGACCGCCGTGGCCAAACAGTTCGTGATTGGCGACACGAAGCCAGTTTTCCTGCGGTTCATCAAACAGGGCGAGCTTGAAGAGCCGGTACGTCGCGTTGGCAGCGTGCCGCAGCTTCCCCTCGTCGTCGAACAGGCGCAGCGGCATGAACTCGTCTTCGCCGGCTGCAACCAGACGCGCCACGCCGTTGGTCACCGTCGCGCCGGCGCCCGGCGACATCCAGCGATCGACGAGTACGGGTGTCGGCGGCGGTACCGCCGGTTGCGCGGTCGCGTTTTTGTTGTAGAACAGCGAAAGCGCGAGGCAAATCAGCCACAGGATCGTGGCTCGACGGTCCGGCTGCTGCCCGGCTCTGCCGAGGGCGACCGCGTCATTCCCAGGCGGCATCGGAGACTCGTTGTTCTTCCGCAAAGGATTCGAAGTGTAACGGCGCGCCGATCCACTTCAATATCCCAACACGTGTGTCACCGTACCCGTTGAGCTGGTTCCGAAGGCTTCGGCGTTTCCGCCGCCCCTTTCCCCTTGGCAGATATGGAACACACCTTGATTGCACACATGCCGGAGGATTCCATCGAATGCGTCAAATCATTTCCGCACTCGTCATCTCGGCGTTCTGCGCCGTCGGCTCCGCCTCGTTCGCGCAAACCACTGCAACGGACGAGACGAAGAAAGCTGGACAGGCCACAAAGGAGGCCGGTAAAGACACTGTTGACGCGGCGAAACATGCCGGCAAGGCAACCGCAAAGGCGACGACCAAGGGGACGAAAAAGGCTGCTGGGGCGACCAAGGACGCGGTTCAACGGACTTACACGTGTGTCGACGGGACGACAGACGAGGCTGCGCTCAAGGCCAACGCGTGTAAAGACCACGGGGGCGTGAAGCCGGAACCGAAGACGAAAAGCTGACCCGTCCGTTTGAGCCGAATCGAAGATTACGCGCTCATCGGCGACTGCGAAACGGCGGCGCTGGTCGACCGGACCGGGTCGATTGACTGGTTGTGCTGGCCTCGGTTCGACTCGGCCGCCTGTTTCGCGGCGCTGCTCGGCACATCGAAGCACGGACGGTGGCTGCTGCGTCCGGCAGCCGACGTCCGCCGGACCACCCGCAACTACCGCAAGGACTCGCTGATCCTCGAAACCCGATTCGACACCGGCGACGGCGCCGTCACGCTGGTGGACTTCATGCCGCCGCGCGGCAACAACTCCGACGTCGTCCGTCTCGTTCGCGGAGAATCCGGACGTGTGCGCATGACGATGGAGCTCGTGCTGCGGTTCGACTACGGCTCCATCGTGCCGTGGGTGAGCCGGCTGGCGGACGGGACCTGGCGCGCGATTGCCGGACCGGACATGGTCGTCATCCACACCCCGGTGCCGTTGAAGGGCAAGGACTTCACCACCGTTGCCGAATTCGACATCGGGGCCGGCGACGTCATCCCGTTCGTGATGACGTACGGTCCGTCGCACAAACCGCCGCCGAAGCCGATCGACCCGATTGCGTCTCTGGAAACCACGGAGGCGTTCTGGGACGAATGGGCCTCGCGCGCCGGGGCCGACGGTGAATGGGATGACGCCGTCAAACGGTCGCTCATGGTGCTCAAGGCGCTCATCTACTCGCCCACCGGAGGGATCGTGGCGTCGCCCACCACCTCGTTGCCCGAGCAGATTGGGGGACCGCGGAACTGGGATTACCGGTTCTGCTGGCTTCGCGACGCGACGCTGACGCTGCTTGCGCTGATGAACGCCGGTTACCAGGACGAGGCGAAGGCGTGGCGCGACTGGCTGTTGCGTGCGGCCGCAGGATTACCGTCGCAACTGCAGATCATGTACGGCCTGGCCGGCGAGCGGCAGCTCCATGAATGGACCGCGTCGTGGCTGCCTGGCTACGAACAGTCCCAGCCCGTGCGAATCGGCAACGCCGCACACAAGCAGTTGCAGATCGACGTGTACGGAGAGGTGATGGACGTGATGCACCAGGCGCGTCGCGGCGGCATCCCCGGCGACTCCTCGGAGTGGCCGTTTCAAAAGGCGCTGCTCCATCACCTCGCCCAGATTTGGAACAATCCGGACGAAGGCATGTGGGAAGTGCGCGGCCCGCGGCAGCACTTTACGTTTTCCAAGGTGATGGCGTGGGTCGCCTTCGACCGCGCGATCAAGACAGCCGAGACCTTCGGCCTTTCCGGCCCGGTCGAGCACTGGCGTGCCGTCAAGAACCTGATTCACGCGGAAGTCTGCGCGCGCGGATTCGATCCGCAACGAAACTGCTTCGTCCAGGCGTTCGGATCGAAGCAGCTCGACGCAAGCCTGTTGATGCTGCCGTCGACCGGGTTTCTTCCGCCCGGCGATCCGCGCGTGCGCGGAACCATCGAAGCCATCGAGCGCGATTTGATGCGGGACGGGTTCGTGCTGCGCTACGACAGCCGGCATACGGACGACGGACTGCCAGCGGGTGAGGGTGTGTTCCTCGCCTGCAGCTTCTGGCTGGCCGATGCCTACGTGCTGCTCGGTCGGGTTGACGAGGCCCGCCAACTGTTCGAACGGCTGCTCGCGTTACGGAATGACGTGGGGTTGTTGTCCGAGGAGTACGACACGAGCGCGCGCCGACAAGTCGGCAATTTCCCGCAGGCGTTTTCCCACGTCGCGATCGTCAACACCGCGCACAACCTGAGTCGCGCCGCAAAACCTGTCCATCAGCGATCGCGTTAGGTTGTCGGCCTCCAAGAGTACGGCCTTGCACTTGCACACTGAACCGTGGGCATTTATGGCTGAGAATGAGCGTCGGCTTTCCCTCGAGATTCCGTGGTCGACGCTGCTGAAGGTGATTCTTGCGGTCGCGCTGGTGGCAATCCTCGTGCGCGTCTGGTACATCCTGACGCTCATTCTCATCGCGATTATCGTGGCAATCGGCCTCTACCCGGCGGTCACCAGGCTGGAGCGAAGAGGCGCGTCACGCACCGCGGCTTCGTTCACGGTCGTATTCGCGCTGGTCGCGGTCATCGTGTGCTTTCTGGAAGTGACTTGGACGTCCATCATCGGCCAGGCACAGGATGTCTTTCAGCACCTCGAGCGGACGAGTGCCGATTTCGTCGTGAACCTGCCGCTGCCGCTCGCACGCGTCGTGGAGCATTGGACCGGCCCGAATTCGTCCACGGTCGCCTCCTGGGCCCTCGGACTCGGACAGTCGATCATGGCCGCGGGCGCCGCGTTCGTCCTGGCCTCCATTCTGGTGGTTTACCTTCTCATCGAGGCCGCGCCCACCTACCAGTGGATTCGCGGCTTCCTTCCCGCAGCGCTGCGTCCCCGTTTCGATAGAACGGCCTGTGAAGCACGCGACGTGGCCTCGGCGTACATCGTCGCGAACTTCGTCACATCGGTGTTGGCGTTCATTTATACGTTCGCGTGGCTTGCCGCGTTGGGGGTTCCCGCCGCGCTCGTGCTCGCGGTCCTGGCGTTCATCTGCGACTTCATCCCCGTCGTCGGCTTCTTCCTTTCATGCGCGCCGGCCATCGTCATGGCCGCCACACAGTCGATCACGCTGGCGTTGGCGATGATCCCGATCTACGGCGCGTATCACTTTCTGGAGAACTACTTCATCGGTCCGAAAATTTACGGCGGGCGACTGCGTTTGAGCAACGTGGCGGTGCTCGTGGCGTTTGCCCTGGGGGCCGAGCTTGGCGGCGTCGTCGGTGCCCTGCTGGCGATGCCAATCGCGGCGACGTATCCGACGATTGAAAAACTGTGGCTGCGGGATCAGCTCGGCGACGACGTGGTCGCGGAGCACGAGGCGGTCAGGCGCCGGGCGTCGTAGCGGGGATCTACGAGTCCTCTTCGATCTGCCATTCGGCAGGCGGTTGGGGTCCAACCTTGATCCCGGCTATGTCCGGATCGACGCCGTCGTTGGTGCGGGGTGCCGTTGCCTTCCGCTCCTTCTCCGCGCGCCGACGGGCGGCTTTCTGCTCGCGCCGTTCGATCAGGCCTTTCTCGCGCTCACGCTTCGCGGCAGTGGGTCTCGAATTTCGGGCCATAGTTGTTCAGTGTACACCCACCCCGGGGCTTCTGGACAGACACCCGGTGTCAGGTTTTCGGGTGTAACGGAACATTCTGGCGTCAGCATTCGTGTGTTCAATTCAGGTGACGGGAATCAGCGGTGACACGTCCGTGGATTGCCTAATATCTGAGCTGACCTGTCGACCATCCCTGAAACCTGACACCTAATCTTGATACTTTTATTGACCGCACATGATCCAACTACCCGACCGTGTATCCCGTCTCAAAGAGCTTGCGTACGACCTGTGGTGGAGCTGGACGACCGACGCACGCAACGTTTTCCGCTATCTCGATTATCCGCTGTGGCGTCTGACCGCGCACAACCCCGTGCGCATGCTGCAGCTGCTGTCACCGGAAGCACTCGACCGTGCACTCCACGATCACGAGTGGCTCACCAGCTACGACGCCGCGCTGGCGCGGCTCGATGCGGCACGTGCCGCGCACAACACGTGGATTGAAAGTCATTTTCCCGAAATTGGCGCCCGCTCCATCGCGTATTTCTCTGCGGAATTTGCGCTGCACCAATCGTTGCCGATATACGCCGGCGGCCTCGGTGTGCTGGCTGGTGATCACTGCAAGGAAGCAAGCGACCTCGGCCTGCCGCTCATCGGCGTTGGCTTCATGTATCCGCAGGGATATTTTCGACAGAGCGTCACGTTCGACGGCTGGCAGGAGGAGGTCTACGAAAAACTGAACTGGGCCGACGCACCGATCGAGCCGGCGATTACCCCTGACGGAAAGCCGTGCATCACGGCGGTGCCGCTCGGAAACCGCACGGTGCTCGTCGCTGTCTGGCGAGTCCGTCTCGGCCGAGTGAAGTTGTATCTGCTGGACACGGACCTCGAGGAGAACGCGCCATGGGACCGCGAGCTCTCGGCGCGGCTCTACGGCGGCGACCGCGAGACACGCGTGCAACAGGAAATCGTGCTCGGCATCGGGGGCGTGCGTGCGCTGAAGGCGATGGGATCCGACCCCGCCGTCTACCACCTCAATGAAGGCCACGCGGCGTTTGTCGTCCTGCAGCGGATTCGAGATCTGTGCGAAAAGGGATGGACCTTCGATGCAGCGCTGGACGAAGTACGGCGCACGACGGTATTCACCACGCACACGCCCGTGGCCGCGGGACACGACGCGTTCCCGTTTCATCTGGTCGAGACGCATCTCGCGGGCGCGTGGGGCGACCTCGGCACGCATCGTGAGCGGTTCCTCGCCCTCGGCCACTACGACAACGGCGGCGGACCGCTGTTCAACATGACGGCGCTCGCGCTGCGCGCGTCGGGCGCGGTCAATGCCGTCAGCAAGCTGCACGGCGACGTCACCAAGCAGATGTGGCAGTCGATATGGCCGGGCACGTCGTACGAGGCGCTGCCGGTCAAGTTCATTACCAACGGCGTTCACGTGGCGACGTGGATCTCCGCGGAAATCGAGCACCTGTTCGAACAATGGCTCGGACCTGACTGGCTCGACCGTCATGACGATCCTGACTTTGTCGAACGTGTTCTGCAGATTCCGGACGAAAAGCTGTGGGCGGCGCGGCAGCAACTGCGGGCGTACCTGTTCAACTTTCTGCGCGAACGAGCGCGGCAGCGCTGGAGCGCGCAGGGAGCCGCTTCGCGCGTCGTTGCCGCGGGCACGATGTTCGATCAGAACACGCTGACGATCGGGTTTGCGCGGCGGTTCACGAGCTACAAGCGGCCGGAATTGATCTTCGCGGATCCGGATCGCCTTGCCAGAATTCTCAACGCCAGGGATCGTCCCGTGCAGATCGTGTTCGCCGGCAAGGCGCACCCCGCCGACGAGGTCGGCAAGCATCACCTGCAGCGCGTCTACAAGAGCGCGCTCGATCCCAGGTACGGCGGCCGCATCGCCTTTGTGGACGATTACGACCTGCATGTCGCGCACTTCCTGGTTCAGGGATGTGACGTCTGGCTGAACAATCCCCGCAAGCCGCTCGAGGCCAGCGGGACGAGCGGGATGAAAGCCGCGATCAACGGCACACCGCATCTGTCGATTGGCGACGGATGGTGGGCGGAAGGTTTCTCGGGCAGCAACGGGTGGATGATCGAGGCGAAGGCGGATTCGGGCGACTATGGCGCGCAGGATTGGGCTGACGCGCAGGCGCTCTACGCGATTCTCGAGCAACAGGTCGCACCGGTGTTCTACGACCGCGACCACGAGGGGACGCCGCATCGCTGGCTGCAGATTGTGAAGCAGGCGATCCGCACCGTCCTGCCCCGCTTCAGTGCGCGCCGGATGGTGAAGGAATACGTCCGTGACATGTATGTGCCCGCCATGCGGGAAGCTGTGACGAAATAGCGCCGACAACTTCCGGGCCCTTTCGTCCGTCCAACCCCGTAGCCATGAAATCGAGAGTGTTCACGGGGTTTCTCATCGCGCTGGTCGTTGCGCTCGCCCCAGCGGCCGAGCTCAACGGCCTGGCCGCGGGATCCGGCGTCCCGGATTTCGAATCCCGGGTCGATGACGCCACACTAACCCACGTCCTCAATCGTCTGACATTCGGGCCTCGGCCCGACGACCTTGCGAGGCTCCGCGAGATCGGGGTCGCCTCCTGGATCGATCAGCAGCTGCATCCCGAGCGCATCGACGACCATGCCGTGGCGGCTCTGCTGCCGCCCCTAGAGGCCGCGCCCGGCTCGGCGGACCCGCAAGAGCTGCGTCGCTTTGCCCGGCAGCAAGTCCAGGCGCTGGCGGCGGAAAAAATTTTGCGCGCGACTTACAGCGAGCGCCAGCTGCAGGAAGTACTCGCCGACTTCTGGTTCAACCACTTCAACGTCTACGCGGGGAAAGGCCGGACGGCTGAATACCTCGTGGAGTACGAACGAAACGTCATCCGTCCTCACGTGTTCGATCGCTTCCGCGGCCTGCTCGAAGCCGACGCAAAGAGCCCGGCGATGCTCTTTTACCTCGATAACTGGCTGAACTCGGCAGCTGACCGGGAACCGGGACCAGGAATGCGGGATCCCGCGGTTCGAGGTCCTGTGGTTCGACCTTCTGCGCGGCGTCCGCCTCGGTTCCCCCGGCTGCCGCGCCGGATCCCGGATCCCGGCTCGCGGGTCCCGCGCCAGGCAGCGGCCGCGCAGGGTGCGAAGCGCACGCGTGGCTTGAACGAGAATTACGGACGCGAGCTGCTCGAGCTGCACACGCTTGGCGTGGATGGCGGTTACACGCAGCAGGACGTCATCAACGTCGCCCGCGCCTTCACCGGATGGACGATCGATCGCAACGGGGAATTCCGCTTTGTCCCGGCGCTGCACGATGAAGGCGAAAAGATTGTCCTCGGCCACAAGATCAAGGCGGGCGGCGGCATGGAGGATGGCGAGAAGGTGCTCGACATCGTCGCGTCGCATCCAGCGACAGCTCGTCACATTGCGTACCTGCTCGCGCAGCGGCTCGTCGCCGACGAGCCGCCGGCAGCGCTCGTCGACCGCGCGGCAGCACGTTTCCGGGAGACCAACGGGGACTTGCGCGAGGTGGTGCGCACCATCGTCACTTCGCCGGAGTTCCTCGGCGTCGCAGCGCGCGACGCGAAATTCAAGACGCCGTTCGGGCTTGTCGTCAGCACGATGCGCACCACTGGGGCGACGGTCAGCGATGCACGCGCGCTGGTCCAGGCGCTGCAGCAGATGGGCGAACCGCTTTACATGTGCCAGCCGCCGACGGGGTATCGCAACACTGCGGAGACGTGGGTCTCGGCGGGCGGGCTCGTCAGCCGGATGAACTTTGCGACGCGTGTCGCGTCGGGCAACATGCCGGGGATCGCGTTGCCTGTCAATCCAACGCCAGGCGATCTGGCGCTGCGGCTTGGATCGCCGGAATTTCAACGCTTCTGAGTCGAGGTCCGTTATGAATCGCAGGGTCTTTCTGAAATCGGGCGCGATGGCGATGCTATCGCTCGGATTCGCGCCGTCGTTCCTCGGCCGCGCCGCGGCGGCCGTCGGCGCGCGGCGAAAACTCCTCGTCGCGATTTTTCAGCGCGGCGCGGTTGACGGACTCAACATGATCGTTCCGCACGGCGAACCGGACTATTACCGGCTTCGGCCCACCATCGCCATTCCCCGTCCCGGTGGCGAAGCGATGGGATCCGCGATCGATCTGGACGGGTTCTTCGGCCTGCACCCATCGATGGCGCCGCTCAAGCCGCTCTGGGACAATCATTCGCTCGCCATCGTTCATGCGTGCGGGTCGCCCGACAACACCCGGTCGCACTTCGACGCGCAGGACTACATGGAATCCGCTACGCCGGGGCTCAAGGCGACGCGCGACGGCTGGCTGAACCGGTATCTGCAGGTATCGTCCGAGGAGCGCAATCCGCTTCGAGGCGTTGCGCTGGCGCGGACGATGCCGCGCTCGCTGGAGGGAGGCGCGCCGGCGCTGGCCATCGGCAGCGTCGATGAGTTCGGCGTGCGCGGCACGGCTGCGGCCTTCGAATCGCAGTACGAGGGCGCGTCTGATCCGTTGCTTCGCGCGGCCGGACACGATGCGTTCGCGGCGATGCGCACGCTACGTCGGGCGGCCGGCAGTCCGTACCGGCCGGACAACGGCGCCGAGTACCCGCAAACGCCCTTCGGTAAGGCGCTCGCCGAAATAGCGCGTCTCGCCAAAGCGGACGTCGGCCTCGAAGTGGCCTTTACCGAGCTGGGCAACTGGGATCACCACGTCAACGAGGGCTCCGTAAACGGACAAATCGCGACGCGGCTGCTTTCCAGCACAGTGGGATCCGAAGCTTGGAATTCACGTGACTTGAAGTCGCGGC